>Ga0265314_10002973_pt1 | contig 16797 bp, 14 predicted proteins | sample 4126metaG_FD_203106 | JGI IMG/M metagenome (GOLD analysis project Ga0265314, IMG submission 203106) | Rhizosphere microbial communities from Carex aquatilis grown in University of Washington, Seatle, WA, United States - 4-1-26 metaG | ecosystem: Host-associated > Plants > Roots > Rhizosphere >... | reverse complement strand
CCGCGCGGCGGGCCCGACGTCGACGGTCACCATGGCGGTGATCCTCGACCGCACCAGCCAGACCGGCGGTCTCATCGCCATCCCCGACGTCGTGCAGTTCGCGATCGACGACATGAACGCGGGCATCAGGCAGGCCGGCGGCTTCAAGGGACTGGGGTTCGCTCACAGCGACGGGGATTCCAGCGGCTCGGGCACGGCGACGATCTCCGGGCAGCTGGCGACGATGCTCGTGCAACAAGGCGCGAAGATGATCATCACCGACAACAGCAACAACACCGTGGCGGTGATGCTCGACGATTACGACGCCGACACCAGCAACGACCTCAACGCTCCGATCTTGTGCGTGCTGTGCAGCTCACCGTCGATCAACGACCCGATGGCCACCAGCACCGACCCGGCGACGCAGGATGCGCTCCGCAACGGCAAGGGCTGGAACTTCCGCATGATCATGGCGTCGAAGTACTTCGCGCCCGTCGCCGTCGCTCGCGCGCTGGCGATGGCGGGCGGCACCGGCGACGGGAACCATGACGGCCTGGTCAAGGGATCGCTCTATGGCAGCAACGAACCGCAGGGATTGGGCGCCGTCAACGGGTTCGCGGCCGCGCTCGCGGCAGCGGTGCCGACCGCATCGATCGAGAAGATCTTCCACGACCCGGCCGCCGACCCCAACGGCACGCTGTGGGCGACCGACTCCGGCCGATTGACCGACAACCGGAACGAGACCACCAACACCGTCGATGGCCTGCCCGATTTCGTGTACGAGAGCAGCCTGCCCGGGACCGCGATCGCGTTCACGAAGGCCTACGTCCAGGGCAACTACGGCATCCCGCTGCTGCACGGCGCGCCGTTCGGCAACGAGACCGCGACGCTGACGCTGGGCGATCTCGCCAACGGCCAGGAGGGGGTCGGCTTCGCAACGTACTACCCGGGCGCCTCGGCCGACTTCTTCGTTTCGCGCTACATGCAGCACTTCGGCAAGCCGCCCGAGAGCCACGAGCGCGACGGCGCGACGACCTATGACGCCATCATGCTCGGCGCGCTGGCGACGATCATGGCCGCCAAGGATCTGGACGATCCGTCGACGGTCACCGGCGCGCAGATCCGCGACGCGATGTGGAAGCTCAACGACCCGGCCGGCGCGGAGATCCTGGCCGGCCCCGACGGCATCGCCAAGGCGATCCCGCTCATCAAGGCGGGCATGCCGATCAACTACAGCGGCATCTCGGGTCCTCTCGACTTCGATGCCAACGCGTTCGTGCTGGGTGCGATGGCGCACTGGACGATCACCAACAATCACTTCATCGACGAAGAGCTCTACGACTGCACCAAGGGTGCGCCCTGCACGCAGTACGTGATGCCGCCGTCGTACTAGCTCTCCTGATCCCGTCCCTCGTCCTCGATCAGGATGACGGGGAAAGCAGGATGCGGCCGAGGCGCGGCGGTAATCTCTGAGCGATCACCTGTGCAGCCCCCCGCATCGTCGCCAGCTCACCCGCGAGCGCCAGCAGACCCACGATCGTCGTCGATCCGACATCCGTCTCCGAGACGCGAGCGGCGGCCGCGACCAGCGCCCGCGCCCGCTCGCGTTCCTCGGCCAGCGGCGATCGTCGCGCGGCCTCGAGCACGGCGGGCGCCAGCGCGGTCCCCCCCGCCGCCGCCGCGCGGGCCAGGACCGCCGGCGGCGCCCCGGCCAGCGAAATGCCCAGCGTCGCGGCGCCGCGGCGATCGATCTCGGCCAGCAGCGCCGCCAGCGGCAGCACCGCCAGCCGGAACCAGGCCGGCGCGTCCGCGCGCTCGGCGTCGGCCGCGTTGGGCATGGGTGACAGCGACGCAAATGCAGCGCGTCGCAGCTCGGCCAGCGGTGCCTCCGCGATCGCCGTCGCCACCTCGGGCGTCCCCTCGTCGCGCGCGCCGATGACCTCGCGCGCGACCGCCGCGACCTCGGGCGGCAACCCTTCGGTGATCGCCCGCAGGATCGGCGTCGCCTCGCCCGCGAGCGCGGCCCGCAACCAGCCGGGGTGCACGTTCTCGATGCCATCGGCGACGGGCGCGCGCGCCCGGCGCAACAAACGGGCGACGGCGCGCGCCCGTTCGGCGCGATCGAGCCCGCCCAGCGCCGCGAGCCCCGCCCGGCATGCCGTGGCTTCGGGCTCGACCAGCGTCGCCAGCGCCGAATCTTCGCCGCCGCCGTCCCAACCGGCCTGCCCGGCCCTGAGCACCAGCGTCAGCAGGCATCCGCACGCCGCCGGTGACAGCCGGTCCAGCGCGTCGCCGGAGCCCCCGCCCACCGGAAACCCGGGCAACGCCGGGTCGGCCAGGGAATTTGACGGCATGCGCGGGGGAAGGTATCACGGCGCAATCGCTCCTTGCGCCCAGCGCCGGGGGCGAGTATGTCTCGCGCCCGTCATGAGCATCGCCACCCCCCCCCTGCCGTCCGAAGTCGTGCTGGCTGACAAGCCGGTGCGCAGCGACGTCCGTAACATCGCCATCATCGCGCACGTCGATCACGGCAAGACCACGCTGGTCGATGGGTTCCTGCGCCAGGCCGGCAGCTTCCGCTCCGGCGAGGTCATCGCCGATTGCGCGATGGATTCGAACGACCTCGAGCGCGAGCGCGGCATCACGATCCTGGCCAAGTTCACCGCGATCACCTGGAAGGGGATGCGCATCAACATCGTCGATACGCCTGGCCACGCCGACTTCGGCGGCGAGGTCGAGCGCGTGCTGAAGATGGTCGACTCGGTCTGTCTGCTGGTCGACGCCTATGAAGGGCCGATGCCGCAGACCCGCTTCGTGACCCGCAAGGCGCTGGCGCTGGGGCTGCGGCCCATCCTGGTCGTGAACAAGGTCGACCGCCCGGGCTGCGATCCCGAGGGCACCGTCGACGCGACCTTCGATCTCTTCTGCGCGCTGGGCGCCACCGATGCGCAGCTCGACTTCCCGATCGTCTATGCGTCGGGGCGCGAAGGCTGGGCGGTGAAGGATCTCAAGGACGAGCGCAAGGACCTGGGCCCGCTGCTCGACCTGGTGCTGGAAAAAGTCCCGCCGCCCGCCGCAGACGTGTCGGCGCCGCTGGCGATGTGCGTGACCACGCTCGACTACGACGACTACCTCGGCTACGTCGCCATCGGCCGGATCGAATCGGGGCGAGTCAAGCAGGGCGATCGCGCGCTGTGCGTGCACCGCGACGGCTCGCGCGAGGAGTTCCGCGTCGCCAAGATCCTCGGCTACCAGTCGCTCAAGCGCTTCGAGCTGGCCGAGGCAGCCGCCGGCGACATCTGCGCCATCACCGGCATGCAGGACCTGACCGTCGGTGAGACCATCACCGAGCCGCTGCGCCCGATCGTGCTGCCGTTGCTCGAGATCGAAGAGCCGACGGTGCAGATGCAGTTCATCTCGAACAACGGCCCGTTCGCCGGCACCGAGGGCAAGTTCGTCACATCGCGCAACCTGCGCGACCGCCTGCTCAAAGAGGTGAAGTCGAACGTCGCGCTGCGCGTGAACGAGACCGAGTCGCCCGACACCTACGAGGTGCTGGGGCGCGGCGAGCTGCACCTGACCGTGCTCATCGAGACCATGCGGCGCGAAGGCTACGAGCTGATGGTGTCGCAGCCGCGCGTGATCTTCAAAGAGGGTCCCGACGGCGAGCGCCAGGAGCCCTACGAAGAGGTCGTGATCGACGTCGACGAGGGGTACTCCGGCCCGGTGATCGAGGAGCTCGGGCGGCGCGGCGGCCGCATGCAGGAGATGGGGCCTGCGGGCGAGGGGCGCATGCGCCTCGAGTACCTGTGCCCCGCGCGCGGGCTCATCGGCTATCGGTCGCAGTTCCTGACCGACACGCGCGGCACCGGCATCATCCACCACAACTTCAAGAACTACGGCCCTTACGCCGGCCAGTTCAAGGCGCGCGCGAACGGTGTGCTCATCGCGCAGGACGCGGGCGACACCAACGCCTACGGTCTCTTCTATCTGCAAGAACGCGGGCAGCTCTTCATGGGGCCGATGAACAAGGTCTACGGCGGCCAGATCATCGGCCTGCACTCGCGTGACAACGACCTCATCGTCAATCCCTCGAAGGCGAAGAAGCTGACCAACATCCGCACCACCGCCGCCGACGAGAAGCTGACGCTGTCACCACCGCGCGTCTTCACGCTGGAGTCGGCGATCGAGTTCATCAACGACGATGAGCTGGTCGAGGTCACGCCCAAGGCGATCCGCCTGCGCAAGCGCCTGCTCGACCACAACGAGCGCAAGCGCGTCGACAAGCTGCGCGACGCCGGCATCAACGAGTAGCCGCGCTCGCTGCGACGCGAGCGCAGCGGACGTGACACGGCGCCTTCACACGGCGTCTTCGCCGCGCTCGCCGGTCCGGATGCGGATCGCTTCGTCGATGGGCGTGACGAAGATCTTGCCGTCGCCGATCTTGCCGGTCTTGGCGGCGGTGACGATCGCGTCGATGACATCCGCAGCCATGGCGTCGGTGGTGATGATCTCGACGCGGATCTTGGGCACGAAGTCGACGACGTAAGCCGAGCCCCGATAGATCTCGGTCTTGCCGCCCGTGCGGCCGAACCCCTTGACCTCGGAGACCGTCATGCCGTTGACGCCGATGGCGCGCAAGCGCTCCTTGACGTCGTCGAGCTTGAACGGCTTGATGATCGCTTCGATTCGCTTCATGGCGGTCTCCTCGCGTATTGCTTCGTTGCTCTAGCCGGACGCTCTGGCCACCCGGCCTCGTCGCAGTGATGGCTCGACGGCCCGGGAGCGAACCTGATGCTGTAGCCGACGAGCCACCAGAGGATCTACATCGGACTTAGCGTTCAAGAAACGCAATAGAAATCTATAGGAATATTTAGCTGGAGCGATATCGCGATGAAACGGCCGAGGCGCGTTAAATTGCTCGCAACCGAATGGGCAAGCTGATCAGGCGTGTGGTGTTGGGGATCGCGGCCGGCGTCGCGGTCTACGTCGGGTTTTCCATCTGGGCCAACGCGGGCCGCGTAGCGGAGGCACTGGCTCGATTCCACTGGAGCGCCGCCGCGCTGGCCTGCGCGCTGGCGCTCGGGAACTACGCGATCCGCTTCGTGCGCTGGCAGTACTACCTGCGCGTGCTCGGCCTGTCCGTGCCGGCCGCCGACAGCGCGATGGTCTTCGTCGCCGGCTTCGCGCTCACGGTGACACCGGGCAAGCTGGGCGAGGCGGTCAAGGCGTTCCTGCTCCGCGAATCGCACCGCATCCCGATGGCGCGCACGGCGCCGATCGTGGTCGCCGAGCGCCTGACCGATCTCGTCGCGCTGCTGTTGCTGGCGATGGTCGGCGTCTTCACCTTCGACGTCGACCGACGCTTCCTGGCCGCGGGTGGCGTGCTGGTCGCGCTGGGGATCGCCGTGGTGTCGATCGAACCGATGGCCGAGCTGGCGCTGGCGATCGCCGCCCGCCTGCCCGTGGTGCGGCGGTTCGCGCCGCGCCTGCGCGAGTTCCACGTCCACACCGCGACGATGCTGCGGCCCGCGCCGCTCGCGATCGCGACCGCGCTGTCGTGCGCGTCGTGGTTCCTCGAGTGCCTGGCGTTCTGGACGGTGGTGGGTGGGATGGAAGGCGCCGCCGTCAGCCTGCGCGCCGCGACCTTCATCTACGCGTCGATGACGGTCGCCGGCGCGCTGTCGTTCCTGCCTGGCGGTCTGGGCGTCACCGAGGCCGGCATGCTGGCGCTCTTGATCCGACTCGGTACCGGTCTCGATCGCGGCTCGGCCGCGGCGGCGACCTTCGTGACGCGCGCCTGTACGTTGTGGTTCGCGGTGGCTCTCGGGCTGCCGGCGCTGATCGCGTACGCGCGCCGCAAGCACGTCCACGTCGAGAACGTCGGAGCGCGCGCCAAAAACGGCAACGGCGGTGGTAACGACGACAATGATCAGATGAAGGCGTCGGGCGGCGTCATTCGCTGACGGCGAGCACGCCGCTGACCATCATCCCCATCGCGCACCCGAACTTCAGCTCGCCGCTCGCCTTCGGCGTGTACGTGACGTCGACGGTCTTGTCGAGGGGCAGCGCGGTCTTGCCGTCCTGGCCCTGAAAAACGATCTCGCGCGCGCAAGTGTGGTCGGTCTTGCGAGTGATGGCGAGGGTGATCGGTTGACCCTTCTTGGCCGGGATCCGGCTGGGGACGAATCCTTCCTCGGTCACCGCCATCGCGATCTTCCCCGCCGGCAAGGCAACTCCGGCGGTGGCTGGCGTGTCGGCGGCCACGGGGGGTGGGGCCGCGACCCCCTTGTCGGATCGACAGGCGCCGGATCCGAGACCGAGGGCAACGCCGAGGATACCCATAGCCATTACCCGTGGTTGCATGCGCGGAGTTTGTCACCGTCGCAGCGAAAGGCCCAAAAAATGCGACGCACCCGACGTCGGGGTGAGGGTCGCGCACCTCACCTCCTCACCCCAGATCGACGCAGATCGCCCGACGTCGTCACACAACTACTGCTTGAGCGTCACATAAATGTCACGCGATTCTGTGCATGATGCGCCCGCCTACAAGGAGGCGCTTCACATGATCGAATCGAACCGAGTCAGACGAGTGTCGCACGTATTGGTGCTCCTCGCATCAACGGCGGCTTGGGAAGGGTCGGTGCTCGCGCAAACCGACAACCAAGCGCCCCCGTCAGGCGCCGCTCCGGCGCCGGGATCGGACGCGCCCGCTGCAACCCCGCCCCCCGGTGCGCCACCGGCCGCCATGCCGGATGCACCGCCACCGCCACCACCGCCCCCGCCTCCCCCGGCCGCCGTATTACCGCCGCCACCGCCGCCGCCGTCAGCGACCACGTTCACGGTGGGCTCGAAGTTCTCGGCGACCCTCTACGGCTTCGCCGAGTTCGATTCGATCTACGACTCGACCCAGAGCTTCACGGATCTCCCGGGCAACGGCGGGATCATTCACGACACGCCCACGGCCACCAAGTTCGGCGCTCACCACGGCCGGACGACCTTCGGCGTGCGTAACTCGCGCCTCGGGTTCCGCCTCAAGGGGCCCGAGACCGAGAACATCAAGAGCTCGGCGCTGGCCGAGATGGACTTCCTCGGCAACCAGCCGCTCGGCGCGCCGAACCCGGTGGGCACCCCCCCGGTGACCGAGGCCGCGTTCTTCAACAACCCGACCTTCCGCGTCCGCCACTTCATGCTGAAGCTGGAGACGCCGATCGTCGACGTGATGGCCGGCCAGTACTGGGAGCTCTTCGGCTGGCAGTCGTACTTCCACCCCAACACCGTCGAGCTGCAAGGCGTCCCGGGCCAGATCTATTCGCGCACGCCGCAGCTGCGCCTGTCGAAGCTCATCAAGAGCGACGCGGTCAACGTCGAGGTGGCGATCGCCGCTTTGCGCCCGCCGCAGCGGGACTCGGCGGTGCCGGACGGTCAGGCGGGGGTTCGCCTGCTGGTCAACCACTTCAAGGCGCTGCACACCGCCGGCGGCACCGGCACCGCGGTCGACCCGGCTGGTATCGGCGTCTCGGGCGTCGGCCGCCACTTCCGCATCCCGGAGTTCGCCCAGACACCGACCTCGACGCGCGATATCAACAGCTTCGGCATCTCGGCCGACCTGCTCCTCCCCATCCTGCCGGCGTCGACCGTCAACGACGGCAACGCGCTGACGCTGACCGCCTCGTACGTCTACGGTCAGTCGATCGCCGACCTCTACACGGGCCTGTCCGGTGGCGTGTCGTTCCCGGCCCTGCCCCCGAACGCGATGGGCGCGGCGCAGACCTACCCGCAGGACGTCGACAACGGCCTGGTCGCGTTCACGCCCGACGGCGTGCTGCACGCCATCCGCTGGTGGTCGACGATCGTCGGACTGCAGTACTACTTCCCGACGTCGCTTCGCATGTGGGTCACGGCGAACTACTCGCACATGAAGTCGCCCAACATCGACCTCTTCGCGTCGGCGGCAAACGGCTACTCGGCGGGCGCCGTGACGTCGCAAAAGAACGCCCTCTTCAACACGTCGGATTGGGTCGAAGGCTGTTATTTCATCGACGCCACCGGCGCGATTCGCTTTGGCGTCGACTACGCCTACTTCCGCCAGAAGTACCTGGACGGGACCACGGGCATCAACCACCGCGTGGGGTTCTCGGCCTGGTACATCTTCTAGCGCTCGCTTAGAACAAACTGCATCGCGGAAAGCGGGCCGACCAGTTCGGCCCGCTTTTTCGTTTGTGGTGTGCCGGGAAAGCTACGAGTTCTCGAGGACCACGCCCTCGATGATGTTCGCGACGTCCTCGCAGCGGTCGGTCGCCGACTCGAGCGTCTCGTAGATCTCTTTCCACTTGATGACCGCGATCGGGTCCTTCTCCTCGCGGAAGAGGCGGGCCAGCGCGCTGCGCAAGATCTTGTCGGCGACGTTCTCCAGCCGGTTGATCTCCACGCAGTGCTCTTGAATGCCGTTGTCCTTCTTGAGATGGCGGATGCCGGTCACCGCGCCCAGCACGTGCTCCGCGCTGGTCACCAGGCAACGCGCCAGATCGCCGACCTCGTTGGTCATCACGCGCAGCTCGTAGAGCCACACGCGCTCCGAGGCGGCCTCGACCAGGTCCATGATGTCGTCCATGCGCGTGATGAGCGTGTAGATGTCGTTGCGGTCGATCGGCGTGATGAACGTCTTGTGCAGGCTCTCGACGACCGCGTGGGTGATCTCGTCGCACTCGTGCTCGATCTGCTTCACGCGCTCGGCCTGGATCTCGAGATTCGTCGGGTTCTCGACCATCTCCAGGAACGCGCGGCAGCCTTCGACGGTCTTCTTCCCCTGTTGCTCGAAGAACGTGAAGAACGACGCGTCGTGAGGCAGCAATCTCATGGCCGGGCGGTGTATAGCCCAAAAGTTTCGTCCTTGTCACCCAATCGACACCTCGCCCCCGGAAGATGTCTGCGAGAAGAGAACTCGATCACGACCGGCCGATCGCGCCGACACCTCACGTTCAACGATTGAAAGGGAGATCTGTTCATGCAAACGAAGACCACCTTTTTGGCATTGGCGACCGCGGCAATGTCGCTCGCGGCACCGGCGATCGCGCAAGCCGGGACGGTTTCGATCAAGGGCTCGGACACGATGGTCGTTCTCGGCCAGCGCTGGGCCGAAGAGTACATGAAGAAGCACCCGGAGACGACGATCCAGGTGACCGGGGGCGGCTCGGGCACCGGCATCAGCGCGCTCATCAACGGCACGACCGAGATCTGCGAGGCTTCACGGAGCATGAAGGACGCGGAGAAGGCGCAGCTCAAGGAGAAGGCGGGCGCAGGGCCCGAGGAGATCATCGTCGCCAAGGACGGCCTGTCGGTCTACCTCAACGACAGCAACCCGCTGGGCGAGCTGACGATGGAGCAGCTGAAGGGGATCTTCACCGGCAAGATCACCAACTGGAAAGAGGTTGGCGGCGCTGACGCGAAGATCATTCCCTACTCGCGCGAGAACAGCTCGGGCACTTACGTGTTCTTCAAGGAGCACGTCCTGAACAACGCCGACTACACCCCGCGCGCGCAGGCGATGCCGGGGACGGCGGCGGTGGTGAACGCCGTGTCCAAGGAGAAGAACGCGATCGGCTACGGCGGCGCGGCGTACGCCAAGGGCATCAAGGTCATCAAGGTGAAGAAGGACGCTGGCTCGGAGGGCATCGCGCCGTCGGACGTGACGGTGAAGAACGGCACCTACCCGCTGTCGCGCCCGCTCTTCTTCTACCTGCGCACCAAGCCGGCGGGCGAGATCAAGTCGATCGTCGACTGGGTGCTCTCGCCCGAGGGGCAGGCCGTGGTGCTCAAGGTCGGCTACTTCCCGATCAAGTAGTCCTCCAGGGGGGTCACCTGAGTAGTCACCTAGGTCGTCAGCTTAGGTACACTTGGTGGCGTGAGCCCCGGCGCCGATGAGCTGAAGGACCTGGCGCGCAAGTATCGGACGCTGGTCGCGTTGCGTGCGCGGCGCGACCAGCAACAGGGGGACCGTTCCGATCCGCCGCCGCTGTCCGAGAGGACGCCGGCGGCGGTTTTGCGTTCGCTGGCGCGTGAGTTCCCGGGGTGCCTGCGCGAGCTGGACACGCTGGGCGCCCCGGAGCTGGCGCGGCGGGCGGCGTGCGTGGCCGAGGCGGCGACGGCCGGAGCGGCGCGCGAGCGCGAGCCCGAGCCCGAACCATGGATCGCGTGGATCGCGCGGTATCACAAGCTGATGCGGGTGGCGCTGGCGATCCGGCGTGCTCGCGGCGCGCAGGCGTCGGAGGCGAGCGAACGTGTCGAGATCGACGCCGAGTTCGTCGCCGAGGTGATGGCGCCGCCGGACGGCCGGCTGGGGATTGTTGTGCTGCGCCGCCTGGCGCGCGACTTCGGCGTGCCGGCGCGCGAGATCGCCGCCGCGCTGTTCCCGTTGCGGCGGCCGTCGCCGTATGCGCTTTGATCGGGAGGCCGCACACCCGACCGTCTGGCGAGCCCGCCCTCAATACCCCCGCGCGGGCTTCGCCAGCTGGTGCGCGAACGACTCGGGATCCGTCGTCGGCAGCTCGCAGTGGCCCCGCTCGCAGACGTACGCAGTTGGGCGGCGCGACTGCGCGATCTTGTCGGCGGCGAACGGAGCCAGCTTGGCCAGCGCCGACAAGTCGTCGCCCTCGGCGGCGCCGGCGAGCACGGCGTTCGGCAGGAACGACCGGCGCAACACCGCCTTGAGCGGCTCGGCGCCTGCCGCGTCACCGGCTGGCCAGACCAGCGCTACCTCCCGGCTCGCGTCGGTGAACGCGTCGAGCCCGAGCAGCGCCTCGGTGATCACGACCGGCTTGCTTTCGAGCACGGCGTGCAAGCTGCCGAACCCCTTCTCCGCAATCGTGCGCCAGCGCTCATCGCCCGTGAAGGCATAGGCGCGTAGCGCGTTCCGCAGCGCCACCGAGGTGCCCGACGGCTCGGCGCCGTCGTAGGTCGGCTTCTCACGCGCGATCAAGCGCTCGTGCTCGTCGCTGGTCATGTACCAGCCGCCGCGCTTCGCGTCGGCGAAGCGCCGCTCGGTCGCCTCGGCCGTCGCCAGCGCCTCGCGCAGCCAGCGCACGTCGAATGTCGCTTCGTAGAGATCGAACAGCCCCGCAGCGACAAACGCGTAGTCGTCGAGGAATCCCCATGCCGTCGCGCCCGCGTCGCCATCCTTGTAGCTGCGCCGCAACCGATCCCCATCTCGCATGTGCGTGAGCACGAAGTCGGCCGCCCGCGCCGCCGCCGCGACGTAGCGCGGCTCGCCCAGGATCCGCCCGCCGACCGCGAGCCCCGACAGCATGAGCCCGTTCCAGGCCGCGAGCTGCTTGTCGTCGCGCAGCGGTGGCACCCGTTGCGCGCGCGCCGCGTAGAGCGTGGCGCGCGCCGGCGCGAGCGCTGCCCACTCGGCCTCGTCGGGGTGGGCGGCGTGGAGGATGTTCGCGCCCGGAATCTCCGCGAAGTTGCCGCCCGCGCTGACGCCGTAATAGCGCATGAAGCGGGCCGCATCGGCGCCGAGCCGCTCGCGGATCTCCGTCTCGGTCCAGACGAAGAACTTCCCCTCCTCGTCCTCGGAGTCGGCGTCCGTCGCCGAATAGAACGCGCCGCCGGGCGCGGTCATCTCGCGCAGCACGTAGTCCAGCGTCTCGCGCACCACGCGCGCGAAGTCGGCGCGCGCCGTGACCTGAAACGCCTCGGCGTACGCGACCGCCAGCAGCGCGTTGTCGTAGAGCATCTTCTCGAAGTGCGGCACCAGCCAGTGCGCGTCGGTGGAATAGCGGTGGAATCCGCCCGCGATCTGGTCGTACATCCCGCCGCCCGCCATCTTCTCCAGCGTCAGCGTCGCCATGTGCAGCGCCTCGGCGTCGCCCGTGCGCCGGTAATGGCGCAGCAGCAGCCGCACGGGAATGTTGGACGGAAACTTGGGCGCGCGCCGCACGCCGCCGTCGGTCTCGTCGAAGGCCTGCTTGAAGTACGCGACGGTCGTCGTGATCGCCTTGGTCGAGATCGACGGCGACCCCGCGGCCGGCGTCGCCTGCGCGTCCATCTCCTCGCGCACCGCGCGCGACAAGGCCTCCGACGCCTTCTTCACGCGCTCGGGATCGTTCGCGTAGGTCTGCGCCAGCTCGCCGAGCACGGTGAGAAAACCGTGCCGCGCCCCGCGCGCACCGTCACGCGGCGGAAAATAGGTGCCGCCGAAGAACGGCTCGCGCCCGGGCGTGAGCCAGACGCTCATCGGCCAGCCGCCCGAGCCGGTCAGGGCCTGCACCGCCGTCATGTAGATGGCATCGATGTCGGGCCGCTCCTCGCGATCGACCTTGATGCACACGTAGTGCTCGTTCATGAAGCGCGCGATCTCCTCGTCCTCGAACGACTCGCCCTCCATCACGTGGCACCAGTGGCAGGTCGAATAGCCGATCGACAGGAACACCGGACGCCCGGTGCGCCGCGCGTCTTCGAACGCTTCGTCGCCCCACGGATACCAGTTCACAGGATTGTGCGCGTGCTGCAGCAGATAGGGGCTCGACTGCAGGATCAGACGATTGGTGTACTTGGGCGCCTTGCCGATGAGGTGGTGCGTGCGCGGCACGTAGTCGGCGCCCTTGGCCTCCCGCGCGGCGTGCAGCCGCGCGGCGAGCGGCGCATCGTAGGGGGCGGTCCCGGGCAGCGGCTGGTCACTCATCGTCGGTCCTCGTCGAGGGCGGCAGCCCCCGCCGAGGACAATGCTCAGGAAGATGGCGGAACGCAACCACGTCCGCGTCAAATCCGGTCATTCCTCCAGCGAACCGAGCGCCGACAGCTCGCACGTCATCTCGATCATCGTGCGCCGGAAGCCGAACGACGCGAACAGCTGCTGGGCGGCGCGGTTGCCGTCGACCGACGACAGCACGACGCGCGGGGCGCCCAGGCCGCGCAGCTCGAGCAGCATCGCCTCGATCAGCCGGCGCGCGATACCGTGCCGGCGCAGCGACCGTTTGACGTAGACGTCGTTGAGCTTGCCGCAAGCGTCGAGCAGCTCGCTCCAGTTGCGGCCCTCCATCGTGCCGTAGGCGTAGCCGACGATCTCGATGTCCTGCTCGGCGACCAGGATCACGGCGCCGCGGCGGCCGATCTCCCGGTCCAGCCAGTTGCGGTAGCCCTCCTCGACCGGCTCGACGAGCATGAAGCGCTGCGAGTCGCGCGCGTGGTGCTCGCGGATCAGCGCCGCCGCCATGCGGGCCACCGCTCCCAGCTCCGACCGCTTCGCGCGGCGAATCCGCACCTCGCTCACTGGGGAAGGATTAGCCATCGACCGCAGCGTGGCAAGCCCGCGCGCCGGCACGCTCGGTCGGAATCGTCTCCACGCGGATCTCCGTTGACTTCGCGCGGGCGCTGCGATTCGCTGGGGCCGTGTCGTTTTTGCTCGGTGTCGCCCTGCTCTGTCTCGGCGGCGGCGCCGCGAATGAAGAACCGCCGGAGACGAACCAACCGTCATCCGATGAGGCGGCGCCCGCGGCATCCGATGCGGAGGACGCCGACTCGGGAACCAAGCCTGGCGCCGAGCCCGCCGAGCCGTCGTTCCTGGCCCGGTACGCGCCGGCACCGATCGAGGGCCCGGGCATACGCCTCCCCGAGCCGCTGACCCGCCTCTACCTCGACGCCAGCTACGCGCGCACCGACGACCTGTCGGGCCTGCCGCTGGTCGCCGGCAGCGCGCACAACTACCGGTTCGCCGTCGGCGGCAGCCTGGCCTGGCACCGCTTCTCCTTCGACGCCGAGGTCGCCTTCTCCAACATCACGACCATCGACGTGACCCAGGTCCCCGGGGGCGAGCCGCTCGACGTCGACAAGCATCAGACCGCGACGTCGCTCGGCGACACACGCCTCGGCGTGACCTGGACCCAGCCCCTCGACGACGCCGGCCAGCTGGTGGGCGGCTTCGGCCTGCGCGGGCGTTTCCCCACGCACACGGTGATCTTCCAGTTTCACCTGGTCGACATGGTGTCACTGGGCCGATACGTGTTTCCGTACTACTTCCACGTCGAGCCGACAGCCATCCTGGGCGGATGGAGCGGCCCGTTCGGCTTCGTGATCAACGAGGGGCTGACGCTGATGACCGGCCCCGACGGCAACTTCAACGACCTGCACATCATCGTGCCGAACTTGCTGTTCTGGAGCGCGTACTACGCCGCGGTGTTCGCGCCGGTGCGCGCGGTGGCGCTGTCGGCGGAGCTGAGCACGAATTTACAGCTCAACCACGTGACCGCGATGTACTTCGACAAGGTGAACGGGATCTTCGCCGCCACCCTCGACGTTGACTTGCAAGTTCACTTCGGGCGCTTTCGCGTCGACGCCGTCGGCCAGCGCGGGCTGACCCGCGACAGTCAGATCTTCGGCGTGCTGCAGTATTCGGGCACGAACTCCGTGACGCTGCGCCTCGGCACCTACTTCAATTGAGATCGAGCCCGTTGTAATGTCCACAGGGATGGAGCCCGCCCGCGCGTCAGCCCGTGGAATGCTTTCGATGCTGACCCTGTCGGCGCTCGCTGCCTTTGGCTGCTCGGCAGGAGGCGGCGGTCAGATCCCCGACGCGCACCCGGTCGACGCGTACGAGGTCGGCCTCGACCTGCCGCCCGGCTGCCCCCCCGAGGCCGGCAACGAGAAGGGGGTCGGCAAGCCTTGCACCTCGGGCGGCAACGAGTGCCCCAACAACGGCACCCTCCAGTGCACGTGTGATCCGTTCCTGGGGATCAAGCTCGTGGGCGTCCCCTGCTTCTGCACGCTGGTCAGCGTGAACAGCAACCCCGACGCCGGCGATCTGTGCGCGGCGCTGGGCACCAGCTTCTGCGGCAGCAACGCCGGCTGCTGCAGCTACCTGTCGATCGGAACCTACTGCGCGCCCAATATCTGCCTGCCCGAGGGTGTCTGTCCGCCGGTCAGCGTCGGGCAGCCTTAGGCGCATGCGGCGGCGGGGCTCCGGCGCCGCCGTCCGCCTCGCGCTCGGCGCGGCGGCTGCGCTTGTCGCGGGCCGCGACGTTGCCGCCGCAACGAGCGCGCTCGAACGGATCCAGCAGTCCGGTGAACTCCGCTGGGGCGGCGATCGCCAGGGTGGCGAGCCATTCGTCTACGAGGATCCCGCGCACCCCGACGAGCTGCGCGGGTTCGAGGTCGACCTGGCGGCGGCGCTGGCGCGCGAGCTGGGGGTCAAGGCGCGATTCGTTCAGAACGACTGGTCGACGCTGGTGCCGTCGCTCGAGCGCGGCACGTTCGACATCGCGCTCAACGGCCTGGAGGTGACGCCGGCGCGCGCGGGCCGCATCGCGTTCTCGCGTCCGTATTTTCTCTTCGCCGAGCGGCTGGTGACGCGGGCGGAGGACCAGGTCCGGCTGCATGATCTCGCCTCGCTGCGCGGCCAGCGCGTCGGCACGCTCGCCAGCTCGCAGGCCTGGGAGATGCTGCTCGCCGCGGGCGCGGCGCCAGTCCCGTACGAAGGCGTCGACGAGCCATTCATCGATCTCGAGAACGGGCGCACCGCCGCCGTGCTGCTCGACGACATCATCGTCGACCGCTACGAGCCCCGGCACCCCACGCTGCGGGTGGTGGGCGACGTCGGCGAAGGCCAGTACGCGATCGGCGTGCGGCCTGCCGACCGCGATCTGGGGGCGGCGATCGATCGGGCGCTCGACCGCATCATCGGTAGCGGCGAGCTGCGCGGGATCCTCGCGCGCTACGCCCTCGATGGCCCGCGCCAGACGCGCCTGGAACGCGCGGCGGTCGCGCCCCACACGCCCCTTGCGACCGCGGCGCCGCCCTTTGTGCCCATCGGCCCGCGACCGCTCGATCGGCACCAGGTGGTGCTGTTCCTGCAGGCAGCGATCGCGACGCTGCTGATCTCCGCGGCGGCGATGGCGCTGGCGATCCCGCTCGGCGTGCTGCTGGCGCTGGCGCGGCTCTACCTGCCGCGCGCGCGCGGCCTCGCCGTCGCGTACATCGAAGTCGTGCGCGGCACGCCGGTGCTGCTGCAGCTCTACCTGCTCTATTTCGGCCTGGCCACGTGGCTGTCGCTCGATGCGTGGACGGCGGCGATCGTCGGTCTCGGCCTGAACTACGCCGCTTATGAGGCCGAGATCTACCGCGCGGGCATCCAGGCGATCCCCATCGGTCAGATGGAGGCGGCGCTGGCGCTGGGGATGACCCGGCGGCTGGCGCTGCGGCGGATCGTGATGCCGCAGGCACTCCGCGTGGCGCTGCCCGGCATGACCAACGACTTCATCGCGCTGCTCAAGGACAGCTCGCTGGTGTCGGTGATCACCGTCGTCGAGCTGACCAAGCGCATGACCATCACCGCCGTCGACCTGCGCGGCTGGCTCGCGCCCGGGCTGCTGTGCGCCGGCATGTACTTCGCGATGAGCTATCCGCTGGCGCGGCTGGCCCGCCGGCTCGAGCGGCGACTGGGGGGCGCGTGATCGAGATCGCCGGCGTGCGCAAGCGCTTCGGCGCGCACCTCGTGCTCGACGGCGTCTCGCTCGACGTCGCCGCGGGGGAGATCGTTGCGCTCACCGGGCCCTCGGGCTGCGGCAAGACCACGTTGCTCCGCTGCGTCAACGGGCTCGAACGCGCGGACGACGGCACGATTCGCGTCGCCGGTGACCAGGTGCCGACCGGCGCCGCCGGAGCGGCCCACGGCGCTGACGACCGCGCCCTGCTGGCGATCCGCCGGCGTGTCGGTTTCGTGTTTCAGACCTGGAACCTGTTCGCGCACCGGAGCGTCCTCGACAACGTGATCGAAGCGCCGGTGCACGTCGCCAGGGTCCCCGTCGCCGAGGCGACCGATCG
>Ga0265314_10002972_pt1 | contig 16797 bp, 16 predicted proteins | sample 4126metaG_FD_203106 | JGI IMG/M metagenome (GOLD analysis project Ga0265314, IMG submission 203106) | Rhizosphere microbial communities from Carex aquatilis grown in University of Washington, Seatle, WA, United States - 4-1-26 metaG | ecosystem: Host-associated > Plants > Roots > Rhizosphere >... | reverse complement strand
GGCGTCGGTGACAAGTACCGACAGATTGAACATGGTGAGACGCCCGCTTTCGCGTTTGGCGTCGATGAAGTCTTCGATGTCGGGATGATCGCAGGCCAGCGTCGCCATCATCGCGCCGCGCCGCGAACCGGCGGACATGATGGTGCGGCACATCGCATCCCACACTTCCATGAAGGAGACGGGGCCGGAGGCATCCGCGCCCACGCCTTTCACCAGCGCGCCTTTGGGGCGAAGCGTCGAGAAGTCGTAACCGATGCCGCCGCCCTGCTGCAACGTCAGTGCCGCTTCGCGAAGCCCTGAGAAGATTCCATCCATCGAATCCGGAATCGCGCCCATGACGAAACAGTTGAACAGCGTGACCGAACGATCCGCGCCCGCGCCGGCGAGAATGCGGCCCGCCGGAAGAAATTTGTGGCCCGCCAGCGCGCCGGCGAATTGCAGCGCGGCTTTGCGTTGGTTGTCGGGCGCTTCGGCGCGGGCGGCGGCGAGTGCGACGCGCGCCCAGGTGGAGGCGATATCACCGTCCACAGGCGTGCCGTCCGGCTGTTTCAGCCGGTACTTCATGTCCCAGATCTGTCGGGAAATATCGCCCATGCGCCTCTGTCCGAACCGCTTCCTGAGCGGTCAAAAGAGATAACGTCTCAACGGGCGAAAGTCAATATCTGTTCGCTATCCGTTCTTAACCATGCAGATCAAGAAAGTCCTTTGGAAGCAAGGATTTGGTGGCCTTCGCTGAGCAGTTTTTCGGTGGTGCTTTCGATACGGTTTTGCAGCGTTTCCATGAACGCCGCGCGCTTCAGGCCGGGAGGAATCGGTGGCAGGAATGCCACCACCACCTTGCCTGGCTTTTTCAGGAACCCGACCGGTCCCGTCCAGAACAGGCCGGAGTTCAGCGCCACCGGCACGCAATCGACGCCCAGCTGGGTGTAAAGCGCGGCGACGCCCGGCTTGTAATCCGGCGGCGCGCCCAGTTCTTTGCGCGTGCCTTCGGGGAAAATGAAAATCGGACGCTGTTCGGCAACAACGGCTTTGGCTTCCGCCACCATTTGTTTCAGCGCGCTTGCTTTGCCTTCGCGGTCGATGGCGATGACGCCGGCTTTCCACAGATACCAGCCATAAAACGGGATGTTGAGCAGCGAGCGCTTCACCACCGCGCAGGCATCGTCGAGCAGCAGATAGAGGATGACCGTATCCCACATGCTCATATGCTTGGCCGCGATCAGCACGCCGCCGCGCGGGATGGTCCCGCGCACTTCGTAGTCCAGCCCTGCGATCCATTTGAGGCCGAACAGCACCGCGCGGCTCCACGTCTTGGAGAGACGCTCCGTCGCGCGGCGCGGCAGCAGCAGCACCCACACGCCGCCGACCGCAATCACCACCGAGGCAATCGCGAACCACAGGAAGAACAGAAAGGACCGCAGGAAAGCCATCGCGTCTCAAGCGCTATGGGTGAAACGGGTGATGACGAAGCTGGCCAGATATTTGGCATATTCGTTGTGCAGCAGATGCAGCGCGTGCGGGTCGCGCCACCAGCCGTCGAGATCGAGGCCCTGCGGATCGACGGGATAGGCCACCAGCCGCACACCCGGCATGTCGGCGGCGAACTCGTTGAGGCTGCGGCGCATGTGATAATTCGCCGTCACCACGATGATGCTGCTGTAGCGATGGCGGCGCACCCAGGCGCTTGCTTCGTCGGCGTTGCCGTGCGTGTCTTCGGCGCGAAAACCCAGATCGGCGCAGCAATCGAAGCGGCGTCCGCCATGTGCGATGGCTTTCAATTCCGCTTTGGTCGTGCCGGGATTGACGCCGCTGATGAGAAGCCGTTGCGCCGCGTCGTTCTCCAGAAGCTTGTCGGCGGCATCGAGACGCGCATCGCCGCCGGTCAACGCAACAATGCCGTCGGCATGCGGCGGCGTCGCCGGCGTGCGCGGCAGCGTCACCGCGAACAGGATGAAGCCCAGCGTGTAGGCCACCAGAAGGGCCACACCCAGTTTCACCAGCCAGTTTCCCGAACTCTCCATCCTAAGCCCGCCGCTCCCCGGGTGCAGATTGGACCATGCGGCCCCACAAGAAAATATTGACGGCCCGTCTCAATAGATCTCCCGCAAGGCCGCCAGCACCGAAAGCCGCGCAGTTGCCCAAGCGATCAATCCGGACACCACCGGCACGGCCAGAAGCCAGACCAATTCCCGCGGATTAAGCCCCAATGGCGGCAGAAATGGGACTGCCTCGACGCCCGCAAATTCCAGCCCGCCTGCCAAAAGGAATGTGACGGCGGCAAGCCCCGCGCCCACGGCGGATGCCGCCAATGTCGAGATGAGATAATGCCATTCGAAGGCGCGCGCGATGAAACCGGAATGCGCGCCCATCTGATGCAGCAGCGCCACGATATCGTGATGCGCTTCCAGGCCTGCACGGGTTGCAAAGGAAACCGCCGCCGCCGTCGCCACGGCGATGAGCGCCAGAATTGCGTAAGCCGCGTAGATGATCGTGTTGGCGAGATTTTGCAGCCGCGATATCCAGCGCGTGTGGTCGTCCACATTGGAATCCGGCGCGACCGTCCTCAATCGCGCTGTGAGCTCCGCGAAATCGACATGCGCGCCCGGTTCGATCGTCGCGTCGATCAGGCGCGGCAATGGCAGGTCTTTCACCATCGCATCGGCGCCAAGCCACGGCTCGACAAGCTTGGTGGCATCCGCGTCGGACATCGGCGTCACCGTCAGGATGCCCGGTGTGCCGCGCAGGATCTGCAGCGCGGCGTCCGTTTCGCTGTCCATGTTGCGCGACGCCGTCGGATGATCCGGCATCAGGATTTGCACGGTGAGACGCCCGGCCAGTCCCTCGCGCCAGCTTTCCGCCTGCCGGTCGGCGAGCAGCGAGGCGCCCAGCGCCAGCGCCGCCAGGAACGCCATCACGCCGATGACGACATCGAGCGGCGCGGCGCCTTTCTCCCGCGGCAGGATGCGACCGCGCACGCGCTGCTTCTCGCTCATCCGCGCCTCAATTCGACGAGGCGTCCATCGACGAGACGCATCTCGCGCGAGCGCGAGCGCTCGATCAGGCCGCGGTCATGGGTGGCGATGAGAACGGTGGTGCCAAGGCGGTTGAGCTCTCCGAACAGGCGGATGAGTCTTTGCGCGATTTCGGGATCGACATTGCCCGTCGGCTCGTCCGCCAGAAGCAGATCGGGCTGGCCCACCACGGCGCGGGCGATGGCGACGCGTTGTTGCTCGCCGCCCGACAATGTCGGCGGTTTTGCATTCATCCGGTCGCCGAGGCCCACCCAGTTCAGAAGCTCTTCCACATCATGGGTGTAGTCGTCGGGCTTGCGGCCGGCGAGGCGCAGCGGCAGCGCCACATTGTCGAAGGCCGACAGATGGGCGAGCAGGCGAAAGTCCTGGAACACCACGCCAATGCGCCGCCGCAGGGCAGGAAAGGCGGAACGCCGCGCCATGGCCAGATCGGTGCCGAACAGGGTGATCAGCCCCCGGCTGGGCGGCTCCGCCAGGAACAGCAGCTTCAGCAGCGTCGATTTTCCCGCACCGGACGGGCCGGTGAGGAAGGTGAAGGTGCCCGGTTCGAGCTGGAAGGTGACGTCGCGCAGCACTTCCGGGCCCGGCCCATAGCGCATGCCGACATTTTCGAAGCGGATCATGGGGCCGGACCATAAAGGCGGGAATCAAGCCTTACCATCGCTTGCCGGGGCCTCTGCGTTAAACCTATTTTTTGGCCGAATGGTTATAAACACCTCATGATTCTGATCTGCCCCAGCTGCGCCGCCCGCTACGAAGTCGACGGGTCGAAATTTCCTGCCGAGGGCCGCAAGGTCCGCTGCAAGAAATGCGGCCATGTGTGGCACCAGAGGCCGGAAGCCGATCAGTCCGAGATCGAAGAGACGATCTTCAATCCGCCGCCAGAGCCTGTCGTGGAAGAGCGTGCGCCGGAGCCTGAACCCGAGCCGGAGCCCGCTTGGCGCGCCCCGGTCGAGGAAGAGGAGTCGGAAGCGGCCACGGTCAGTTTCGCAGAGGAAGACGACGCGCCCGTCATCGCCAAGTCCGTCAAACGCGGCGGCAGTGGTGCGCTCACGGCCTTGGGCTGGGCCGCCCTTGTCGCTGTCGTGCTGGTGATCGGATTCTCCGCCGCGAATTACCGTTCGCAGATCGTAACGATCTGGCCGCAATCGGCGTCGCTGTTCTCCAGGCTGGGCATGGCCGTGAACAATCGCGGGCTGGATTTCACCGATGTGCGCCACCTGAATCAGACCGAAGACGGCCAGCCGGTTCTCGTGATCACCGGCAAGCTGGTGAATGTCTCCAGCAAGAAGCTCGACGTGCCGCCGCTGCGCGTGACCCTGAGCGACGAAAACAAACACGCGATCTATGACTGGAGCTTCGCGCCGTCGAGCGGCGCCCTTGCGCCCGGTCAATCGGTGACCTTCCGCACGCGCCTCTCCAATCCGCCTTCGGCGGCGCGCCATGTGGAGATGCATTTCGCGGACGGGTCGGAGTGACCGCGCGCAAAATCCTGCACAGCGAAGCCGATATCCGCGCGCGCCTGGATGTTGTCGCGCGAGAGATCGCGGATGCGCCGTTGAAACCGGACTTCGCGGTGGCGATCCTGGCAGGCGCCTTCGTCTTCGCCGCCGATCTTCTGCGTGCGCTGGCGCGCGAAGGGCTTTCCCTGCCGATCGAATTTCTCTGGCTGCGTTCCTATGCGGACAAGCGCGTGGGTGGCGAGATTTCGGTTCTTGTCGGACCTACCGAGAAGATTCACGCCAAAACCGTTCTGCTGATCGATGGCGTTCTCGATGGCGGCCACACACTGGCCAAGGCAAGGGAGCTTTTGCTCAACGCCGAAGCCGCCACGATTATCACGGTCGTCGCCGTGGACAAGCTGCGTGGCGATGCCATGCTGAAAGCCGATCACGCGCTATTCGCCGGCAGTCATGGATTCCTGATCGGCTATGGCATGGACGATGCGGGCGCCGAGCGCGGGCTGCCGTACATCGCGGTTGTGACTTAGAGCTGTTTGAACTGAACTTCCAAAATCGTCATGGCCGCCACGAGGGCGGCCATGACGAGAATATGGATTGATTCACCTCAAGCGGCGTCAAAATTCTTTCAACAGCCGATCCAGATAGTCGAGCTCTTGTTTCGAGCGGCCGGTCTCGCCCGCGCGCTTGCGCAGCTCCTGCAGGATCGCGCGCGCGCGCGCCAGTGAATCCTTGTCCGGCACCTTGCCGCCATTCATCGAGCCTTGCGCGCCGTTTTCGCGGCCGAGCGGATCCTGGTTCTCGCTGTTCTGCCCGCCGGGCTTCATGCCCTGGCCGTTCTGTTCCTGCATCAGCGCTTGCGCCAGCGCGGTGGTACCTTTGCGCATAGCGTCCAGCGCCTGTTGTTCGGACTTGCTGGCGTTGTCGAAATCTTTTCCGCCGAGCTGCCCTTGTGCCTGGCCCATATCCTTGCCGGCTTCATCGAAATTCTTGCCCGCGGGCGAACCTTTGCCGCCGAGCTCTTTGAACAGCTTGTTCAGATCGTCGCGCAGCTTGCCCTGCTGATCGGAAAGACCTTTGGCGCCGCCGTCCTTCGGATCGCCGGCGTCCTGGCCTTCGCGATAGGTCTTGTCCATCAATTGCCGCTGCCGGCCCATGAGATCGGAAAGGCCCTGAATGGCGTCCGACAACGCTTTGTCGCCTTGTCCCCCGCCGCCGGAGCCGCCCGACATCTGCAAATTTTCCAGCAGGCTTTGCAGCATCGCCAGCATCTTCGCGGCCGCATCGCGCGAGCCGCTTTGCGCCAGCTGCTGGATCAGCTTCATCATCTTCTCGATGTCGTCGGCCGTGATGACCTTGGTGCCGGGCGGCGGCGGGCCGTTGGAGGCTTGCGCGTTTTTCGCCATCGCCTGCAGATAGCGCGCGAGCGCCTGCTGGTAGTGCTGCATCAGCGCGTCGATCACGCTCTGCGGTGCGCCTTGCTGCATCGCCTGTGCCAGGGCTTCAGCGGTGCGGCGCAACTCGGCGGCAGCGTCCGCCGCGCCATTGCCTTCCAGCGACATCGCGGTCTGCCACAAAAGATCCTGCACGCGCGCGGTGTCCTGCTCATTGTGGGCTTCGTGCAGCATCCAATAGGTCGAACGCAGAATGAGATAGAGCTTGGTCTGATCGGGATAGAATTTGTCCGGCGCGATCGTGAGCGCGTTCAGCGTGGCGAGCGTCACGGGTTTTGCATGCGGCGTTCTGGCGAAAAGATTCTGCCGCTGCTCTATCAAGGCGCGCGCGAGCGGGTTGGTGAAGACGCGCGCGGGCAGAGTGAAGCGCATCGGCTTGCTGTGTGCGATCTGCCCTGCGCCGTCTTTCGCTTCCAGCGTGATGGCGACGTCGAGCCCGGCCAGCGGATTTTCGGTCAGGTCGCGATAGACCGTCTGCTTGACCGTCTTGGCGGAAACATCGAGCGGCAGATCGATCGTGAGCACGCGGTCGCCCTTGAGCGGCTTGATCAGAGCACGCACGGACACAACGCCATAATCGTCCGCCGCCGCGAAGGCGAATTTCACCGCGTCATGTTGCGTCGCGGACGGCGGCTGCGAGAACACGATATGCGGCGCTTCGTCGGGAATGATCTGCGTGCGCCAGCTTCCGAGCGTTCGTCCCCCGGCGCGCACGAAGATGTTCTCGTCCGCGCGAAGGATGGTGTTGGCGGCATATTCGTCGTCGGCGGCCGAGACTTTCGGGCGGCGGTCATGTGTCGGCGACAGCACGATCTCCGGCGATACGCTGGAGCGGTGCACGCGCACGACGAGTTCGGAATTCACCGGCACGCGCAGGGGCGCGCCCGTCATCGCGCCGGGTTTCAGATAAATCGGCGGCAATCCGGTATAAGCGGGCGGATTGATCCAGGCATCGACCGTGGCCGACGCGCTGCCCGATCCGGCATCCGGCGACAATGCGAAGGCGAGGCGGGTCTTCCAGTCCGAGCCGGCAACGATCAATCCGCCGATCAGTAGCAGCAGGACAACGAAGCGGATCGCATAGGGATCGTGTTTGGCCAGCTGCGGCGAGGGTAGGCTGACCCGCATATTGCCGATGCGCGACAGCAGCGCGCGGATATGCGCTTTCCACAGCGCCTCGGCATAAGGATCTCCCGCGCCCGCCGCCATGACGTCGTGATGTTCGGTGATGGGACGGTGTTCGAGCGTGGAATCGCGCTCGACGCGTCGGGCACCCTCATACCAGGTCGGCTGCTCGAACTTCTGGAAGTTGCGGTAGAGAAAATAACCGGCCGCCCCCGACGCGCCGAGCAGGAGCAGTGTGTGGATCCACCACGGCATATAGACGAAGACGTTGAGCAGGCCCGCGGCGATGAACACGCCCACGATGCCGCTTGCGGGCCACAGCGCCGGCCACACACGTTCCCACCAAATGGTGATCCGCGCGCGGCGGATGAACGCCTCGGCGTGACGCGCCTCGCGCCTAAGGCGCGAGCCATCCGGGGATGCGATCAAGTCCGATAAGTTCGTCATCGCTCATTCTGGGGCGCACGATGGCCCATTGGTCGCCCTTCACCAGGACTTCGGCGGCGGGCGGACGCGCATTGTAAGCGGAAGCCATCACCGCGCCATAGGCGCCGGCCGTCAGAATGGCCACCAGATCGCCGTCTTTCAGTTCCGGTAAACGCCGGTCCCGCCCGAAAAGATCGGAGGATTCGCAGACCGGCCCCACCACATCGTAAACGGCGGTGGGTTCCCCTTCGCGCACCGACACGATCTCGTGATGGGCGTCATACATCGCGGGGCGGATGAGATCGTTCATCCCCGCATCGAGGATGAGGAATTTCCTGGCCTCGCCCTGCTTCACATAGGTCACACGCGACACGAGCACGCCTGCGTTGGCGGCAATGAGGCGGCCCGGTTCCAGAATGAGTTCGCAGCCCAGTCCGGCAATCGCCTGCGACACCGCCGCGCCATAGATTTCCGGCGCGGGCGGCGCGGGATCGGTGGGCGCATAGGGGACGCCCAACCCGCCGCCCAGATCGATGCGCTTTATGGAATGGCCGTCGGCGCGCAAGGTCCTCACCAGTTCCGCGACGCGCGCGAAGGCCGCTTCGAACGGCGACAGCTCGGTGATCTGGCTGCCGATATGCATGTCGACGCCGACGATGTCGAGCGCGGGCAGCGACGCGGCCAGCTTGTAAGCCTCGCGCGCGCGGCTCCACGGAATGCCGAATTTGTTTTCTGATGTGCCGGTGGTGATCTTGGCATGCGTCTTCGCGTCGACATCCGGATTGACGCGGATGGTGATGGGCGCGCGCTTGTTCATCGCCTGCGCCGCGCCGTTCAAGGCGATCAGTTCCGGTTCGCTCTCGACATTGAACTGATGGATGCCCGCTTCGAGCCCCAGCGTCATCTCCGCGCGCGTCTTGCCGACGCCGGAAAAGACGATCTTGTTCGCGGGGATTCCGGCCTTGAGCGCCTTCTTCAGTTCGCCGCCGGAGACCACATCGGCGCCCGCGCCAAGCCGGCCCAGCGTCTTCAGCACCGCGAGATTGCCATTCGCTTTCACAGAGAAAGCGATCAGTGTGTCTTTGGGAAACGCCTCGGCGAACACGCGGTAATGCCGCTCCAGCGTGGCGCTGGAATAGCAATAGAACGGCGTGCCGATCTTCTGCGCCAACGCGGTCAGGTCGACGTCTTCGGCGAAGAGCCGCCCGTCTTTGTATTGAAAATGGTTCATCGTCCGATGGGCTGCGGCGGCCGCGAGGGATCCTTCTGGCCCTTGGGCGTTTCCTTGCCTGCCGGCGTCAGAAGATCGCTTTTGGTGCCGCAGGCCGGAACGGCGATGGCGAGGCCGATGACGAGGAGAATGCGAAGGATCATGTCAGTCTCTCCTGCCAGAAGGCGATCTGCTCACGCACGCGCACCGGCGCGGTGCCGCCAAAGCTCTGCCGGGAGTTTAGCGAAGCTTCCAGCGAAAGCACCGTGACAATTTCTTTGGTGATGCCGGGTTCCACTTTTTGCATGTCGGCCAGCGGCAGCTTGTCCAGGGTGACGCCCTTTTCCTCGGCGCGCTTCACGATGGCGCCCGCGATGTGGTGCGCCTCGCGGAAGGGCTTTTTGAGGTTCGTCACCAGCCAGTCCGCCAGATCGGTGGCGGTGGGATAGCCCGCCTCCGCTGCAGCGCGCATCTTCGCCGGATTGGCTTTCAGGTCCGCCGCCATGCCTGCCATCGCCGCGAGCGACAGGTCCAGCGCATCGGCGGCGGAGAACAGGGCTTCCTTGTCTTCCTGCAGATCCTTGGCATAGGCGAGCGCGAGGCCCTTCATCACGGTGGTAAGCGTGACGAACGCGCCCAGAATGCGTCCCGTCTTCGCGCGCACCAGCTCCGCCGCATCGGGATTGCGCTTCTGCGGCATGATGGAGGAGCCGGTGGTGAAGGCATCGCTCAGAGTGATGAAACCGAAGGCCGGCGTCATCCAGATCACGATCTCTTCCGCCAGCCGCGACAGATGTACCGATGCGATGCTCGCCGCCGAAATATATTCGAGCGCAAAGTCGCGGCTCGCCACCGCATCGAGCGAATTGCGCGCCGGATGATCGAAGCCCAGCGCCTTCGCCGTCTTGTCGCGGTCGATCTTGAACGGTGTTCCGGCCAGCGCCGCCGCACCCAACGGCGATTCATTCATGCGCTTGGCCGCGTCCGCGAAGCGGCTGCGGTCGCGCGCGAACATTTCCACATAAGCCAGGCAATGATGCGCGAAGCTCACCGGCTGCGCGGGCTGCATATGCGTGAAGCCCGGCATGATGGTTTCTGCGTGGGCTTGCGCCTGCTTCAGAAGCGCGCGTTGGAGATCCAGCAATCCGGCATCGGCGCGCGCGCAGGCTTCGCGCACCCAGAGCCGAAAATCCGTCGCCACCTGATCGTTGCGCGAGCGCGCGGTGTGCAGGCGTCCCGCGGCGGGACCGATGATCTCCGCCAGCCGGGATTCGATGTTGAGGTGTATGTCTTCGAGTTCACGTTTGAAGATGAACGTGCCGTCCGCGATCTCCTGCGAGATCTGGTCGAGGCCGTTCAGAATTGATGCCGCATCGGCTTGCGCGATGATGCCCTGATCGGCCAGCATGCGGGCGTGTGCTTTCGACCCCGCGAGGTCCTGGGCCGCGAGCCTTTTGTCGAAATCGACGGAGGCGTTGATCTCCGCCATGATTTGGGCGGGGCCTTCGCCGAACCGTCCGCCCCACATCTTGTTGGTGCCCATGATCGAATTCCTGAAGCGTCCTCTTGCGCTCGCTGCCCTTGCCGTCGTCGTGATTGCCGTGGCCGCCGTTCTATATGTGAACGGATCGAGCGTCCACGCGGACCATCCGCCCGCGGTGCTTTCCGAACTGGCGCCGATGGCGAAACCCGAGGCCGCGCCCGCCGTCGCCTTCACCGACGCGGCGGGCAAGCCGCACATGATGAGCGAGTTCAAGGGCCGATATGTCCTGCTCAATCTTTGGGCGACGTGGTGCGGCCCCTGCGTGAAGGAGTTGCCGCAGCTCGCCAAGCTGCAGGGCGAAGTGCCCTCAGGCTTCACGGTGGTGGCCGTGAATGTGGGACGCAGCACCGAAGCCGAAACCCGGGGCTTCCTCGCCGCGCACAGCGCGTCCGCGCTTGCGGCCTATACCGACCACAATCTGGCGATGATGCGGGCTTTCCACGTTTATGGATTGCCGGTGTCGCTCTTGATCGATCCGAAGGGCAATGTGGTCGCGCGCGCCGACGGGCCCGCGCCGTGGGACGCGCCGGAAGCGGTCGACTATTTCAAGGCCTTGTCGCGCGCACGGTCATAGTCCGCCCACATTGCCGCGCAGTCGACGACCTGTCTGGTTTCCATCGCGCGATCGATCGCCATGACGGTCAGGCCGGCCTCCAGCGAGTCGTACGGCGTCACGGGGAATTCCGCGTGGCTCTCGAAGGTGGCGAGCAGGTCGCGCGCCATCGCCTGATCCGCGCCATTGTGGTTGTCGTCGGTGCGCTCGTTCCATTCCATGCGCTCCGGCTTTCCGGTCGAGAAGACGCTGCGGAACATCAGCTTGTTGCGCACCAGATCGGCGAGCAGCGTGCCTTGCGTGCCGGCGATGTACCAGCGCCGCTCCTGCAGGCTCACATGCGTGTTGGAATGAAACGATAACTGTGCGCCATCGGCATATTCCACCAATGCGGTCTGATGGTCTGTCACGTCCATGTCGGAATGGAACGCGTCATTCGCCGCGCCCCATCCCGCGTCGCGCAGAGCATAGGCCGGCTGCCCGTTGTCATAGCTGGAGGGAACGCCTTTCCGCTCGGGGTGAAAAATTTTGCGGCTGCCGAAGCTGGCGACACGCGCGGCGCGCGCGCCCATCAGCCGGTTGAAGATATCGAAATCATGGCAGACCTTGTCGAGGAAATAGGATCCGCCCCATGCCTGCTTGCGCCGCCAGTTGCGCGCGAGATAACCGCCATGTTCGGGATGCAGATGCTCCGTCGCGTCCATCGACACGATCTCGCCGAGCCTTCCGTCATCCACATGCGCGATCACCGCGCGCACGATGGGCATGGAGCGCATGACGAGGCCGATATACAGCGGCGGCGTCTTCGTGTCGGCGAGGTGCTTTGCCAGCGCGAAGCTCTCTTCTTCGGTCCGCACGATGGGTTTCTCGGCGAAGATCGGAAATCCCGCTTCGAACGCCGCCAGCAGATGTTCGTAATGCAGATGATTGGGCGACCCGATCATGAGGAGATCGAACGGCCCGTCCTTCAGCAACGCCTGCGCATCGGCATAAGGCTTGCCGGACTCGATGCCATGCTCCTTGAGAATCGGCGCGCCGACCGGCGCAGGGTCGGCATAACCGGCGATATCGAGCCGCCAACCGACCTCCTTCATCGCCGCCAGCACATGCGCGATGCGCTGGCCCAGCCCGATGACGCCGATGCGGTAGGTCTTCACTTCATCACAGCCTTGCGCACCGCCGCGGCATAGGCCGCTTCCGCACGCCAGTTCTTGTCTTCATCGGCCGTCTTCCACGCGCTGTTGAAGACGATGACGAGATCATGCTTCGGATCAAGGAAGATCTGCTGGCCGAAGATGCCCTCGGCGGAATAGGTGCCGTGCCCGTGGATCCACCAGAAATAGCCATAGCCTTCATCGGGAAGCTTCGGATCGACGGGCGTGTGGCTGCGCGAAGCGTCTTTCACCCAGCCTTGCGGCAGAATCTGCTCGTTGCCCGCGCGGCCGCCATGCATGAAGAAGAGGCCAAAGCGCGCATAGTCGCGCAAGGTGATTGAGAGACAGCAGCCACCATGCTCATAGCCGGCGCCGTCGAGCATCCACACCGCGTCCTCTTCGGTGCCGATCTTCGACCAGATCTTCTCCGACAGATATTGCGCCAGCGGCTTCTTCACCGCGCGCGACACGAGAATGCCGACAAGCTCGGTCTCGCCGGTGTCGTAGTGGAATGTCGTGCCCGGCTTATGCGCGCGCGGCAGCTTTGCCATATAGGCCACGACCGGATCCATGCCGTCCTTGCGCGCCGGAAGCAGCCCGAACTGCGCCACATCGGATTTGGGGTTGCTGTAGTCCTCGTCCCACTTCACGCCCGAACGCATGGTGATGAGATCGGCGATGGTCACGCCGTCATAGGCGGTGCCTTTCAGCTCCGGCAGGTATTCGGTCACCGGCGATTTCAGCCCCTTGATATAACCGTCCTTGATCGCCGCGCCGACCAGCGTGGAGGTCACCGATTTTCCGACGGAGAACGAGGTCCAGCGATCCTTCTCGGTGCGGCCGAGCCCATAGCGTTCCAGCAGCACATGGCCGTCCTTGACGACGATGAGGCCGGACGAAAAATTGCCTTTCATGAAGGCGGCGGTGTCGTAGGTCTTGCCATCGAATGTGTAGGAGACGTCGAACGGCTTGGCGTCCTGCGGCAGTGGGCTCACCGTCGTGCCGCGCTTGACGACATGCACCGGAAAAATCTTCTCGATGCTCCTGTAGCCGACGGCCTGTTCGGCCGGCGTCCAGAAGAGGAATTTGTCGCGCGAAGGAAGCTTGCCTTCCGCCGCCCATGCGCTGCCCAGCATCAATGCCGCGCCGAGCAAGCCCGTCAAAATCTTTTTCATGCGTTCCCCCGATAGCTTCGCATCAGTCTAGGCGGGGAATATGCGAGGCCGCTAGAGCGTCTTGTTCTGCTCGCGCAGCACGTCGGAATGCATCCCGGAATCGGCTTCCGGATTGGACGAACGGCCCGCCGCCAGTGCTGGCGTTTCGTAAAGCCGCGCAAGGCTAACGGCGGTCGCCACCAGCGCACAGCCGCAGGCGAGAAACAGCGCGACCGTCGGCCCTTGATGCGGCAGCCTTGCAAACAGAAGCGCCACGATGGCCGCGCCCGTGGTCTGTCCCAAGAGGCGCGCCGTGCCCAGCATGCCGCTCGCGCCGCCGCTGCGCGATTTGGGTGCTGCGCTCAGCATGGCGCGGTTGTTGGGCGACTGGAAAATGCCGAAACCGAATCCGCACAGCGCCACGCGCCAGCCGATGTCGAAATAATCGGAAGCGGGCGGCAGCATCGCCAGCGACAGCAAACCCATCGCAAAGAGGAAGAGTCCGATGCCGCCGAGGATGCCGGCGGAATATCGGTCGGCCAGCCGTCCCGCGAGCGGCGCTGCGAAGCCGATGGCGACGGGCCAGGGCGTGATGAGCAACCCGGTTTCCACGGCGCTGTAATGCAGATCCATCTGGAACAGGAAGGGCAGCGACACCATCGCCAGCATCTGCGCGGCGAAGGAGGCGATCGATGTGCAGACCGACAATGTGAAAATCGGAATGCGCAGCAGATCGACCGGCAGCATCGGCGCGGCCTTGCCGGACTCGCGCCGCACCAGCAGATAGCCGATGCCGATGGTGACGGCGATTTCGACAAGAAACAGCCCGAAGGCTTGTCCATGCCCCAGCCCGTCGATGCTTCCAATCAGAACGCCGAAGGTGGCGGCGCTCAACAGCGCGCCCCAGAGATCGAAGCTGTGCGGTGCGCGTTTGGTGTGTGGCAGCGAATAGAAGCCGACTGCGACCGCGGCGATGCCGATGGGCACGTTCACCGCGAAGAGCCAGGGCCAGTTCGCAACCGACAATATGGCGCTGGCAATGGTGGGCCCGATGGCGGACGACACCGCAACCACCATCGCGTTGATGCCGATGCCGCGGCCCAGGAGCTTCTGCGGGTAGATGAAGCGGAGCAGCGCCGTGTTCACGCTCATGATGCCGGCCGCGCCGAAGCCCTGGATCACGCGCGCAGCAGCCAGCATCGGCAGCGTTGTGGAAAAGGCGCAGCCCAGCGAGGCGATCGTGAAGATGGCGAGGCCCCACAGATAAACGCGGCGATAGCCGGCGATGTCGCCCAGCGAGGAAAGCGGCAGCAGGGTGATGGTGATCGCCAACTGGTAGCCGTTCACCACCCAGATCGAGAGCGCGGGATTGGTGTGCAGGTCGGTCGCGATGGTGGGCAGCGCCACATTGGCGATGGCCGAATCGATGACGGCCAGGGTGATTCCGAGCGCTATGGCGAGAATGGCCCAGTAGCGGGCGGGAATCGGCAGACCGTCTTCGTGCGTCATTGCGGGCATTCAATCCGCTTTGGCGATGCAAAGCGAGAACGCACAAAGTCGCAAATTGTGTCAGGAGCCTCGGCGAAGCCGGAGCGACACCTGGAATTTGCTGCGTGCGAACGTGATGCTCGCCATTGTAATGGCAGAAGCTGCGGCCGGTCTTCCGACCGCCGCTTCGACATATTTCGCGAGCAATAGGCAGGGCGATATATGTCCCATCTCCCGCTCCGCTATTCCAGTTTCACATGGCTAAAGCCTGGGCGGATTGGCAAGCTCAAGAAGGCCTGCCGTTTTCCCCATCGGATCGAATTGCGTGCGGTTCTCGCGCTTTCGTGAAGCGGAGCCCGTCACCGCTCATGGCAGCTTGCTGGACTGTCTGGCCAAAACTGCCTTTGGGGGTCTCACATGAAAGCACTACTGCTGTCGGGTGTTCTCGCTGTCGCGCCTGCGCTCGCCGACGATGCACCGTCGCCGCGCGCGGTGGTGGAAGCGAAATTCGCGGCGGTCAACCGTCACTCGGTGCCCGATGTCGTCGCGTTCTACGCGCCGGACGCACAGATCACCGCATCGGATTTTTGCAAGCCACGCCAAGGCCGGGCCGATGTCGAGCGGACTTATAAGAATATCTTTGCCGTCGTGCCCGATGTTGCCGTGACGGTCGATGAATATGTGGTGCAGGACGATCGCGTGGCTGTGCGCTTCACGTTGCACGGCAGTGTTTCGGGCCACGCCTTCGATGCGCCGATCCAGGATTTCTTCACGGTGCGCAATGGCCTGATCGCGCGTGACGACGGCATGTTCGACAATCACGGCCGTCCTTGCGCGCCCTAAAGCGCGCTGCTCCGTCGTCGCGAGCAGAGTCTACCGCGTCGGAACCGGGTGTTCTCCGCGATAATCGTAGAAGCCGCGGCCGGTTTTCTGGCCGAGCCAGCCGGCTTCGACATATTTCACCAGGAGCGGACAGGGGCGGTATTTGGAGTCCGCGAGGCCTTCATAAAGAACCTGCATCACCGAGAGGCAGGTATCGAGGCCGATGAAATCCGCCAATTGCAGCGGGCCCATGCGGTGGTTGGCGCCGAGCTTCATTGCCGTGTCGATGGCTTCGACATTCCCGACACCTTCATAGAGCGTGTACACCGCTTCGTTGATCATCGGCATCAGGATGCGGTTGACGATGAAGGCCGGGAAGTCTTCGGCATAGGCCGCCGTCTTGCCGACGCGGCCCACCAATTCCAGCGCCGCCTGAAAGGTGGCGTCGTCCGTGGCGATGCCGCGGATCACTTCCACCAGCTGCATCATCGGCACCGGATTCATGAAGTGAATGCCGATGAAATGTTCCGGGCGGTCCGTGGACGCGGCCAGGCGCGTGATCGAGATGGAGGAGGTGTTGGAAGCGACCATCGCGGTCTTGGAGAGGCGCGGGCAAAGGTCTGCGAAAATCTTGCGCTTGGTCTCTTCGTTTTCGGTCGCGGCCTCGATGACGAGTTCGCGGTCCTTCATGTCGTCGATGCTGGTGGAGGCGCGGATGCGGTTCAGCGCCGGGCCGATGACATCGTCCTTGATCAGGCCGCGCGCGGCCTGGCGGCGCATGTTCTTCTCGATGAGCCCGCGCGCCTTGGACAGCGCATCCGGATTCATGTCCTCCAGAACCACGTCCATGCCGGCCAGCGCCAGGACATGGGCGATGCCCGTGCCCATCTGGCCCGCGCCGATTACGCCTACTCGCTCGATAGCCATGCGCGTGTCCTCTGCCGGAGCTTAATAGCCCAGCTTTGTCAGCTCTTCGTCCATTTCGGGGATCGCCTTGAAGAGATCGGCGACGAGGCCGTAATCGGCAACCTGGAAGATGGGCGCTTCTTCGTCTTTGTTGATGGCGGCGATGACCTTGGAGTCCTTCATGCCGGCCAGATGCTGGATCGCGCCGGAAATGCCCACCGCGATGTAAAGCTCCGGCGCCACGACCTTGCCGGTCTGTCCGACCTGGTAGTCGTTGGGCACGAAGCCGGCGTCGACGGCGGCGCGGCTGGCGCCGACGGCGGCGTGGAGCTTGTCCGCGATCTTGTCGAGCAGATGGAAATTGTCGCCCGACTGCATGCCGCGTCCGCCGGAGATCACGATCTTGGCGGAGGTGAGCTCGGGGCGTTCCGACTTGGACAGCTCTTCGCTCATGAATTTGGAGATGCCGT
>Ga0265314_10002971_pt1 | contig 16798 bp, 12 predicted proteins | sample 4126metaG_FD_203106 | JGI IMG/M metagenome (GOLD analysis project Ga0265314, IMG submission 203106) | Rhizosphere microbial communities from Carex aquatilis grown in University of Washington, Seatle, WA, United States - 4-1-26 metaG | ecosystem: Host-associated > Plants > Roots > Rhizosphere >... | reverse complement strand
GTGGCCGTGACCACCCTTACGCAGTCTGGCCGCGTGCTGGATACGGTCGAGACGCCTTTTGGAATCCGCACCATCGAGGTGTCGGCGGAAAAAGGGTTCCTGCTCAATGGAGAGCGCATCCTCCTTGCCGGCTGCTGCGAGCATCACGACCTGGGGCCTCTGGGTGCGGCGGCCTTCGACCGCGCCGAGGAGCGCCGTGTCGAAATCACCAAAGCCGCCGGTTTCAATGCCATCCGCACCAGCCACAATCCGCCGTCAACTGCGTTTCTCGATGCCTGCGACCGCCTGGGAATGCTCGTGCTCGATGAAGCCTTCGATACCTGGGAGCAACCCAAGAACCCGCAGGACTACAGCGTCTACTTCAAAGATTGGTGGCAGCGAGATATTGACGCGTACGTCCTGCGCGATCGCAATCATCCTTCCGTGATCATGTGGAGCATCGGCAACGAAATTTCCGACCTGGGCAGCGCCCGGGGCATTGCCGACGGCACCAAGCTCGTCGAACGCATCAAGCAACTCGATGCCACGCGGCCGGTGACGGATGCCGTGCAACTTTATGGCGGCATGGCTCCCCGCGACTTTAACTGGACCTGGAACGATGCCGACCCGCTCCTCGCCAAGCTGGATATCGTTGGCTACAACTACCAGATGGGGAAATACAACCAGGATCATCAGCGCGTGCCCGACCGCGTGATGGTGGCGACCGAATCCTATCCGCGGGATATGTTCCAATCGTGGCAATGGGCGGCCGATCACACGTGGGTGGTTGGAGATTTCATCTGGACGGGATGGGATTATCTGGGGGAATCAGGAATCGGAAAGGTGCAGACGGGAGGAGGTCGAGGCGGGGCGTTTCCTTATCACGGCGCCTATTGCGGCGATATCGACCTGACAGGGTTTCGCAAACCCCAGTCGCACGCGCGAAACATCACTTGGGACCGCGGCGAAAAGATGTACACCAGCGTCCTTGAACAGGCCGCCGACGGCAGACCCATGCGGACCGATGGCTGGGGAACCACGCCCAGCCGCGAAAGCTGGACCTGGCCGGGAATGGAAGGCAAATCGGTGGATGTGCAAGTTTATTCGCGCTACGACGCCGTGCGCGTTTCACTCAATGGAACGGTAATCGGCGAAAAGCCCACGGGACGCAGCGAGCAATTCAAGGCCGTTATCAGCGTGCCCTATGCCGTCGGGACGCTCAAAACCGAAGGCTTGGTGGACGGCAAAGTCGTCGCCACCAGCCAGATCAAGACGGTCGGTCCCGTGGCTAAATTGCGCCTCACCGCGGATCGGAGCATACTTCACGCCGATGGCCAGGACCTCTCATTTATCACCGTGGAAGCGCTCGACGCGGACGGCAATTTCCAGCCCAACGGTGATCAAGAAGTGACCTTTAACGTCAGCGGCGCAGGATCGCTTGCCGGGGTGGCCAATGGCGACCTCAACAACGCCGACAGTTACCAGGCGAAATCCCGCAAACTCTACCAGGGCCGGGCGTTGATTGTTGTGCGCTCTACGCATCAGTCAGGCGCGGTGGAAGTCCAGGCGACCGCAGATGCCGTCACCGAAGCCCGCGCTAAGATTGAGGTTCGCTAAACCTGCATCGGAATCTCATCAGCTTTTTAGTAGAGGATCAGTCCATGCGGATGTCACATGCTTATAAGCTGCTCGCGGGACTGCTAACGGCGTTGAGCCTGCCGCTGTTCGCACAAACCCCCGCAAACCAAACCGCGCCGGCGACCAGCCAACTCAAGACCAAAACCTACATCGACTATTTCCTCCCGACGCCTCCGCTTGGTGAACTGTCCAAAGATGCCTGGGGTGCCCCCAACGTCCTCCCGCGTGACCCCCAGAACGGCCTGGAAGACCCAACCATCAAAAAATACTGCTACTGGGATGGCCAGATCATCAGGGCCTCCGATGGCAAGTACCACATGTTCGCCAGCCGCTGGGCCGAATCCGCCGGCCACAACGGATGGTTCGGCTCAGTGGCCGTGCACGCCGTCTCGGATTCGCTCTTCGGTCCCTACATCGACAAAGGCCTCCTGTGGCCCAACGATCAGGCCGGCAAAGGCCACAACGTAACCGCCCTGACTATGCCCGATGGCACCTACGCCGTGGTCATCAGCGAAACGCGCCCCACCGAAGTCTACACTTCCAAATCCCTCGACGGCCCGTGGGAGCACAAAGGAACCATCACGGTGGAAGGGGAATCAAACTGGCACGGCTCTAACGTCTCGATCATGGTCCGGCCCGACGGCAATTTCGAGTTCACCCAGCGCGAAGGCAGAATCTACTTCAGCGACAAGGGCATCCTCGGCCCCTACAAAGTCGTCAGCCCATCCGTGTGGCCCAAAGGCATCCCCAACCTCGAAGACCCCTGCATCTGGTATTCCGGCGGCCTCTATCACATCCTCGTCAACTCCTGGTCCAACAAGAAGGCTTATCACCTCACGTCCCCGGATGGCATCAAGGACTGGACCAACCGCGGCACCGCCTACGACCCCCGCACCGACATGATCCGCTACCCCGATGGCACTGCCAACCACTGGACCAAAATCGAACGCCCTTCCGTCTACATCGAAAACGGGCACGTCGCGGCCATGACATTTGCCGCCATCGACGTCGAAAAGGAAAATGACAAGGGCGGCGATGGCCACGGAAGCAAAGTGATTGTCGTGCCTTTCGACGGCGCGGCGATGGATCGCGACCTCAGCGCAAACACGCACCCAACCCAGCCCTGAAAAGGAATAGGATTCGCCCGCACTTCATCACGCGACCCTCACCCGCAATCACCCCCGCCATCCAACACCCCGAAACCACCCGCAATGTCCCACGCCCAATCACCCCGCGCGCACGGTATCCGTGTCCCAAAAAATCCCTCAGTTCCTAAGTGCCTCAGTTCCTTGGTTCCTCCTCCCCACCCGTGCGCACAACCCCACCGAAGCCCCGCCTCCCTCGAGGAGGAAAACAGTGCACACAGACAACCCCCATCAATATTCACGATTCACAAATAAAGATAGCCAACCGCGCGCGCACGCCCCCGCCTCATTTGGCAATCTTAGCGTTTCACCCCAAAAACCCGTGCGCGCCGCCCGCGTTCCCAGCCAGGCCAAGCCCGAGTATTCTGGCAGCCATGCGCATATTGCACGTCATCACGCGCCTGATAGTCGGCGGCGCACAGGAAAACACCCTCTTAACCTGCGAAGGCCTCCACCGCCGCGGCCACGACGTGACCCTTCTGACCGGTCCAAGCCCCGGCCCCGAGGGGTCGCTCATGGACCGCGCACGGGCTGGGGGGGCAGGCGGATACCAGGTGATCGTCACCCCGCACCTCGTCCGCAGCCCAAATCCGCTGCACGACTGGGCAGCCTACCGCGAAATTCGGCGGCTCGTGAAAGATACCCAGCCCGACGTGGTGCATACCCATTCCAGCAAGGCAGGCGTCATCGGCCGGGCAGCAGCATGGGAGGAAAAAACCCAGAACAAGCCCTTGGTCGTGCACACGATTCATGGCTTGCCGTTTCATCCATATCAAAACGGCGTTGTGAACCAGGCCTGGATTTTCGCGGAGCGATACGCGGCGAAGCGCTGCGACGCGATTATCTGCGTGGCCGACGCGATGACGCGACAGGCCCTTGCGGCGGGTGTGGGCAAACCGGAAATGTTCACCACCATTTATAGCGCCATGGAGACTGAGGCGTTCCTGAATCCCGGCGTGACGCGGGAAGAGGTGCGGGCACGGCTGAACATCCCCCCCACCGCTTATGTGTTCGGCACGATCGCCCGCTTGCAGCCGCTCAAAGGGCACGACGATCTCTTGGCGTTCGCCGGAGATCTTTTTGCCAAAGTTCCCGATTCGCATTTCCTCTGGATTGGCGACGGAATTTTTCGCGGCCGCTTTGAGGAAATTCTCCGGCAGAAAGGCTGGACCAACCGGTTTACGCTCACTGGTTTGGTCCCGCCGTCAGAGGTGCCACGGTTGCTTCCGGCGATGGATGTGCTGGTGCATCCGAGTTACCGCGAAGGCCTCGCCCGGGCGCTGCCGCAAGCGCTCCTCGCCGGCGTGCCGGTCATTTCCTACGACTGCGATGGAGCGGCCGAAGTCTGCATTGCCGGCCAGACCGGAACGCTCGTAAAAACCGGCGATGCACGGGGTTTGCACGAAGCCATGGTGCATATGGCGTCGCAGCCCGAGGCGGCGAAGGCGATGGGACTGCGCGGGCGCGAGCTCTGCCGGCAGCGCTTTGCGGCGGCGACGATGGTCGATCAGATCGAATCGCTTTATGTGCGCCTCGCATCCGCCTAAACTCGCGGCATGATTCGATCCGCAAAAGACTCTCAATGGCGCATCATCGCGTGCGATCTCGATGGCACCCTCATCGGCTGGAACCACAAAATCAACGACCGCGACCTCGCCGCCCTCCGCCGGGCCCATGAGATGGGGTTCCACGTCGCCATCTGCACCGGCCGAAATTCCCGGGAGTGCGCCGGCATCATCGCGGCGCTCGGGCTTGAAGACCTCGGGGTTTTTGTGAACGGGGCGATGGTCTGCAGGATGGCAAACGGGTCGGCGGTGCATTCGGAATACCTGCCGGACGAACTCGAAGCCGAAGCGGTCGAATTTTTCGGCTCGCGCGGCCATGCGGTCCTGGCGCTGGCCGATGATTCGGCCACCCGCCTTCCGACCTATCTTCTGACAAGTCATGCACCCCCCCACCGGGCAACGGTCGACTGGCTTCTGTACAACCGCATGCAGGCGGAAGCGGTGGATGCGCTGCCGGCCGGTTACCGTGGTCGAATCGTGCGGCTGGGCGTGGTGGTGAATGTGCCCGAGTCGCCGGCGCTTTTTGCCGCGTTGCTGAATCACTTTGGCCCGCGCTGCACGGCGCACTCAATTTATTCGCCGCACTATGATTGCCAGATTCTCGAAATCTTCGCGCCCGGCGTGAACAAGTGGACAGGTCTGATCCATCTGGCGGAGCAAATCGGCGCCACTCCAGGGCAGATCATCACCATCGGCGACGATGTGAATGATTTTCCGATGCTGGAAAATGCCCGGCTCAGCTTCGCCGTGGCAGATGCCAAAGAGGCCGTGCGTGCAAAGGCCAAACGCATCACGGCATCGCACGCCGACTGCGGTGTGGCGGAGGTGATCGACGCGCTTTTCGGCGGGATGCTGGAAGAACCGGTGGCGTGAGCGAACAAAGGCCGATTATGATGCAGGGACGGCGAGTTGTCGCGGCGCGTGATCAAATGAAAAGGCCCTGAGTGGAAGAGAATCTCTCCAACCCTGATCAAAACCTCCGGCGGAATCGCAAAGCGCGCGATCTTATGCCGCAGCTGCGCGGGCGCAAACGCCGTCGCGGGATTGCCCTGCTTCCGTCGCTTTTTACGCTCGGGAATTGCCTGAGCGGGTTCGCCTCGCTCAACTATGCGAGCCTGCCTGCGGAATTCGGAGACAATCCGGTCTTCAGCCCACATTTTCGTACCGCCGGTTATTTCATTTTTCTTGCGATGGTGTTCGATCTTTTTGACGGCTTTGTCGCGCGGCTCACACGATCGGCATCGGATTTTGGCGCGGAGCTCGATTCGCTCGCCGACATGGTGTCCTTTGGGATTGCGCCCGCGTATCTTTCAATCCACCTGATCGGCGAACTCAAAGGCAACGGATATCTCTCGATTCCCGGACCCTTTCAGGATGACGATTGGCTGAGGCTTTTCTGGATAATCGCGGGCATCTATGTTGCTTGCACGGCGCTGCGCCTGGCACGGTTCAACATGTTTCTTCGCCACGATGTTCTCTCGCATATGTCCTTCCGGGGCTTGCCGAGCCCCGGGGCGGCGGCGCTGGTGGCGGGAACCGTGGTTTTCTTTGTTTCGCTTGGATTGCGGCACCACTATTTTTTTAATGTTTCGCCACAGATGCAGGCGGGCATGAGGCAGGTGTTTCCCTACATTCTGCCGGTGGTGCTGTTGATCGCGGCGCTTTTGATGGTCTCGCGATTTGTGTACGCGCATCTCATCAACCGTTTTCTGCGCGGGCGGAAGCGGTTTCGGACGGTGGTGGGGTTTCTTTTGCTTGTGATGCTGATTGCGTGGGAGCCGCAAATTTCCGTGCTGCTGGGCGTTTACATTTATGTGCTCTCGGCGCCCGCGTCGTGGTTGTACCGGTTGATGACCGGGAAGAAAGATATTCCCGCGGTGCCGCCGCCGCCAAACAAATAGCCTGGCGGGCGACCGCCTTTATTGGGGGGAATCATGACCCATGCATTGAAGAGTGCGATTATCACCGGGGCGGGCTCGGGGATTGGGCGGGCGGCGGCGCTGGATCTGGCGCGCCGTGGATTTGCCGTGGCACTCGTCGGCAGGACCAACCGAACGCTGGAAGCGGTGGCCGTTGAAATCCAGGGGGCGGGCGGCAAGGCGCAGGTAATCGTCGCCGACGTCTCCCGGCCGGAGGAAACCGAGCGCATGGCACATCAGGCGATGTCCGCGTTCGGGCGCATCGATGCCTTGATCAACAACGCGGGGATGGTGGCGTCGGTGCCGCTTTGGAAGATCACGCCGGAGCGGTGGGCGGAAGTCTTTCAGGCGAACCTTTCCTCGGCCCTTTTTGCCTCGCAGGCGGTTTGGCCGATGATGGAGCGCCCATCGCAGGGCGGCGGCCGGGGCGGGATCATCGTGAATATCTCATCCATGGCGACGCGGGATCCATTTCCCGGATTGGGGGCGTATGCGGCGGCGAAGGCTGGGCTCAACATGCTGACGCTGGTGCTGGCGCGGGAGGGTGCGGCGGCGGGGATCAGGGTCATCGGCATTGCGCCCGGGTCGGTGGATACGCCGATGTTCCGCGGCCTGATGGGCGACCAGCCCATCCAATCGCTTCAGGTGATGCAGCCGGAAGAGGTGGGCTCGGTTATTGCGGCGGCCGCGAGCGGGGCGTTGTCGCTGGCCTCGGGTGAAACGCTGTATCTGCACCGGACGCCGGCGTAATAGGCGATTGCAACATTCCTCGAAGAGCCCATTCATTTCTTTAAAGCCGCCCCGCGAGCACTCATCCAATGTGTCTATAAAGGTCATGTGGTCGCCATTCCCGAACCGATAGCTTTTCAGGAATGCGTGCTTTGCGGGTGGATTTAATGGTTGTCCGGCGTCGTCATTTTCGAGCCCTCGTCGCCTGCCTGGGCTTGGCCGCGCCGCTCTGCGGGCGAGGTGCGGATCCGCCCGCGGTTCCGGCGACAAAGGAAAATATTTCCATTCAGAAGCCCCACGGCTGGCAGGATGTGCCGGACGCCAAGGTGCAGACCGCTTCCCGCGCGCCGCAGCTCGACAAAGACCAGACGGGCGGCTTCCAGGCCCTTCTCACCCTCAGCACGGAAGCCGGACAGATCGATGCCGCCGGGCAGCAGGGCCTCATGGCCCAGCAATTTACCGGTTACCGGGCGACGGATCAGCCCAAGGGCCTTACCATCAATGGCGCAAAGGGCGTCTATTTTGGCGGCACCTTCACGCATAACAATACGCCGCTGCGGACGCGGGTTTACCTTTTCCCGATGAACAATAAAACGTGCATCATCACCTTCACCTGTCTGGCCTCCCGGTGGGCGGCGTATCAACAGGAACTCGAAGCCTGCGTCAGCACGCTGACTCTCAAGGGCTAGGCGCAAGGGAAGGAGCGCAAGGGAATGAGCCTCTCCCCAACCGCCTCGATTCACGCTACACTGACCGCCGTTTTCGCAACCAGTCGTGAGAATCATGCCACCGGTTTATGTGTTTGAAGATTCCCAGGTGGAGCGCCTGTTTCCCCTGACCTACACGCGGGCCGCCTGCGAGCTGCGCGTGGGGGCGCACACGCTTCTGAAACGGCTCAAGCAGCGGCTGGCGGCGACATTTCCGGTGGCCGGGGTGCTGGTGCGTTCGGAACTCGCGGAACTGATGCGCCGGCGTTTGCCGGAAACTCCGGTTAATCCTGTTTTGTCGGCGCGGGAAGGGCTGCTGCTGGTCAATGCCCGTTTACTCGCCCTGGGCGGCGAACTTCCATGGACGCACGCGATTCCCGGTGACGCCCAGCATCCGGAGCTTCCGCCGACGGATACCGCGGGCCTCGCCCAAAGCACGATCGTCTGGATACACCTGTCGCCGGCTCTTGCCGAGCAGGTGGATTTATCAAAGCTGCACATTGCGCGCACGCTCGAAACACTGCTCACCCAGGTGCAGCGCAAGGCTGCCGGGGGAATCCTGCTGCAGAAACCATGGGACCTTCTGGATCATCAGCGGGCGGCGATCGCGGAGGACTTTGCGGGCCTTGGGCCGCGGACCGATGGCCCATCGCTTCCCGGTGTTCACCTGCTCAACCCATCGCAGATCCACATTGCCGAGGGAGTCCGGATCTGGCCCGGGGTCGTGCTTGATGCGCAGAATGGACCGATCATCGTGGACGAAGGGGCGGAAATTCACGCCAATGCGGTGATCACCGGCCCGGTGTACATTGGCCCGCATTGCATGATCCGCAACCTCGCTGATATCAGGGAGGAGACGGTGCTCGGGCCCAATTGCCGGGTCGGCGGGGAGATCATCGGATCGGTTTTTCTGGGCAACGCCAACAAGCAGCATCACGGATTTCTCGGCCAATCCATCGTCGGCGAATGGGTGAACCTGGGCGCCGGCACCACGACCAGCAACGTCAAGAACACCTACGGCAGCGTGAAGATGATGTCGCTGGGGAACGACGAGCCGACCGGCCGGCAGTTTCTGGGATCGCTTATCGCCGATCACGTGAAGCTGGGGATCGGCACGTATCTGTCGACGGGGAGCGTGGTTGGATTTGCATCGCATGTGGTGATCCCGCGCCCGCCGCGGTTTGTACCGTCGTTCGCGTGGCTGACCGATAAAGGCCTGCACCGCGCGGACTTTGAGAAGCTCGAACAGATTGCCGATACGGTGATGCGGCGGCGGCATGCGGAGTTTACGCAGGCGGATCACGAATTGTGGGTGCGCATTGTTTCGGAATATGTGCTCACCGAACAATACCCCTGGCCGGATCAGAAGCTCGGATAACCCGATGACCATTCCCCCATCGCCCAGTGCCCCGTTGCCAGTCCCGCCGGCGCGGCGCGTGCGTCCCGGGCTGGTGCTGCTGCTCGCAGGAATGACGGCGGTCATCTGCGCGAGCGTTGTCCTGACGGATTACCTCTCTCCGCGCGACCGCAGCCGGCCCGCTTCCGCGGATTCCCAGCCCGCAACCATGAGGGTTCCATGATTGCCATCGCATTTCCTGTCGGCTCCACGCACGGGTGGGGCGTCTGCGGCAAATATGTCTCGCGGCAGATGAACACGCTGACCCACCGCGGGGTGCGGCTGATTTCCCAGCCCTTCACGCTTGCCGACATCGGCGATGAACTCGAAGTGCAGGCGATTCAATCAATGCTTCTGCGGCCCGAGGATTCCCGCACGGCAAAAAATATCAACGGCATATCGCACCTGCCCATGCCACTGCTTGCGGCCATTGTCGATAAGCAGTTGACGCCCTGGGCACCGGCCGTCCGCGGATCGAAAACCGTGGGCTACACTTTTTTTGAGGACAACATTCTGGAACCGGCCTGGATGGAGAACGGCCGGCGCAATTTCGACCTCATCACCACCGGCTCGACCTGGTGCACACAGGTACTCAAACAGAACGGCCTGGAAAATGTCCACACGGTGGTGCAGGGAATTGACCCGACGCTGTTTTTTCCCTGGCCGAAGGAGTCTCCGTCGCCGCGCGAGTATTTCCAGGACCGGTTTGTGATTTTTTCGGGCGGAAAGTTCGAGCTGCGCAAGGGGCAGGACCTGGTCATCCGCGCCGTCAAAGTTCTCCAGGACCGGCATCCGGATGTTTTCTTCATCAATGCCTGGTTCAATCCGTGGCAGCAGAGCGTCGATTCCATGCGCGGCTCGCCGTACCTTCGCTGGCCGGCGGTAACCGGGACGTTCGTCGATGTCATCAACCGCCTGCTCTCAGAGAATGGCATGGACCTGTCGCGCGCGCTTACGCTGGGCCCCCGTGGCAATGCCCTCACGCCGCGCATTTACCGCAACACCGACATCGGCGTGTTTCCCAACCGGTGCGAGGGGGGCACCAATCTTGTGCTGATGGAATACATGGCCTGCGGAAAACCGGTGCTGGCCAGCGCATCGACCGGCCACGCGGATATCGTGCGGCCGGAAAACGCGCTGGTCATCCGCAACAAGCCTGAAGAGGCGGTCATCAATGGTCCATCGGGGCCGATTGCGCGCTGGCCGGAACCGGACCTTGATGACATCATCGATAAGCTGGAGTGGGCGTATCAGCACCGGGGAGAAATCGCGGCACTGGGCGAACAGGCCGGCGCGGACCTTGCGAGGCACACCTGGAAAAAGACCGCCGAGGAGTTCCTGAAGCTGCTCACGTGAAGCCACTCACATTGCGTTTAGCGCACGCGCCGGCGCTTGGCAAAAAGCGCCAGTGAGCCGACGCCAAGCATCGCGAGGGCCGCGGGCTCCGGCACCCCTACGATTTTGAAAACCTGTCCGGAGCCGATATCCACGATATACATCTCGCCGGCGGTGTCGACGCCGAAGGAAGAGATATTGGTGATCAGGGGCGTCGCGCCCGGGTTCAGTTCCGAGGTGAGGTCGGTGAGACTGGAGACGGTCGATCCATCGTAGTTCAGTGAGAAGACTTCCGTCCGGCCGCCGGTGGTCTCTGGTCCGAGGTAATCACCAAAAATGTACGTGCCATCGAGGCCGGGAATCGCCGAGCCGCGGTACACATATCCGCCGATGATGGTTTGTCCGGCGAGCGTCGTCACGCCGGGATCGTGGGCGTAGTCGAGAATGGGATCGATCGCGCCCGGCGGTTTTGCGCCGCCGACGACCGGAGAACCGGTGGGCGTGGTGATGGTGCCTTCACGGAGACGCCAGCCGTAATTTTCGCCGCCGCCGGGGTTGCTGGCTTTCTGGACGTCGAGTTCCTCGCGGGTGTCCTGGCCGACGTCGCCGATGTACAGGGTGCCGGTGACCGGATCAAACGAATCGCGGAAGGGATTCCGCAGGCCCAGGGCATAGATTTCTTTTTTCACCGAGGGATCCGAGGAATTTGCGAATGGATTGTTCGAAGGGATGGTGAAGGTTCCATTGGTCGGATTCACATGGATGCGCAGGATTTTTCCAAGGTCAGTGGCGGTGCTCTGTGCGTTACCGCCGGGCTCAATGTGGCCAAAGCCCTGGTCGTTGGCGTTGCCGCCGTCGCCGGTTGCGATGTAAAGGTTATGGTCATCTCCGGCGCGTGGCGAGAAACCGATCCAGCCGCCGTTGTGATTTGTCTCGGGCTGATTGAAGGAGAGCAGCGTGCCGACGGCGGTGGGATTTGCCGAAAGCGCGGAGTTGGCATGAAACTCGGTGATGTTGGTGAAGCCGGCCGCGGTGCCGCCCGTTGAAACGTAATCGACGTAAAAATCGCCGTTGGAGGCGTAATTCGGATCAAATGCCAGGCCCAGGAGGCCTTCTTCGGAATCCGTCGCCACGTTGCTGATGGTCAGGAAGTTGGTGACGGTCTTGGTGGTCAGGTCGAGCACCTTGATGGAGGCGGTGCCGTTTGTGCCTTTTTCGGTGATGTAGAGGTGGTTAAGGTCGCCGGGCGCCCCGGTGACGAAGGTGGGCTGATCGAGATTCTGGGCGACGGAAACAGCCTGCAACGTCGGCTGAGCGAAGCCTGCCTTCCCGAAGGCCGCCGCTCCGAGTATTGCTGCTGCCATTGCTGTCTTGCGCATAGGTTCTCCGGTGGGTTGTGTGCGATATTGCGTCCCATAAATTGGCACGCTTCCACTGCAGAGCCTACACCCGATTCGCGTTCTTGCAAGGAAGTAGACATTAAGTTTTTGCATTGAATTTAGGGGGTGTTCCTGAGCTGAGGCAGCTTTGCGGCTGTGCAGAGGCTGATTTGGGAAGCATCACGCCAGCGCAAGGATCAACTGCCGCAGGCGTGCCTCATAGCTGACCGGACCATGCATCGCCAGCGGCTCGTGGGGTTTTACGACGAAAAGCAGGTCAAAGCCGGGCGGCGTTTCGTGCTGCATCAGCCGGAACGCCTCGCGGATGCGGCGCTTGATCAGGTTCCGCCGCACCGCCGTTCCGCATCGCCGGCCGATGGAAATGCCGATGCGTGCCGGCTCATTGTCTTCGCGCCGGAGGGCATGCAGGGAGAGCGGATGGGCGGTTTTCCTTTTGCCGGTCTTGAAAACCGCATCCACCCGCAACCGGCCGCGAAGGCGCTGGGAGCGGGTCAGCCGATAGCGCGGTTTTGCGGGAGAAGAATCCATCGGACAATCGTAACCCCCGCGCCTGGTGCCGTCACCTTGCGGGGGCGTCGCCCGCGTATACACTCGCGGGATATGAACAAGCGCCTTTTGCGCCTCGGGGTTGCGGTGGCCATCAGCGTGGTCGCGTTCGGCTGTGCGCTGGCGATCGCGGCGCTTATTGGGCGGCGCGCGGATGATGTTTTTTACGATGGGTTCTATCGCCTCCGGCCCGCGCAGGACATGACCCATGCGGACGTGGTGCTCGTTGCCGCCGATGACAAAAGCATCGAGGACTCGGGGAAGCCATGGCCCTGGCCGCGGAAATACTGGGGCGACATCGCCACGTATCTCGACCACGCGGGCGCCCGAGCCATCGCCTTCGACATTATTTTTCCGAATCCTTCCTACTACGGCGATGACGATGCATTTGCCGCTGCGATGAATGCACTCAAGGCGCCGGTCATCTACGGCTCACAGGTACAGCCCGATGGTTCCTGGCAGTCGTTTGCGCCGCAAAAAATCAGCGGGCCCAGCTTCGGCGCCGTGAACCTCGGCGCGGACCGCATGTACCGCGCGTATCCGCCGGAGCTCAACGGCCAGCCGAGCCTTGCGGAAATGGCGACCGTGAGTGCCGGCCTGAATCTCGATGATCTGCAGCGGCAATTTGCGCCGCTCGATCAGAAATTCCTGCTGCATTATTACGGTCCGCATCTGCTCAAGGGCGGCGCGCATACGTTTCAGTATGTCCCCGCGTGGGCGCTCGTGCAGGCCCAGGAAAACGCCACCGCCCCCGCGGCCAAGGCGACCGGGGCGATTTCACCAGAGATGTTCAAGGGCAAAATCGTCATCATCTGCGCCATTGCTCTTGGGGCTTATGATCTGAAATCCTCGCCGCTCGATAATGAATACCCCGGCCCGGAAGTGCAGGCGACGGCGATGGAGAATCTCCTGCACGATCAGAAAGTGCTGGCAGTTCCGAGCTGGGTGTCGCTTTTGGCCGCCGCGGGGTGCGCGCTTTTCGCCACCGCGGGCATTGTTTTTCCACGGCGCGCCTCGCTCAAGGTCGCCGCGCCGGTCATCGTCACGCTGCTGTTGTTTGCTTTGGCCATTCATCTCTTCCGCGCCGAACCGATCCGGTGGCTCTCGCCGGTTTCGGGCCTTCTGGCGATTCTCATTTCCTCGCCTCTGGCTTTCGGCTGGACCTTTTTCACCGAGGATCGCCAGCGCCGCTTCATGCTTCGGGCGCTTTCTAAAGTCGTCTCTCCCGCGGTTGCCGAGCAGCTTTCGCAGGACCCCGAGCGCCTCGCCCTGGGCACCCAGCGCACGGAAATCACGGTGATCTTCACCGACCTCGCCAACTTCACCGACCTTTCCGAAGGCATGGACGTCCAGGACCTCGGCCGGCTGATTAACCGGTACCTTGGCGAGATGTCCACGCAGGTCTTTCAGCAGGATGGCACGCTGGACAAGTACATCGGCGACGCCGTGATGGCGTTCTGGAACGCCCCGCTGCCCCAGGAGGATCATGCGGTCCGCGCGTGCCGGGCGGCGCTTCACATGATCGCCCGCGAAAAGCAGCTCCATGCGGAATTTTCATCGCTGGGCACGCGCCGCATCCACACCCGCATCGGGATCAACACCACTTCCGCCGCGGTGGGTTTCATCGGGTCGGAGCACCTGTTCAACTACACCGCCATGGGCGACGGCGTGAACCTCGCCAGCCGGATGGAAGGGGCGAACAAGATATATGACACGCAAATTCTCATCTCGGAGTCCACGGCGGCCAAAGTGCGCGCGTTTTTTCATCTGCGGCAAATGGACGTGCTGCGCGTGAAAGGCAAACAGCAGCCCATGCCCGTTTACGAGCTCCTTGCCGAAAAGGCCGGCTCCGCGAACCCCGATCTCGAGGAGCGCATCGGCATTTATGAAAATGCGTTTACTGCCTATCAGGCCCGCGAGTGGGATCGGGCGGCGCAGCAGCTTCTTGAGCTTTCCCGGAGGTTCGGGGAAGATGGTCCGGCGGAAAAACTGCTGGCGCGCGTCCGCGAATATCGCACGGCGCCGCCGCCGGCCGATTGGGACGGTGTCCATGTTTCCAAGACCAAGTAACGTTTTCAACAAACAAAAATGAATGACTGCAGTCTGATACAACCATGTTGAGGAGGGTTTATATGAAACGCATTCACATCGCTGTCGCACTTGCCCTGGCGGTCTCAGCCAGTGCCGCGTTCGCAGAATCCGTGTGGGTCAAGGCGGAGGTTGCGGATCTCCGCGGCGGAAAAGCGGCGGTATATCCCAGCGTGGGCCAGGTGAAAAAAGGGCAGGAGCTCACCGTGGTGACCCGCGATGGCCACTGGGTGCAGGTGCAGTCAGGCCCGACGACCGGCTGGATTTATGACAGCTCCATTTCCACGGCGAAGATCGACGCCGGCTTCCAGGTGAACAGCAACACCACGGAGATCAGCACCGGAATCGCCGCCCGCGGCTGGGACAATGACGCCGAGATTTACACGCAGAATCGCCACCTCTCGACCGCCTGGATGGATTATCTCGCCGGCATTCGCAAGAGCATCCAGCCGGCCGAATATGTGGCCTTCAGCAATAGCCCGCAGGGACACCTGGGCCAGTAACCGCGTTTTCCTTTTGATACGACTTTATCCTTTTTTGCAGGTCCCCATGAAACGCCAATTGCTCTCACTCACCGCCGCCGCCCTGGCCTCCGCCGCGCTCATTGCCGCCTGCGATACCGGCAGCCGCTTTGACGCCAATTCCCTTGCACCTATCATCGGAGAGCGCAACGCAGGTGTACTTGCCGCCGGCGGGCGGGCATTCAATGCCGCTTCGCTTTCGCAGAAGGATGAAGACGCCATCGGCCAATCCGTGGCCATCGCCATCACCAATCAATACCCGCTGGTGCGCAACGACAACCTGCAGCGCTACGTGAACCTCGTGGGCCTGACGGTGGCGTCCGTATCACCGGCGGCGGGGGGCAACTGGATTTTTGGCGTGATCGAATCGCCGGAGATCAACGCGTTCTCCGGGCCCAATGGGTACGTCTTTGTCACCCATGGCGCCATTCTGCAGATGAAGGATGAGGCCGAGCTTGCCGGCGTCCTGGGCCACGAAATCGCTCATGTTTCCAATCACGACGGCCTCAACCAGATTAAAGCCAATGAAGAGCGCGGCGCGCTCACGCAATTCATGCAGGCCGCGGATTCCCGCACCGCACAGCTCGCGGTCTTCGCCGACAACGGGCTCAATGTGATCACAAAGCAGGGCTACAGCCAGCCGCAGGAATTCGCCGCCGACCAGGCCGGCACGCGGCTCATTTCCGCCGCCGGATACAATCCGCGCAGCTATCTCAACTTTCTGCAGCGGATTCAGTCGCTGAATGTCTCAAACAGCGGCAAGATCATGAGCACGCACCCGGGCATCGGCGAGCGCGTGGCCCGTGTGAGCCAACAGCTGCAATCCCTCCCCCCCACCGGCGCGACCCTTGCCGATCGCTTCACGAGTAACGCGATCTCGCTGCACTGATCGCTTTATTATGCGGGTGTTTTTTTCCGGCATCACCAGGTTTGCATCCCGCGCCACCTGCCATTGCCACGCCGCGTTTTTCGCAAAATCGTGAGCGTGGCTTGTTCGTCTGATAAGCATGTACTTCGCCTCCGGTAATGTGAACCGCGGATAATATCGCTGAGTCCTGGCGTTGCCAGAACGTCGCGAAGCTCAGGGTATGAAATGAAGCGCACTTGATATCAGAAAACAGGCGGGCCGTTCACGAGTTGCCGCGGAAATGCTCCCCCCGCCGATCTTTCGCTGGGCCATCCGGCGGGCATTACCTTCCCGACCGGAATTTCCTGTATCCTGCACGGCATCGGCGGCATCGAAGAGAGTCCTGGAGCCAGGGTATGACGCAGATTCCTACAATCCCCGAGTCGCAAGTAACGCCGGAGAAGGTCTACCTCAACCGCCGCCGCTTCATGCAGGCGGGCATTGTCGCCGCCACGACTGTTGCCACCGGCCTGATCTACCGCCGGCTCAACGGCGTTTCTCACGTCAAGGTGAAGACCGCGGCGCTCACGGAAGTCACCACGTCCACCGCTCCTGCCGCCGAGGGCTTTGTCGCCGCCGACGCGCAGACGAGCCTCGACGACATCACGCACTACAACAATTTTTACGAATTCTCCACCGATAAGGAGGAGGTCGCCGAGGCCGCGGCGAATTTCAAAACCGATGGCTGGCAGATCGAGATCGGCGGCCTGGTAAACAAACCCCAGAGGCTCAGCATGGATGAGCTCATGACAATCGCCCCGGTCGAGGAGCGCATCTACCGCATGCGCTGTGTGGAGGCCTGGTCGATGGTCATTCCGTGGGCCGGCATTCCGCTGGCCAAGGTTCTGGAGCGTGTCGAGCCCAAATCGAGCGCGAAGTACGTCGCGTTCACATCGCTAAACGATCCGGGGCGCATGCCCGGC
>Ga0265314_10002970_pt1 | contig 16805 bp, 17 predicted proteins | sample 4126metaG_FD_203106 | JGI IMG/M metagenome (GOLD analysis project Ga0265314, IMG submission 203106) | Rhizosphere microbial communities from Carex aquatilis grown in University of Washington, Seatle, WA, United States - 4-1-26 metaG | ecosystem: Host-associated > Plants > Roots > Rhizosphere >... | reverse complement strand
CAGCTGATGACCTGGTGGGTGAGGAAATGATCGCCTACACGCTGCGCCGGCTGCTGCTGATTCCGCTGACCCTGTTCGGCATCATGCTGATCAATTTCGCGGTGGTGCAGTTCGCCCCCGGCGGGCCGGTGGAGCTGATGATCTCCCGGCTGCAGGGCACCGCGGTCGACGCCGCCGCCCGCGTGTCGGGCGCCGGTTCGGGCGAGACCGCCCAGGTCAAGGCGGCGCCGGCCCAGGGCAATCAGGGGGCCTATCGCGGCGCCCAGGGGTTGCCCCCCGACTTCATCAAGGAGATCGAGCGGCAGTTCGGCTTCGACAAGCCCGCGCACGAGCGCTTCTGGCTGATGATGGGCCAGTATGCCCGCTTCGATTTCGGCAAGAGCTTCTACCGCGACGTCTCGGTGGTCGGGCTGGTGATCGAGAAGATGCCCACCTCCATCTCGCTGGGCCTGTGGAGCACGCTCATCATCTATCTGGTCTCCATTCCGCTGGGGATCATCAAGGCGACGCGGGACGGTTCGCGCCTCGACGTGGCGTCGTCCTGGGCGGTGATCATCGGCTATGCCGTGCCCGGCTTCCTGTTCGCCATCGCCCTGATCGTGGTGTTCGCCGGCGGCAGGTATTTCTCGTGGTTCCCGCTGCGCGGCCTGTCGTCGCCCGGCATGGAGGGTGCTTCCTTGGCGGCGCGCGCCGTGGATTACTTCTGGCACCTGACCCTGCCGGTAACCGCATTGGTGGTTGGCGGTTTCGCCGGCCTCACCATGCTGACCAAGAACTCGTTCCTGGAAGAGATCAACAAGCAGTACGTGGTCACCGCCAGGGCCAAGGGCCTGTCCGGGCGGCGCATCCTTTACGGCCACATCTTCCGCAACGCCATGCTGCTGATCGTCGCCGGCTTTCCCCGCGCCCTGGTGGGGATTCTCTTTACCGGCTCGGTGCTGGTGGAGATCATCTTTTCCCTCGACGGCATCGGCCTGCTGGGCTTCGAGGCGGTGAGCAACCGCGATTATCCGGTGATGTTCGGCACGCTCTACGCCTTCTCGCTGCTGGGCCTGGTGCTCAATCTGGTCAGCGACCTGACCTATCACTGGGTCGACCCCCGCATCGACTTCGAGGGGAGGGGCGGATGAGCCTGCGCCTGACGCCGCTGGACCGCCGGCGCCTCGACGCCTTTTGCCGCAACCGGCGGGGATTCTGGAGCCTGTGGATCTTCCTGGCCCTGTTCCTGGTTACCCTGGGCGCCGAACTGGTGGCCAACGACCGGCCCATCATGGTGCGCTATGACGGGGCGACGTACTTCCCCGTGGTCAAGGACTACCCCGAGGTGACCTTCGGCGGCGATTTCCTGACCTATGCCGATTACCGCGATCCCTACATCGTGGCCAAGATCGCCGAGAAGGGCTGGGCGCTGTGGCCGCCCGTTCCCTTCGACTACCGCGCCATCAATTACGACCCGCGGGCCTTGCATCCCTCGCCGCCGTCGCCCCGCAACTGGCTGGGCACCGACGACCAGGGGCGCGACGTGCTGGCCCGGCTGATCTACGGTCTCAGGCTGTCCATCTGCTTCGGGCTGGCCCTGACCCTGGTCAGCACGGTGATCGGCGTGACGGCCGGCGCGGTGCAGGGCTATTTCGGCGGCAAGGTCGATCTGGCCTTTCAGCGCTTCCTGGAAATCTGGGGCGGTCTGCCGGAATTGCTGATCCTGATCATCATCGCCTCCATCATCAAGCCGGGCTTCTGGACCCTGCTGCTGGTCCTGGTGCTGTTCTCGTGGACCAATCTGGTCGGCGTGGTCAGGGCCGAGTTCCTGCGCGCCCGCAACTTCGACTATGTGCGCGCCGCCCGCACGCTGGGCATGAGCGACGGCCGCATCATGGTCCGTCACGTGCTGCCCAACGCCATGGTGGCGACGGTGACCTTCATGCCGTTCATCCTCAATTCCTCCATCGTGTCGCTGACCGCGCTGGATTTCCTCGGCCTGGGCCTGCCGCCCGGCTCGGCGTCGCTGGGCGATCTGCTGCGCCAGGGCAAGGAGAACCTGCAGGCTCCCTGGCTGGGCCTGACCGGCTTCGTGGTGGTCGCCACCCTGCTGTCGCTGCTGGTCTTCGTGGGCGAAGCGGTGCGCGACGCCTTTGATCCAAGGAAGACGACCTGATGAGTGAAACGCCGCCTCTTCTGGTCGTCGACGACCTCGCCGTGAGCTTCGGCCCCGTCCTGGCGGTCAAGGGCGTGTCCTTCGTCCTGAACAAGGGCGAGACCCTGGCGCTGGTGGGCGAGTCCGGCTCGGGCAAGTCGGTGACGGCGCTGTCCATCCTGCAATTGCTGCCCTATCCCCGCGCCCGCCATCCCAAGGGCAGCATCCGCCTGGACGGCGTGGAGCTGGTGGGCGCGCCGGAGCGTGCCTTGCGGTCGGTGCGCGGCCGGCGGATCGCCATGGTGTTCCAGGAGCCCATGACCTCGCTCAACCCGCTGCATTCCATCGCCGCCCAAGTGGGCGAGGTGCTGGAACTGCATCTGGGCATGCGCGGCGCTCCGTTGCGGGCCCGTGTCATCGAACTGCTGAGCCTGGTGGGCATCCCCCAGCCCGAGACGCGGCTGTCCGCCCTGCCCCATGAACTGTCTGGCGGTCAGCGCCAGCGGGTGATGATCGCCATGGCCCTGGCCGGTGAGCCCGACATCCTGATCGCCGACGAGCCGACCACGGCGCTCGACGTCACCATCCAGGCGCAGATTCTGGCCCTGCTGAAGGATTTGCAGGCCCGGCTCGGCATGGCGTTGCTGTTCATCACCCACGACCTGGGCATCGTGCGCAAGATGGCCGACCGGGTCGCGGTCATGAAGGACGGCGAGATCGTCGAGAGCGGCCCGCTGGCCGCCGTGTTCGATGCGCCGGCCCATCCCTATACCAGGCGCCTGCTGGAGGCCGAGCCCAAGGGCAAGCCGCACCGCGCGGGCGCGGGCGAGCCGGTGGTGATGCGGGCCCGCGACCTCAAGGTGTGGTTTCCGCTGAAGGCCGGTATCTGGCGCAAGACCGTCGGCCATATCAAGGCGGTGGACGGGGTCAGCCTGGAACTGAAGCGCGGTCACACCATCGGCGTGGTGGGGGAAAGCGGTTCGGGCAAGACCACGCTGGGCCTCGCCCTGCTGCGTCTGCTGGAGTCCGAGGGCGAGATCGCCTTTGGCGGCACGGCCATCCAGTCCATGAGCGCCGGCACCTTGCGGCCCCTGCGCCGCCAGATGCAGATGGTGTTCCAGGACCCCTACGGCTCGCTCAGTCCCCGCATGTCGGTGGGCCAGATCGTCGGCGAGGGCCTCGAGGTGCACGAGCCCGCCATGCACGGCGCCGAGCGCGACCGCCTGATCGCCGCCGCCCTCGAGGAAGTGGGCCTCGACCCGGCGACGCGCGACCGCTATCCCCACGAATTCTCCGGCGGCCAGCGTCAGCGTATCGCCATCGCCCGCGCTTTGGTCCTGAAGCCCAAATTCATCGTGCTCGACGAACCGACCAGCGCGCTGGATGTCTCGGTCCAGGCGCAGATCGTCGACCTGCTGCGCGATCTTCAGGCCCGTCACAGCCTCGCCTACCTGTTCATCAGCCATGACCTCAGGGTGGTGCGCGCCCTGGCCGACGACCTGATGGTCATGAAGGACGGCCGCGTGGTGGAGGCGGGCCGGGCCGACGAGCTGTTCAAGGCGCCCAAGACCGACTACACCCGCGCCCTGATGGCGGCGGCCTTCGATCTGGAAGTGGCATGACGCCCCAGCGCCACGCCCATCTTGATGCTCTGGCCATGACCCTGATGGTGGGGCTGTGCGCCCTGTGGGGTCTCAATCAGGTGGCGGCCAAGGTGGCCAATGCCGGCATCTCGCCGGTGCTGCAGGCCGGGCTGCGCTCGGCCGGTTCGGTGCTGCTGCTGATGGGCTGGTGCCGCTGGCGCGGTGTCCGGCTGTGGGAGCCGGACGGTTCGGGCCGGGCGGGACTGGCCGCCGGGCTGCTGTTCAGCGCCGAGTTCGCCCTGATCTATTGGGGGCTGGACTACACTCCGGCGTCCAGGGCGGTGGTGTTCCTGTACACCGCCCCCTTCGTGGTGGCCCTGGGACTGCACTGGCTGGTGCCGGCCGAGCGGCTGACCCGGGTGCAGGGGGTAGGGCTGGTCGCGGCCTTCGGCGGCATTCTGCTGGCCTTCGGCGATAACCTGTCGCTGCCGGATAAAAGGCAGGTGATCGGCGATTCCATGCTGCTGGTGGCGGCGATCATGTGGGGCGGCACCACCGTGCTGGTGCGCACCTCGCGCCTGTCCTCCATCCGCCCCAGCAAGACGCTGTTCTACCAGTTGGGCGTCTCGGCCCTGACCCTGCCCGTCGCCTCGCTGCTGCTGGGCGAGAAGGGCATCATCGGCGAGCCCTCCACCCTGGTCTGGGCCTCGCTGGCCGGTCAGACGGTCATCGTCGCCTTCGCCTCGTACCTGACGTGGTTCTGGCTGATTTCCCGCTACCCCGCCACCAGGCTCTCGGCCTTCTCGTTCCTGACGCCGCTGTTCGGCATGGTGTTCGGCGCGGCTTTGCTGAACGAGCGCATCACCTGGGGCCTTGGCGGCGCCATGGCGCTGGTGGCGGCGGGAATCTGGCTGGTGAATAGAAAGTGACGGCCTCGCGCCCCTGGGGGCCGGGGTGGCGGAAGTGATTCCATCCGCTTGCAATCATGGATCGCCCGAGCTATAAGCGTCCCCTTCCTGAGCGGACAAGGCTGTTAGGGCTGCCTTGCCGTTCCTCGTCGCTGAACCATTCAGACTAAGGATAAGCGCAAATGCCCAAGATGAAGACCAAGAGCTCCGCTAAGAAGCGGTTCAAGCTCACCGGCACCGGCAAGGTGAAGGGCAACGTGGCGTTCAAGCGTCACTGCCTCTCGGCGAAGTCCCAGAAGATGAAGCGCCAGGCGCGCGGCACCTTCCTGCTGTTCAAGACGGACAGCGACAACGTCAAGAAGTACTTCCTGCCGAACGGAGGCTGATAAATGGCTCGCGTCAAGCGGGGCGTCACCACGCACGCCCGTCACAAGAAGATTCTCAAGCTCGCCAAGGGTTATCGCGGCCGGTCCAGCACCTGCTTCCGCGTTGCGATCCAGAAGGTCGAGAAGGCCCTGCGGTATGCCTATCGCGACCGCCGCGCCAAGAAGCGCAATTTCCGCGCCCTGTGGATTCAGCGCATCAACGCCGGCTCGCGCGCCTACGGCCTGCCGTACTCGCGTTTCATGGACGGCTTGAAGAAGGCCGGCATCGCGCTCGATCGCAAGGTGCTGTCCGATATCGCCATCCGCGAACCCGATGCGTTTAAGTCGCTGGTGGAAAAGGCTCAGGCCGCCCTCCAGTAGGACTTCCTTTCGGGAAGCAATGTGTTGGAGAGGGGCCGGCCCAATCGGGGCGGCCCCTTTTCCTGTCTTGGGGAACGAGAGACATGCACGACCTCGATCAACTCCGCGCGCAGGCGCTGGCCGACGTGGCCGCCGCCGCCACACTGGATCAGCTGGAAGCCGTCCGCGTCGCCGCGCTCGGCAAGAAGGGCACCGTCACCGGCCTGATGAAGACCCTGGGCGGCATGGGACCCGACGAGCGCAAGGCCGCCGGCGCGGCGCTCAACGCGGCGCGTGACCAGATCGAGGGCGCGCTGTCGGCGGCCAAGGCGACGCTGGAGGCCAAGGCCCTGGACGAGCGCCTGGCCCGCGAGCGCATCGACGTGACGCTGCCGTCCCGGCCCGAGGCCATGGGGCGCATCCACCCCATTTCCCAGGTCATGGACGAGATGAGCGCCATCTTCGCCCAGATGGGCTTCGACGTGGCGGAAGGCCCCGACATCGAGGACGACTTCCACAATTTCAACGCGCTGAACATCCCGCCTGAGCATCCGGCGCGCCAGATGCACGATACCTTCTATTTCGGCGAGAAGCCGGATGGCGGCCGCCATCTGCTGCGTACCCATACCAGCCCGGTGCAGATCCGCACCATGCTGGCCAACAAGCCGCCGATCCGCATCATCGCCCCGGGCCGCACCTATCGCTGCGATTCGGACATGACCCATACCCCCATGTTCCATCAGATCGAGGGTCTGGTCATCGACGAGGTCACCCATATGGGCCACCTCAAGGGCTGCCTGCTGGAATTCGTCCGCGCCTTCTTCGAGGTGGACGATGTGCCGGTGCGCTTTAGGCCCAGCTTCTTCCCCTTCACCGAGCCCTCGGCCGAGGTCGATATCGGCTGTTCGCGCGAAGGCGGCGAACTGAAGATCGGACCCGGAGCCGGCTGGCTGGAAATCGGCGGTTCGGGCATGGTCCATCCCAATGTGCTCAGGAACTGCGGCATCGACCCCGACCGCTACCAGGGCTTCGCCTTCGGCATGGGCGTCGAGCGCATGGCCATGCTGAAATACGGCATCCCCGATCTGCGCACCTTCTTCGATTCCGATCTGCGCTGGCTGAAGCATTACGGCTTCGTGCCGCTCGACGTTCCCACGCTCGCGGGAGGGCTGACCCGATGAAGTTCACGCTGGACTGGCTCAAGACTCATCTCGACACCGAGGCGAGCCTCGCCGAAATCGAAGTGGGCCTCACCGCCATCGGCCTCGAGGTCGAGGGTATCGACGACCCCGCCAAGCACCTGGGCGGCTTCGTGGTCGGCCATATCCTGGAGGCCGAGAAGCATCCCGACGCCGACAAGCTGAAGCTGTGCAAGGTGGATTCGGGCAACGGCGTGCTGCAGGTGGTCTGCGGCGCCCCCAACGCGCGCGCCGGCCTCAAGGTCATCCTGGCCCAGCCGGGCACCTATATCCCCATCACCGGCGACGTGCTGAAGAAGGGCAAGGTCAGGGGCGTGGAAAGCCAGGGCATGATGTGCTCGTGGCGTGAGCTGAAGCTGGGCGAGGACCACGAGGGCATCGCCGAACTGGACGTGACCGTCGCGGTGGGCGCCAGCCTGCTCGATATCATGAGCTTCGATCCCATGATCGAGATCTCGGTCACCCCCAACCGGGTCGACTGCCTGGGCGTGCGCGGCATCGCCCGCGATCTGGCCGCCTTCGGCCTGGGCAATCTGAAGCCGCTCAAGGTCGAGCCGGTGCCCGGTTCGTTCAAGAGCCCCATCGGCGTGCGTCTGGATTTCGCCCCCGAGGACGCCAATGCCTGCCCGCTGTTCGCCGGCCGCATGATCCGGGGTGTGAAGAACGGCGACAGCCCGCAATGGCTGAAGGACCGCCTGACCGCCATTGGGCTCCGCCCCATCTCGGCCCTGGTGGACATCACCAATTTCTTCGCCTACGACCTGTGCCGTCCGCTGCACGTCTTCGACGCCGCCAAGGTCAAGGGCGACATCCGCGCCCGCCTGGCCAAGGATGGCGAGACCCTGGCCGGTCTCAACGGCAAGACCTATACCCTGGACGCCGGCATGACGGTCATCGCCGACGAGAACGGCCCCGAGGCCCTGGCCGGCATCCTGGGGGCTGAGCATTCGGGCTGCACCGAGGCCACCACCCAGGTGTTCCTGGAAGCCGCCTATTTCGATCCCATCCGCACCGCCGCGACGGGCCGCAAGCTGGACATCCTGTCCGATGCCCGCTTCCGCTTCGAGCGCGGCGTCGATCCGGCCTTCGTGGTTCCGTCCATGGAGCTGGCGACACGGATGATCCTCGATCTGTGCGGCGGCGAGGCCTCGGAAGCGGTGATCGCCGGGACCGAGCCCGACTGGCAGAAATCCATCGTGCTGCGCCCCAACCGCGTCGCCGAGCTGGGCGGCGTCGAGGTGTCGATCCAGCGCATGGAGACCATCCTCAACGATCTGGGCTGCGCCGTGGCCGAGCACGACGCCCTCGCCGGCGATGTCGGCGAAAACGGTTCGCGGGCGTGGCCCGCTGGGGGTCTGCTGGTCAATCCGCCGTCGTGGCGCGGCGACATCACCGCCGAGCACGATCTGGTGGAAGAGGTCATCCGCATCAACGGCTACGACAACATCCCGGCCGTTCCCATGCCGCGTCCTTCCAGCCCTAAGCCGGTGCTGACCGCCGGCCAGCGCCGCGCCGGCTGGGTGCGCCGCCAGTTGGCGACCCGCGGACTGGTGGAGACGGTGACCTGGTCGTTCCTGCCCGAGGCCCATGCCGTGATGTTCGGCGGCGGGGCGCCCGAGATGCATCTGGCCAATCCCATCTCGTCGGACCTCGACGTCATGCGTCCCTCGGTGCTGCCCAATCTGGTCAGTGCCGCCGGCCGTAACGCCGACCGCGGCATGAAGGATCTGGGCCTGTTCGAGCTGGGGCCGCAATTCGACGGACCCGAGCCGGGGCAGCAGCGTCTGGTGGCCGCCGGCATCCGGGCCGGCCGGGCGCGCGGCCGCCATTGGGCCGATCCGGCCCGCAATGTGGATGCCTTCGACGCCAAGGCCGATTGCCTGTCCGCCGTGGCCGCCGCCGGAGCCAATCCCGACAGCCTGCAGGTGGTCGCCGAGGCTCCCGCCTGGTACCACCCCGGCCGCTCCGGCACGCTGAAGCTGGGCAACAAGCCGGTGGGCTTCTTCGGCGAGATTCATCCGGGCATCCTGTCCAAGCTGGACGTCAAGGGTCCGGTGGTCGGCTTCGAACTGTTCCTCGAAGCCCTGCCGGCGCAAAAGGCCAAGGCCACCAGGGCCAAGCCGCTGCTCAAGGCCTCGGCCCTGCAGCCGCTCGACCGCGACTTCGCCTTCACGCTGGATTCGGGCGTGGCGGCGGATGCGGTGGTCCGCGCCGCCAAGACCGCCGACCGGGCCCTGATCTCCGACGTGGCGGTGTTCGACCTCTATGAGGGCGACAAGATGGCGGCGGGCAAGAAGTCCCTGGCCATCACCGTGACGCTGCAGCCCACCGACAAGACCCTGACCGACGAGGAAATCGAGGCGGTGGGCGCGAAGATCGTCGCGGCGGTGGCCAAGGCCACCGGCGGCGAGCTTCGCGGCTGATCCCAGGCGGTGCCGACCATCATCCTGGTCCGCCACGGCGAGACCCGATGGAACCGCGAAGGCCGCGTCCAGGGCCACGGCGATTCGCCGTTGACGCCCAAGGGCGCGGCCCAGGCGCGGGCCTATGGGCTGCGGCTGCGGCAGATGCTGGGCGCCGGAATCCTGGGCGATCGGCGGGAATGGCGGGTGGTGTCCAGTCCGCTGGGCCGCTGCGCCCAGACCACCGGCATCCTGTGCGAGGTGGCCGATCTGGATTTCCACTCCATCACTTTCGATGATCGCCTGCGCGAGGTCCATACCGGCGAGTGGTCCGGCCTGCCCAAGGCGGAACTGGCCGCCCGTCACCCCGGTATTCTGGAGAGCGACGGACTGGATCACTGGGTGTTCCGCTGTCCCGGCGGAGAAAGCCATCAGGCGGTGACCAGCCGCCTTGCCGAGTGGCTGGCGGGTCTGGCGCCCGGTGACAAGGTGGTCGCGGTCAGTCACGGTATCGCCGGCCGGGTGCTGCGCGGCCTCTATCTGGGAAGCGATCCCGACCAGGCCATGCGGGGCGATTCACCCCAGGACGCATTGTTCTTTATGTCAGAAGGGTGCATCGAACGAATTAGCGTTCAATAAACTCTCGCTCCGTTGCGCCGCACAAAACCCCGTGCCATGATGAATTATGATGGACGGTAACGTTAGGTTTCGGTTTTCGGCTCGGACCACCGCCGAGGTCATGGCGCAGATTCTGCGTCTGGCCAACGGGGCGGCGTTTGCCGGCGGACTGAACCCGGCGCAATGGAGCGCGCTGCGCTATCTCGCCGACGCGGTGCCCGAGGCCCGCACCGTCACCGCCTTCGCCCACTACCATGCCACCACCAGCGGCACCGCCAGCCAGACGGTGGCCGCCCTGGTGCGCAAAGGTCTGGTGGACCGCCTGCCCGAATTGGGCGACCGTCGCCGCAACCGTCTGGAACTGACCTCGGCGGGCCACGAATTGCTGCAGGACGATCCCCTGGGCAGCATCGCCGCCGCCATCGCCGCTCAATTGCCCGAGGTGCAGGAAGCCCTGGCCCATGGGCTGGAGGTGACTCTGCGCACCCTGGTCCGGCCGGAAGACGGTCAAGACTGAGGATCGGAGCATCCCGGCGTCACGGCCGGGGCACCCCTGATTTCCATTCCGGAAAAAACGTCATCCCACTCCGTTGGCCTTGAACCAGGCCAAGGCCTTGGTCCAGCCGTCCTTGGCCGGCGTCTCGCGGTAGGAGGGGCGGTAATCGGCGTGGAAGGCGTGGGGGGCGTCGGGATAGACCACCAGTTCCACCTTGACCCGCGCCACCTTGACCGCCGCCCGCATCTTCTCGACGGTATCGACCGGAATACCCTGGTCGGCGCCGCCGTAAAGGCCCAGCACCGGCGCGTACAAATCGCCTGCGATGTCCAAGGGCTGCTTCGGCGTCTCCGGAGTCGGGCTGCCCACCAGCTTGCCGTACCAGGCGACCGCCGCCTTCAGCTTGGGATTATGGGCGGCATAAAGCCACACGGCGCGGCCGCCCCAGCAAAAGCCGGTGACGCCCAGCCGGTTGGAATCGCCGCCATTGGCCGCCGCCCACGCCGCCGCCGCGTCCAGATCGGACAGTACCTGGGTATCGGGCACGCGGGCGACGATGGTCGACAGGATGGTGGGAATATCGGTCAGCACGGCGGGATCGCCCTGGCGGAAATACAGTTCCGGCGCGACCGCCAGATAGCCCAGCTTGGCGAAGCGGCGGCAGACGTCGCGGATATGCTCGTGGACGCCGAAGATCTCCTGGATCACCAGGATGATGGGAAACGGCCCCTTGCCCTCGGGACCGGCGGCATAGGCCGGCATGGAATGGCCGCCCGGGGTGGGGATCATCACCGCTCCGGCCGACAGGCCCGTGGCGTCGGTGGAGATGGCGCCGGCCGAGGCGGGGCTGACCGCCAGGGCGTAGCCGGTGGCCAGCACGGCGGCCGACACGAAACCGCGCCGGGTCATGTCGGTCTTGGGCATCAGACTCTTGACGTCGTCGTTCATTACCACCCTCCCTAAATTCGAGTGCTTCCAAAGATGGCATCGGCGGCCTTGCGCGGCAAGGCCGCCGAGGATAGGTTTGGCGCGATTCGAACCGCCCTCGGGGTGCCACCGATGCATGTGATCCTGAATACGCTGATCGAAGTCATTCTGATCGCCCTGAACCTGTACTGGTACGTCATCCTGGCGTCGGTGATCGTCAGTTGGCTGGTGGCCTTCGGTGTGATCAACACCTACAACTCGGCGGTGCGGACCATCGTCGACGTGATCTACCGCCTGACCGAGCCGGCGCTGCGCCCCCTGCGGCGCGTCCTGCCCGATTTCGGCAATGTGGACCTGTCGCCCATCGCGCTCTGGCTGATCTTGTATTTCATCATCCGGGTGCTGGAGCAGGTGCGGTTCAGCCTTTGAGCGCCTCGCCCTTCACCCCCTGCGCGGGCGGCCTGAAGGTGGCGATCCGCCTGACCCCCAAGGCATCGCGCGACCGGATCAACGGCGCGGCGGCCGAGGCGGACGGCGGCGTGGTATTGAAGGCCCAGGTCACCACGGTGCCCGAGGACGGCAAGGCCAACGCGGCGCTTCTGAAGCTTCTGTCCAAGGCTTGGAGGATTCCCAAGTCGGACATGGACATCGTCCTGGGCGCCACCGACCGGCGCAAGGTGGTTTTGATTTCCGGCGATTCCGAGGATCTGCGGCATCGCCTCGACGAGTGGATGGCAAGCAATCATGACTGACGCGAAGCTGATCGACGGCAACCTGTTTTCCGGCAAACTGCGCGAGACCATCACCGCCCGCGTGGCGGAGATGAAGGCCGCCCACCGGATCACCCCCGGACTGGCGGTGGTGCTGGTGGGTGAGGACCCGGCCAGCCAGGTCTATGTGCGCACCAAGGGCAAGCGCACCGTCGAGACCGGCATGCGCTCGTTCGAGCACAAGCTGCCCGCCGACACTCCCGAAGACGCCCTGCTGCTGCTGATCGAGAGCCTGAACAAGGACCCCGAGGTCCACGGCATCCTGGTGCAGTTGCCTGTCCCCAAGCACATCGACACCCAGAAGGTGATCGAGGCCATCGACCCGGCCAAGGACGTGGACGGCTTCCATCCCGTCAATGTGGGCCGTCTGGCGGCGGGCATGGACGCCATGGTGCCCTGCACGCCGCTGGGCTCGCTGCTGCTCCTGAAGGACACCCTGGGCAAGCTGGGGGGCCTGGACGCCGTGGTGATCGGCCGCTCCAACATCGTCGGCAAGCCCATGGCCCAACTGCTGATCAAGGAAAGCTGCACGGTCACCGTCGCCCATTCCCAGACCAAGGACTTGCCCGGCGTGGTGCGCCGCGCCGACATCGTCATCGCCGCCGTCGGCCGGCCGGAGATGGTCAAGGGCGACTGGATCAAGCCGGGCGCCACGGTGATCGACGTGGGCATCAACCGCATCGAACTGCCCGACGGCACCAAGAAGCTGGTGGGCGACGTGGACTTCGCCTCGGCGGTCAAGGTGGCGGGCGCCATCACCCCGGTGCCGGGCGGCGTCGGCCCCATGACCATCGCCTGCCTGCTCCGGAATACCCTGGTGGCCTGTGCCCGTCTGCACAACCTGCCCGAGGTGGAGTTCTAGAGCATGATTCGATCCCTTCGAATCATGCTTGGCCGCCATTGCGGAGGCGAGCGCCCGGCGAGGGCAAGCCAAAAATGACGCTGACGGGCGGCGTCGGCCATCTGGTCCTGTCGGTGGCGGTCTTCCTGGGGGCGCACTCGCTCTCCAACTGGAAGCCGTTGCGCGGCCCCATCGAGGCCCGCTTCGGCAAGCAGGGCTTTTATGCCGGCTATTCGGTGGTCTCCACCGCTTTGCTGGTCTGGGTGATCGCCGCTGCCCTGGCCTCCCCCACCGTGGTGGTCTGGGAGCAGCAGGCGTGGATGCGCTGGGTGCCGCCCTTGGTCATGCCCGTCGCCTGCCTGTTCTGGGTGCTGGGCCTGACCCAGAAGAATCCCTTCTCCATCGGTCCCGGCGGTACCGGCTACGACCCGGCGCGGCCGGGTATCGTGCGGCTGACCCGGCATCCCATCATCTGGGGCCTGGGTCTGTGGAGCGCCGCCCACATTGTCCCCAACGGCCATCTGGCCGGGCTGCTGCTGTTCGTGCCGCTGTTCCTGCTCTGCCTGGTGGGGCCGCGCATCCTCGACGCCAAGCGCCGCAAGTCCCTGGGCGAAGCGCGCTGGCGGGAAATGGCCGAACGGGCGGGGTTCGATATCGGTGCCCTGCTGGCCGAACTGGGCTGGGTGCGTCTTTTCGGCGGTCTGGTCCTCTACCCCGTGCTGCTTTGGCTGCACCCCATGGTGATCGGACTCAGTCCACTGCCCTGATCCCCCCTTTACGGCGACCAAGAATCGGGGCAGCCTGAATGCCCCCTTTTGGAGCCGCCGCCATGCCCGGGATTTCGCCCCTCGATCTGTTGAGTGATCTGGTCGCCGACGCCCGCAAGGCCGGAGCCGAGGCCGCCGACGCGGTGCTGATCGATTCCGCCTCTCTGTCGGTGGGCATGCGCCTCGGCGCGCTCGAGCGCCTGGAACGGGCGGAATCCGGCGATGTGGGCCTGCGCGTGCTGATCGGCAAGCGCCAAGCCTTCGTGTCGTCCTCCGACCGTTCCAAGGCGGCGCTGGCCGAACTGGTCGAGCGCGCCGTCGCCATGGCCCGCTCCATCCCCGAGGACCCCTATTGCGGTCTGGCCGATCCCGCCGATCTGGCCCGCGATTTTCCCGATCTCGACGTCTGCGATCCCGTGGAGCCGTCGGCCGAGCGCCTGATCGAAATGGTGCGCAGTGCCGAGGATGCCGCCCGCGCCGTCACCGGCGTCACCAATTCCGAAGGCGCCGAGGCGGGCTGGGGCCGCTCTGGCGTCGCCATCGTCGCGTCCAACGGCTTCTCCCATGCCTATTCGGTGACCTCGTCGTCGCTGTCGGTCTCGGTGCTGGCCGGCACCAACGAGCAGGGCATGGAGCGCGACTACGATTATTCCTCGGCGGTGTTCCTGGCCGATCTGCGCGAGCCCGAGGAAATCGGCCACGAGGCCGGCCGCCGTGCCGTCCGCCGCCTGGGTGCCCGCAAGGTGGCCACCAAGCAGGTGCCGGTGATCTATGACCCGCGCGTGGCGCGCGGCCTGCTGTCCAGCCTGGCCGGGGCCATCAACGGCGCCGGGGTGGCGCGCGGCACCAGCTTTCTCAAGGACAAGCTGGGCAAGGCGATCTTCGGCCGCGGCGTAAGGGTGATGGACGATCCCCACCGCCAGCGCGGCCTGCGCTCGCGGCCCTGCGACGGCGAGGGGATCGCCACCCGGACGCGGGCCATCGTCGAGGACGGGGTGCTGACCACCTGGCTGCTGGATCTGCGGTCCGCCCGGCAATTGGGCCTTTCATCCACCGGCCATGCCAGCCGGGGCACCTCGTCGCCGCCCTCGCCCTCGGCCAGCAACTTCTATCTGGAGGCCGGGCACGTCACGCCGTCCGAGATGATCCACGACATCTCCGAGGGCTTCTACATCACCGATCTGTCGGGCCAGGGGGTCAACGGCGTCACCGGCGACTATTCGCGCGGCGCCTCGGGCTTCTGGATCAAGGGCGGAGAACTGGCCTTTCCCGTCAACGAGGTGACGGTGGCCGGCAATCTCAGGGATATCTTCCTTAATCTCACCCCGGCCAGCGACCTGACGCTCCGCCACGGCATCGACGCGCCCACCTGCCGCATCGACGGGTTGATGGTGGCGGGACGGTAGGAGGACAGTTTTTCAGCCTTCCATGAACACGGATACCGCTACGCGGCCACGGATCGACACGGATAAAAGGATTTCCCCCTCATCCGCGAGCGGTGCAAGGCACCGCATCCGTGCTCTCCGTGTCTTATGACACCGCCTCGGGGGTTAAGGCTCCACCCCGATATTGTCGATCAGCCGGGTCTTGCCCAAGCGGGCGGCGGCCAGGATGCGCAGGGGCCGGTCCAGGGTTTCGGCCGGGGCCAGCGAGGCGGCGTCGCGCACCTCGATGTAATCCACCGAATCAAAGCCGGCCTTGAGCAGCCCGGAGGCGGCCATGGGGCACAGATCGGCGGCCTTGGCGCCGGCTCGCAGACCGTCGGCGATGCCGCTCAGCCCCCGGATCAGCCAGGGCGCGATGGCCCGCTGCTCCGGCGTCATGTAGGCGTTGCGCGACGACATGGCCAGGCCGTCCTCCTCGCGCATGGTGGCGACGCCCTCGATACGCACCGGAATGTCGAGGTCACGGGCGAAGCGGCGGATCACCGCCAGTTGCTGGTAGTCCTTCTCGCCGAACAGCGCCACGTCGGGCAGGCATTGCAGCAACAGCTTGGTCACCACCGTGGCGACACCGGCGAAATGGCCGGGCCGCACCGCGCCGCACAGCCCCTCGGAGACTCCGCCCACCGAGACGGCGGTGGCGAAGCCTTGCGGGTACATCTCGTCGACGGTGGGGGCGAACAGCAGGTGGCAGCCGGCACCGGTCAGGGCGGCGGCGTCCTGCTCCTCCTGGCGGGGATAGCGGGCGAAATCCTCGTTGGGGCCGAACTGGGTGGGATTGACGAACACCGAGGCGACGACGCGGTCGACCAATTCCAGACCACGCTTGACCAGCGACAGATGGCCGGCATGCAGTGCCCCCATGGTGGGGACCAGGCCGACGGTCAGGCCTTCCTTGCGCCAGGCGGACACCTGGGCGCGCAGCTCGGCGACGCTGCGGACGACGGGCAGCGGCGCACTCATTTCTTCGGCATTCCGAAGCAGTGCTCGGGAGCGGGGAAGGTGCGGGCCTTGACCTCGGCGGCATAGCGCTCGGCCGCTTCGGTGATCAGGGGGCGCAGATCGGCATAGCGCTTGACGAATTTGGGCGTGAAATCGTCGAACAGCCCCACCACGTCGTCGATGACCAGCACCTGGCCGTCGCAGGCCGGCGAGGCGCCGATACCGATGGTGGGAACGCTGATCTCGGCCGACAGGGCACGGGCCACCGGTTCCATCGTGCCTTCCACCAGGACGGCAAAGGCGCCGGCCTCGGTGACGGCGCGGGCATCGGCGCGGATGGCTTCCGCCTCGGCATCGCTACGGCCCTGGGCGCGGAAGCCGCCAATGGCGTGCACCGCCTGGGGCTTCAGGCCGATATGGGCCATGATCGGAATGCCGCGGTCCACCAGGAAGCGGATGGTCTCGGCCAGTTCGCGACCGCCTTCCAGCTTGACGGCGGCGCAGCCGGTCTCGGCCATCACCCGGGCGCAGTTGCGGAACGCCTGCTCCTTGCTTTCCTGGTACGAGCCGAACGGCATGTCCACCACCACGCAGGCCTTGGAGGACGAGCGCACCACGGCGGCGCCGTGGTTGATCATCATGTCCAGCGTGACGCCCAGCGTGGTCTCCATGCCGTAGACCACCATGCCCAGCGAATCGCCGACCAGCAGGATATCGCAGACCGGATCGAGCAGCCGGGCGATGGGGGCGGTATAGGCGGTCAGCACCACCAGCGGCTCGGCCCCCTTGCGGGCGCGGATGTCGCGCGTGGTGATGCGTTTGATCCTGACTTCGGTGCTCACCGGAGGGCCTCTTTCGCTTAAGGAGACTGTGAAGGACAGATGGGTGTTCAGGCGCCTTCGGCCAGCTCTCTGAGTGCGTCCCAGTCATTGACGATGCAATGGCCGGACGCCGGCAACCCGATGATGCCGTCGCGTTTGAGCTGGGTGAAGGTGCGGCTGACCGTCTCGATGGTCAGGCCGAGATAATCGGCGATGTCGGCGCGGCTCAT
>Ga0265314_10002969_pt1 | contig 16805 bp, 15 predicted proteins | sample 4126metaG_FD_203106 | JGI IMG/M metagenome (GOLD analysis project Ga0265314, IMG submission 203106) | Rhizosphere microbial communities from Carex aquatilis grown in University of Washington, Seatle, WA, United States - 4-1-26 metaG | ecosystem: Host-associated > Plants > Roots > Rhizosphere >... | reverse complement strand
AACCTTCTTTTCGCCGGCGTATTCCACCTTGATCTTGGGCTTCGCGTTCTTCTTCTGCAGATTGTCCGGAACCAGCGTGTGCGGATTGGCCAGAACTTTTTCGAAATAGCCCTTGTTGCCCTGATTCGTGATGATGGTGGCGCCCTCGGCCACGAAGTCCCGTAGTCCCTGGGAGTGATCGAAGTGCGCGTGCGTGTTGATGACGTACTTGATCGGCTTGTTCGGAACCAGGCGCTTGGCCTCGCCAATGATCTGGTCGGCGCGCATATCGCCCGACGGGCCTTCGATCACGATGATGTAGTCCTTGAAGTTCGCGACCACGGCGCCATAACCACCCGTGACCAGCCAGAATCCGCCGCCGAGGTCTTCGCTCTCGATCGCCGCCGGAGCAGCGGGACCGCGTCCGCCGCCGGCGAACTCCGGAGGAGCACCCTTGCCCTCGCCGCCTTTAGCAGCACCGCCTTTGGCGCCGCCCGGACCACCGGGACCGCCTTTACCGCCGCGTCCCGCAGGAGGGGTCAAATCCACCGGCTGGTTGGCTTTCGCATCGGTCACGGCCATTTCCAGGATCTTCGGACCACCCTGGCGCTGCACGATACTGGTCGGGAATTTCACGCCACCGAAGTCCTTATAGTTGGTGAACGCCACTTCCCACTTGATGTCGCCCAGCATGCCCTGGTCGATCATGGTTTCCACTTTCTCGACAAAACCCTGATCGTTGATATAGCCCTTCACGTTGGTTTTGTAAGCCGTGCCGTTTTCCAACGGGAAAGTCAGCACCGTGAATTTCTTCTCTTTCGAGACGGTGGCGTTCTTTTCCAGCGCCATCTTCAAGAAGCCCAGGGGCAGCATGGCGAACTGAATTTGATTGTTGAAGTTGTTGGCCGTAGTTACTGTCGGAGGCTGGGGCGTTATGGCGGATAACGGACACGTAGTTCCATTCCCGCCGCACTGGCCCGCGGGCTCTCCTTCACCGCGCTCTCGAACATCGCGCCAACCCTTGGCGTCGAAATCGACGGAGCGGACCCAATTCTTGTCCGCGAACCAGCGCCAGTGATCCGAGTGTGGATTGTATTGCTGCCCCACCGCGCCATCGCCGCCATCGGGGGCGGTAATCGTGAGCGTCTTCACGTTCTCGACGCCCATGGCCTTCATGGATTTGTCGACAACGCCCTTCAAATCGCTCTGCGCGGAGAGCACCCAGACCAACACGGTCGCGAGTCCGGCAGCGATGAGAACCTTCTTGAACATACTCGCCTCCACTTCGCTTACATTGCGGATAAATGCGCCGGAGCGTGTCTTCGGGCTCCCGGCCACGCGTCAGTATAACACCAGTCTGTAACGTCAGATCCCGCTGGCGCGGACCCAGAAACTCTCGCTCCATTTGCCGCCCGGAGCGATCATCTGCAGGTCAGGATAGTTGCCTTCATGGGCCAGGTTCACCGCGTTGGTGATGCCGCTCATCGGCTCGAAACAGATAAACGGCTGCGGCTGTCCGTTCGGACCGTTGGGCTCCCACACTACTGCCGCTGGATACTTCGGTCCGAAGAGCACTTCCACTTTCATTTTGCCGGACTCGATCGAAAACACCGCGCGGCCGTCGGCGTCGCGTTGCAAGTCGATGAAGCCGTCGTCCAGCGTCCGGCCTTGCAGCGGGAATTTGTCGGGAATGTCCATGGCGCGATACTCGCCCGTGGGAATCAGACGATTATCGGCGACCACGCGGCGGCGAGCCGGAATGTGCCCCGTCCATTGATCGCGCGGAACATCGGGGATGCGGTAGTAGGGATGAAAGCCAATCGCCACGGGCATCGGATCGTTACTCAAGTTGGTTATACTCACGTGCACTTCGAGCATGCCGTCCTTGAGCGTGTAGGTCATCTCGTATTCGTGCGCGAAGGGCCACTGGGCCATCAATTCGGGGTATCGCCAGAACTCCAGACGGCTGGTGGTGCGCGCCGACCGTTTATCGCCCGCAACGCTGACCACCCGCCAGTACGGCGAGCTCGCCAGCAACCCGTGAATCGGATTCGCTCCCTTCACGTTGCCCAGGTCCATGTCGAAAGCGTACTTCTTGCCGTTGGCCCAAAAATCCTGCTCGTTGAGCCGATTCGCCCACGGCGCCAGGAACGGGATGCCGCTCAGCCGCGGATTCTTTTGGAACTCGGACACATCGGCATAGGGGAAGTACAGGATGTTCTTCCCGTGCACATTCATCTCGTAAGCCGTGTTGCCAACCGACGGCACAATAGCGACCTCGACGCCATGCTCGGGGTCGGTGAGGCGGACGACGGGAATGCCGTGGTCGGTGGTCCGCTCGGCCGTGTAGTCCTGAGTCTTATCTTGCGCGAGCGCGACAAAGGAGAGCGCCAGTATGAGAACAAGCCGCATGCTTAGTGAGTATAATGCAGCAGGCTGAAGGCCTGCGCCACGGATGAAATGATATGCTGGGCGACTATGCGCCTCGCCATAATTGCCTGTCTATTCGCGATTGCAGCGATTGCACAATCAGATATCGATCCGCAATCGATGTCGCGCCTTCCGGTGATCAAGAGAGACCAGCTTTCCGGCGATGCGCTGCGTGTCTATGACGCCGTCGTCGGCAAGGACGCGAATGGCAAGGATCGCCTCACTCCGCCGATGGGTCCGGCGGCGACCTCTCTCTACAGCACGGGGGTCGCGCTCCCGATGGACCAGCTCAACAAGTATTTGCGCAATACAGTAGTCGGCACCGCGATGTATCAGATCTGCACGCTGATCGCAGCCCGCGAGTTCGACGAAAATTACGAGTGGACTTCGCATGAAGCCGGCGCCAAGCGCGCCAACGTGGACCAGAAGACTATCGACGCGATCAAATTCAATCGCCCGCTGGATGGTTTGCCGGAAAAAGAAGCCCTGGTGGTCCGTTTCGGCCGTGCGATTTTCCAGGACCATAAGGTCAGTCCCGAACTCTATGCCAAGGTCGTCGAGGTCTTCGGCCAGCAGGGAATGTTCGAGCTCACGGCCGTCATGGGCGATTACGCCATGGCCGCGATCATGCTGCGTGCCGTCGACCAGCACGTTCCGAACGCGACCAGCGAGCTGCCCCAGGTCAAGCGATAGTCAAAACGTTAGCTACTTCCCATCCACGGAAAACGCCATCAGAATATTGCCACCCTGCCCGCCCGCGAAGGCGTAGCCCGATGTCGCGACCACCATGCCATTTGCGATGGCCGGGCCACCGCCGTTAAACGCGCCGCCCTTGCCCGGGAGCCCGTTCACGGTGTTGGCGAACGTTTGGACAGCGTCGAAATCCCATACGATCGATCCGTCCTTGGTCGAATATGCTCGCAAGTGTCCGCCGAACGACGCCGAGAACACAATCCCAGGCATCGCCGAAACCGCCGACGATTGCGCCCGATTACCCGCGTTCTGCGGGGCCGGTGTGCTCCAGATTTTCTCGCCCGTATCGATCTTCAGTGCGTAGAGTCCCGGGGTCCCGTCCGGCTTGTTGATATCGGCGATCGCGGCGTAAACAGTCTGTCCCTCGGCGGCCATGCCCCAGCCGATTCCGCCCAGCAGGCCGTTCCCGACACCGATGCGCGTCTTCCATATAACCTTGCCGCGCTGCTCCGGATCCAACGCGTAAACCACGCCCGATTTCTGGCTGGCGAGAATCACATCGCGCCCGCCCACATTTCGCAGAAGCGTCGAGCTGCCGAAGTCATAATCGTCGCCGGGATTCTCCGGGCACAACGGTCCGCGAGGGCAGCCGGGAACCCAGTTGTCGCCGGGTGTGACCTGGTTCGACCACAGCAGGCTGCCGGTTTCCAGATCGAAAGCGAGAATCGCGTCCGTGGTCGGAAGCTCGATGCCGGTGTAGGAGTTGCCGCTACCGATGTAGATCCGTTTGCGTTTTTCGTCGATGATCGGCGCCGACCAGAGGCTCGCGCCTGCCGGTCCGAACATCTTTCTTCCATCGGCCGTGGTCTTGTACTGCTTGGGCGGATCGGGAATCGTGAAGGTTTTCCAGATCACTTTCCCGGTCTTGGCGTCGAGTGCAGACAGACTGCCGCGGAATTTGCAGCATTCATAGTCCTTGGCTCCCGATCCGGTTTCCTCGCCGGAGGACATGGGAACGTACAGACGGCCGTTGTTGTACACCGGCGATCCCGTGATGCGCGCGAGCGGGAAATCGTCGACCTTCGTCTTCCAAATCCCTTGGCCGGTTAGCGCGTCCACTGCGTGCGCCGTTCCGCCGCTATCGCCGAAATAGGCGATCCAGCGCGTATCGCCCGAATTAGAGCCCGGCAGCTTCACGATCTGAATCGCGGTGCGCGCGATGTTGCCGGTATCGTAGGTCCAATAGGTGCAACCGGTCGCGGCGTCGAGCGAAAACACAGTGCCGCTGGCGCTTCCGACGAACACGCGCCCGCCGACGATCACAGGCTGGGCTTGATTGCGCTGATTGACGGGGCCCGGAAACGCGAAGGACCACTTGAGTTTGAGCTTGGGCACGTCGGCCGCGGCGATACCAGGCGTCGGCTGGAAGCGCGAGCCGGATGCGTCGACGCCCCATCCATTCCAATCGCCCGCGCCTGGAGCGAAGGGCTTAGGTGTGCCGGTGCATTTCCCGGTCACAGGATCGGGGGCCTGAGCAAATAAAGACGTGGCGAGTGCGGCGAACAGAAACAAGCGCATGGGACCTACTCTAACGCCTTTTCTAAAACGCGCACAACGGAGCGCGGCAACATCCGCCGCGCCCTGTGCGCTCAACCTCGTGCTAACTGCGTTTTGAGGTAGTTTGCGAGCCCGCCGAGTTCGAGAATCTTCTTCACCGAATCGGGGAGCTGCGGGAACGCATATTCCTTGTCGCCTAGATGGATTTTGCTGGCCGCCAGATCGATGCGGAGGGAATCGCCTTCCTGCACGTCGGGATACAATTCGGGGCACTCGAAAATCGGCAGTCCGTCGTTGATCGCGTTGCGATAAAACGTTCGTGCGAAAGAGCAAGCCACCACGGCCTGGATCCCGAGCCCTTGGATCGCCGTCGCCGCCTGTTCGCGCGCGCTACCGCAGCCGAAATTGCGTCCTGCGACCAGGATCTGGAACTCGCGCAGCTTGGCCGGGAACCCTTCGCCCAACACTTCGAACGCATGCTGGGCCAGCCGCTCGCGATCGATGTAGATCAGATAGCGGCCGGGGATGATGATGTCTGAATTTACGTTATCGCCGAACTTGTAGATGCGGCCTTGAATGGTCGATTCCATCTAGAAATACTCACGCGGATCCGAAATCACACCTTTGATCGCCGAAGCAGCCAGCGTAGCGGGACTCGAAAGATAGATCTCAGCCTTGCTGCTCCCCATGCGTCCGATGAAATTTCGATTCGCTGTCGAGAGGCAAACTTCCCCATCGGCCATGATTCCTCCGTCGCCCGCGCAGGCTCCGCAGCCGGGATTCGTGAACATCCCGCCGCTTTCGAGCAGCGTCTGGAACACGCCGGTTTTCGAGGCCTCCAGCAGAATCTGCTTCGACCCGGGAGTAATGATCAGGCGCACATTCGGATGCACGCGCCGGCCTTTGAGAATGCGCGCCGCCACTTCAAGGTCTTCGTATTTGGCGTTAGCGCAGGATCCCAGGAACGCCTGGTCGATGCGCGTGCCTTCGACCTCTTGAATGGGTTTGGTGTTCTCGACCTCGTGCGGACAAGCCACCATCGGTCCCAGCTTGCCTAGATCCACAGGAAGCTCTTTTTCGTAAACGGCGTCCGCGTCGGCCGACACGGGTTGGTAGCGCTTGGACGCATCCATCCGCCCGCGCAGATATTCTTCGGTCTTCGCGTCAGGCGGCACGAAGGCGCACTTCACGCCCATCTCCATCGCGAGATTCGTCATGGTCATGCGCTCGGAGACGCTGAGGCCGGTGGTCGCGTCACCGTGAAACTCGACTGCCTTATAGCCGCAGCCATCGGCACCCAGGCTCCCGATCAGGTACAGCATCAGGTCCTTCGAATAAACACCCGGCGTGAGCTTTCCGCTCAGGACGATCTTGAACGTCTCCGGCACCTTCATCCACAGCTTGCCGGTGATCCACACCGATGCGACCTCGGTATAACCGATGCCCGTTCCCAGCGCGCCAAGGCTGCCGTAGATGGTGCAGTGCGAATCGGTGCCGACAATCAGATCGCCGGGGGCGACGTGGCCTGCTTCCATCAGCACCAGATGCGCGATGCCCGCATCCACGTCGTAAAACTTGTTGATCCCGTTAGTGCGCGCGAAATTGCGGCTCACCTGCTGATCGGTGGCGTTCTTTTCCGTCTTCGCGGGAGCGATGTGGTCCAGAACTACAGCCAGCCGGTCAGGATCGTAGAGTTTGGTCGCGCCGACCTTCTGCATCACGCTGACGGATCGCCACGTCGCCGTGTGGCTCATCACCAGATCGGGATACGCGTCGACGATCTCGCCTGGCTTGACGGATGCGCGGCCGGATTTCGCCGCGAGGATCTTTTCAGCGATCGTATGTCCCAATTCGAGGCCCTTCTGCTAACATAGCAGTCGCGAAAGGCGGCTTTGTTTTAAGCGTGTCGTATCGGCGTCAACCCGTGGCCGGATGGCAGGTTCTGACGGCATCGTTCACCATCCTGATGGTCGCGTTCTCCTTCGCCCTATTTTCGCTCCCAATCTTTTATCCCTTCTTGCGAAAAACGTACCACTGGAACGCGGCGCAGGCTTCGGCAGGCGGCTCGATCGTGCTGTTGTTAATCGGTGTGCTGGGTCCTTTCATCGGGAAGCTTACCGACCGGTTCACGCCGAAAAAAGTGCTACTGACGGGGATGTGCATCAGCGCGGTGTCCCTGGTGCTGCTCTCCACGATCGCCGGCCTCACGCAGTATTATGCGTTCTGCGTGCTCTTGGGGATCGGCACGGCCGCAGTCTCGCTGGTGCCGACTTCGATGCTGATCGCGCCGTGGTTCGCGACTAAGCGAGGTCTGGCGGTCGGCGTCATCAACGCGGGAGTCGGCGTTGCCGGATTTATCGCGCCGAACTTGACCAGGAAGCTGATCGAGACGTTCAGCATGTCAGATGCGTTCGTCGCGCTGGCGGTACTGTTGGCGATCCCGTTTGTGGTGACACTGGTGCTGGTGCGAGGTGTCACGCGCACGTCCGCCGGCGCGCCACGGCACAGCTTGGCCAAGGCCGGCGACGTGATCAGGACTCCCATGTTCTGGATGTTCGGATTCGGCCTGTTTTTCGCCGCGCACACGCTGACCGGGATCCAGCAGCACCTGGCGCTATATATGACCGGGCACGGCGTGACCCCTACCAACGCGGCGTTCGCCTTGAGCATGCTGCTGGGCGCGAGCGCAGTCGGCAAGATCGGCGGCGGCGCGATTGCCGATAAGTATTCGTCGCGCGTGTCGCTGCTGTGGAGTATCGTATGCCTCGCCGCGGGGATTGGCGGGCTGCTCGCGGTGGAACCGGGCTCGCCAGTGGTTTACTGGTCGGCGGCGATGTTCGGGCTGGGATACGGCGGCGTCTTCAACGCACCGCCTCTGATCGCCTTCGAGCATTTTGGAACGGAAAAGGTCGGGGCGATATTGGGGCTCTTTATGATGTTCTTCGGCGTCGGAACTTCCTCCGGTGGCCTGGTAGCGGGGATGATCTTCGATCGAACACACAACTACGCAAATTCCTTCACCCTGGATCTGGTTTCTTGCGGCATCGGATTCCTGCTCTTATTCGCCGCCGCGCGATTGAAGAGCACCGGTCCTGAGAGGCTTGCGGCGGAAGCCCGCGTGAGAGTGGCATGAGCACTCCGTTAATTTTGGAAGGCAACTGCTGGAAGTTCGGCCACAACATTCCCACCGACATGATCACGCCCACCGCGTACGTCATGCGCGGCATGGGCGAAATGGTCAAGCACGTTCTCGAAAACGCCAATCCGGACTTTCCCAAGAACGTGCAGAAAGGCGACATCGTCGTCGCCGGACGCAATTTCGGCTGCTCCTCGGGACGCGCCATCGCGCCCAAAGCGATCAAGGCGACCGGCGTCGGCGCGGTGATCGCCGAATTTTTCTCGCGCACCTTTTATCGCAACGGACCGGAGATCGGATTGCCGCTGTTGGAAGCACCGGGCCTGCACGATCTGGTCGAAACCGGACATCGCATCCGCGTGAACATCGAAGCCGGTATCGTGGAGAATCTGACCACGGGCAAATCCATTCAGGGGCGCGCGCCGTCAGGCCTGTTGCTCGATATGTTGCGCGCGGGCGGCTTGATCCCGCTGCTGAAGACTGACATCGGGAAAACCTTGCTCCAATCATGACGCTGCTGCTGACCAATGAGGAAGTGGAGCAGGCGCTGACTCCGCAGGACGCGATCGCTGCCACCGAAAGCATCTATCGCGAGCTGGCCGAGGGCAAGGCGCTCAACCGCGCGCGGTCGCAGGTGTATCTGCCGGCCGAATCGCGCGAGCATCCGGGTTTTCAGTACCGCATGAAAACCCAGGAAGGCGGCAGTCTCGATTGCGGCGTGTGGGCGTTGCGCGTCACCTCCGACATGGCCGGTTTCTCTTACACCGCCGGAGTGAAGAGACGTCGCATTCTTCCGGTTGCCACGGGCAACAAGTATTGCGGCTTGGTGATCCTGTTCGATGTCGAGAAGATCGAACCGGTGGCGATCATGCCGGACGGCGTGATCCAGAAAGTTCGCGTCGCGGCGATGAGCGCGGTGGGCGCGCGCTATTTGGCGCCGGAGAAACCCAAGGTGCTGGGCCTGTTCGGCAGCGGATGGCAAGCGAGCGCGCATCTCGAATTCCTGGCCGCGCAATACAAATTCGAGCAGATCAAAGTATTCAGCCCGAATCAGGAACACTGCCGCGAGTTTTGCCGGAGCATGTCTGAAAAACTCGGCCGCGAGGTTCGCTCCGTCAGCACGCCTAAGGAAGCGGTCGACGGCAGCGACTTCGTGCAAGCCGCGACGGCCGCGTGGGATCCGGTGTTCGACGGACATTGGGTCGAGAAGGGAATGTACGTGGCGTCCATCGGCGGCGCGGATGCGAGCAACAAACGCCGCGAGATCGACGACGAGACGATTCGTCGCGCCGACGTTTACTTTGTGCACTCCAAGGAAGTTGCCCGCAACGATCAGTCGCCTGATGTGTGGGAGGCCGCGCAGAAAGGTATCGTCCGCTGGGAGGATATTGGTGAGCTTCAGGATTTGGTTGCCGGTAAACTCCCCGGCAGAACTAGCGCAGATCAGATCACGCTGTTCAACAACAATACCGGTGCCGGGACGCAGTTCGCGGCAGTGGGTTCGGCGGTGGTGAAGCGCGCACGGGCGATGGGTCTTGGCCGCGAGCTGCCGACAGAGTGGTTCCTGGAGAGCGTGTCCCCTTGACCACGACGATGATTAACGAGCATCGTCGCAAGCAATTGCTCGATCTGATGACTGAGCGCGATTGGGAATCGATCCTGCTTTACGGCAATGCCTGGCGCAAGGACCCATTTCGCAGCTTGGTGAACCTGAACTTCTCGGGTGACCACGCATTGGCGCGTTTGTCGCGATCGGGCGAGATTGCCGTGACATTCAGCGATCCGTGGGATGCGGAAAACGCCTCCGCCAAACTGGAGCCTGAGTTTACGCGAGCGTTTGCGGGCGGGGCTTCAGCCATAGCCGGACTAGAATTCATGGAGGAGCGATTCGTCGCAGCCTGCGGGGCGCTGCCGATCTCCGCGACCGCTGACGTCGAAGAGCTGCGCCGCGTCAAGACCGCCGAAGAGATCCGGTACATCCAACAAGCCTGCGATCTTGCGGATCGCGGCTACCAGAAATTCGTCGAAGTCGCCGAACCTGGCATGCGGGAATTCGAGTTGGTCGCTGAAGTGGAAGCGTTCCTAAAAGAGAACCGCGCCGAAGACAACTTCATGCTGATCGCATCCGGCGGGACCGAAGTCGTCGGCATGAAGCCTCCGACGGATCGAAAATTCCAGAAGGGCGATTCCGTTACGACGGAGCTGACGCCGCAGGTCAATGGCTACTACGCGCAGATCTGCCGGACGCTAGTTTTGGGCGAACCGTCATCAGAGCAACTCAAGGCCTTCGAGATTTTTTCGGAAGCACAATGCGCCGCGCAGGATCTGATCAAGCCCGGCATGACCGCTGCCGACGCCGCGCGCGCCCAAAACGACGTGTTTCGGAAATACGGCTACGGCGATTACACCGGTGCCAAGTACACACGTGTGCGCGGGCATTGCCTGGGACTCTATCCGGACGAGACACCGCACATTCTGGAAGACGTCGATTATGTGCTTAAGCAGGACATGGTCGTGATCGCGCATCCCAACACGTATCTGCCGCTCTCGGGCTATATGGTGTTCGGCGATACGCTGCTGATCACGGAAACCGGCAACACGCGGCTGAATAAAACCGAAAAGAAGTTGTTCACGAAATGAAACGCGGACTGATCACCTGGGACAAAGCCGAGCTGCCGCCGTCGGTCTTCGAAGCACGGCTGGCGAGAGCGCGCGCGGCGCTGGCTAAGAGTGACTTGCCGGCGCTGCTGGTGTACTCCGACGTGTGGCGATCCAACGAAGGGCGGCATCTGACCAACTACATGCCGTACTGGAACCGGTCGCTGATTGTGATTCCACGGGAACAACCGCCGGTCCTCTTATGCGGGCTTTCGCCGCGCGTGTATCCGTGGATCAAGTCGGTGACGATATTCGAAGAGATCCGCCCCGCTTCGAAATTAGTGCCGGCCCTACTGCAGCTCTGCGCGGAACGCGGTTGGACCAAGCTCGGCGTACTCGACCTTCCCAGGTTGACGCATGAGATCTTCGCTCCGCTGGAAGCTTCCGACGTGACAGCTTCCGGCGTGAAAGCGTTCGACGTCCAGCTCGAGCTTACGGATGACGCCGAGATCGCCATGCATCGGCGTGCGGAACAGATGGCTCTTGATATCCTGACGGCCGAATTGTCGAAGGGCGTCGGGCTAACGGATTACCAGTTCGCGGGACTCTTGGAACGGGCTTTTCGGCGGGCCGGGGCCGAGGACTTGGTTCTGCTGTTTAGCACAGGCGACTCAGCACCGCGTCCCGCTCGCGGAACGATGCTCGGCGACAAATACTCAGTGGCAGTGGCTCTCGAATATCGCGGACACTGGGCGCGAGTGACGCGAGGCTTGCCGCAATGAACATGATCGAAAAGATTCTCGCCAAGGCCAGCGGCAAGAAAGAAGTCGTGCCGGGCGATATCGTCGTCGCCAATGTGGACCGCATGGTCCTGCACGACCTCAGCTCGAATCTGGTCTCGAAGGTTTTTGAAAACGAGATGGGCGGAGGCACCATTTTCGATCCCGATCGCATCGCGTTCGTCTTCGACCACACCTTCTCGCCGCCCAGCCAGGCCGATGCCGACGTGCTTACGGAAGCCCGCCGGTTCGCCGCGAAATACGGAATCCGCAATCTGTTCGACTCCGGCTCGGGCAGCATTCACCACGTGATCATCGAAAACGGCTTGTGGGCGCCCGGGGACGTGATCATCGGCTGCGATTCGCACACGACTGTCTACGGCGCGCTGGGCGTTTTCTCCACCGGCGTGGGAAACAATTCCATGGCCGCGCTGGGCTACGCGCACGGCAACGCGTGGTTCCGCGTTCCCGAAACCATTCAGGTTCTTCTTCACGGGCCGCCACCGGCCGGCACCACTCCGCGAGACGTCGCACAATATCTAGAAGGTTTTTTGGGCGAGGACAGCGCCGTCTACCGCGCCGTCGAGTACGCCGGTCCGTTTATCGAAAACTTATCGATCGAAGACCGCATGCTGTTTCCGCTGATGGCGATCGATCTGGGCGCCAAGGCCGGCTACATCAATCCGGACGAAAAGACCGCTGCCTACGCACACAAATATTCGCGCAAGAAGCACTTCGAACTGTTTAAGAACGATCCAGGCGTGCAGTACGCCAAAGTCATTGACGTGGACCTGGCGCAGCTCGAACCGCAAGTCGCCTGTCCACCCACAGTGGGCAACGTCAAGCCGATCGGCCAAGCCGCGGGGATCGAAATCCAGTTAGCCGAAATCGGCGGCAGCACCGGAGGACGGCTGGGCGATATCCGGGTTCTGGCGCAAGCGCTCGAAGGAAGAAAAGTTTACCCGAACGTCCGTTTGCAGGTCGTACCCGTCACGCGAGGTGTTTATCTCGCTGCCCTGCGCGAGGGGCTCCTCGAAACCATCGTCGAAGCAGGCGGAATCATATTCCCGCCCAGCGCCGGTTCCAACCAAGCGGTCAACATGGGCGCCATGAGTGAACAAGAGGCGATGATCTCCACCCAGGCGCGCAATTTCCCCGGCCGCAACGGGCATCCCAAGGCGCGGCATTATCTGGCGTCGGCCGCGACAGTCGCCGCCTCCGCGTTGGCCGGCCGAATTACTGATCCACGCGAAAGCTGAAGTCCGAAGCAGCGGTTCGGTATGATGTACGAGCGGAGAGTTGCATGATCATCGATTCACACGGCCACGTTACTGCCCCCGAAAAGTTGTACGTCTATAAGGCCAACATCTTGTCCCATCGGGGCGCGCACGGCCGAGGCAGCCACGGCGCCTCAGACCAGGAAATCAAAGACGCGCTGAACTCACCTGTTTTTGGCGGCACCTCCCATCTTGAACAGCTCAAGGAAGTCGGGACCGACATGCAGTTGATCTCGCCGCGTCCCTACCAGATGATGCACAGCGAGGATCCCAAGATCGTGCGCTGGTTCATCGAAGAGACCAACGACATCATTTACAAGCAGACCAAGTTCTACCCCAACGTGTTCCGCGGAGTTTGCGGTTTGCCGCAGAGCCCCGGAGTCAGCCCGAAGGAAGTCCTGCCTTATCTGGAAAAGTGCGTCAAGGAAATGGGATTCGTCGGATGCCTGCTGAACCCGGATCCGAGCGAAGCCACGTCCACTACAACTCCTCCGCTGGGCGACCGCTTCTGGTATCCGCTGTATGAAAAGCTGGTGGAGCTGGATATTCCCGGCCACATCCATTCCGCCGGTTGTAGATCGCCTCGTCTGCCGTACTCCCTCCATTTCATCAATGAAGAAAGCATCGGCGTCGTGTCGCTGCTTGAATCGAATGTCTTCAAAGATTTTCCGGCGCTGAAGATTCTCGTCTCACACGGTGGCGGCGCGATTCCGTATCATTGGGCGCGTTTCGAAGCCAGCTCGCTGCGCCGCGGCGGCGAGCGTTTTTCGGAAAAGATGCGTAATCTGTACTACGACACGGTCCTCTACTCGAGCGAATCGCTTCAACTGCTGATCAAAACCGTCGGCGCGGATCGATGCTTGTTCGGCACGGAACGCCCCGGCGTCGGCACGGTGAAGGATCCTCGCACGGGCCGGTGGCTCGATGAAACGCGCTTCCTGATCGAAGCTTTCGACTGGCTGAGCGCGGCGGACAAGAAACTGATCTTCGAGGACAACGCCAAAAAACTCTTCAAGCTCGATGTGCCGGTCCAGTCGAGTGCCAAGGGAGTCAGCTGATGAGAGCCCGAATCTGGCTGGCATGCCTGATCGCGACGATTGCAGGTGTTCTGCTTGCTCCCGCCGCGTTTGCCCAGAAGATCACGCTGATCTATCCCAACCGCAGCGGCTCGCAGTGGCCGTTGTTCCTGGCGAAAGAAGGCGGCTACTACCAAAAATACGGGCTTGACGTGGATCTCAAATTCGTCGTGCATCCCGGTAGTATCGCGGCACTGGTCAGCGGAGATGCCGCGCTGGTGAATTCGTCGCTGGAGCAATTGATGCAGGCCGCATCGAAAGACGGCTCGATGGTCATCGTGGGGAGCTCGCTCAACAAAGGTACGTTCGCGCTGATGGCGAACAAGAACATCGCGAGTATCAAAGACCTGAAGGGTAAGCGGATCGCAGTCGGCCAGGTCGGCGATGCGCCGTACGGATATGTGGTCGCGCTGCTGGCGAAATCCGGATTGAAGCCTCGCGACGTAGCGTGGGTTCCTGTGGGCACGGACGTGAGCGGTCGCGCTGCAGCACTTGAAAGCGGTCGTGCCGACGCCACCATGCTGACCGCCCCCGCGTATTTCAAGCTGGAAGACGCCGGTTTCAAGACGCTCGCGAATCTGGCCGAGCATGACGATATCTTCGCTTCCACCGGCTACTTGATGAAGAAGAGCCAGATCCAAGCGAATCCCAAGCTTCCCGAGTTGCTCATCAAGGCGCAGGCCGAAGCCATCAAGCGCTTCTATGAGGACAAGGCCTTCGCGGTGAAAGCCTACATGGCTTACGATAAACAGCCGCAGGCCGATGTGGAACGGATCTACGACTTGTACGCCAAGCCCACGGCCTTCGAGCGCGTGCCCGATGTGCTCGCCGCCGCTGTCAAATCGGTGGTGGAACAGCAGTCCGATCCGCAGATCGCGGCGCAGATGAAGGCTTACGACTTCCATAAGGTGGTCGACAACAGCACGGTGGATCGCCTGGTGAAAGAGAAGTTCTTCGAAACGCTGTTCGGCGCGCCGATCAAAGCGGAAGAGGACCGGAAGGCGAAGCTCGCGTTCAAGTAACGGTACGTTCGAATAAGACATGGTTAAGCTGTCCATCGAGCACCTTTCCAAGCGCTACTGGTTCGAGCGCGAAGACCGTGAAGTGCTTGCCGTGAACGATGTTTCGCTCGCAGTGGAAGACGGCGAATTCCTCGCGATTGTCGGTCCCAGCGGCTGCGGCAAGACCACGTTGCTCAACATCGTCGCGGGGCTGCTGCCCTACGAAGAAGGCACCGTGAGCATCGACGGGAAGCGCGTCGACGGACCGGGTGTCGACCGCGCCGTCGTATTCCAGCATTCGAGCCTGCTGCCCTGGCGGACCATCGCCGGCAACGTCCGCTATGGCATGGAAATGCAGCGCCGCTTCGACGAAGCCACCATGCATGAGCGCACGGATCACTTCGTCAAGCTGGTGGGCCTGAACGGATTCGAGAAGCATTTTCCCAACGAGCTTTCCGGCGGCATGCAGCAGCGGGTGAATTTGGCACGCGCGCTGGCGGCCGATCCGAAAGTGCTGCTGATGGATGAGCCCTTCGCGGCTCTCGACGCGCAGACGCGCGAGTTCATGCAGTCCGAGTTGCTGAAGATCTGGTCGCAGGACCGCAAGACCGTTCTGTTCATCACGCACCAGATCAATGAAGCGGTGTACCTGGCGGATCGCGTCGCGGTGATGAGCGCGCGGCCCGGCCGGTTGAAAGGCGTTTTCAAGATTCCGTTCGGAAGGCCTCGCACGTTGTCGTTGAAACGCGATCCTCAGTTTCTTGAAATCGAAGATTCCATCTGGCAGCTGATCGAAGAGGAATCGCAGAGTCTGAACATGATTCTTGCGGAGAAGTAGCATGGAAGCCAAAAAGCCTGGCCGCCCCCACAAAAGCTTCTACGCCAAGCACGAGGCGGTGATTCTGGGCAGCCTCTCCGTGGTGCTCTTGCTCGGCGTTTGGCAGGCCGCGTGTTCTGCCGGATGGGTTTCGCCTCTGTTTTTCAGCAGTCCCGTGGCGGTCGTCAAACAATTCCGCTACACGCTGGTGGAGGGAACGCTCCTCGCCGATATGCGATACAGCTACACCAACTTCGCTATCGGCTTCGGCCTGGCGGCGATCACGGGTGTTGTGTTCGGAGTGCTCATTGGCTGGTACCGGCGGTTGCGGCTGTTCTTCGATCCGTTCCTGAACGCGCTCTACGCAACGCCGCGCGTCGCGATGGTGCCGCTGATCATCATCTGGTTCGGCATCGGAATCTGGTCCAAAGTGTTTATCGTGTTCCTGTCGGCGTTCTTCCCGATCCTGGTGAACACGGTGGGCGGCGTGCGCGCGCTCGATCGCGATTTGCTGCGCGCCGCAAAAGCCTACTGCGCCTCGGACTGGCAGATTTTCACGACCCTCGCAATTCCTGGATCGGTGCCCTTCATCCTGACTGGCATCCGGCAGGGTGTAGCACTGGGATTGATCGGCGTGGTGGTCGGCGAAATGGTGGGCAGCAGCCAGGGCGTCGGCTTCATGGTCGCTTACGGTGGACAAACGTTTAATACCGACACGCTCTTCGTCGGCATGATCGTCATCGCGTTTTCCGGGATCCTGCTGACCTGGATCGCCGAACGCCTGGAACGCCGCTTCTCGCGCTGGAGACCCGAGCGATAAAGACATATGAACGAACTTGTAGCTCGGCTAAGCCGCCTGGATTCTTGTGCCGTCTCCGACGCGCTGGATAAACTCGGACTCAAGGGATCGGTTACTGGCATCGAACGTTTTTCGACCGACCGGCGCATTACTGGACAAGTGTTGACGGTCAAGCTCGACCGCGCCGAGGGCCGGACCAATACTCGTCATCTCTGCACGACGGCGATCGACGCCGCGAACCCTGGCGACATCATCGTGGTCGAGCAGCGCACGGGCCTGGACGCGGCCTCATGGGGCGGGAATCTGTCTATTGGCGCACAAGTGCGCGGTGTGGCGGGCGTGATCGTCGAAGGCCCGGCTCGCGATATCGACGACAGTCGCAAGCTCGACTTCACGGTGTTCGCGCGGAGTCATACGGCGCGGACCGCGCGGGGGCGGATCGTCGAAGTCGCCACCAACGAACCGATCACCGTCGGCGACGTCACCGTTTCACCCGGCGATTATGTGATCGCCGACGCCAGCGCGGTGGTCTTCGTAGTGCAGACCGAAATCGCGCGCGTGCTCGAAGCCGCGGAAGGCATCATGCAGCGTGAGGACGCTCTGGCCCAGGCGATCCGGTCGGGCATTCCGATCAGCCAGGTGATGGCCGGGAATTACGAAAAC
>Ga0265314_10002968_pt1 | contig 16811 bp, 15 predicted proteins | sample 4126metaG_FD_203106 | JGI IMG/M metagenome (GOLD analysis project Ga0265314, IMG submission 203106) | Rhizosphere microbial communities from Carex aquatilis grown in University of Washington, Seatle, WA, United States - 4-1-26 metaG | ecosystem: Host-associated > Plants > Roots > Rhizosphere >... | reverse complement strand
CGTTCTAGGGTAGCCAAAGCCGCCGTTAATGCAGAGATCGCCTGGGAAGACCGCTCGCATCACATGAGTTCACCGTCCGACCATAGCGCGGCCAAAGCGGCCGCGCCCCGCAGCCTGCTCGGCACGGCGGTCGTTGCCGTGCTGGCGATCGCTTTCGTCGGCGCCTCGATCGGCTTTATCGGTTTTCTTTCCCAGTTGCGCGGCGCCGAGGCCAAGCCGGCCCGCACCGCCGACGGCATCGTGGTGCTCACCGGCGGCTCCTCGCGGGTCTCCGATGCGCTGGAATTGCTGGCCGACGGTTACGGCAAGCGGCTGTTGATATCGGGCGTGCATCCGACCAACGACCTCAGCGACATCTCCCGCTCGTTGCCCGATAATCAGTCGCTGCTCGGCTGCTGCGTCGATCTCGATCGCTCGGCGGTCAATACCCGCAGCAACGCCGCGGAGACCCGGCGCTGGGTGCACGAGCGCGGCTTCAAGTCGCTGATCGTGGTCACATCGAACTACCACATGCCGCGCGCGATCGCCGAAATGTCGCACGCGATGCCCGATATCGCGCTGATCCCGTTCGCGGTGGTCGGCGACAAATGGCGCGACGAGCCGTGGTGGACCAGCGGCGCGACCTTTCGGCTGTTGCTGTCGGAATATGTCAAATACGTCGCCGTCGAGATGAGGGTGCGGCTGGCCGATGCCGGCGTCGAGCTGATGCCCGAGGTGTCGGATCTGCCGATCGATTCGCCCGGTCCGCGCAGGCCCGCAACCGCGCTGGCCAACTGATCGGGATTTCGATGGTCGTGATCTTCCTGCGTTCGCTGCTCTACAACGTGCTGTTCTACGCGCTTTTGGTGTTCTGGATCCTGGTGGGCATCCCGACCTTCCTGATGCCGCGCTGGGCTACGCTTAACATCGCCAAATACTGGGGCCGCAGCAGCATCTGGCTGATGCGGGTGATCTGCCACACCCGGGTCGAATATCGCGGGTTGGAAAAAATCCCTGATGGACCGCTGATCGTCGCGTCGAAACATCAATCGATGTGGGAAACCTTCGCGCTGCTGCAATTCTTCGAGCAGCCGCTGTTCATCCTCAAAAGAGAATTGATGTGGATTCCGTTCTTCGGCTGGTATCTGAAGAAGGCGGGCATGATCGGGATCGATCGCGCCGCCGGCGGCCGCGCGCTCTTGACGATGACGCGCCGCGCCGGCGCGGCGGTTCGCCTCGGCCGCCAGCTGGTGATCTTCCCGGAAGGGACCCGGCGCCCGGTCGATGCGCCGCCGGACTACAAGAGCGGCATTGCGCAGATCTATGTCGATTGCGGCGTGGCCTGCGTGCCGGTCGCGCTCAATTCCGGCCTGTTCTGGCCGCGCCGGACCTTCATGCGCTATCCCGGCACGCTGGTGGTCGAATTCCTCGATCCGCTGCCGCCGGGCCTGGCGCGCCGCGAATTCATCGCGCGGGTCTCGACCGTGATCGAGGACGCCACCAACCGGCTGGTCGAGACGGCGCGGCAGGAGCAGGCCCAATTGTTCGGCCGGGTGCCTTCAGCGCCGGTCAAGGCCTGATTTTCTCGCGCGGGATTCACCGATGCAGCGGTGCGTCGCCATGCAGCATCAAAGCGAGCTGATGCAATGGTTCGTCGCGAAAACCGGCCGCCTCGATTGCGCCGACGGTTGCCAGCACGTAGTCGCGGTTGTTGCCGGACTGGCCGTGCCCCTGCTGGACGTGACGCAGTTGCTCGGCAAGCGTCAGCCGGCCGGCATATTGCACATGGCCGCGATCGACGACGTAAGCCAGCGCGCTGACGCGCTGCCGCGTCTCGTTCTCCAGCCAAACCGACCGCATCACCTCGCGATAGACCGAGGTGACCTGTTCGCGCTCGCGCAAATAATTCACGGTGGCGGCGCGGTGCGTCTCGGCGACCCTGAAGGCGACACCGCGGCAGGCGCCGCCGCGATCGAGGCCAAGCACCAGCCCGGGCTTTTCCGGCGTTCCCCGGTGCACGAAGGAATAAACGCAGAGTCCGCGGTGCTCGCCGATCAGCCGCGCCGGCACCCGCTCGATGAATTCGAACCCGGGCCGCCACATCAGCGAGCCATAGCCGAACACCCAGAGGTCTCCTCTGGCTAGTTCCGCTTCAGGTACGATCTTGGCTGACATTATGGCGACGCCTATCAGAATCTCGTGCTCGGTCAAAATCGTTAATCGAGCCGATTTAACCCCGAAACGGCCTCGAAACTGCGTTAAGTTGATAACGGCGCGCATGCATCGCTTAATTGACAAAATTGCTCGCCAAAGGACGCCCATGTCCGATATCACCCCAGCGCCGCGCCGGCGCCCGCTTTGGCGCCTTTTCATCATGCCCGTCTTGCTGCTGATCGCCGCCGCGGCGTGGAGCGCGTTCTGGTTCTATTCCGCCTCCAGGGTCGACGTGGTTGCCGACGCCTGGCGGGCGCGGGAAGCGCAGTCCGGCCGGATCTATGATTGCGCCAAACGCTCGGTGGCGGGCTATCCGTTCCGGCTCGAAGTACGCTGCGACGGCGCCCGCGTGTCGCTGGTGTCGCAGACTGCGGGGCAGGCGGCGGCGCAGGCGCCGATCACCGCCAAGCTCGGCCAGATACTGGTCGTGGCGCAGGTCTATGATCCGAAACTGCTGATCGCGGAATTCACCGCGCCGGCGACGATTTCCGACCCCAACAATTCTTCCTCGATGATCGTGAACTGGCGCACCGCGCGCAGCAGCATCGTCGGCCTGCCCGGTATTCCGCAGCGGATCTCGCTGGTGTTCGACGACCCCGCGCTTGACCGCGTCAAGGGCTCCCTGCAAACGCCGCTGCTGCGCGCCAAACATATCGAACTGCACGGCCGGATTGCCGAAGGCTCGCCGTTGGATCATCCTGTGATCGAGACCGTGCTGCGGGTCGCGGGCGGCAGCCTGCAGGAAGTCCATCCGCTGTTGGCGCAGCCGTTCGATGCCGAGGTGGATGCCAAACTCAGCGGCCTGAAGGATTTTGCGCCAAAGCCCTGGCCGGAGCGGTTTCGTGAACTGCAGGCCGCCGGCGGCCATGCCGAGATCGTGCAGTCGCGGATTCAGCAGGGTGATCTGATCGCGGTCGCGGCCGGCACGCTCGGCCTGACCCCGGAGGGCCGTCTCGATGGCGAATTGCAGATGACGGTCGCCGGCATCGAGCAGGTGATTCCGGCATTGGGCCTGGAGAAGATGCTGGACGAAGGCGTGCCGCAGGCGACGCTCGATCACGTCGCGCCGGGCGTCAAGACCCAGGACGTCAGGAACCTGCTCGGGGCGCTCGATCGCGCGATCCCGGGTCTCGGCAACGCGGTGAAGCAGAACGTCAATGTCGCCGCCACCGCCAGCATCAACTCGCTCGGCAAGGAAGCCGAGCTGGAGGGCAAGAAAGCCCGCACCTTCCCGCTGCGCTTTGTCGATGGCGCGGTGTTTTTGGGACCGATCAAGGTGGCGCAGGTCCCGCCGCTATTTTGAGCCGGGCGCCAGCTGGCGTAGCCCGGATTGAACGAAGTGAAATCGGGGAATCTTTGCTCGCGGTTTTCACCTTTCGATCCGTCGGCCCCGGATTTCGCGGAGTTTGTCATCGGGCGCGCATTCGCGCGACCCGTTGGCTCAATCCAGGCTACGGGCCTACAGGCTCCGAACGCGCTGATCGCTAAAGCGTGATCGAATTCGCACCACTGCCGGGAATTTCCAAACTCTGACGCCAGTCTTGTTGTCAAACGGCCCGCATGTTTCTCGCGGCCGTTGACAAGGAGAACGTCCATGGCTGGTTTTCAAACGACTGGTTTCAAACTGATCGCCGCGGCTTTTGTCCTGACGGCTGCGATGGCGATGTCGGTATTTTCTCAGGCGCAGGCCGCGCCCGGCGTGAAGGTCGCGATGGCGATGCCGATGCATGCCGACGGCAAGATGGTCCGGCACGGCAAGCGGCATATGGCGCACCACGCCGCGGCCAAGGAGGGTGACCGCTACGGCATGAAGTGACGGGCTCGCAGTGCGCGTCGCGCGTCCCCCCGGTGACGGCGCACCCCCGGATGATGGAGCCGCACTTCAGCCGGTGCGAGGCGGGCCCGGTCCCGGTCGGACCGGGCCCGTTCGACGCGACGTGCCACCGCATCAGAATCGTGCTTCCCGGAAATTCATTCCCGCTCAGGAGTCCGTCATGTTCAACGCAAGGCACATTCAATCCGACGACCAGTTCCTCATCATCCGTGCGGTGCATGTCATCGAGCGCAGCGGCCTCGCCATGGCCGGCGCGATGTGCGGGACGTTCGTCGCGGCGCAGCTTTCGCAAACCGAAGTCACGCTGTTCGGCTCGTTCGGATTCACCGTGGCGATGGTTCTGATCGGCACGATCGGGTTTTACCTTGGCATCGACATTCCGCGGCTGCCGGCGATCGGCGCGCGGCGGAAACTGGATCCGGTCGATCTGTTGAGCGCGGCCGGCACGTTCCTCGCCGCCGTCGCCGCGCTGATTGCGGTCTACGGCCTGGTGTTCGATATCGTGCCGCTCCGCTTCGGCGAGAGCGTGATCAGCTCCTGGTGGGTGCTCGGCGTGATCCTGCAGACCGGCGCCGGCTCGATCGGCCGCCTGCGGCTGGCGGGGAAGGTCGCTGCATGAGCGCAAAGCGCTTTCAAGCGAAGTGGAATCCGGTTCGCGTCAAGAAAACGCGTCAAAATAAACGGATTCTATTCCGGCTTGTTCGCCAGATTAGCCAATGGGCGGCCGAAATCGGCCGCGGCCGAATCCTGGCCGATCTCGACAATGCCGCGGCGGATCGCCCGGGTGCGGGTGAAATGCTCGAACAGCGCATCGCCGTCGCCGCGGCGGATCGCGCGGGTGAGCTTCGACAGATCCTCGTTGAAGGTGCCGAGCATTTCCAGCACGGCGTCCTTGTTGGCGAGGAACACGTCGCGCCACATGATCGGGTCGGAAGCCGCGATGCGGGTGAAATCGCGAAAGCCGCCGGCGGAGAAATTGATCACTTCCGACGATGTCACCTGGCCGAGTTCATCGGCGGTGCCGACGATGGTGTAGGCGATCAGATGCGGCAGATGGCTCGTGATCGCGAGCACCATGTCGTGATGGTCCGGCGTCATGATCTCGACCTTGGCGCCGAGCCCAGCCCAGAACGCGCGCAGTTTGTCTACCGCAGCAGGATCGGTTCCTTCAGGAGGCGTGAGAATGCACCAGCGATTGATGAATAGCTCGGCGAAGCCGGAATCCGGACCGGAGTGCTCGGTGCCCGCCACCGGATGCGCCGGAACGAAATGCGCGCTGGCGGGCAAATGCGACGCCATGTCCCGCACCACCGCGCCCTTGACCGAGCCGACATCGGAAACGATCGCGCCGGGCTTGAGGTAGGGCGCGATCTCCTGCGCCACCGGACCGCAGGCGCCGACGGGAATGCAGAGGATGATGAGGTCGGCATCCTCGACGGCTTGCGCGTTGGTTTCGAGCACGCGGTCGACGATGCCGAGCTCGGTTACCCGCGCGCGGGTTTTGGCCGAACGTGCCGTGGTGACGATCTCACCGGCAAGGCCTTGCGCCCGCGCGGCGCGCGCGATCGAACCGCCGATCAGCCCGAAGCCGATCAGCGCAACTTTATTGAATATCGGCGCCGCGCTCACTTGCCCGCCATGACGTCACGCAAGCCGTCGACCACCAGCCGGTTGGCTTCCTCGGTGCCGATGGTCATGCGCAGTTGATGATGGAGACCGTAGTTGTTGAGCGCGCGCAGCACCAGGCCTCGCCGGGTCAGGTATAGGTCGGCTTCAGCCGAGGTCTTGCCCTTTTCTTCCGGGAAATGGATCAGCACGAAATTGCCTACGCTCGGCGTTACCTTGAGACCGAGTTTTGTAATTTCCTCGGTCAGCCAGTTGCGCCATTTCTCCGTAAAGGTCTTCGACATCTGCTGATGCGCGGTGTCCTCGATCGCGGCGACCGCCGCGAGCATCGCCGGCGTCGACACGTTGAACGGACCGCGGATCCGGTTGACCGCGTCGACGATATTGGCCGGGCCGAACATCCAGCCGATCCGCAGCGCCGCCAGCCCATGGATCTTGGAAAAGGTGTGGGTCATGACCGTGTTCTCGGTCGTTGCCACCAGCTCGATGCCGATCTCGTAATCGTTCTTCGAAACATAGTCGGCATAGGCGGCGTCGAGCACCAGCAGCACGTGCGGCGGCAGACCGGCGCGCAACCGTTTGACTTCGTCGAAGGGAATATACGTGCCGGTTGGGTTGTTCGGGTTGGCGAGCCACACCATCTTGGTGCGCGGCGAAACCAGTTTCAGGATCGCATCGACGTCCGCCGTAAAGTTCTTTTCCGGCGCGACGACGTTGGTCGCTCCGTTCGCCATGGTCGCGATTGGATACACCAGGAAGCCGTGGGCGCAGGAAATCGCCTCGTCGCCCTGCTTGAGATAGGTGTGCGCCAGAAGGTTGAGGATTTCGTCGGAACCGGCGCCGCAGATGATGCGGTCGGGGTCGAGCCCGAACGCGCGGCCAATCGCCTCGCGCAACACCTTCGAAGTGCCTTCCGGATAATCCTCGAGATGGCTGACGGCGTTCTTGTAGGCCTCCATGGCCTTCGGCGAGGGGCCGAACGGCGTCTCATTGGCCGACAGCTTGAACACCTTGCGTCCCGGCTCGGGCACCGGGCTTTTGCCCGGCGTGTAGGGCGCAATATCGAGAATGCCGGGATTCGGCACGGGACGGGACATCTTCAACTCCGGATATTCGGGATGGCTCAGGACTTATGTCTTCAAGGCTTATGTTTTCCTGGCTACCCCGTTCGGGGGCACCGTATAGCGCGTTGCGTGGCTGCCGACGAGGGCCGATGAACGCACCGACGCGCCGGCCTCGATCAGGGCCAGCTTGATTTTTTCCAGCCGGTTGGCGCCCGAGATCGACACCAGCAGCGCCGCGCCGTCGAAGGCGGTGTCGGGCACCGCGACGATGTCGGCCAGCGGCGCCAGCGCGCGGGCGATGTCGGCATTCCAGCCGGAGACGCGAATGCTCCACATTTCGACTTCGGTGACCATCGCGTCGTCGGCGACGCGCGAGATCACGAACACCGGCAGCGCCGCCGGATGGTCGGCGCGTTCGAGGAACGGGAAGCGAGCGATGATTTTCGGCGCGCCCTCGGCCTCCAGCGCATTCCACCACGGCGTGCGGCTCGAGATCGCCGAGACCAGTGCCAGATCCCCCCTCGATTTCGCCACCGCCTCGACCGCGGCCTGGGCGCTGAAATGCGACACGTAGGGCACCACGAAGCCGAAATGAAACCGCGCCGAATCCCGCATCATGGATTCGCCGACCGACACGTCGGCATGCACCGAGAACGGCGCCTGCACATAGGTAAAAGTCGAGATGATGACGCGCCAGATGCTCTCGATGGTGTCGAGCGGCAGGATGCCGCGATGACGCCGCACCAGCTCCCGCATCATGCTGGCTTCACGCGCCGGGCGGAAGGCCGAGCCGACCTCCTGGGTCTGCTTCACCTGGATCAGCCGGTCGATGATGTCGCCGCGCGCCATCAGCAGGCGGTGGACCTGCTCGTCGATGCTGTCGATCTCTTTGCGCAGCTCCTGCAGCGAGGGCGGAGCGGGGGGCAGTTGCGACATGCGAAAGCCTGATGGAAATGTGCCTGCGTGGGCCATGTTCTCTCTCATGGTTCGAGGCGGCGCAAGGGCGGTTGCCCACGATAGAGCCCTTCGATACCGCCGTTAACCCTGGGCATGGCTTGACGAAAAGCCTGCCGGCGACTATGTTTTGGTCATTCCGTGGTCATTTGAGCCGGCCGGCTTGCAGCCACGTTAAACAATTCGCTAAACAGGCCGGGGACAATTTTGATCCCGGCCGAACCTATGTTCAGGCCGGGTTTTTTATGGCCTGCTTTCTGTTCGTGGCCTCCGCTTGGTGGAGGCGAGGTCGCAGCGATGAGCAATTTGCGTTCCGTCGAAAGTCCATCGATCCATAGCGAGGATCGCGCCCACGAGGCCGATCATCCCACCTCCCTGGTGGCGAAATTCGGCATGGACCAACCGCTGAAACTCGATTGCGGCGTCGATCTCGCGCCATTTCAGATAGCCTACCAGACCTATGGCGAGCTCAATGCTGACCGCTCCAACGCGATCCTGATCTGCCATGCGCTGACGCTCGATCAGCACGTCGCCAATGTGCACCCGATGACCGGCAAGCCGGGCTGGTGGGACAACATGGTCGGGCGCGGCCTGCCGCTCGACATCGACCGCTACTTCATCGTCTGCGCCAATGTGATCGGCGGGTGCATGGGCTCGACCGGGCCGGCCTCGACCAACCCGGCCACCGGCAAGCCGTGGGGGCTGGATTTTCCGGTGGTGACAATTCCCGATATGGTGCGCGCGCAGACCATGCTGCTCGACCGGCTCGGCATCGACACGCTGTTCTGCGTGGTTGGCGGCTCGATGGGCGGGATGCAGGTGCTGCAATGGACCGCGGCTTATCCGGAGCGCGTGTTCTCCGCGCTGCCGACCGCCTGCGCGACGCGCCATTCGGCACAGAACATCGCGTTTCATGAGCTCGGCCGACAGGCCGTGATGGCCGATCCGAACTGGTATCAAGGCCGATATGCCGAGAACAACACGCTTCCCCATCGTGGCCTGGCGGTGGCGCGGATGGCCGCGCATATCACCTATCTGTCGGACGCAGCACTGCACCGCAAATTCGGTCGCCGGATGCAGGACCGCGACTTGCCGACTTTCTCGTTCGACGCTGACTTCCAGGTCGAGAGCTATCTGCGCCATCAAGGCTCGTCCTTTGTCGAGCGATTCGATGCCAACAGCTATCTCTATCTGACCCGTGCGATGGATTATTTCGACATCGCCGGCGATCATGACGGCGTGCTGGCCAAGGCGTTCGCCGGCATCAAGACTCGGTTCTGCGTGGTGTCGTTCACCAGCGACTGGCTGTTCCCGACGGCGGAATCGCGCGCGCTCGTACATGCGCTGAATGCCTCGAGCGCGCGGGTGTCGTTTGCGGAGATCGAGACCGACCGCGGCCACGACGCCTTCTTGCTGGACGTACCCGAATTCTTTGACATCACGCGTGCCTTCCTGCAATCGGCCGGCAAGGCGCGCGGCTTGAGCAAGGCGGCCGGCTGACATGAGCGCGCAGCAACAGACCTTGCCGCTGAGCGGCCTCGCGCAAGATACCGCCGTCACCTACCGCGGCGACCATCTGCTGGTCGCGGAGATGGTCGAACCCGGTTCGAAAGTGCTCGACGTCGGCTGCGGCGAGGGCGATCTCTTGCTGCTGCTGGAGACCCGCGGCATCGACGGCCGCGGCATCGAACTGTCGCGCGAGGGCGTCAACCGCTGCGTCGCCAAGGGCCTGGCAGTGGTGCAGGGCGACGCCGACACCGACCTCGTCAATTATCCCGACGATGCCTTCGACTACGTGATTTTATCGCAGACGCTGCAGGCGACGCGGCAGCCGCGGGTGGTGCTGGAGAATCTGCTGCGGATCGGCCGCCGCGCCATCGTTTCGTTCCCGAATTTCGGCTTCTGGAAAATGCGGCTGCAGCTTCTGGTCGGCGGCCACATGCCGCGCACCGAAAACCTGCCGGCGACCTGGTACGACACGCCGAACATCCACTTCTGCACCATCAAGGATTTCGTGCAGTTGTGCGACGAGATCAACGTCAAGATGGAACGCGCCGTGGCGCTGGACCTTTACGGCCGGCCGGTGCGGGCAAACCTGCCCTGGTGGTTCTGGAACATGTTCGGCGAGCAGGGCGTATTCCTGCTGAGCCGCGCGGGGAAGGCGAAGTAGCATCGTCATTGGGAGCGAAGCGCACTTCCTCCCTTCCCCCTTGCGGGGAAGGGTCGGGGTGGGGGGTGACCACAAGTGCCGTGCTCGTTGCACCCCCGACCCCTCCCCGCAAGGGGCAGGGGAGCGCGCTTTCTCCGTCATCGCGAGAAACGGGTCGGGCGAATGCCCGCCCGATGACAGGCTCCGCGGAGCAATCCAGGGCCGCGCATGGAGCCCTGGATTGCTTCGTCGCAAGTGCTCCTCGCAATGACGGTTAAGCCGCGCCCATCGAGCGCGGATCGCGCACCGGCCAGCGGCCGGCTTCGACCAGCGCAATAAAACGCTCGACCATTTCGTTGAACAAAGCGGGCTCTTCCAGATTGAGCACATGGCCCGATTTCGGAAAGAACGTCAGCCCGGCGGCGGGCAGATGTTTCTTCAGGAACAGGCTCGGCTCGACGCAGGCATCGTCCTCGTCGCCGCAGATGATCAGCGCCGGCGTCGGCACCTTCGCGATCGCCTCGGTCAAGGTGTAGATCGAGGGCCGGCCGCCCTGGAAGCCGCGCATGGTGTTGGCGGAGCCCTTGGCGTCGTGCCGCGCCAGCGCCGCATAGAAATCGGCGTGGCCGCGCGGGTCTTTCACCAGGAACGGAATCCGGCCGGGCGCCTCGCGCGTCACCTTGGCCACTTCGACCGAGCCGATGCCCTCGAATTGCTCGGCGTTGGCCATGCATTGCTTGCGGAAGGCATCGAGGTTGGCGAGGTTCGAGCCGGAGCCGACGCCGGCCAGCGTCATCGAGCGCGCGCGCTGCGGCGCATTGAGGCCGATCTGCAGCGACGAATAGGACCCCATCGACAGGCCGACCAAATGCGCCTTGTCGATGCCGAGATGATCGAGCACGGCGAGCGCGTCGGTATAGAAATGCTTGTAGCTGTAGGCCTCCGATGATGGCGGCACATCGGACGGCGTGTAGCCGCGCGCGGAGTAGGCGATGCAGCGATGTCCGCGCGAAAAATACCGCATCTGCGGTTCCCAATTGGTGTGGTCGGCGGCGAATTCGTGCAGGAAGATGATCGGCGTTCCGCTGCCGGCCTCCTCGTAATAGAGCCGGACTTTGTCACTGGTGACGGCATAGGGCATTTTGCGTTTCCTCTTTTTTATTGAAACACGCCGCGTTGGGCCGGGCCGAAAATCGCAGTTAATGCTCGCGGCTGCAATGAGGCGGAACTAATTCTTTTTCGTCATCAAATGATCGCGGAATCACCCCAAAACGGTTTCCGCACCGCCGCATGGCGCCACGCTGTCGCCACAGCCCGAAATGCATACGGGCCGCGGATGTCGGCGGTCCAATATCTCCTCAAGCGAGCGCAGCGCTTGTTTGGATCGCCGATGGGAACGGGGGTGTCACAGAGGATCGAGTATGGTTCAGTTGCATGCGTTTCGCCGGTTGCTTCGCGTCGTCTCCCTTTGCGCTGTCGCGCTGGCGTCAGTCTCCACGGTAATGGTCGCGTCATCCAGCCCCGCTTCCGCAAGATCTCACCACCGCACGATACATCACGTCCACGCGCATTATGCTGGACGGTATCTCGCCTATCGCCACTATCGGCACTATCGGCACGTTGCGCGGCTGTCGCGCTGGGACGCCGGCGTGGCGCACATGCGGGCAGGCGGCTTTGCCAATGCCAATGCCAGCATCGCGCCGAATTATCCCGCTCCGAATGACGCCAGCAGCACGGCCGCGCCGGGCAGCTTCGGCTCGTCCGACCTCGTCGCCAACGCGCGGCGCTATATCGGCGGCAATCCCACCGGCCGCGGCAGCCTCTGGTGCGCACGCTTCATGAACATGGTGCTGCAACAGACGGGTCATCGCGGCACCGGCTCGGACATGGCAAGCTCGTTTGCCCGCTATGGCCAGCGCATCTCCGGCCCGCAGATCGGCGCCATCGCGGTGATGGGCCGGCGCGGAGGCGGCCATGTCGGGATCATCACCGGCATCGATGCGTCGGGAAATCCGATCATGATCTCCGGCAATAACGGCAACCGGGTCCGCGAGGCGCCGATCTCACGCGGCCGGATTTACGCCTACGTGATGCCGACCGGTTGAGACGGTAGCCACCCTGGCGGCTTCTCCCCGTTGTTTGCGGGGAGGGGCCGTCGCCGGCGGGTCGGTCCTGTCACCAGTGGTGCGCGGCGATGTCGATGGCGCCGGACAGGACCAGGATAAAGGCGATCAGCAGGATCGGCCAAAGCGAACCGCGATATTCCTGTCTGATTTGGTGAGGCATTCCGAAATTTCGTGCCATTTGTTTCCCCCGGCGTGCTGCCCAGCCCGCGTCCCCCGCGAATCCGCGCGGTGTCCAGCTTGCTTCCTCGTTGAATCGCCGGACAGACGTGATCGGAAACGATGGCCTCTTATCCCCAAGCGAAATCGCCCGCAGAATTACGGAACGTCCGTTGAGCTACGGATTACACCGGGGACGGTGCCGGCAGCCTTCCCGGGCTTCACGACCAATCGACGCGGGGGGCGGTAGCCGGAACTTCGCCGCGCAATTGCACGAGGCCGGCTTCGATGGCCGCGATGTCCTCGCTGACGTTGCGGATCGGCAGGCTCACGTCGAAACCGGTTCGATTTTTCAAATCCGCCAGCAGGCGCTGACGATGCCGCAGCATCTCGTCCAGCGCCATCCGGTTTTTGTGTTCGACATAGACGGCAACGATGGTCTCAATCGCACTCGGCATCAAATACGTCCCCCACAGCCAGAGAACCCGGCGATCGCCGCCCGGTTCCAGCTGCATCAATGTTCAGCAAGTAGTTTGAATTTCAATTCGTGCAACCAGGGCTACGCCTGTGAAATGTTCGATAGTTCGAGCAAAGCGGGCCGATAGGGCGGGTAGGGGTCATCGTCTTCAGGGATGGCGCAGTATCCGAATTCTTCCCGGATGCGCTGAATCTCGCCGACCCGTTCATGCAACCGGTTCAAATGCTCCGGCGATCTGGCTTTCCAGTAACGGAACGTTTCGCGGGCCACAGGCAGAAATGCCGTGCCGAACAGCGTGGGATCGGGGACGATTGTGCGCCCGAGAACCAGAAACTTGTCGGAATCACCGACGGCGACGAGCGTCGCGTAGCCACGGTTGCCATTCATCCTGATGCCGTTGAGCGACCATTCGCTCAACTTGCTGAAATAGGGCTCCTCGCGCCACCGGTCGGGATGAGCGGGATCGACCTGCACGTTGACGGCGTCCTGGCTGAAATGCACCACGATACCCGCCCTCTCGGGATACCAATCGTCGTTGACGTGACCTTGCAGCCAGGCGCAACTGAATGACCGGCACATTTGCGGACGCTGTTCGTAGATAGTGCAACCTTTGCCGGCCACGCAGAACTTGCACCACTCGTTCACGGCTTTTCCGGCATCCGTGACCTCGAGCAGGGTGCAGCAGCTGGTGCAGGAACCGCAATCCCGCGCCTGCTGCGGGGCTTGCGGTGCCGCCATACCGGGCACTCTGAAGCCTTGCCCGTCGCGAACGAGCAGCTTCTGCTTCTCCAGAGAGTTCAATGCCCGCTCGACTTTGAGGCGGGACAGCCCCGTTGCATCGATAACAGCTTTAATCGTCGCTGCGCCGCCCTCGACTGCGCGAGCGACGTTCGACATCACTGGATCCATTTTCTTTTTTCGTTTCTTGTTTTTCTTCAAAGTCTTTGAACGCACTATCGCGGGCGTCGAACGGCGGATCAATGTGTGGGAGAGTCATCGCGCCCTGCCGCGAATGCATGGCAGTGCAAATACGGTTTTCAGATTTGCCTCGAATTTATGCTTGGCCTTCAATAGCGCGGCGGAATCGAATGAAATCCGGCGACAAGCGCAGAAGCTGCTGATGGCGCGGCCTTCGTGCGTGCTCTTTCGCGATGATCACATCACCGTTATTAACGCGTGATGAGTGGCGGAAATCGCGGATGGCCGCACCTGGCGACAGCGAGATCCGTCAGAAAACGGCAACACCGTCATCCGTCGCTGCGTTGACGCTCCACTGCGGGATAGTATTGAGGGGCCTCGCGGCGATCGAACATGCCGTAGTCGCGGATGATGCGGACATGCCGTAACCGCCCACCCTCTGGCACGGCGGCCGACCTTGCGAACGCGTCGGCGTTTGCCGCCGTCTTCCACACCATCATCAGGATCAGGTCGCCCGGCGTCAGCACCGCGTCATAGACATCCCAGCCGGCGAGGCCAGCGGCGTCAGGATCGAGGCCGAGACTGGCCGCGATCTCGGGTGCCGGCTCCCGCTTGCTCAGTTTAGCCGGCCACTTGGTATCGATGAAGGTAACGGTGCTGCCTGCTCCGATCTCGGTTTCGTCGAGACGCTGCTCCGCGATCACCTGACCGGGTGGGATGCGGCTGTCGTGGGTCAGCTGGCCTACGCGCAGGTGGTAGTCGAGCAGGATTTCGGAACGACCCTTCTCCTGCACCATGTGATGGCCCGTGGCGGTTCGCCATCTGACCACCGCCTTTTCGTCGCGCCAGCCGGACAGCGACAACAACCAGCCCTCGCGGGTCAAGCTCTTGTAGCGGATGTTGTCGACGAAACCGTCGACCTTCTCCAGTTCAGGCCGCAGCATCTTGGCGTGCCCGAGGTAGGTGTCCCACTGCTCCGGTTTGGGGTGGACTTCGAAAATCACCGAGAACATCGCAAAGCCCCCCGGATGATCTCTCTCTTCATGGCTGTCTCCCAGACGCGAACGCGAAGGCGGCATCGCCCGTTCCGTACACTCGTTTACGCGTTGCGCGGTCCGAAATAACCCCTGTTCGGTTCGATATAGCTCGAAGTGTGCCGTAGGGGCGGCGGCCAGCCACTCGGGTTTGTCGTCCGATCGGGAGGGGCTTACGCGGGAACCGCCCAAAAAAGCCGGCTTCGACCCCGTTTGCACGATTTTGTGAAGTCGCCCCTTCCGTTTTTGGAGGGCTGTTCCCACATTTGCCCCAAGCCGGCGTGAGCGTCGGCGACGACCGCCGGCTGCTTGAGGAATGTCAATGCGGCCTGCGGAAACCCAATGAAGATGCTGAATCTGTGCCTTCGGGGCAGACCGGCAGGCTGAGGGAATGACCATATGAATATTGAAAAATACACCGAGCGGGCGCGCGGCTTTATCCAGTCGGCGCAATCGTTGGCGATGCGCGACGGCCACCAGCAGTTTTCGCCCTTGCACATGCTCAAAGTGCTGCTGGACGACAGCGAGGGTCTCGCCGGCGGTCTGATCGACCGTGCCGGGGGCAATTCGCGCGCGATCCTCAAGGCTACCGAGGACGCACTCAACAAGCTGCCAAAAGTTTCCGGAAGCGGCGCGGGCCAGGTTTACCTGGCGCCCGAACTGGCGCGTGCATTCGATGCCGCGGAAAAGGCCGCCGAGAAGGCCGGCGACAGCTTTGTCACCGTCGAGCGGCTGTTGCTGGGCCTCACGCTGGAGAAAGACAGCGAGGCCGGCAAGATCCTGAAAAACGGCGGCGTCACGCCGCAGAACCTCAATGCCGCGATCGAAAGCTTGCGCAAGGGCCGCACCGCGGATTCGGCGACCGCCGAAAACGCCTATGACGCGCTGAAGAAATATTCCCGCGACCTGACCCAGGCGGCGCGCGACGGCAAGCTCGATCCGGTGATTGGCCGCGACGAGGAAATCCGCCGTACGATTCAAGTGTTGTCGCGCCGGACCAAGAACAATCCGGTACTGATCGGCGAACCCGGGGTCGGCAAGACCGCGATCGTCGAGGGCCTGGCGCTGCGCATCCTCAATGGCGACGTGCCGGAAAGCCTGAAAGACAAGAAGTTGCTGTCGCTCGATCTCGGCGCGCTGATCGCGGGTGCGAAATACCGCGGCGAGTTCGAGGAGCGGCTGAAGGCCGTGTTGCAGGAAGTCACCTCGGCCGAAGGCAGCATCATCCTGTTCATCGATGAGATGCACACGCTGATCGGCGCCGGCAAGGCCGACGGTGCGATGGATGCGTCCAACCTGTTGAAACCCGCGCTGGCGCGCGGCGAACTGCATTGCATCGGCGCCACCACGCTGGATGAATATCGCAAGCATGTCGAAAAGGACGCGGCGCTGGCGCGTCGGTTCCAGCCGATCTTCGTCAGCGAGCCCTCGGTCGAGGATACCATCTCGATCCTGCGCGGCCTGAAGGACAAATACGAGCAGCACCACGGCGTGCGCATCACCGATTCCGCGCTGGTGGCCGCGACCACGCTGTCGAACCGCTACATCACCGACCGCTTCCTGCCCGACAAGGCCATCGACCTGATGGACGAGGCGGCGGCGCGGCTGAAGATGCAGGTGGATTCCAAGCCGGAAGAACTGGATTCGATGGATCGAGAGATCATCCGGCTCAAGATCGAACAGGAGGCGCTGAAAAAGGAAAGCGATGCGGGCTCCAAGAGCCGGCTGCTGACGCTGGAAAAGGAACTCGCCGAGCTCGAGGAGAAATCCGCTGACCTCACCTCGCGCTGGAGCGCGGAGAAGAACAAGCTCTCCAACGCCCAGAAGCTCAAGAGCGAGCTTGACGGCCTGCGCATCGAACTCGCCAACGCCCAACGCCGCGGCGAATACCAGCGCGCGGGCGAGCTGGCCTATGGCCGGATTCCCGAGCTGGAGAAAAGGCTCGCCGACATCGAGGCCAAGGAGAATTCCGGCGAGATGATGGAGGAGGCGGTCACCGCCAATCACATCGCGCAGGTGGTCTCGCGCTGGACCGGCGTTCCCGTCGACAAGATGCTGGAAGGCGAAAAGGACAAGCTGCTGCGGATGGAAGACAGCCTCGGCAACCGGGTGGTCGGCCAGGCCGAAGCCGTGCATGCGGTGGCAACCGCGGTGCGCCGTTCGCGCGCCGGGCTGCAGGATCCGAACCGCCCGATGGGTTCGTTCATGTTCTTGGGCCCCACCGGCGTCGGCAAGACCGAGCTGACGAAAGCGCTCGCCGAATATCTGTTCGACGACGA
>Ga0265314_10002967_pt1 | contig 16812 bp, 15 predicted proteins | sample 4126metaG_FD_203106 | JGI IMG/M metagenome (GOLD analysis project Ga0265314, IMG submission 203106) | Rhizosphere microbial communities from Carex aquatilis grown in University of Washington, Seatle, WA, United States - 4-1-26 metaG | ecosystem: Host-associated > Plants > Roots > Rhizosphere >... | reverse complement strand
TGGGTGAATCCCAGCTTATTCACGTGGTCGGCGAGGCGGAGCGCGAGTTCGCGATAGGTGAGCGAACGATTGTGCTCTTCGGGGACGCGCATCCAGGAGCCGAGGTGAACCTCGTAGATGGAGATGGGCGCGTGCAGCGAGTTGTCGGCTGCGCGTTCTTCAAGATAGGCGGAGTCGTTCCAGGTGTAGTCGAGATCCCAGACCACGGAAGCGGTGCGCGGCGGCTTCTCGGTGAAGAGTCCGACCGGGTCGGCTTTTTCAGTCTCGTGCCCGTGTTTATTGGACTCGATATGGAATTTGTACAACGCGCCCTTGCCAACGCCGGGGATAAAACCTTCCCAGATTCCCGACGAGCCGCGAGGCTGGAGCTGGTGGGATTTCGGGTTCCATCCATTGAAGCCGCCGGTCACTGACACACGGCGCGCATTGGGAGCCCAGACGCTGAAGACGGTTCCCGTGGTTCCATCGTGTTCCGCAAGGTGCGCGCCCATCTTGTTGTAAATGCGATAGTGGGTGCCTTCGTTGAATAAATAGAAATCCTCGGCGGTCAGCAGGGAAACATCATAGCGGACCGGATATACTTCCGGACTTGGAGTTGTCTGGGTCATGGTTTCACTTTCCGGTCTAGTTTAGTCCAATTCGGTCGTTAGTCGCTGGTCGTTGGCAGCCGAATGCGGAGAAGTTGGAGTGAAGCCGCGGCGTCCATGTGTTGCCGACAAGCGGTGAACGACTAGCGACCAGCGACTAACGACGACTTTCCCGTTTCGCCCGCGCCCAGCCCTCTTTCACGGTTTGTCGCGCCCGCCCCAGCGCCAGCGCATCCGCGGGCACATCTTCGGTGATGCAGCTCGCCGCCGCGACGTAGGCGTCGCGTCCAATCTTTACCGGCGCGACCAAAGTCGAGTCGCTGCCGATGAACACGCCATCTTCGATGACCGTCTTGTGCTTGTTCACGCCATCGTAATTGCAGGTGATAGTGCCCGCTCCGACGTTCACGCCTTCGCCGATTTCCGCATCGCCCAGATAGCTGAGGTGGTTCGCCTTCGAACCTTTGCCCAGCTTGATTTTCTTGGTCTCGACGAAGTTCCCCAGGTGAGCGCCTTCGCCCACCTCAGTTCCGGGGCGCATGTGAGTGTATGGGCCGAGGACAGCTCCCGCGCCCACACGCGAGTCTTCCATGATCGTGCCCGGCCGCACCGTGACTCGATCGCCAAGCACGGAATTCGCGATCACGCTGTAGGAGCGTATGCGGCAATCCGCGCCAATCTTCGTATTGCCCAGCAACTGGACGAAGGGCTCGATCACGGTGTCGGCGCCAACTTCCACATCGCTGTCAATGACGCAGGTGTGCGGATAAAAAATCGTGACGCCCTCATCCAACAGTTCGCGGCATTTGGTCAGCCGCAGCCGCACATCCAGCAGCATCATTTCGGCGCGGGTGTTGCTGCCGAGCACTTCGCTCGCATCTTCAGTTTTAATCACGACCACCTTCTTGCGCGCGCGGTGAAGTACTTCCGCCATATCGGTGAGGTAGTACTCGCCGTGCGGGTTCGCGGTGGAAAGACGGTCGATATGCTCGTACAAGACGGGTGCGGCGAAAGCGTAGAACCCGGAATTGATCTCGCGGATATTCTTCTGCCGCGGGGTAGCGGACTTTTCTTCGACGATCGCCTGTACTTCGACTCTTCCACCCTTGCGGATCACGCGCCCATATCCATAAGGATTGTCGAGATCGGCGCTGAGCAAAGTCATCGCCGCTTTCTGAGCGCTGTGGAATTCGCTGAGCTTCCGAATGGTTTCGGAGGTAATCAGCGGAGCGTCTCCGGAAAGCACGACGACCTGATCATACTTATCGCCCGAGAGCGCTGTGCGCGCCACCATGAGCGCGTGTCCGGTGCCACGTTGTTCGGCTTGCACCACGAAGTTCACGCCCGTGCCGGCGAGCGCCGCACGCACAAGCTCTGCCTCGTGGCCGATGATCACGAAGATGTCCTTGGCCGGCACGACTTTTTTCGCCGTAGCAATCACGTGCGCCAGGATCGGCTTGCCGCCGACTTCGTGCAGAACCTTGGGATGTTTCGACTTGAGCCGAGTGCCTTTGCCTGCCGCCATAATCGCGATGGCAACGCGCGGGCGCGCGGGACTCGATAGGGAAGATTTCGGTTTGGTCTTTGAGGTATTTGCCATGCTCAGCCAATATACCGCGAACGCCAAAGGAGAGACTCGTCCCATGTCTCGCCGATGGAGAACCGGGCGTCCCTTCGGCAGGCTCAGGGCAGGCTCTCGCCCGGCCACCCAACTGGACGGGCGAGACGCCCGTCACTCCATAAATCAGCTACGAATCGGCTGCCGCCCCTGGGCTTGCGCCATCAGCGCCATCAGATCCTGGGCGACGCGGCCGGTGGCGTGCCGCGCTACTGCTCCCTCTTCCAGATAATCCCCCAGCACCGGGCACACGCCGAGGGCCTCGATGGCCTCCAGATCCACGGCGATCTGCGAAGCTCCCTCCAGCGCATACTTGGCCTTCATCTCGGGCGATGCCGACTTGCGATTGATCAGGGCATAGTCGAACAACTGGACGCCCGCGTGGCTGTTGAGGGCGCGAATGTGATCCGCCGCGCTTAAACTAAGACTTTCATTGACCTGCGTCATCAAGTTGCAAATGAATATCTTAATGGCACGAGAGTCAAGAATCGCTTCCGGGATTCCGCGCACCAGCAGGTTTGGAATCAGGCTGGTGAACAACGAGCCGGGGCCGATCGTGATCAGGTCGGCGCTGGCGATTGCTTCGAGCGTCTGGGGAAGCGGCTCCACGTCGTGCGGCACCAGGACGAGTTCCCGAATCTTGCCCTTGCTGGCCGTGATACGCGTTTCACCGCGCACTCGCGTCCCGTCTTCCATCAAGGCTTCCAGTTCCACGCTCGACATGGTGGCCGGATAGATATGGCCGCGCGTGAGAAGAACTTCCGAGGATACTCGTATCGCCTCCGCAAAGTCTCCGGTGATGGAAGTTAGCGCCGCCAGAAAAAGATTTCCGAAGCTGTGGCCTTCCAGGCCCGATCCCTTCTGAAAGCGATGCTGGAACAGTCTCGAGAGCAGGGCTTCATCTTCGGAGAGGGCAACGATGCAATTGCGCACGTCGCCCGGGGGAAGCATATTGAACTCTTTGCGCAGACGGCCGCTCGATCCGCCATCGTCGCTCACCGTCACGACGCCACACAATTCGCGAATGGTGGGCTGGCCGGAGGTGGCCAGCGTAGGCGTCAGGACGTAGTTCTTCAACCCCTTCAGCAGCGTGGAGAGACCGGTGCCGCCACCGATTGCGACCACGCGCAACTCGGGGCCAGCCTTGCCGGTTTCGGGTGAGTTCGTGCGCAACTGGGGGAGCCTCAATATTGAATCATTGAATCATTTAGTCATTGAATCATTAGGTAAGGCAGTGGGAACTTAGCTTTTCAATGATTCAATACCTCAATGATTCAATGACTCAATCGAAGTAAGCGGCCGCTAGTACGCGCTCGATTCTTCTGCGTGCGGCTCAGATTCCTCGGCGCCCGGATCCGGATACAGCAACTCGGTGAAGCGCGGATCCTCGGCCAGATTCTGGAAGTCGCCGTCATTCCGCGCCTGGAAGCGCAGCGACGGTTTCACCTGAATGGCCTCGTTCAGAGTCTTAAGCGATTCTTCGACGTGACCGGTCAGGCAATGCAACGCGGCCAGCCCGTACAGAACGAATTCCGCCTTGGGATTCTGCTTCAGGAGTTTGTCGAACTGCTCACGCGCCGCCACGTAGTCACCCGTGTTGATCAGCGACACGGCGTAGTCGTAGTGCTCTTCCGTGGTTTTGAATTGCAGCGCAGACGTATCCAGGTGCTTGTCGCAGGTGAGGATGTGCACCTGGGCCCGATCGACGAAAGACTTGTTCGGTCCGCTCAATACTTTTTGCAGGTAGCCTTTGGCCTTCTCGAACTTGTGCTCCTGCAGCGCGCGCAGTCCGGATTCGTAGTTCTGCACCGCCTGTATGTGCCGTGGATCTTCCGCCGCTTGTTTCTTGGGGGTTATCTTCAGTGCCATCAAACCGCCTCTGTTTCAGGATTGAACTGGAAAAGCTCGGAATCGAACGTCGCGCAAACCAGCGCGCGCCTGACGCGCAACCTCAACCTTATATTTTACCTGAAGACGCGGGATTGGCGAGTCACTGGGCGGGTTCCGGTTCTTGGGGGACTCGGCGTTCGTCAGCCATCTCAAAATTAAACAGTCGACTGGCGGAGTCCCGGGTATCGCATCGACACACTCTAGAGCTTGTCATCCCGAACAAAGTGAGGGATCTGCATCTTGCCGCAAACTGCGGATCCCTCGCTTCGCTCGGGATGACAATTCATGGAAAATTGGGCCAGGACTCCGCCCTCACCCCAGCTTCTCAAACAACAAGCAGATCGTTTCAATCCCGCGATAGAAATTCGGAATGTGAAACTTCTCGTTTGGAGCGTGCAGATTGTCGTCGGGAAGGCCAAAGCCCATCATCACCGAGGGAATCTTCAGCACGTCCTGGAAATCGGTCACGATCGGAATCGATCCGCCGGAGCGTATGAACACGGTCTCTTTCTTAAACGTGTCGTGCAGCGCTTCGGTCGCCGCTTTGATGAAGCGGTTATCAGTACCCACCACCGATGCGGGGCCCTTGCTCCAAACCTTGATCTTGAGCTCGATTCCCTTGGGCGTGAGTTTCTTGACGAATGCGGTGTAGCGCTTCAGGATGTCCTCAGAATCCTGATTGGGCACGAGGCGCATGGAAACCTTCGCCGACGCTTTCGCCGGAATCACCGTCTTCGCGCCCACAGCCACAAAGCCACCCGGCATGCCGTGCACTTCGAGCGTCGGACGCGCCCACGTCCGGTAGAGCACCGAATATCCCGGCTCGCCGGTCAGCACCTTGGAGCCAACTTCGGTCTTGCGATAATGCTCTTCGTTGAATGGCAACCGCTTCCAGGCCTTCAACTCATCTTTGCTGGGCGCTTTCACGTTTTTGTAAAAGCCGGGGATCAGCACCTTCCCCTTCGCATCCTTGAGCTTGCTAATGATCTCGATCAGCGCGAACAGCGGATTCGGCGCCGCGCCGCCATACACGCCGGAGTGCAGGTCGGTCTTTGCCCCAACCGCTTCAATCTCGGTGTACACCAGGCCACGCAGGCCGACGCACAGAGTAGGAATATCGGGCGCGAACAGTTCGGTATCGCAGACCAGCGCGAAATCCGCCTTCAATTTTGCCTTCTGCTTGCGGACGTATTCGGCAATCGATTCGCCGCCGGTCTCTTCCTCGCCCTCAAAAATAATCTTGACGTTGATCGGCAGCTTGCCCCCATTGGCCTGCATCAGCGACTCGATCGCCTTGACTTCCATCCAGAGCTGGCCTTTGTCGTCGACCGCGCCGCGCGCGTAAACATTATTGTTGCGCACGGTCGGCTCAAAGGGCGGCGTCTTCCATTCGTCGACGGGGTCGGGCGGCTGCACATCATAATGTGCGTACATCAAAACGGTGGGCTTGCCGGCAGCGTGCAGCCAGTCGGCGTAAATCAGGGGATGTCCCTGGGTCGGGATGACCTCGACATTGTCCATGCCGATACGGCGCAGTTCGGCGGCAATAAACTCCGCTGCCTTCAGCACGTCGCCTTTATGTTCCTCGAGCGTGCTGACGCTGGGGATGCGGAGGAGGGCCTTCAGTTCGTCAAGAAAACGCGGCTGATTATTACGGGCAAAATCGACTGCCGGGGAAGCCATAGTCTGTTGCCTTTCTGGCGCTCTGGGCGCGGGTCCTGGGAGATGGTCGCCGAAAACGGTTCAGTATATACCCGAGTGGCGGCTTGATCCCAACGCACCGGAACGAGCGTATCGCGGCTTACTGACGTGCTCTTGTCGCTGTGTTGAGCTTCGCCTTCAAACTTGAACAAGATCGGTGAGGAGGGAATCATGTTTGGAGGTCTGCTTTTGGTTGTGTGTGTCATCCTGCAGTTTCATTATCATGATGCCATTCCGTGGTACATCTAGGTGCTGGCAGTGATCGCGCAGTGTGTTGCTTTCGGCGAACCAGCGATGAAAGCTGCTTCGAAAAAGAGCTGAGCGTGGTACCGGTTTGCGCAGTCGTCGGCGAGATGGGATTTTTTTCGCAACTACTTTGAAGCACGCCGGCTCGAACCAGTCACGACAGGTTCGGGGCAACGAGCGAACGCTCCTGGAGTTACCAACCGCACCGTGATGTCTAGCTTGTCCATTTCCATTCCGGTCGGCTGAGACCCTACTGTGGCGGGAATGTTTTCCACGATGTCGAGCGCATCGGCTACGGCCTGAAACGGCACCCCATCGTCGGCAACGAGATCTAGCGTGCGTTGCTCTCGCACTCTGTAAATCTCTGACAAACGACCTGCCAGACCGTTCCAATCTTCCTGCTCTTCATTAAGCAAGAGTTTGCCTGCGTCGGTTATGTGCAGAAGTGTGACTCGGTCGTTAGCACAATTTTCGCAGCAAGATGGGGCGAGTTCGACGCCAAAGCCTTTTGGCTCGCGAGGGAAAAAAATGGCATCCACACCAAGACGATAATAGCCAGACCCGGCGCTGCTATAACTGCAAATGGAAGCTTCGAGAATCGTGCCGTGAGTGGGAGCTTCCGCGCGACCCGAAAGTATTGGCTCTTTAGCTGCGAGATGCGAGGGATTTCGCTTTCGAGCAGGTCTATGCGCACGCGGAGATAGTTGTGTGACCATGCTGCCGGAACAGCCACGAGTATCCCCGCAGCGGCTGTGACGAGCGACGCGGCTGTGTATGTGGTCAGCATTACCAGCGCCGCATGTTTCTCCATGGCGAAGCCCCTGAATACGCTCAGAAGCCCGATGCATGTGCCTGCAAGCCCGAGGTATGGGGCGGTGGAGGAAATGCATTTGATATTGCCCACCTTAACACTCAAATCGGCGGCGAGTTTTCTCCGCGTGCGCTGAAATGCAGGACAGGCGGTGTCAGTTTCTGTCTCACGCCGAGCCAAGTGGTAGCGACAGAAAACGCGGGTGACAACAACGACGACATAAACGAACATGAGCGCAAGCACGATGACATCGAGGCGCACAACCCAGTTCATCCAGCGCCACAAATATCCGACGCTCCACTCACACCCGGACGGTTGCCACGAGTTGAGACAGACTCCGTGCATCAGGAGATGCGCACTCCCTCGGTTACTGCCTTCATTAACAGAGACACCAGACCCGCTGTTCAGGTTCCATTCTTGAAATCAGCGATTCCACCAGCCATCCCAAGAACCACCTTCCGCAGCAAACTCTAGCTTCGAAACCTCGCCACCGCGAAGGCGCTCAAATCCAGTTCTGGCCTCTCCCCGGCAATCACCTGCGCCATGACCCTTGCGGTCACTGGCGCCAGCAGAATTCCATCTCGAAAATGTCCGGTCGCGACAAAATATCCAGGCGTTGGAGTTGCGCTCAGAATCGGCAGCCCGTCGGGCGTTCCCGGGCGCAGTCCTGCCCATGCTTCGAGAATCCGTGTGTCGGCCAATTTCGGAACCAGATCAATCGCCGCCTGCCGCAACTTCTGGATCGTCTCCGGCGCCGGCTGCTTGTCGAATCCCGCTTCTTCCACGGTCGCCCCGATCAGCATCCGCCCGTCGCTGCGCGGGATCAGGTAAACGTCGGGCGTGCGTATGACATGGCGCACCAGTTCTTTCTGCCTCATGGCGACGCACAGCATCTGCCCTTTGACCGGCCGCGTGGGGAACAGGTGCGGTCCGATTTGCCCCGCCCAGGCTCCGGCGCAATTTACGACGATGCCCGCGGTAAATTGCGTCTTGTTGGTGCGGACGCCAGAAGTCTTGCCGGACGCCACTTCCACCGCCAGCACCTGATCGCCGGACGAAAAATCAATGCCCCGGTGGCGCGCGGCGGCAATAGCGGCCGAGGTCAGATCACGGGGATCGACGCAGCGTTCATTCACAAACATAGGAGTCAGGCGCGGAGTCCCATTCGAAATCCGCAGCGCCGGTTCGAGTTCCGCAAGCGGTCGCGGCAGAAGATAAGCTTGTGTGGTGCCGGGGCTTTGCCCCGTCTCCACACGAGTCAATACGATTGTCCCCACCGATCGCAGATCAATCTTCACCCCCGACTCATCCTCAAGTTCACGCACGAACTCGGGATACATCCGGGCGCTCGCCGTCGCCAATTCCCGCAACCCGAGCGGCATTTCGACGGGGAAGTCGGCGAGCATTCCGCCCGCTGCCCAGGACGCCTCGCGTCCCGGTTCGCCTTTCTCCACCACCAGCACGCGCAGCCCTTGCTTGTTCAGTTCAATCGCCAGCGAAAGCCCGATGATGCCCGCCCCGACGACGATCGCGTCCCAGCTCTTCACGCCTTTATTCTAGCGGCTGCCCAGCGTCTGGCGTTGTTCGAGACGTGGCTGCTACCTCCGGCCTAGAACCTGAAACGCAATTGACAGCGGCGCGTATCGCGCAAACAATAAGCTCTACAGTCCACTTCAACCGGAGGCCATCCCTTATGTCTGAAGGCGAGCAACCAACCGTCTATCATCCCGAACCGCAGAGCAATGTCGGGAAATGGATTCTTATCGCGCTGGCGATTGTCTATGTCGGTGCATCGGCATTTTTCATCTACGATCAACACGCCAAACTCGACAAAGTCACGCAAGCTCAAGCCGTGAGTGACAAACAAATTGGTGATCTCACCAAGCGCATGCAATCCGCCGAAGCCGATTCTGAGACTCTGGCGCAACAGCTGGGCATGACCAAGAAGGAACTGGCGACGCGCGCCGCCGAACTGCAGCGTGCGCAACAAGCCGCATCGGCATCCGCAGCGGCGCGCCTTGCGGCACAGGCGGAGGAAGAGAAAAAAGATGTGGGCGCGGTTTCCGGAGAAGTTGGAGCCGTGAAGACCGACGTCGGCGGCGTGAAGACCGACGTGGCCGCCACCAAGGCGTCGCTCGAGGCAACCATTGCGAAACTGCAGAGCACGGTCGGCGATCTCAACGTGCAGAGCGGACTGATCGCCAACACCCGCGGCGATCTGGAGGCTCTCAAGCATAAGGGCGATCGGCAATACTACGAGTTCACCTTATTGAAAGGATCCAAGCCGCAGGCCTTCTCGACCGTAGCCTTGCAGCTCAAGAAGACCGATCCGAAGCGCGGCAAGTACTCGCTGGACGTCACCGCCGACGACAAAACTATCGAGAAAAAAGACAGAAACCAGAGCGAGCCGGTGCAGTTCTATACCGGGCGCGATCACATGCTCTATGAACTCGTGATCTGGACGGTGGACAAGAACAAGGTCACCGGCTACCTGAGCACGCCGAAAAACGCGCCGATACCGGTCACCGCTACACCGCAGTAGGTGATGAAGTCAGAGGTCAGAGGGCAGATTGCAGAGGTTAAAACCCATCACTCAACAGGTGGTCGGCGATCTTGGGATTTCACCTCTACAATCTGACCTCTGACCTCTGACCTGGAACCTTCCTATGTTGCCGGCAAGCGCGCACACGCTCCTTGAGATCGCACTCCGCACCGGCGTCATCTACTGCCTCGTCCTGATCGGAATCCGCATCAGCGGCAAGCGCGAGGTCGGCCAGATGACTCCGTTCGATCTCACGCTCCTCCTGTTGCTTTCGAACTCCGTGCAAAATGCTATGACCGGCCCCGACACCTCGCTCGCCGGAGGCGCCGTCGCCGCGGCCACGCTGCTCGTCCTGAATTATCTGGTGGCCGAGGTTTCCGGGGGCAATCGCCGCTTCCGAAAATATATTCAGGGACAGCCCGCTCTGCTGGTGCACGACGGCCGGCTCATCGAAGCCCACATGGCCAGGGAGCATGTCAGCATAGATGAACTCGAACGCGCGCTTCGTGAGCACGGTGTCGCCACGTACAAACAAGCGGCGCTTGCGGTGTTGGAATGCGATGGCTCCATCAGCGTGCTGAAGTACGACGACATCGAGCCGACCTCGACGACCCACCTCAACCGCAGGAGGTTCCTGAAGAAGAACTAACCTATCCGATGCTCATGTGGTGGCGGGGCTTCGCCCCGTCACCACACGTTCTTTACGGCCGCGTCATCTTCTCCGGCTTAACCAGCAAATCAAATTCCTCACCCGTGAGATGTTTCAGCTTCACCGCCGCCTCGCGCAGGCTTGAGTGCTCGACGTGCGCGGTGTGCGCAATTTGCGCGGCCTTGTCGTATCCCACTTTCGGAGCCAGCGCCGTGACCAGCATCAGCGAATTCTTCACATACCAGTCCACCTTGGCGCGATCGACTTCGATGCCTTTGATCATGTACTCGACATAGCCGTGGCAGGCGTCGGTGATCAAAGTGACCGAGTGCAGGAAGTTATAGATGATCACCGGCTTGAACACGTTGAGCTCAAAGTTGCCCTGCGATCCCGCGAATCCCACCGCAGCCGTCGCTCCGTGAACCTGCACGCACACCATCGTCATCGCTTCGCATTGCGTGGGATTGACCTTGCCCGGCATGATCGACGATCCCGGCTCATTCTCCGGGATCGCCAGCTCGCCGAGCCCGCAGCGCGGACCGGAAGCCAGCCAGCGAATATCGTTCGAGATCTTCATCAGCGAAGCCGCCAGAGTTTCCATAGCGCCCTGCGCAAACACGATCTCATCGTGGGCCGAAAGCGCGGCGAACTTGTTGGGATGCGAGCGGAAGGGAAGGCCCGTAAGTTCGGCGATCTTCCTGGCGGCGCGCTCGGCAAATTCCGGATGCGTGTTTAGCCCCGTGCCCACCGCGGTCCCGCCGATGGCCAGATCGTAAAGCCCGTCGAGAGCCTGCTCCAGGCGTTTGATATCGCGGTCGAGCAGACTGGCCCAGCCGCCAAACTCCTGCCCAAAGGTCAGGGGTACGGCATCCTGCAAGTGCGTGCGGCCAATCTTCACTACGCCGTCAAATTCCCGAGCCTTGGCCGCGATCGCATCGCGCACGGTCTTGATCGCCGGAATCAGCGCGTTCTTTACCCGCTCCGCCGCCGCAATGTGCATCGCCGTAGGAAACGTGTCGTTCGACGACTGCGACATATTGACGTGATCGTTCGGATGCACCGGTTTCTTCGATCCCATTTCGCCGCCCGCAATCTCAATCGCACGATTCGAGATGACCTCGTTCACGTTCATGTTGGTCTGCGTGCCGCTGCCCGTCTGCCAAATGCGCAGCGGAAACTGGTCATTCAGCTTGCCGGCAATAACTTCGTCGGCAGCTTCGACGATGAGCTTGGCTTTGTCGGCAGGGAGTTTCCCCAGATCCTGATTGACCAGCGCGCAGGCCTTCTTGAGCGTGCCAAAGGCGCGAATCAGCTCTGGAGGCATGGTGTCGCGCCCAATATTGAAATGCAGCAGCGAGCGCTCGGTCTGCGCCCCCCAGTAAACATGCGCCGGGACTTCAATCTTCCCCATGCTGTCGGATTCGGTGCGGGTCTTTCGATGGGACGGCGTGGTGGGTTCGGTAAGTGTCGACATAATGGCGTGGGCCCTCATTTATCTTGATCGTTATAAGGAACTCACTATTATAGTGCCGGTGGGGCTAGCGCCAGGCAGTCACCGGTGCCGCTAACCCCGGCAGGAGTTGCTATGGCAACCTCGTCCATTTTGAACGATCGACGATCGGCTCGGATTGCAATTGTCGAACAACACCTACGGTTTGAGAACCAGCATGATCTTGAAGGCGTCCTCGGAACCTTCGGTGAGAGTGCGCGGTACGATGACGAGTCCTGGGGCGAACACTATGAGGGCCGCGACGGAGTCCGGCTGTTCTACGAGCAACTGATGAAGGCGCTGCCCGATTTGGAAATCGAGGTACAGCATCGCCATGTCGCCGAGGATGCAATTGTTCTCGAAGTCATGATTCGCGGGACGCATCTCGGTGGTTGGCGCGGTCTGCCCGCGACCGGGAGACGAGTCAAGTTCTCACTTTGCGGTGTCTATACATTCGACAGCGACAACCGTCTAGCTGGAGAAAGAATCTATTACGATCGCGGGACAGTGTTGAGACAACTCGGCGTCTTCCACGAGCCGCCAAGCGTGTTGGGGCGAATCTGCATTCTAGCGACTCATCCGGTTACACTAGCGCGCGCTTTTGCGAGGAACCTACTGCGCAAGTAACTGACATGGACCTGCCTCGCCCGTTGGTTTCTTGGCCAACTGGGTGCCCCACTCATCGCGCACTTTGCGATGAGTGGGCTTCGCAACCACGTCAACGCTCCGGGGCCGCAACTGTCGTTCGGGCCCCTCACCCACCTATCGGGGCGAGAGCTTTCTGGTTGACGTTAAACGCTGAGCAGCATACAATTAGGTCCGTGATCAAGTCGTTCCGCTGCGCGGAAACTGGGCGACTTCATCGCCGGCAGCCGAGCCGCCGCTTTCGGGCCATCGAGCGCATCGCGAGGCGCAAGCTCCGGCAAGTGGACAGCGCCACGGAATTGCGCGATTTGGCAGCTCCGCCTGGAAATCGCTTGGAAGCATTGCGGGGCGACCGAAAGGGACAGAACAGCATTCGAATTAACGACCAGTGGCGTCTTTGCTTTGTTTGGCGCGAGGGGAATGCTTACGAAGTCGAGATCGTGGACTATCACTGAGACGTCAAGGGCTAAAGAGGCATCCATGGCTAAGCGCGAAAAACGTCTTCCTCCCATCCATCCCGGTGAGATTCTGTGCGCGGACTTCCTGGAACCGCTTGGCCTGAGCATGAATCGGCTGGCGCTCGATCTCCGCGTCCCGGTGACACGTATTGCCGAGATCGTCCACGGGCGCCGCGGCATTACTCCAGATACGGCTTTGCGCCTGGCTCGTTACTTCAATACCAGCCCGGGATTTTGGCTGAATCTTCAATCCTCATACGATCTCGAGGTTGCGCAAGACAAGCTCTCACGCGCAATTGAACGGGAAGTCCGTCCATCCACTTTCGCGGTGGCGAATGCCTCGTTTTGATCTTCATTCTAGAGTTATTACTACTTTTCCCCGAGCGTGTCCTTCTTCCAGATACCGTATAGCCTCAGGCACCTCACTCAACCTGTAACACCTGTCGATGACCGGAGTTACCTTTCCAGTCGCGAGGAGCTCGCGCATGATAGCCAAGTCCTCTTTGCTCGATTTCGCCATAAACGTGATGAACTTCTGGCTACCGAAGCGTGACAACACAGGCCCTGTGATCGCGCGAACCAAAGGACCGACCATCCACGGGCCGCTCGTTCCTCCGACCCCGACGTGTATCCCCTTGGGTGTTAGGACGCGTCTGCACGCAGACAACGAATGGTTCCCAACGCAGTCGAGAATCAGGTCGTAATGTTGTCCACCCTTGGTGAAATCCTCTTTTGTGTAATCGATGACCCGATCCGCGCCGATGGATCGAACCATTTCCGCGTTCCTCGTACTGCATACACCGGTCACATCCGCGCCGAACGACTTGGCGATCTGCACCGCGAACGTCCCCACGCCTCCCGCCGCACCATTGATCAAGACCTTCTGCCCCGGCTGAATCCGTCCCTTGTCGCGAAGACCCAGCAATGCGGTTAAGGCCGCCACCTGTACAGAAGCCGCCTGCTCAAACGTTACGTTATCCGGCTTCATGGCCAATGACGATTCGGAAGTGCACGCATACTCGGCAAAGGCTCCACGGCACACGCCGAACACTTCGTCGCCTGGTTTGAACTGGGTTACGTTCCTGCCCACCGCTTCCACCTGGCCGGCTACATCAACGCCTAGTCGCTTGTCCTTGGGTTTGAGCAGCCCAGCCATTATCAGGCGAACGACATACGGCGTGCCTCTCATGAAGTGCCAGTCCAGGGGATTGACGGAAGCCGCGCGAACTTTTATCAAAACTTGATTGTCCCCCACCGCCGGCTTTTCGATTTCTTCAAATTTGAGAACGTCGGGTGAACCGTAGTTGTAGTAGACAACCGCTTTCATGTGGATTTCCTTCTGTAACTCTTCTCGGGGCGGGTGGGCACTTTAACGGGGAAGTATAACGCGGGTTTGTCTCTTAAGCTCGACCGAAACAACTGCGGATGCCCCACTCTCGCGCTTTTCGACAAAGCTCTCGCTGCGACGTGTCATCAGTGCTGGTTTAGTATGGCGGAGGTGGCGCCTATGGTCATCAAGATCTGCGTTGTTCTTGTGATAGAGGTCCTCTTATTCTCGGCCCTGCTCTTTGGCGCTGCGGGCACCGTCCGCTGGCCTGCCGCGTGGGCCGATCTCACGCTGTTTCTCGCCGGAGCTTTGTGGATCACGCTTCGGCTGGCGCGACGCGATCCCGCGCTTCTGGCCGAGCGCCTCAAATCGCCATGGCAAAAAGGCCAGCCCTTCTGGGACAAAATCTGGATTCTGCCCATGATGATTGCCTGGTGCGCCTGGCTCGTCCTGATGGGCCTGGATGCTGTTCGCTTCCGCTGGTCCGTCATGCCGGTCTGGCTCCAATGCGCGGGTGCGGTCGTGTTGATCTTATCGTTCTGGATGATCGGCCGCGTTTTTCGGGAGAACCCATTTCTCACAGCGGTCGTGCGCATCCAAGCCGAACGCGGACACCGAGTGGTTTCCACCGGACCCTATGCCACGATCCGCCATCCGCTCTACGCCTCGATGTTGATCTACCTGCCGGCGAATGCGTTGGTGCTTGGCTCCCGGGCCGGATTGGCGGCCTCGGTGGTTTTTTTAGGCGGAATCGTTTTTCGGACCGCGATGGAAGACCGCGAACTCCAACGCGGTCTGGCAGGCTACACGGAGTACGCCGCTCGCGTTCGCTATCGGCTGATACCGTTTATCTGGTGAGTGGTATTGCCGGTTAAGGCTTTTTCGCATCTCGTCTTGCAATCCATAGCAGAATTGCGGAGTCGGCCCCTCCTATTTCTGCCGTTCGAGTGCCGTGCATTAGGATGCCAAGCCCATGTTCGTTGTCCCATGTGCAGCCAAGCTCAAACCCTGTGTAAGGGATTCCGTCTTTCTGCACAGGATGAACATTGACCGTGTGGAGACCAATAAGAGCTCGTAAGTCTTCACTGGACGTGATGTCGGGCATCAGTTCGGTCTTTTCCTGGCCGGTATAGCCATACTGTTCCTGCAAGAGTGGATACTCTTCCAGTAAGGACAAAAGCAAGGCCTTCGATATGGAAGCCTCGTTTTCGATTACCCAAACAATGGATGATCTTTCCGAATCTGTAATCGGTTCGGTACCTCTCCCTTCCGGGGCAAAGACGATCCGGACCGAGCCATCGGAGGGCGTCGCTGAACCTTGAGCACCGTAGGCGCCATTTCGACTTTGAAATCCTTTCCACGAAGGAAATACTGCCGAGGTCGTCCACCAGAGATCGTCTTCGAGAGTGAATTGCGGTTGCGCAGTTGGCACAGTGTTGCCCCAAACCCTTCGGAAATCTGCTCGATCCGGAGCCGCTCCCCGTTGTCAGATCGACTTCACCGGAATCGCCATCACATCATCCACCAGCCCCACTTCTTTCTGCACGAACGGCTCAGCGTAGGTGACTCCGCCGAGCAGACCGTAATAGCGGGCCATCGACTCAATCCGCGCCCGAATTTCTTTGTGCGCGGGAAATATCCCGCTGCCCGCCTCCTGGTCTGTGAATTGCGACTTGTACGCCATCAGCGAGGCAAAGCGCGTTTCGAACTGGCTGGTGATGTCTACAACAAATGTAGGCCGCACGTCGCGGTACAGGCTGGCGTAGATAATTTTGAAAGGACGATGCGGCGAAGAGTCAACCGGCAACTTGGAGAGTCCCGACAAGAACGCGGCTTCGTATCCGAGCACAGACGCGGTGTAGTGGTCGGGATGCCGTCCTTCCCAGTAGGGGAGAATCAACACGCGCGGACGCTGTTCGCGGAGTACGCGGACGACCTTCAGACGATTGTCCCAGGTATTTTCGACGCGGCCGTCGGGGATGTCGAGGGCGTGGCGCCAGGAAACTCTCAGAATGCGCGCCGCCTCGGCCGCTTCGCTGGCGCGGTCTTCGGCGGTGCCGCGCGTGCCCATTTCACCTTGCGTGAGGTCGAGGATGCCGGTGCTGTATCCGCGCTCGGCCATCTTGAGCAGAGTTCCGCCGCAGGTTTGTTCCACGTCGTCGCGGTGCGCGGCCAGGGCGAGTATGTCTAGGGGCATAAATGCGTCGTTAGTCGTTCGTCGTTGGTCGTTCGCGCGGTGTTGCCTGTTGCTGCTTCCGTGCCCTCCTCAAAAGTCAAAAGCTAAGAGCCAACGACTAACGACCAACGACTGTTCTTACGCCGCTGGCTTCGTCGTGCGCCGGTTCGCCAGCACGAAGGCCAATCCGAACATGAATAGCGCAAACAGCACCAGCGTCAAAATCGATGCGGTCAGCGAGAACGCGCTGGGCGCCTCGGGATACATCAGCGTGCGCAGCGCCTCGACGCCGTAGGTCAGCGGATTGGCGTACATGAGCCAGCGAATCCATCCTGAAGCCTTCGACAGAGGGAATAGCGCTCCGGAAAGCAGCCACAGAGGAATCAGAAATAAATTGATGATGGCGTGAAAGGCCTGCGTCGAATCCATGGGCCAGGCGATGGCGAACCCGAGCGCGGTCAGGGCGAACGACACCAGAAAAACAGTGAGCGCGATCAGCCCGAATGAGACGAGCGTCATGTGCACGCCAACGAGCGGAGCGAAGACAAGGAAAATCAATCCCTGGATGGTCGCGAGCGTGGTGCCACCCAGAACTTTTCCCAGAACAATGGCCGCGCGCGGCACCGGAGCCACCAGCACCGAAAGCAGGAACCCCTCGTTGCGGTCTTCAATG
>Ga0265314_10002966_pt1 | contig 16817 bp, 18 predicted proteins | sample 4126metaG_FD_203106 | JGI IMG/M metagenome (GOLD analysis project Ga0265314, IMG submission 203106) | Rhizosphere microbial communities from Carex aquatilis grown in University of Washington, Seatle, WA, United States - 4-1-26 metaG | ecosystem: Host-associated > Plants > Roots > Rhizosphere >... | reverse complement strand
GCGCCAAGGAACGTCATGCCCTGCCCCGGGCGCGGCGGGCCGCTGACGGCGAGCGCCGCCGGAAGCTCGGCACCGACCACCGTCGCGATCCCGGCCGCCTCGGCCAGGGCCGCCCCGGCACCGCCGCCGCGACCGCCCCCGAAACCGGCGCCACCGCGACCACCGCGACCGCCGCCGCCGGCCGCGGCCATCATCACGACGAGCTTCCCGCGCACCTGGTCGGCCGTGAGGGGGTTGGCGGTGTCGCCCTGCACGCCGCCGAAGATCACCTGCGCGCCGTCGATCGGGCGGGCTTCACCGCGACCGCCGCCGACGACCCAATCCTTCGCGTAGGCGAGCGTCGTGCCCCCCGCGCTCAATGTCGAACCCGGGTTCGTCCAGCGCTGCACGACGTGCACGTCCTGGAAATAGCCGCCGTTGTCGCCGGCCGGCTTGAGGCCGAGCTTGCGGACCTCGCTCTCGATGTACGACGTGGCCTTGAGGTGCCCCGGCGTGCCCGTCTGACGCCCTTGCATGGAGTCGTCGGCGTAGATGTAGAGGCGGGTCATCAGGTCGGCGGCCGTGATGGCCGGCTTGGTGGGCTCCGGCGTGTGCTTCAGCGGGAGTTCCTTCTGCTGCGCGAAAGCGGCCGCCGGGAACAGGGCGAGCGCCGCGAGAGTGCGTGGGAACGACACGAATCGGTCTCCGTGGGGTATGGAAGGGGGCATGGTGGGCCCGCCCCGGGGTACGTAAAGGTACGCGACAGCGGCCGGTACGTTGGGGCACCCCTCCCGCCGTGCGGCCCGAAGCCCTAACGTTTTCATTGGCTTAGCCGTTATCAAGGGGTTGGCGGGAAGCCGCCGCTCCTTTCACGCAGCACATGGAGGATGGACCAGATGAGGAAGCTTTTTGCGATTGCCGCGATGTCGATGGTGATGGCGGGCTCGGCTGCCGCGCAGGGTGGCGGTGGCGGCATGGGCGGTGGCATGGCGAACATGACGCCGGAACAGCGCCTGACGATGCAGTATGACCGCCTCTTCAAGGACATCACGGTCACCGACGCCGTGAAGGCGAAGGCGATGGATATCATCAAGAAGCACTCGGAAGAGATGGCCAAGATCGATCCGCAGGCGGCCGACCGTCGCGAACAGATGACGGCGCACCGCACGGCGCAGAACACCGAACTCAAGGCCCTGCTCACGAAAGACGAAGACAAGGCGACGTTCGACAAGAACGCGGCGGCCGGTGGCCGCGGTCGCGGCGGCCCGCCGCCGACCGTCTAAGGTCCGCACTCGCTGCAAAGCAAACAGGCCGCCGGGTTCGCCCGGCGGCCTGTTTGCTTTTCGTCGATCGTCCTCGCCCCTGTCGTACCGGCGCGAACCCGAGGCGTCGTCCGAGCCAGGGCGCGCCCTACTTCCCTCGCGCCGTCGCCTTCGCCGCCATCCCGTCGATGAACCCCGGCGCGATGAGCTTGAGCCACAGCCCGATCTTCGCCCGCAGCGTCATCACCAGTTCGCGCTTGCGCGCCGCCGCCGCCGCGATCGCCTGACGCGCGCACTCCGCCGGCGGCATCGCCGCGTTCATGTCGATGGGCACATGCCCGAGCGGCGCGCCGCTCGCGCTGAGGTTGCGCCCCTGCGCCCCCGTGCCGACGAAACCGGGATCGACGAGCGTCACCGACACCCCGGTGCCGCGCAGCTCGATGCGCAACGAATCGAAGAACCCCGCCATCGCGTGCTTGCTCGCCGAGTAGCCGCTGCGCAACGGCACGCCCGTGCGCCCCGCGAGGCTCGAGATGCAGAGGATGCGTCCCTGCGATTCCACCAGCTTCGGCAACGCCGCGATGGTGCAGTACACGGCGCCCAGGTAGTTGACGCGCATCACCCGCTCGAAGATGCCGAGGTCCTGCACCTCGCGCACCTTGGCCCACATGCCGAGCCCGGCGTTGTTCACGAGCATGTCGAGCCGCCCGTAGTGCGACACGGTGCGGTCGACCAAGGCGCGACAGGCGGTTGCATCCGTAACATCTGTTGCAACAGATATTACCTTGCCACCGGCCGCCGTGCAGGCGGCGGCCACGCGCGCGAGTTCGTCGGCGCGGCGGGCAGCGATCGCGAGGCGCGCCCCCTGCCCCGCGAGCTGCAGCGCGAGCTGCTCCCCGATGCCCCCCGACGCGCCGGTGACGATCACCACGCGCCCCGCGAAGTCGCCCGTCATTCGCCCGTCGCGGCGATCGCCTGCACCTCGATCTGGTACCCGTAGTGCAGCTCCTTCACCGGCACCACCGCGCGGGCCGGCCGGTGCGCGCCGAGGATGCGGCTGTACACGGCGTTGACGCGGCCCCACAGCGCGCCGTCGCTCACGTACACCGTCATCTGGAGCACGCGGTCGAGACCGCTCCCCGCCGCCACGAGGATGGCCTCGACGTTGCGGAGCACCTGTTCCGTCTGCTCTTCGATGGTGCCCACGCGGTGCTCGTTCTGCCCCGGCGTCACGGGGAGCTGGCCACTGACGAAGACGAGGCCGTGGTGCACGACGGCCTGCGAATAGTGCCCGCCGGCGGCGGGGGCGTGCCCGGTCTCGATGAAGCGCATGGTCGGGTGGGGTTGATGGAGAATTCAAATTAGCGCGGCCACGGGGCGCGCGGCGCGCCGGTTCGACGGCGCGCCGCCTTGGCGCGTATCTTTCCCGCATGCACCTCGACGCCCTTGCCGTCTTCGCCCATCGTGACGACGCCGAACTCACCGCCGGCGGCACCCTCGCCAAGCTCGCCCGCCTCGGCCACCGGGTGGGCATGCTCGACCTCACCGAAGGCGAGATGGGCACGCGGGGCTCGGCCGCGACGCGCGCCGACGAAGCCAGCCGGTCTGCGTCGGTGCTCGGCGCGGCGCACCGCGAGAATCTCGGCCTCCCCGACGCCGGCATCGTGAACACGCCGGAGACGCGGGCCCGCCTCGCGAACGTCATCCGCCGCTGCACGCCCAGGCTCGTCATCACGCACGCGCCGCGCGGCCGGCATCCCGACCACAAGGCGACGGTCGCGCTCGTGCGCGACGCCTGCTTCGTCGCCGGGCTGGCGAAGGTCGCGCCGGAGCATCCGCCGCACCGTCCGCTGAAGATCCTCCACGCCATCGCCTACCGCGAGGATCACGTGAAGCCGACGTTCGTCGTCGACATCTCCGACGATTTCGAGACGAAGCTCCGCGCCATCCAGTGCTTCGGCTCGCAGTTCGACGGCGCGACACAGGCCGGCGAGCTGTATCCCAACGGCGAGCCGCTGTACGACCTCGTGCGCCATCAGGCGGCGCACTACGGCTCGCTCATCCGCGCGCGGTACGGCGAGCCGTTCTACACCACCGAGACGATGCGCGTCGACGACCCCATGTCGCTCGACGTCGCCACGCTGTAGCCCCCGAACGCCACCGATCATGTCCGACGTCAACTACGGTTCGTATCTCGAGCTCGAGGAACTCCTCCGGCTCCAGCGTCCGCGATCGACGCCCGAGCACCCGGACGAGTTGCTGTTCATCGTCGTGCACCAGGCGAGCGAACTCTGGTTCAAGGTGATCCTGCACGAGTTCGAGGCGCTCATCGCGCACCTCACCGACGGGAGCGCGCCGATGGCGCTGCAGTCGATGAAACGCATCAACGGGCTCGTCGGCATCGTCAGCAACGAACTCTCGGCGCTCGACACGCTCCCGCCGCAGAAGTTCGCGCAGTTCCGCGGATACCTCGGGCAGTCGAGCGGATCGCAGAGCGTGCAGTTCCGCGCCATCGAGGCCGTGTCGGGGCTTCGCGGCGAGCATTTCATGCACGCCATCACCGAGCACGGGCCGATCCCCGATCTGGTGCAGCGCGCGCTCGACCGGCCGACGCTGCAGGACCTCTTCCTCGGCCTCCTCGCGTCGAACGGCGTGCGTCTCGAGCAGGTGTACGTCGACGAGCGGCACGCGACCTTCCTCCTGCTCGCCGAGGCGCTGCTCGAGTACGAGCAGGGCTTCGCGCGCTGGCGCTTCCTGCACGTGCAGCTGGTGGAGCGCATCATCGGACTCGGCACCGGGGGCACCGGCGGCACGCTCGGCGCGCGCTACCTGCAGAAGACCATCAGCCAGCGTTTCTTCCCTGACCTCTGGGCGGTGCGGGCGAAGTTCTTCGGCGCGCCGTCGTAGCAGAGCCCCGCCGCCGCCCGGCGGCCGCAGCCACCCGAGCGCGAACTCCCCGATGCCCGAACTGCCCGACGTGACGGTGTATGTCGAAGCCCTCGAGCGGCGCGTCGCGGGCCACACGCTGGAGCGCGCCACCGTCGTCAGTCCGTTCGTGCTGCGGAGTGTGGAACCGCCGCTCGCCTCGCTCGAAGGCGCCCGTGTGCACCGCGTGCATCGCATGGGCAAACGGATCGTCTTCTCGTTCGATGGCGCGCGGCATCTCGTGATCCACCTCATGATCGCGGGGCGGTTCACGTGGCACGACACGCCGCCGAAACTCAACCGCCGGCTCGCGCTCGCGGCGTTCACGTTCGACACCGGCACGCTCGTGCTCACCGAGGCGGGGACGAAGCGGCGCGCGTCGATCCACGCCTGCGCGGGAGACGACGCGCTCGCCGCGTTCGACCGCGGCGGTCTCGAGGTGCTCGACGCGACCCCCGCCGCGTTCGCCGCGCGCCTGCGCTCCGAGAACCACACGCTCAAGCGCGCGCTCACCGACCCGCGGCTGTTCAGCGGCATCGGCAACGCCTACTCCGACGAGATCCTCCACCGCGCGCGGCTCTCGCCCCTCCAGCTCACGTCGAAGCTCGACGACCCGTCGTGCGCGCGGCTCTTCGACGCGGTGCGCGCGACCCTCGCCGAGTGGACGGCGCGCCTGCGCGCCGAGACCGGGGACGGCTTTCCCGGGAAAGTGACGGCCTTTCGCGCCGAGATGGCGGTGCACGGCCGCTTCCGGCTCCCCTGCCCCGTGTGCGGCGCGCCGGTGCAGCGCATCCGCTACGCCGACAACGAGACCAACTACTGCGCCGAGTGCCAGACGGGCGGCCGGCTCCTCGCCGACCGCACCCTCTCGCGGTTGCTGAAGGAAGACTGGCCGCGCTCGCTCGACGAGATGGACGAACGCGTGGGGCCCTCCCGGGCGTGACTATATTTCAAGGTCATGACCGCCCCCATCTACCTCGATCACGCCGCGTCCACGCCGGTGCGCCAGGAAGTGCTCGACGCGATGTTGCCGTATTACGGCACCCGCTTCGGCAATCCCTCGAGCACGCATCGCTGGGGGCGTGAGACGCGCACGGCCATCGACGAGGCGCGCGAGCGCATCGCCGCCTGCCTCGGCGCGCAGCCCGACGAGATCTGCTTCACGAGCGGCGGCACCGAGGGCGACAACCTCGCGATCCTCGGCGCCTGGCGTGCGGCGCGGGCCGCGGGCCGGCGCGCCGTCGCGACGAGCGCCATCGAGCACAAGGCGGTGCTGGGCGCCATGCACGAGTGCGCGAAGGAGGGAGCCGAGGAGCGCGTCCTTCCCGTCGACGCGACGGGCATGGTGGACATGCAGGTTGCCCGCGAGCGCATCAGCGCCGATACGGCGCTCGCGAGCGTCATGTGGGTCAGCAACGAGATCGGCACCGTACAGCCGATCGTCGCGCTCGCCGAGCATGCGCGTGCGTGTGGCGCGTTGCTCCATACGGATGCCGTGCAGGCGTTCGGCAAGGTGAACATCGACGCGCGCACGCAGCCGTTCGACTTTCTCACCGTGAGCGGCCACAAGTTCGGCGCGCCGAAGGGCGTCGGCGCGACGTTCATGCGCCGGGGTACGACCATCGAGCCGCTCATGTACGGCGGGTCGCAGGATCGCGGCCGCCGACCGGGCACGGAGAACGTCGCGTTCGCCGTCGCGCTCGCGACGGCCATGGAGCTGACCCTCGCCGAGCACGAACGCGAGGGCGCGCGGCTCGGCGCGCTGCGCGACCGGCTCGAAGCGTCGATCGTCGCGGCGCTTCCCGACACGATCGTGCACGGCAAGGGCGCCGAGCGCGCGCCGCACATCCTGAACGTCTCCGTGCCGGGCACCGACAGCGAGTCGCTGCTCATGGGGCTCGACCTCATGGGCATCGCCTGCTCCGGCGGTTCGGCGTGCCAGAGCGGGAGCGTGACGCCGTCGCACGTCATCCTCGCGCTCGGCGTGCGCCCCGACCTCGCCGCGGCCGCGATCCGCATGAGCGTCGGCGTGCTCACGACCGACGCCGACATCGATCGCGTCGCCGAGGTCTTCCCGATGCTCGCGCGCAAGACGCGCGAACTGGCGTCGGCATGAAGCCGCTGCGCGCGCCGACGAAGCCGCGCGTGCTCGTGGCGATGAGCGGCGGCGTCGATTCGAGCGTCGCGGCGGCGCTCCTCGTGCGCGAGGGGTGGGACGTGGTCGGCGTCACGATGAAACTCTTCGAGGACGGCCACGCGCTCCCCGACCGCCCCTGCTGCTCGCTCGACAGCACGAGCGACGCGCGGCGCGTGGCCGAGACGCTCGGCATCCCGCACTACGTGCTGAACATGGTCGATCATTTCGGGCGCGACGTCATCACCGACTTCGTGGCCGAGTATGCGCGCGGCCGCACGCCCATCCCCTGCGTGCGCTGCAACACGTTCACCAAGTTCAGCGACCTCGTGGCGAAGGCCGACGGCATCGACGCGACCTACGTCGCGACGGGGCACTACGCGCGCGTCGCGAACGGCGAACTCTTCCGCGGCGCCGACGACAACAAGGACCAGACGTATTTCCTCTGGGGCATCGACCGCGCGGTGCTCTCGCGGTTGATGCTCCCCGTCGGCGGCATGACGAAGACGGAAACACGCGCCATCGCGCGCGACCTCGGCCTGCCGCGCGTCGCCGACAAGCCGGAGAGCCAGGAGATCTGCTTCGTGCCCGACGGCGACTACGTGAAGATCCTGCGCCGCGAGCTGCCCGCCGACGCGCCGGCGCTCTCGCGCGGGAACATCGTCACGCTCGAGGGAACGATCGTCGGCGCACACGACGGCTTCGCGCAGTTCACGATCGGCCAGCGGCGCGGACTCCCGGGCGGATTCGCCGAACCCGTGTTCGTCGTGGCGCTCCGCCCCGAGACGCGCGAGGTCGTGATCGGCCCGCGCGACGCGCTCCTCGGTTCGGGCGTCGTCGCGCGTGCAGTGAACTGGCTCGTGGCCGACGCGCCGCGCGCCGGCGGCACGGTGCAGGTGCGCGTGCGGCATCGCGCGCCGCTCGTGGAGGCCACCGTCGAGCGCGTGGAAGGCACCGAGATCGAACTCGCGCTCTCCGCGCCCATCAGCGCCATCGCGCCCGGGCAGTCGCTCGTGCTGTACGACGGCGAACGCGTGCTGGGCGGCGGCTTCATCGAGAGCGCGCGCCCGGCGACGGTCGCGCGCGTCTAGGCGGCGTCCCGCCCTGGTAGCTCGGCGCCCGCACGGCGCCGCACCACCTTGAGCGCCCACCAGACCAGCGCACACGGCGCGCCGACGATCACGTACTCGAACGGCCAGAGGTTGTGCGACGTCGGATCGCGCGCCGTGTCCCACGCGAGCCGCGTCGTCACGAACACGAGCGGAAGCATCGGCACGTAGAACAGGATGCGGAACGCGCCCGTGGACCGCTGCGCCTGGCGGCGCGCGCGCCAGAGAAAGAGCGCGTTGAACGCGACGAAGAGCACGACGCTGAACACGAGGTCGCCGGCGCCGGGCGCCCGGGCGAGCGGGTGCTGCGCGCCCGCGGCGATCAGTATTCCAGCCCCGCCGCTTTCGCGAACTCCTTCATCAGTCGCTCGGCATCGGCGTTGAGCGTCGCCGGCACCATCACCTCGATCTCGACGATGAGGTCGCCGTGCTTGCCATCCTTCTTGATGCCGTGCCCGCGCACGCGAAAGCGTTTCCCCGTGGGCGTGCCGCCGGGGATCTTGATGCTCACGCGCTTCTCGTCGAGCGTCTCGACGCTCACCTTCGAGCCGAGCGCGGCCTGCGCGACGTTCACCGGCGCCTTCGCGATGAGGTCGAGCCCCTCGCGCGACCACGCGGGATCTTCCTTCACCTGGAAGGTGATCATCACGTCGCCGTTCGCGCCGCCGCGCTGCCCGCGCCCGCCCTGCCCCTTGAGACGGATCTTCGAGCCCGTGTCGACGCCCACCGGCACGTTGATCAGGAGCTTCTTGTGCGTCCGCTGCTCGCCGGCGCCGTGACAGGCGGCGCACTTCTCCGCCGGCACGCTCCCCTTGCCGAGGCACGCGGGGCACGGGCGGTTCACCGCGAAGCCCCCCTGCCCGAACGAGATCGAACCGCGACCGCCACACTCCTGGCAGACGGCGATCTTCGATCCCTTCGCCGCGCCGGTGCCGTGGCAGGTGCCACACTCCTCGGTCACGTCGAGTTCGATCGGCACCTTGCCGCCAAGCGCCGCGACCTTGAACGGCACCTCGAGCGTCGTCTCGACGCTCTGCCCCTGCTCCGGACCCGCCTTCTGCTGACGCCCGCCGCTGCCGAACATCGAACTGAACAGGTCGCCCAGGCCGCCGCCGAGACCGCCGATGTCGAACTCGTCGAACTTGTAGTTCGCCCCCTGCCCCCCGGGCGGCGGACCGCCGGCGCGCCCCGGGCTGCGCGCGCCGCGCGGCTGCGCGAAGCCGTCGAACGCGCCGAGCCGACGCATCTCGTCGTACTGCGCGCGCTTCTTCTCGTCGCCGAGCACCTGATAGGCCTCGGAGATCTCCTTGAAGCGATCGGCCGACTTGGTGGCGCCCTTGTTGGAATCGGGGTGATGCTCTTTCGCGAGCCGGCGGTACTGCTTCTTGATCTCGTCGTGCGTGGCCGACGACGAGACACCGAGGACGCTGTAGTAGTCTTTCTGGGCCATGCTCGCGGGCGCGCCTAGTTCGCGGCGCCCGACGGCGCCGTCCACTGCTTCACGACGACCCGCGCCGGCCGGAGCAGCATGCCGTTGAACACGTAGCCCACCTGGAACACCTGCGCGACGAGGTGATCTTCCTCGGCGCTCGCGGCCGGCGTCGTCGTGATCGCCTCATGCACCGCGGGGTCGAACGGCTGCCCCACGGGATCGACGAGCTCGAGCCCATGCCCGGCGAGCGACTTGAGGAGCTTCTTCTCCACCATCTCGGCGCCCTGCACGACGGCCGCGCACTCCGTCTGCGCGGGATCGACGTGCGCGAAGCGCCCGAGGTCGTCGAGCGCGTCGAGGATGCCGCGGATGAGCATCCCCATGCCCTTCGATTCGGCTTCCTGCCGCTCGCGCACCGAACGCTTGCGGAAGTTGTCGTACTCGGCGGCGAGGCGAAGGTACTTGTCCTTCTGCTCGGCCAACTGGCTCTCGAGCGCGCCGAACACCGTCGCCGCATCGGCCGCGCCTTCGGCGACGGGCACGGCATGATCGAGCATTTCGGCGCCGTCGGCAGCGCTGTCGGATTCGGTCTGGTCGGTCATGGTCCCTAAAGGTCGTTACCGGGAGCGAATTGGTGCAACAGGCGTGCCGCCCGAAGACTGCCGAGTTGCCAGTCTCCGGCGCCCACCTGAGGGTAATACGGGCAGTATCGCCTGCTGTTTCGCGCGTCAGGACGCGGGTTTGGCGAGCGCCCGGCGCAGGGCGAACAGCGCCGCCTGCGCGGCCCGTTCCCGGATCTCGGCCCGGTCGCCGTAGAGGTTCATCGTGAAGGTGTGCACGTCGCCCCCGAGGGCGACGCCGAAGCAGGTGTGGCCGACGGGCTTCCCGGGCGTCGCGCCTCCGGGTCCGGCGACCCCCGTGATGGAGAGCGCCGCATCGGCGCCGATGCGCTCGCGGGCCCCGAGCGCCATCTCGCGCGCCGTCTCCTCGCTCACCGCGCCGAACGTCGCGAGGGTCGCCTCGCGCACGCCGAGCATCGAGCGCTTCACCGCGTTCGCGTAGGCCACGACGCCCCCGAGGAGCACGTCGCTCGATCCCGGGATCGCCGTGATCCGCGCGCCGAGGAGCCCGCCGGTGCAACTCTCGGCGAGCGCGAGCGTGATGTGCCGGGCGCGCATCTCGTCGAGCACGAGCGCCGCGAGGTCGTCGTTCCCTTCGCCGTAGATGTTGTGCCCCACGAGTTCGTGGATCGCGGCGGTCGCCTGCGCGAACACCGGTTCCGCCTCGGCCGCCGTGCGGCCGCGCGAGGTGAGGCGGAGGTCGACGCCCTCGACGCCCGGGAGATAGGCGAGCGAGAGCCCGAACGGCGCCTTCGCGAGCGGACCGAGCTTGTCGGCGAGCGCCGATTCGGCGATGCCCGACGTGCGCAGCGTGCGCGAGGCGATCACGCGCGGCGCCTCGGCGCCCGCGGACAGCCGCGCCGTGATGCGCGGAAGGAGCGTGTCGGCGAGCATGCCGCGCATCTCGCGGGGCACGCCGGGGAGCATCGCGACCCAGCGGCCACGTTCGTCCTCGAGCCAGATGCCCGGCGCCGAACCGTGGTTGTTCGTGAGGATCTCGCAGCCGTCGGGGACCATCGCCTGCTGCAGGTTCGCGACGGGAAGGTCGCCGGGCCATCCGCGCTTCTTCCAGCGCTCCTTCAGGTTCTCGACGATGGATTCGTCGCGATGCATGCCGCGGCCGAAGATCGCGGCGATCGATTCCTTGGTCAGGTCGTCCGACGTCGGACCGAGGCCGCCGGTGGTGATCACGGCGCCCGTGCGGTCGAGCGCCTCGCGCACGGCCGCGGCGATCTCGTGCGCTTCATCGCCGCAGGTGGAGCGGCGGACGATGGCCACGCCCTGCGCGGCCAGCTGGCGCGCGAGGTGGGCGGCGTTGGTGTCGACGGTGAATCCGAGGAGGAGTTCGTCGCCGATGGTGACGACTTCGATCTGCACGGAGGACCTCACCTGCGGGTGTACGGTGTACCGTTCACGGTGAACGGTGAACGGTTCACCGTATACTCGCTTTCGTGGTGAACACGTGCCCGAAGCGGAACAGGTACACCGCCATCGAGTACACGGTCAACGTCACACTCGCGAGCATCGAGATCGCCCCGACGATCCCCGTGAACACCGCGAGGTAATCCCACCCGAACCGGTCGCGCGTGTCGGCCGCGTCGGCGGTGGCGACGAAGAACCAGAAGAAGGCCGCGCCGATCCAGATGAGCTGGAAGATCGTCTTGAGCTTCGCCGGCCCGATCGCGGCGATCACGACGCCGCGGCGCGCCGCCATCTGGCGCATCACCGTCATCGCGAGTTCGCGGCCGAGGACGATGAACGCCACCCACCACGGAAAGGCGAGCGTCCACGTCGACCCGCCGAGGGCGATCACGAACGGATAGTGCGACATCGCCGCGCGCGGCGCGATGAAGCGCGACAGCGGGCCGAGGAGCGGATCGGTGGCCGGCGCCATCAGGTAGAACATCGGCACGAACGAGCCGACGAGGAGGAGCTTGTCGGCGAGCGGATCGAGCATCTTCCCGAGGTCCGTCACCATGCCCATCGTGCGGGCGAGGACGCCGTCGTAGTAGTCCGTGACCGCGACGAGCAGGAAGAGCACGAACGCGGCCAGCCGGTACCCGGGGTCGGGCTGCAGCGGCAGCCAGACCAGCAGGGGCGTGAAGAAGATCCGCCCCACGGTGAGCCAATTGGGAAGATTCACGGCGTGTGCGCCGGCTTACGCCAGCGTCTTGAGAACCAGCTTGCTGACCGCCCGCAGTGTGTCGAAGACGCCGTCGCCAGTGACCGCCACCGCCTCGAAATACGTCGCGCGCTCGATCCATTCCCCCGTCGGCAACTGCTCGATGAGGTTCTCGCCCGCGTGGTACGGATCGGGCATCACGCGCTGGCGCGCCGGATCGACCACTTCCCATCCGGGATTGAGCGCGTTCTGCAGGTCGGCGAGCGGCGCCGCGTTCGGCAGGTCGCGTTTGTTGTACTGGATGAGGAACGGCATCTTCGTCAGATCATACCCGTACTCGGCCATGTTGTCGTACAGGTTCTGCATGGCCTCCTGGTTCGCCTCCATGCGCTCCACCTGCGAGTCGGCGACGAACACGATGCCGTCGACGCCCTTGAGGATGAGCTTGCGCGAGGCGTTGTAGTACACCTGGCCCGGCACCGTGTAGAGATGGAACCGCGTTTTGAAACCGCGGATCGTCCCGAGGTCGACGGGGAGGAAGTCGAAGAACAGGGTGCGCTCCGTCTCCGTGGCGAGCGAGATGAGCTTGCCGCGGGTGTCGGGCTTCACCTTGCCGTAGACGTGCTCGAGGTTCGTCGTCTTGCCGCCGAGTCCCGGGCCGTAATAGACGATCTTGCAGTTGATCTCGCGCGAGGCGTAGTTGATCATCGACATGGCTGTGTCTCCTTATCCGAACAGCTTGTCGATTTCATCTTCGGCGCCGGCCAGGAGGCCGGGAGCCTGCGGCTCCCCGGAGGCGCCGCGCGAGAAGACCTGCTCGAAGAGCTTGGTCAGGTCGTGCACGGTTTCCTTCAGCTTGAGGCGCACGAGCCCGAGGGTCGTGCGGTTGTCGAACAGGGCGACGAGGATCACGCGCCGCGCCACGTCCGCGAGGTACATCGACTCCTTCTCGCCCTGGTGGAACAGGGAGTTGAAGTCATGCTCTCCGATGAGTTTCGCCAGCTGGTCGTTGGCGCTGAAATCGGCGGCCGTCAGCGTCGCGAACGCCGTCGGGTCGAAGTTCGGCTGTTCGCCGACCGTGGCGACGAGCTGCCCCGTGCGGTCGACGAGCAGCGCGCAGCGCGCGTTGCTCTCGTGCAGGAACTTCTGGAGCGTGTGCGTGATCGCTCCGAAGTCGTCCTCGGTGAAGCTCCAGCTGGCGGATCCTACGCTCATGCAGTGCGCATCCGAATGAAAGGTGTCACAACATCTCCCGCCGCGCGGAGAAGGCCTGCGCGATCGTCACGCCGTCGGCGTATTCCAGGTCGCCACCCACCGGCACCCCGCGCGCGATCCGGCTGACGGTCACTTTGGTCGCCGCGAGCTGCTCCTGAACATACAGCGCGGTCGCGTCACCTTCGAGCTTTGGGTTGGTGGCCACGATCACTTCCCGCACCCCGCCCTCCTCCACCCGCCGCACCAGCGCGTCCACCGTCAGCTGCTCCGGGCCCACGCCGTCGAGGGGCGACAGGCGCCCGCCGAGCACGTGATAGGTACCCCGGAACTCCCCCGTCCGCTCGATGGCGCCGATGTCGCTCGCCTCCTCCACCACGCAGAGGAGGGCCGCATCGCGGCGCGGATCGGCGCAGACGCCGCAGAGCTCCCCCTCCGTGAGGTTGAAGCACCGCACGCACGGCCGCACCTTCTCGGCGAGCGTCGCGAGCGCCTCGGCCAGCCGCTTGCTCTGCTCCGGCGGCTGCTTGAGCAGGTGATAGGTGAGGCGCATCGCCGACTTCCGGCCGATGGTCGGCAGTCGCGAGAGTTCGGTGACGAGGTCGTCGATGGCCGACATGCTAGAACGGGAGCTTGAACGGGAGCGGCAGGTCGAGTCCGCCGGCGACCTTCCCCATCTCCGCCTGCGCGGCCTCGGCGGCCTTCTTCTGCGCGTCGCGCACGGCGGCGGCGACGAGATCCTCGAGCATCTCCACGTCGGCCGGGTTCACGACGGCGGGGTCGATCGAGACCTTCTTCACCTGCGCCTTGCCGTCGGCCTCGACGCGCACCATCCCGCCGCCGGAGGTTCCGACGACCGTGATGCGCTCGAGCGACTCCTGCATCTGCGCGATGCGGGTCTGCATCTCCTGCACCTGCTGCGCCATCTTGAGAAAGTCGACCATGCCCGCAAACCGCCAAGTCGAAGTGGTGAAGTAAGTTACGCCGCGTGAGGCGGCGCTGGCAACGCCCGTCAGTCGAGGAGGCGGAGGTCGAGCAGGTCCACGGCGGCGTCGAGCACCGGATCGCGCTTGCGGAGCATGGCCACGCGGTTGGCGATCACGTCCTCGGCGGTGAGGCGCGTCGCGCGCCCGTCGCCCGTGACTTTCACCGCGAGCTTGGTGGCGCCGTCGAAGATCGACCGGATGGCCTTGAGCACCACGTCCTGGTTGCTCTCGATGGCCGAGGCGAGTGCATCCGAGGTCACGCCGATGGTGATAACCCCAGCGCCGGTTACAGCGACGGGCGTCCCTTCGGCCAGGGAGCTGGCGATGACGCCGCGCCCGGCGGCACGGACCGCCTCCACGACGTCGTCCCAGTGCTCGGACAGGCGGTTGATATCGAGCGGCTGCGTCTTGCGGGCCGCCGGTGCGGCGTCGGCGACGGGAACGGCGCGCGAGGCGGGCGAGGCGGGCGCCGCCGCGGGCTCGCTGCGCCGTGGAGGCGGCTCGACCGGGCGCACGGCGGCGGGCTCGGCGACCAACGCCGCCGGCCGCTCGGGCCGTTCCGGGCGCGCCGCCGGGGCAGCGGGCGCGGCCGGCGTGGCCGGCGTGGCCGCGCGTTCGGCGTACGGCGACGCGATGCGCGCGCTCGCGGGGGCCGGCGCGCCGCTGTCGGCGAGCATCATCGGCCGCGACTCGGGCGCCGAGCGGCGCGCGCCGCCACCGCCCGCCGAGGGCGGCATCGGCGCGCCGCCCAGGCCGCGGAGCATGTCTTCGAGATCGAGCGTGCGGTCGAGCAGCGCGAAGCGCACGAGCAGCGTCTCGAACAGCATCTGCGGTTGCCCGCTGCGACGGAAGTGCGGTTCGAGCTCGACGATGAGCGTGAGCATGCGCAGCAGGTCGCCGCTCGCGAACTTCTCCTTGCGGGCGTCGAGTTCCTTGCGGAGATGCTCCGAGAGTTCGGGAACGCCGCCGCCGAGCGTGATGGCGAGCTGGGCGCGCAGCACGTCGGAGAAGCCGGCGAGGAGCAGTCCGAAATCGACGCCGAAGTCGGCGAGGCGCGCGACGGCGGCGAACACTTCGCCGGCACGCCGCTCGCCGACGATGTCGAGGAGCGCGACGTATTCGTCCTCGTGCACGAGGCCCAAGGCATCGCGCACGCGCTGCGTGGTGACGGCGCCCTCGCCGAGCGAGAGCACCTGATCGGTGAGCGAGAGCGCGTCGCGCATGGAGCCGTCGGCGGCGCGGGCGAGCATGCCGAGCGCGTCGTGGTCGGCCTCGATGCCCTCGAGCTTGAGCACGGCGGCGAGGCGTTCACGCACGTCGTGCGGGCCGATGCGCTTGAGGTCGAATCGCTGCACGCGCGAGAGCACCGGCGAGGCGCTCTGCGCGATCTTCTGCGGTTCGGTGGTCGCGAAGACGAACACGACGCGCGGCGGCGGCTCCTCGAGGATCTTGAGGAGCGCGTTCCACGCCTCGCGCGTGAGCATGTGCGCTTCGTCGATGATATACACCTTGTGGTGATCGGGCCCGCTCGGCGCGTACATCGCGCGCTCGCGCAGGTCGCGCGCGTCGTCGACGCCGCGGTTGGAGGCCGCGTCGATCTCCACCACGTCGAGACTCGCCGAGCCCGCCCAGATGCGCGTGCACGACGCGCACTCGCCGCAGGGCTCACGATCCTCACGGCGGTTCTCGCAGTTGAGCGCCATCGCGAGCACGCGCGCGAGGGTCGTCTTGCCCGTGCCGCGCGGCCCGCAGAAGAGGTACGCGTGCGCGACGCGGTCGCTCGCGATGGCGTTGCGCAGGGTCGTCGCGACGTGCGACTGCACGGCGACGTCGGCGAAGCGCTTGGGGCGGTACTTCCGAGCGAGGGCGAGCGACATTGTGATTGAATTTAGCGTGCGCGGTTCGCCACGGTGAGGGCACGCCCCCCTTGACTCACGGTGACATGGGTCACTACACTCCGCGTCATGCTGAACCGCCGCGCCTACTTTTATTCGTATTACTTCCGCTCCCCAGCACGGGTCGCGGCGGTAGACGTTCGCGCGCACAGCTAAAGCGCTCAAACAACTCCGCACTGCCGAAGCCCGTGGAAACTCCACGGGCTTTTTTCGTTTCCCCCCGCGTCACCCGCCCGCCCTGAGGACCCTGCCGTGATCATCATCGCCAGTTCCGCACTTCCCGGCCCCGAGCTCGACGGCATCCGCGAGTTCGTCGAGCGCCACGGGATCCGCACGCACGTCTCGCACGGCACCGATCGCACGGTGATCGGCTGCGTGGGCGACGCCCGCGCCATCGATCCGGCGGCCGTCCGCGCCCTCCCCGGCGTCGAACAGGTCGTGCCCATCCGCAAGCCCTACCGGATGGCGTCGCGCGACTTCGTCGCGGCGCGCACGATCGTCGCGCTGGGCGACGCGCGCGGCACGGCGATCGGCGGACGCGAGCTCGTGATCGCGGCGGGGCCCTGTTCCGTCGAGGGGCGCGCCATGCTCCTCGAAACCGCCGTGGCGGTTCGCGACAGCGGCGCGCGACTCCTGCGCGGCGGCGCCTTCAAGCCGCGCACGTCACCATGGGTCTTTCAGGGACTCGGCGCCGAGGCGCTCGAACTCCTCGCCGAAGCGCGCGCGGCGACGGGCCTCCCGGTGGTGACCGAGGTGATGGATCCGCGGCAGGTCGATCTCGTCGCCGCGCATGCGGACGTGCTGCAGATCGGCGCGCGCAACATGCAGAACTACGCGCTCCTCGCCGAGGTGGGGCGCTGCCGGCGCCCGGTGCTCCTCAAGCGCGGCCTGTCGGCGACGGTGAGCGAACTGCTGCTCGCCGCCGAACACGTGATGGCGCAGGGGAACCGCGACGTGATCCTCTGCGAGCGCGGCATCCGCACGTACGAGACGGCGACGCGCAACACGCTCGATGTGGGCGCCGTCGCGGTGCTGAAGATGGAGACGCACCTTCCGGTGATCGTCGATCCGAGCCATGCGGCGGGGCGCGCCGATCTCGTGGCGCCGCTCGCCTTCGCGGCGATCGCGGCGGGGGCCGACG
>Ga0265314_10002965_pt1 | contig 16822 bp, 14 predicted proteins | sample 4126metaG_FD_203106 | JGI IMG/M metagenome (GOLD analysis project Ga0265314, IMG submission 203106) | Rhizosphere microbial communities from Carex aquatilis grown in University of Washington, Seatle, WA, United States - 4-1-26 metaG | ecosystem: Host-associated > Plants > Roots > Rhizosphere >... | reverse complement strand
CCGCTAAACTTTAACCAGTCCCCAGAACCGAAACCTGAGTCGACCAAACCCTGCTTACTCAGAACCCTTCGGTGTCTTTTTCCCGTGAGTCAACGGGCAGGCGTCGCCCTACCCCTCGGCGCACAATCGCGCCTCGCAACTGATCTCTCCATCCCGTCCATCCGTCGCGCTAGGGTCTCTTCAATATCTCCCTCTTGACACCCGGAGTAGGCTTGCGCCACGACACCAGTATCCAAAGTACATCCACCCCTTTGCTAACGCCCGATCCAGCGCGCCGCTGAACTACCGCCATGCAACTCGACCGTCAACTGCCCATCCTGGTCACCGGTGCCGCAGGTCGGATCGGTCGAGGCGTGGTAGCGGCACTGGTCAGCGCAGGCTGGCGTGTTCGCGGTTTCGACCTTAGGCCTAGCCGCCTCGCGACGGAGTCCTTGATAGCCGACTTAGCCGATACTGCGGCCGTGGCCAAGGCGTGCTCGGGAACTGGAGCGGTCATCCATCTCGGCGGGGTCCCGGATGATGAAGATTTTCTAACCCGTTTGCTGCCCAGCAACATTGTGGGAACCTACAACGTGCTCGAAGGCGCACGGGCCGGCGGCGTCACCAGGATGCTGGTGGCCAGTTCCGGACAAGTGCAATGGTGGCAACAAAAAGGCGGCCCCTGGCCAGTCCACGCCCACGATCCCTACACGCCCAGGCATTGGTATGCCGCCGGCAAAATCTTCCTCGAAGCCGCCGCTATGGGATACGGACACGACTTCGGCATGACAGTCCTGGCACTGCGCCTGGGCTGGTGTCCCCGAAACCAGCAGCACATCGACGAGGTTGCCTCCACCCCAGTCGGCCCCGACATCTATATGAGTCCTGCGGATGCCGGCCGGTTCTGCGTCCGGGCGATCGAGGCCGACCTCAAACCCGGTTTCTCCGTCATGTACGTCGCCAGCCGCCCGGTGAAGAACACGGTGCTCGACCTCAGCGTAGCCAAGCAGCTCCTCGGTTGGGAACCCACCGACCAGTGGCCAACCGGTGCGACCGAAGGGATGGAAGCCTGAGCTTTCCATTCCAATCGGTTGATTTCTACAGAAGCAGCCCACATGATGTTTGCCATGCATCCTTCTGGATCCCGCGCTCGGCGGGGCCTCGTTTTCATACTGGCCTTTCTTTTCCTAACCGCCTCCTGGATCAGCCGCGCCGCTGACGACTACAAACTCGGCCCCGACTCCCAACCTCAGCCCGGCGTCCCTACCGGGCGTGTCGAGAAGTTCGTTTTCACCAACTCCACCGTGTTCCCCGATACGACCCGCGATTGCTGGATTTATATCCCGGCCCAATACGATCCGTCCAAACCCGCCGCGTTGATGGTCTTCCAGGACGGCGGCGCCTACGTCTCGACCAACGGCCAGATGCGGGTCCCGGTCGTGTTCGACAATCTCATCCACCACGGTGAAATGCCCGTGACCGTTGCCCTGTTTACCAACCCTGGCAATCGCATCGCCGGTTCCGGAACCAACCGAGCCAACGCGAGCAATCGCAGCTTCGAGTATGACTCGCTGGGCGATGCCTATGCGAGATTCCTGCTCGACGATTTGATTCCCTACGCCACCACCGCCTACAAGCTGAATCTGACCTCCGACCCGCGCCAACGCGCCGTTTGCGGCATGAGCAGCGGGGGAATCTGCGCGTGGACCGTCGCCTGGGAGCGCCCCAATTCCTTCGGGAAAGTCCTCAGCCAGATTGGCAGCTTCACGAACATTCGTGGCGGACACGTCTATCCCGCACTGATCCGCAAAACGGAGCGGAAACCCATCCGGGTCTTCCTTCAGGATGGTTCGAACGATTTGAACAACCTCCACGGCAACTGGCCGCTGGCGAACCAGGAAATGGCAAGCGCCTTGGCGTTCACGGGTTATGATTTCAAGTTTGAGTTGGGCGACGGCTCGCACAACGGAAAGCACGGCGGCGCCATTCTGCCCGACTCCCTTCGCTGGCTCTGGCGTCCTGAAGTAGCGCTCCCGGCACCGCTCACCAAAGACAACTTAGGCGGTGACGAAGCCCTCTCCAAAGTCCTCGCTGGAGGTGGCAAGCCAAACGACTGGGAACTCGTGGGAGAAGGTTTCGGCTTCACGGACGCGGCTTGCAGCGATGCCGAGGGGAATTTCTATTTCAGTGATTTGTCCAAGGGCATTATCCATCGCGTTGGGGTGGACGGAAAGGTAACCGCCTGGCTGGAGGGCGGCCCCAAGGCCAGCGGCCTGAAGTTTGGCCCCGACGGCCGGCTCTACGGCGCCAGCCAGGGCAACGCCAAAGGCGGTCGCAAAGAGATCGTCGCCATTGATCCCCGGACCAAGGCGGTCGAGACCATTGCTACCGATGTGGACCCGAACGATCTCATCGTATCCAAGGCCGGTTGGATCTACTTTACCGACACCGGGGCCGGAGACGTGAAACGCGTCCCGATCAGCGCCCACAGCATGCCACGCCCAGCGCCTGTGGCCGGGGGCATCAATAAACCCAACGGCATCTCCCTAAGTGCTGACCAGCGGATGCTCGTCGTGAGCGAATACGGCGGCACCAATGCCTGGAGCTATCTCATTGCTGAGGATGGCTCCCTGCGCGCGGGAGAGCGCAATTTTGAACTCCGCGCCCCCGCAGGGAGGACCGACAGTGGTGGTGACGGGATGGCCACCGACTCTCAAAGCCGCTATTACATTACCTCTCACCTCGGCATCCAAATGTTCGATAGCGGCGGCCGGATGGGCGGAGTCATCGCAAAACCCGACGCCAAGTCCTGCGTCAGCGTCGCCTTCGCCGGGCCAGAGCATAGCTACCTCTACGCCTGCGCCAGCGATAAAGTGTGGCGTCGCAAAACCCTGACCAAGAGCGCACTTTTTCCTTAACCCGCAATTCGCATGACGACGTAGTTGCGCTTCCCCTTGCGCAACAACAAGTACTTGCCGAAGAGCAGGTCGGCCGCGGTCACGCTCCGCGCCGTCTCCGCCTGCCGGACGTTGTTCAGGTAAATCCCGCCCCCTTCCACATCCTTGCGCGCCTGACCCTTGCTCGGGCAAAGGCCCGCGTGCACCAGCACCTCGACCAACGGCATCCCGGTTCCTTCCAACCGCTGGGGTTCCAAGTCCTTCGTCGGCACCTCTCCTACGATATCTTGGAACGTGGGTTCGGAAACGCCTTCCAGCCCGCCGCCAAACAAGATTTCGCTCGCCCGGATCGCCTCCTGGCATGCTTGTGAACCATGGATCAATTTGGTCACCTCGTTTGCAAGGGTCCGATGCGCCACCCGGCCCTCCGGTCTTTCAATATGCTGGCGCTCGAGCTCCTCGATCTCCGGTTTTCCAAGGAATGTGAAGTACTTCAGATAGCGCACCACGTCCCGATCGTCGGTTCGCATCCAGAACTGGTAAAACCGATACACGCTGGTCCGCGCGGGATCCATCCATATCGCCCCGGCAACGGTCTTCCCAAACTTCGAGCCATCCGCGTTGGTGATCAGCGGTAAGGTCAAACCGAAGACCCCCGCACTCAGCTTTTTCCGGCACAAATCGATCCCGGCCGTGATGTTCCCCCACTGATCACTGCCCCCGATCTGCAACTCGCAGTTGAACTCCTTGCGCAGGTGATAAAAATCAAACGCCTGCAAGAGCATGTAGCTGAATTCCGTGTAGCTGATCCCGCTCTCACGGTCTTCCATGCGGGCACGGACCGATTCCTTGCTGATCATCATGTTCACCGAAAAGAGCTTCCCGATGTCCCTGAGGAACTCGAGAAAGCTCATCGGCGCGGTCCATTCAGCGTTGTCCACCAACCGGGCCGCGTTGGTCTTGGTCTCGAAATCAAGCAACGCCTGGAGCTGGATTTTGACCTTCTGGATGTTCGCCTCAAGCACCTCGCGCGTGAGCAGTTGTCGCTCCTGCGTCTTGCCGCTCGGGTCCCCAATCGAGCCGGTCGCCCCGCCAGCCACCGCAATGGGTGAATGCCCATATTGCTGGAATCGCCGCAGCGCCAGCAACGGCACCAGGTTGCCCACGTGCAGGCTGTCCGCAGTCGGATCGAAACCGCAGTAAAGCGTGATGGGCGCCTCCAAACGCTTGGTTAGGGCGTCCATGTCGGTGCAATCCGCGAGCAGACCGCGCCACTTCAGTTCCTCAATGATGCTCATCGTGAATCCGTCGGTAAGAGGTTGCCCGTTCGTCTAGTCGTCATCCCGGGTCATACCCACGGCCCAAACCGGGTAAGGCTCCTTTGAACCCTTGACCGCGTGCCATAGGATCCGGTTGAGCAGGTCCTCAGGGCATTGGTCGGGCTTGTCCAGTTTTAGCCGAGCCGACGCGTAGGCATCGCGCCGCAATAAGGCGTCCGAGACCTTCTTGGGGTCCGGGTTCAGCTTATCCAAGGGGACCTGGTTGGGAACCGCTGAAAAGGGCGTCAAATCCGGCTCAGCCGTGAAACAATCGGTCATTGGCGTCGCGCTCGCATCCATGACATTCATCGGCGGCAACCCGAGCATGAGCTCCATCGTCCGGATCAGGCTGGTCTGGTTATATTGAGTACTCACCACCTCGTGCCGTTTGGCGTAGGGGCTCACCAGGTAGGCCGTGGTCCGATACCCACTGACGTGGTCCCAACCGGTCTGCGGGTCATCTTCAATCGCGAACAAGCATGTCTCCGCCCAGAAGGAGCTGTGGCTGAGCGCCTCGACAATCCGACCCAGGGCCAAATCATTGTCCGCAACTTGGGCCGCTGGGGTTGGCGCCTGCGCACGCGTACCCGATGTATGATCGTTAGGCAGGCAAATGATCACCAGGTTCGGGAACTCGTGCTTCTGCTCGTATTGTTTGAGCTCTTTGATGAACTCCGCGGCCCGGAACACGTCCGGGATGTCCATGTGCCAGCCCACCGTGCTGGCGTCGATGTAGGGCCGGAGCGATTCGATCGCCGGACGACTGCTGATGCTCAGCAGGCCGGTCTGATCAACGAACTCACGATAACACTCCGTAAACGTCGGTGTGTTTGTGCGGGACGGATCGCGCCAGTGCAGTTCGGTGATGGCGAACTCACCGTAATCGCGCAGGGTCTTGCCGTGGGCCAGGGCGTTGTCCCAGATGAAACCGGCCGGGGAGTAAGCCAGCGCATCCACATCGCTATCTTCCATCCCATCGGGGTAGCTGCGCGGAAAACTGGCAAACGACTTTTCCATATAATCCGTTGCAAAGGCCGTGTCCGCCCACTGATGCCCATCGGCGCTCAGGATTCCGGAACAATAAGTGTTGTCCAAAAGAACAAACTCGCTCGCCATCTTGTGCTGGTTCGGAGTGACTTTTTCGCCAAACACGCAAAGACTTGGCTCGCCATTCCCCGCAGCCATGTCGCCGAGCACTTGGTCGTAGGTTCGATTCTCTTTGATGACGTACACCACGTGCTTGATGACCGAGGGTTCGCCGGCACGCTCGGGCACCACCCGCGGGGGTTGCCCTGCTCTGGCGGGCAGCCGAGCCGCAGCCAATGCCGGCGCTCGCCCGTTTCGCAATACCGTTGCCGTTTGCTGTTTGAGTTGGTTCTTATCCGGCACCGGCACCAACGACACGCTGCCAAAATACTGGTGGGAATTACCGCTGGTCTTGCCGGTGACTGGATCCTTTTTCCCGGGCCCGATGCCCTTGACGTTGGCCACGCAGATCGTTTTCCGCCCTGCGTCAAAGCAGATAGCGCCCGGAAACCATCCAACCGGGATCAGTCCCGTGATGCTGGACTTTCCAGGCCTGAACGCCACCACCGCCACGGCGTTCTGTGTCCCGTTGCAGACATAGAGCGTGTTCCCGCTAGGATCGAACACCAGCGCGTTTGGGCTCGCACCAAACAATTCGGCTGGGCTTAAGTGCGCCCAGATCGTCTCGACAATCTTGTCCGTCCGAGCGTCCACCACGCTCACCGTATCGCTGGCGGCGTTGGCGACGGCCAGGTACCGGCCGTTGGGCGATAAGGCCATGGCGGAGGCGTGAAGCCCGGTCAGAATCTCAGTGCGAACCTGATTTGCCGAGAGGTCGATCACGCTCACCGAGCCTTCGCTGGCAATATGCCGCACCGGATCAACTCGAACCCTGGTCCCGTGACCGGCCGGACCCGTGAGCGAACCAGCCTCAGGCCGGCGCCCACCCCAGTTGCTCACATACGCTTTGTCTCTGCCCAGAACCACGTCGAATGGAGCAAAACCCACGTCCCAACTTCGGAGTAGTTTCCCCGACGCAGCATCCAGCTCCACCAGCCGATTCGACAGGTTCAGCACCACGTACAGACGCGTTCCGTCCTTGGACAGCGCCAAACCCGAGGGGATATCGTTCTCGCGATCGGCATTCCCGCTGCGGGGAAGCGTCATCGAGAACAAACCCGAGACCTGGTGCGCCTTGTCCACCGTGAAGACCTTCACGCTGCCGTTCACGTTCGCCAGGTAGATCCGGTCGCCCGAAGGTGAAAAGATCAAACCCGTAAAGCTCAATTCACCCTCCTTGTCTGGCTCCAAAATGTGTGTGGAGACAACGTCCGCAGGCGGCTCATGAATCTTGTCGGAGGGCAGCGCCACTCGTTGGCGCACGCTCGCGGTGGCCGGGTCGATAATGATCAACTCAGCGCTCTTCCCCGACGTGGCCAGGATTGTTCCGTCGGGGCTGAGCGCTAGCGCCTGTGGACGGAGCCGCGGGAGTTCGACCTGTCGCCCGGCCGGGCTCACGATCTGATTGACCGGCGTGACCAACCGATCGGGACCCTTCGGCCCTACCGTCTCCCTACTCGACATAGGTTCGGAGGCCGGTTGCTCGGCGGCACTCAGCCCAAGAGGGGCCCTCCACCCCGCCAGGAGCACGACTGAGAGGCAGACTATCAGCCTCCAGCTATTCACTGATCCCAGCGCTGCCCGCTCCTCGCGCAGACACAAAGTCCCTTGTGGGGTGTTCAATCGACAATCCATGCGCGCCAGTGGTTGTCTCAGAGGCCGCTCTTGGCTAACTCGTTTTCCAAGGCAATTTGGAATTCCTGCACATCCGCAGCCGGGGGTTGGTATCCCTTTTGAGGGCCGGCCAGCCCCAACCGGCCGTATTGGTCCAGGAACCACGTGGCGGAGACGCCATCACTGAAAGTGACCGAGCCGCTGGCCATAGCCCCGGGCTTGGTAATTTGGTCCAGCTTCACCGACACGCCGGCGGTTGGCGCCTCCGCCGGCAGCGCGTCTGCGGCTGGGGTTTTGGCTGCCGGGGCCGGTCCTGGGCGCCCAGCGGCCCCCGGAGCCCCGGGAGCCTCCCCAACCGTTTTCGTCGGGAGCACCTCCGGTTGGTCTTTTGGGAGAATATTAATGTCGCTGACCAGCAGCTTGACCTCCATGTAGGTCGCATTCAGGCCAAAGCGGGTCTCGATCCGTTTCTGGATCTCGGACAACTTGAGCCCCTCTCGGAGCCAAGCGCCCACTTCCTTCTTCTGTTCTTCGTTCAGGTTCATAAATCGATGCGGCCCTTCTATTCGGAACCATCGGCGAGCTTCATTCAACTCGAAACTTTTGAGGTGGCCCGGCCCGCACACTTGAGATTAACATCGGGCCCATGAAATCAGCGTTCGCATGGGCTTTGTTGTGGGCGTGTCTGCTGGCGCGACCGCTCCAAGCTCAACCCTCCAAAAGTTACACCTTCGGCATGGTTGCCAAGTCCCAAGGCAACGCTTTCTTCCAAGCCGCCCGTTCAGGCGCTAACGACGCCGCTCGCGAGCTGGGGGCCAAGTATGGACTGAAGCTCCGCATCGATTGGCGAACGCCTAATGAAGAAGATGCCCAAAAACAGGCCGAATCCGTCGAGCAGCTCCTGCTGAGCGGGGCCGACGGCATCATTATTAGTTGCTCCGACGCCAATAAACTCAACGACGCGATCAACAAAGCCGTCCGCCAGGGAGTGCCCGTCGTGACCTTCTCCGGAGATGCGCCCGCCAGCCAGCGCTTCGTTTCCCTCGGGATCGACGATTTCAAGTGCGGTGAGCAGACCTTCGACGAATTGGCTAAACTCCTTCAAGGCAAAGGCGTGGTCGCCGCCATCGACGGCAACCCCAATGCCTCGAACCTCCAACAGCGCGGGGCTGGATTTCGTTCCGCGGCCAAACGCTACGCAGGCATTCGGTTGCTGGAGATCTACTACCACAAAGAGACCCCACAAGACGCCGTCGCGCGGATCGAACAAGTCATGCAAGCCAATCCCGATATCACCGGCTGGGGCCTGCTGGGGGGGTGGCCACTATTCACCGACAACGCTTTGCACTGGAGCCCCGGCAGCATCAAGTGTGTCTCCGTGGACGCGCTCCCTCCAGAGCTGGCTTATGTGCGCAGCGGCCACGTGCAACTCCTCCTCTCCCAGGATGTTTATGGCTACGGTTACCATGCCGTTGAGCACTTGGTGAACAAGCTCCACTTCAAAAAAGATCCAGCTCAAGCGATGGACAACACCCCGCTCACCGCGGTCACCAAAGACAACGTCGAGACCTTCGCCAAGAACTGGGAAAAATGGCTGCCTAAGTAGCCTCTGAGAGCCCGAAGGTGTCGCCTCGGCACGGGCTGGATTTTCCTGGAGCTGGAACCCTATCCGCAGCGCCAGCTACTCCCCCACACACTCACGCCTTGACCCCGTCCCCTGCCGTCTGGATTATGCCCCTGCTTTGAGGCCAGCCCTCTTCCTGGGCGCGGTTCTTGATGGGGCATTTACTCATGCACGACTTTCATTACTTGGCTGGTGAGTTGCAGTGCGAACAGGTACCGATCGAGCGATTGGTGAAACGGTTCGGCACGCCGCTCTACGTCTATTCGCAACACACCCTCGAGGACCACTTCCAGAAACTCGACTCCGCCTTGGCGCCGTTGCCCCACATGGTCTGCTACGCCATGAAGGCCAATTCCAACCTTGGTGTCCTGCGCACCTTCGTTCGCCTGGGCGCCGGTTTTGATATCGTGAGCGGGGGCGAGCTCCAGCGCGTCCTCGCCGCCGAAGGCGACCCGGCGCGGTGCATCTTCGCCGGCGTGGGTAAGACCGAGCCGGAAATCAAATTCGCCCTGTCTCAGGGCATCTTCTCGTTCAACGTCGAGAGCGAACCCGAGCTGCTCCGGATCAATCGCATCGCCGCGGGCCTTCGCAAGAAGGCGCCGATCTCGGTCCGTGTGAACCCGAACATCGACGCCCACACCCACGCCAAGATCACCACCGGCACTTACGAGAACAAATTCGGGATCGCCTTCGAGGACATCGAGGGCATCTATGCCCGGGCGGCCAAGCTCAAGAACATCTGGCTGCGCGGCGTCCAGATGCACATCGGCTCCCAGCTCACGAAGGTCGAGCCCTTCTCCCAGGCGGTCAAAAAGGTCGCGCCCATCGTCCAGCGCCTGGCTGAGCGCCACGGTTGCGAGTTCTTCAGCATCGGCGGTGGCTTGGGGATCGTCTATAATCCCGCCTTGGCCAGCGGAACAAAATCCTGGTGGGACACCGCCGCTGCCCGCGGCATCCTCACCCCGGCCACCTACGCCTCCACGCTGGTGCCACTCCTGCAGCCCCTGGGCCTCAAGATCCTGCTCGAGCCCGGCCGCTTCATGGTTGGAAACGCCGGCATCCTTGTCACTCGCGTCGAGTTCGTGAAACGTACCGGACGGAAGAACTTTGTGATCGTGGACGCCGCCATGAACGACCTCATTCGTCCGGCCTTCTACGATGCGTATCACGAGGTGGTTCCGGTCCGCCGCTCCCGCGGAGCTGCCGTCTCCTCAGATGTCGTTGGCCCGATCTGCGAATCGGGTGATTACTTCTGCAAGGACCGTCCCCTGCCCCGCGTTGGAGAAGGCGATTACCTCGCCCTGCTCAGTGCCGGAGCTTACGGCTCCGTGATGGCGTCCAACTACAATAGCCGTGCCCTGGCCGCCGAGGTCCTGGTCCGGGGCAGTCGTGCCGCTCTCGTCCGCGCCCGTCAACCTTTGGAAGACATCTGGCGGCACGAATCCCCGGCCCCCTGGCAGAAATAGGGCCCGGCTTGCGCTTCTGAACACGGCGCGCACAATGGTCCGGATCATGAGCCTTCAACACCCCATCGCGTTATTTGAACCAGGCCAGGAGATTCCTTATGGCGGTTGAATCCTGCATACCCATAATCCCAAGCGCCGATCTCGAGAAGAGCCTGCGTTTTTGGGTCGAGGGGCTCGGTCTTACCATGGACCGACCAATGCGACGCGAGGGCAAACTGATCGGCTGCATGGTCCACAACGGCCAGAATCTCCATTTCTGGCTTAACCGGCGCGCAGGAACACCGATCAAGCCAGAAAACTACGAAGGCATCCGGCTGTACTGGGCGCCCTCCGACATCCACCAGACACGCGATCGCTTGAAGCGGCTGGGATACGACGTCTCAGATATCCAGGATCGGGACTATGGACAGACCGAGTTCTTCGTTACCGACGACGACGGTTTCGCGCATTGTTTTGGGGTTGCGACGAAGAAGTAGCGAAATACGAATCGAGGGTTGGCGGTTCAATAACTGCCTCACCGTCTGATACGATAGAACCACATATTGGTGCCGTCCAAAGGGTAGGAGCGGGTGGTGAGGCCGCTGGCAGTCGGAGTGAATTGCTCAACAAGAATCCATCCGGCCGAGGGCGTGAGGGAAGACCGCTTCTCGACCGTGTGCGACAGGTTGGGCAACAGTTCCGCGGAAAAGGAGAAGCTATTGGTGGTGACGGTGACACTCCGAAAAACCGGCTCGGGCGAACGCGCTTGCCCCGAGTCCGAATCGATCATCAGATAAGTGCAATCCACCACCTCGAACGCGCCGCCGGTTACCGCAGTGAGCCTGTGCAACTGATCGTTGTCGAAAGCCGGATCCGGCGCCCCGGTGATAAACCAGGGCGAGCCGTTGTCGGCCAGGATCATCCCGTAACGTTTGAGGGCGCGCAGGATGACCTGGTTGGTGGGATCGAACCCGCTGATATCGTAATCGGCCTTCAGGCGCACGCGAGCGCCCATTGGGGGAAAGCTGTCGTCGGTGTTGGTGGACGCATAATGCCGCGCGGGCCAGAGATACTTCCGCTGGGTTTGCGGCACGGTGAAACGGATGGCGTGCCGGATTTCCCCGGACGCGATCTCTTGGTAGCGCACCAGCAAAGGGAGAACCGGGAGGCCGGCTGCGTCGGTCGAAGTCCAGCCGGCCGGCCGGAGAGTGTAACTCGAGATGTCGAACACCGCGCCCGAGCCGGCCTGCCAGGAGTTGTCGCCCGGGTAAGCGCTGTAAAGTTCGTAGAGTTTGCTCGTATCTTTGTCCAAGGCTAGGACGTGTCGGTCGCCGTTGCTGTCAGGGCCACCTTCAATCGGGGCGGAAGTGGGGATGGGGTAAGGACCGGGATCGCTTTCATCGGGATTGTCGAAGGTCACGCTGAGTAGCGGCTGGTTGCTGCTGACGACGATGAAAGGGATCGACCCGTCAGGCCCGAAATCCGGATGCAAGTTCCCGCTCGTTCCAATCGTGGCGATCCACGTGGCAGAGTTGGTGTGCAGGGGCAATGTGTCTACGGGCGTGTTGAGGATGTGGTCTTTGGGGAAAACCGCTGTGCCCGCAATCGTCGGAGATCCGTTGGTATCGATCGGCAACGTGTCGGGTGGAGGTGTCGACGAGAGCAATTCCAGGTACGGGCCGCGAGACGGGTTAGTGGACTCGCGGGAATAGGCGCCGCCATTGTCATCGTAGTACGCTCCGTCCGTCACTAGCGTGACTCCTGCCACGCCGTTGGCGCCGTTGAGGTAGTTCAGAATAACCGCCGGGTCCAGCTTCCAGGTTGTGTAGCTGTTGGCAGGAGCCCATGGGCGTCCCGAGCTATTGCGGATCATGCCTCCGGGCATCTGGTCGTTGTGCTGGAGAACGTCTCGCAGAGTCGACACTTCGTTCCCATTCTGATCCTTCCAACGCTGAATGCTCGCGCCGCCCAACGCGGCATCGACCCCGGAGTAGGCCACACCGGCCTCGGTCCAGTTGGTGTCGGTGGCACTCATGATTAGAGCCGGCACACCAATGGTTGCGGTCTTGTCCTCGGCCGACATCACGTTGAGATTGAGGGTCACCAGGCTGAGTTCAGCCAAGGTGGGCATCGTGCCCGGATGACCGAGTTCTGTTTCAACGGCCGCGAGAACGGCGGCCCGGTCGAAGTCCAAAAGCAAGAACCCGAGAGCGACGTCCCAATAGGGATCGCCGCCCTTTTCTGAGCGTGGCAGGTAAGCCGCTGTGCCGTAGTAGCTATCCGGCGCGCCTTTGTTGAAACAGGTGTCTTTGGTGGCCGGAAAGATCGTCGCGTGGAGATCCGGGGTTGCCCCGAAAACGGCTAAGCCAAGAGCGGCGACTGCAGCCGTGCGGTTCCTCAGAAGGTCCAGCGGAAGATTAAGATTCATAGCCTCTTGAGCCAGTGGGTTTGGCGGTGCCGATGGTCGCAATCGGTATTCAATTGGTTGTTGCTTCCCGCACCATGCGAGCGCGCAACCTCACAAATCAAGCACGGAATCTGGGGACGCGGTGGTGCCGGAAGATGGTGACCGCAGCGCGGATTGCCAAGGCGAGTGCCATAGGGCGATCGCAATGGCCGTCGTCGGTGTGGGGCGGCCGGCAAAGGATGCGGCCCGACTCGGCGACGGCTTGCAGGAGCCTGTGGAGATCCTCCCGAATGGCCAGGGCTGTCGGGTTGCGGACGGCCGGATTTAGGTTTGGGAGTGGAGGTGTTCAGGCGGTTTTCGGGGGCGACCAAGGGGAGCGGCCGCGTGTTTGATGCGCGAACGCTCAAGTGGTTGGTAATCAACAGAGGCCTTTTTGAGTGGGTTAAGGTTGTGTTCATGTATATGCCTGCGATGGAGGTGGTTTTGGATAAAAATAGGCGGGGGGGATATTCTGGCTTAAGGGGGGATATTCTGGGATAAGGGGGGATATTCTGGCTTATGGGCGGGATCTTTCCGGCTGCGGGAAGGATCTTGAGAAAGGCTGAAGGCCGAAGGCAAAAGGCTGAAGAAGGGATTTGAAATGTGATTAGAGTAAACAACCCGGGCGAGAGGAACCGAGAATGAACACGGGAAGGTGCGGGGCCTCGAAGACAGGGTTTTGAATTCGGAGTCGGGCGGGTTTTGCGGGCGGCAGGGGCGGGGCGGGCTGGAGTCAAGAGCGGGCCCTGGCCCTCACCCGGTTCCGAAGACGGAACCACCCTCTCCCGCTCCGGCGGGCGAGGGATGGGCGCGGAGGCGCCCGGGGCGGGTGAGGAGGTTTGAGAGAGCGGAGATTTCAAATTCGAGGTTTGCGATTGGAGATCAAGGGTGAGACGGGGATTAGGATTACGAGTAGGAGTAGGAGTAGGAAGAGGCATCGGTGAAGGGCGCGAGGAGTGAATCAATGAGTCAGTGAGCGAGCCACGCGCTGCGGGTCGCAGACCCGCGGTCCGAGAAAATGGCTGACGGATAGGCTCATTTCAAAATGGGGATCGAGCGACGGTTCGGTTTCATATGCTGGTGCGCGGTTTGTCTTTTCATTTATTTGGTAGGAAGATCGCGCCGCGCCGCCGGGGGTGCAAAGACTGCGTGGACTATATGGACTGTATAGCGGTTTTTTTAAGTTGGACCGAGGAGTTCGGGGAGGGATACCACAGATGACGGATGGAAGGGGGTGACCACAGATCACGGATAAAGGGACAGGCGAGCGGAGCACGACGGAGTGGCAGGCGAGGAACATTTACAGAAGGAAACGAAGGGGACGAAACCTCGACCACGGACGGCGGAAAGAGGGGCGGTTGAAGCGGGGTGACCCTGAAAGGGAACGAAGGCTTGACCACGGATTTCGGGTGCAACGCGAACCGGCGCTCCGTGCGCCTCGCGCTCTAGGTTGATCACCTCACGAACTCCTGAGGAGGACGCACTGAGGAACGCCATTTCACCGCCTTCCACCAAACTTGGTAAATGATCACCAGGTGGGGTGCCAAATAGGCAAGGATCATGGTTAGTGCACAATACGGGAACGCTCGTGCCGAGGCGTAAACGCCAGCAAGAGCCTCATCAGGCTCATAATACCGGTTCTCAACGAGAGCGACGAACTCGTAAGTGAGGGAGATGTTAATCGCGATCAGTCTATTTATCGGTCCCAAGCAGGTCAATCCGTTCCCTACTTTTGTGCAGAAGGGGTCACGGTTTCAGGGTTGGATGCGACCTGCGGAAAGGCTTTGGGCTCTTGGCCGACGCATCGCAGCGAGCAGCACGACGCTGGCGCTGGCGGGCGTCCCTAAGTGGAGGCGGGTCGCAATCTCTTTCACCGAGAGGGTGGTTTCCCTGCGCAGGCGCAACGCGATCCCCAGCTTGCTTGGGTCGCGCCCGGCTGGTTCCTCCCGAGGAGCGGTTGCTGAGCTACCCCTGGAGCAGCCTGGCGTGGTACCTCGCGGCCAAAGCGCACCGCCCGGGCTGGATCCGAGTGGACCGGTTGTTGGGAGAGCATGGGATAGGGGAGGGTACGGCGGAGGGCCGCCGGGCGTTCGAATGCCGAATGGAGCAGCGCCGGAGCGAGGAGCAGAACCAAGCCTCCCTGGCACCGCTGCGCCGGGGTTGGTATATCGGCAGCGATGACTTCAAGAACCGGATGCTGGCGATGATGGAGGGAAGGCTGGGTCCCGGCCACGCAGGAGAGCTTCGGCAGGCCAGCGCGGAAGCGAAAGCCGAATTGATCCTCACCGAAGAACTGCGGCGTCTGGGCTGGACGGAGCAGGAGTTGGCTGAGCGCCGCAAGAACGACCCGGAGAAACTGGCCATCGGGGCGCGTTTGAGGCGGGAGACGACGCTGACGCTCGGGCGCATCGCGCAGCGGCTGAGTCTGGGAACGTCGAAGAGCGCGAACGCGAACCTGCATCGGTGGATGCGGCCGCAAGCCGCCGAAGCCCCGGCTGCCGTCCTAACGCCAAAAGACAAACTACCGGAAAAGCCGCGACGACCGAACCATACTATGGTTTGACCCCTTTTCTTGACCCCTTTGACGGAAAAGCCGCGACGACCGAACCATACTATGGTTTGACCCCTTTTCATTATTATCAGCATTTGCATGGAAAAGGGAGGCCGTCGGAGGGACGTGGGTGCTCAGATAAACAACAGAGATCAGGATATTCCGAGGTGGCGGAATTATTGACATCTGCCTCCGTGCTTTCGGTGCGCAGTGCACTTTTGCATCGACCTGTGGGTTCGGCTTATCGCGGACCGGAAAAAACACCGCCCGATTACAAACAGGAGTAAATAATTGGATAGTATCGCGATCGGTACCTGAGCGACACGTTGGATGGAGAAGGCATCGACGTGGGTCAATTAATTGCCCACCCCCAATCCAATGCGAAGCTCGGTTGGCTTAGAAGGGAAGGTGTGCTCCATTTGTGGAATGGAAAGTGGAACCGTTGGGAATCGAATGCGTTTGCGGTGACACCCACTCGCACGGGCTATCGGAGATGTCGCGTTTCAGGATTATTGAATTTCTCCGTCGCCGAGGGATAACGCCTCATATCCTCCATCCTGGCGCGACGTATGAGAAGGAAATTGTTCTAGCGCTTCGTAAAAGTGTTGCTCAGCCTCGATCGCCGCCGCCCAGACTGCTGAAATCCCAATTAGCGGCTCAAGCCATGATCGGCGAACGCGTTTTAAGGGTTTCCCAGGCCTGGAGACCGATTGGGTTTGCTCTCGCCAAGAGACCAAGCTAGGGCAGTGGCGTGATGGCCGATATTATCGGGCTCCGGTGCAAGCCGCGCAACCGGCATTGGAACGCCTGTGGGGTCAAGCAGGGATTGGGAGATAGCAGGCTCAAGATACTCCACGCCCCCATCGAGCTCCCAGGAGCCCTCCGAGATTCTTGAAGTGTCCAAGGTATGATCATGCACAGCCTCGCCGCAACCAACGATCGCCATGGAGGCGATTACCTGGATAAGATCATCGACGAAGGCCCCTTGATTATTCTTCCTGGAATTCCATAATGCCTTCAGTCCGCCTGCCGGATACGAATACCGTTGGAGCTGAGCCTAGACTGCGATTTTGCGTGTGAAGCGGTATTTATATGACGGGCTTGTGCCCCGGAATAGAAAAACCCGGATTTTGACATCCGGGTTCATCGATGATTGGAAGGTTTGCCTATTCTTTGTATTCAAAGCCTTTGCGTATGTATTGGGATTCTGAGGCCCAATCTTTTTCCTGTCCTCCTGAGGCCGTCCAATCGCGCCTCAAGTCGCCTTCGAGTGCGGGATCCCAAGTTGGGTGTTTCTTCGCGTAGTGCGAGCGCGCTCCATACCCAAAGCGGTAGGCGGGCTCAATTCCTTCGTAAACAGGTTCACCGTGCGGTGGAATCGGTTCCTTACCGGACGCTTGTTTTACGGTGTCCTTAACATTCTGATTGGTTGCGGGCTGCTTTCCACCAAAGTCATGCTTGGTTTGATCCCAGTCGCGTTTGAAAGCGGCGCTAACTTTCTCCCAAGCGGTATCGTTGTCGTTTGTCCACCATGGGGGGTTTTTGTATTTATTCATAGAATGTGCCGTTTAGACTTAATTGTTATCTGAATTGTGTATCACTTTGCCCGATCAAGCATCCGGCCCCATTTCTGAGGCCTTTCTCGAGGTGGACTTTTAGACTCCCCCAACGTACTGAGGTGCTCCCCATTGTCGAGACAGTTTTGAGGGTGATTTAAGATAGTGAAATTCTTGGTCAATCAGTGACGTTATTAGCGAGGTAAATGAGCATGGGGGCGAGCTCCGAGCCCTAGCTCGCGCCC
>Ga0265314_10002964_pt1 | contig 16825 bp, 13 predicted proteins | sample 4126metaG_FD_203106 | JGI IMG/M metagenome (GOLD analysis project Ga0265314, IMG submission 203106) | Rhizosphere microbial communities from Carex aquatilis grown in University of Washington, Seatle, WA, United States - 4-1-26 metaG | ecosystem: Host-associated > Plants > Roots > Rhizosphere >... | reverse complement strand
AGCGCCCCGATGTTGTCCCCAGCACGCCCCTCGTCCAGCAGCTTGCGGAACATTTCCACCCCGGTCACCACCGTCTTCATCGTGTCCTTGAAACCCACGATCTCCACTTCCTCGCCCACCTTCACGATCCCCCGCTCCACACGTCCCGTCACCACCGTCCCACGGCCAGAGATCGTGAACACGTCTTCCACAGGCATCAGAAACGGCTTGTCAATCTCCCGCTTCGGTTCCGGTATGAAGGTGTCCAGGGCCTCCAGCAGCTTCATGATCGACCCCTCGCCCACATCCGACTGCTCGCCTTCCAGCGCCTTTAGAGCGCTGCCACGCACGATCGGCGTCGTATCCCCAGGAAACTGATACTTCGACAGTAGCTCTCGCAGCTCCAGCTCCACCAAGTCCAGCAGCTCCTCGTCGCCTTTCGCAATCATGTCTACCTTGTTCAGGTAGACCACGATCGAAGGCACGCCCACCTGCCGCGCTAGCAGAATGTGCTCTCGCGTCTGCGGCATCGGGCCGTCAGGTGCAGAAACCACCAACACTGCGCCGTCCATCTGCGCCGCGCCAGTGATCATATTCTTGATGTAGTCGGCGTGTCCCGGGCAGTCCACGTGCGCGTAGTGCCGCTTCTCCGTCTGATACTCTACGTGCGCTATCGCGATCGTGATCCCACGCTCCCGCTCTTCCGGCGCCTTGTCGATCTGGTCATAAGCCGTGAAGGTCGCGAAGTTCTTCTTCGCCAGCGCCTTCGTGATCGCTGCCGTCAGCGTGGTCTTGCCATGGTCCACGTGCCCTATCGTCCCTACGTTCAGGTGCGGCTTGTTTCGAATGAACTTTTCTTTGGCCATGGTGTCCTCCTGGAGGCGGAACTTCTCACGAGCTACTGCCCCGGTTCGCGACGCCTGCCGCGACGTGACCCGGAACTGGAGCGAATCGCAGGAACTGCATAGTGAACGTTGCCCGACCCTGCGTCAACGAGCGAACATCGGTTGAATAACCAAACATGCTGGAAAGTGGGACCTCGGCGCCAACCGCCTGAGCCCCACCACGCGCCTCGATCCCGAGGATTCTGGCGCGTCGTGAGGAGAGATTGCCGACGACCGTGCCCACATACTGGTCCGGCACGACCACGTCAAGTGACATCAGCGGCTCAAGCAGAGCCACATCGGCGCGACCAAGCGCGTCGGCGATCGCCTGCGCAGTCGCAATCTGAAACGCCATCTCGTTCGAATCGAGTGGATGGTAGCTGCCGTCGAGCAAGGTCACCACCGCGTCAGCAATCGGATAGCCGGCCACGGCGCCGCGGCCAAGAGCAGTCCGCGCACCGCGCTCGACCGCCAGGGCGTGGTCTTTCGGCACTGCCCTTGGGGTAGCCTGATTGTGGAAGATGATCCCGGTCCGATCCGCCGCCGGCTCGACCCGCAGCTTCACGTGCGCGAAGAGTCCGCGCCCACCGATGGTGTGCTCGAAGCGGCCCTCTGCCTCCGCTGACCTGCCAATCATCTCACGATACGCGACCTGTGGCCGCCCCACCGAAACGCCGAGGCCGTATTCGCGAACCAGCCTATCGACGATGACCTCCAGGTGGAGCTCGCCCATGCCCGAGATCAGCGTTTGTCCGGTCTCTCCGTCGGTCGCGACGGCAAAGGACGGATCTTCAATCGCCAGTCTCTGCAAAGCCTTGAGCAGTGCCTGCTGTTCACTATTCGTCTTGGCCTCAATTGCAACTGAACAAGTGGGCTGTGGAACCTCAATCAAATCAAGTGTGATTGGATTGGCGACATCACAGAGCGTGTCGCCAGTGGATGTCGAGCGCAATCCAAGTGCAGCAGCGATATTGCCGCATGTGACTTGACGAATCTCCTCGCGATGATTGGCGTGCATACGCAGGAGACGTCCGATGCGCTCACGCTTGCCCTTAGTTGCGTTGAAGACCGTTGCACCAGAATCAACCTGACCCGAGTACACCCTGAAATACGTTAGCGGCTCAGACACCAAGTCGCCCATGATCTTGAAGGCCAGCGCGGAAAATGGCTCGCTGCCCGAAGCGCGACGAAACGTCTGGCCGCCGTCAGAGCCGTGACCGTGCACCGGTGGCATGTCGGTTGGCGATGGCAGATAGTCCACGACCGCGTCGAGCAGCGGCTGCACGCCCTTATTCTTGAAAGCCGCACCCAAAACCACCGGCACCGCCTTGCCGGCGATGGTCGCCCGGCGCAAAGCCGCACGGATGTTCTTTTCGGACACATCCCTGCCGTCCACGTACACGGCGAGGATCTCGTCGTCTACCTCGCCAAGACTCTCGATCATCGCCGCCCGAGCGCTCTTGGCCACCTTCACCAGGTTCGCGGGGACCTCTCGCTCCATGAACAGCGCACCCGTCGTGTCGCCAACCCACTCGAGCGCGCGCATCTTGATCAAATCCACAACACCGCAGAAGGAATCTTCCAGGCCGATGGGAATCTGAGTAAGCACCGGGTGCGCCTTGATCCGGTCGCGAATCTGCTGCACGCAGCGCCACGGATCGGCCCCCACCCGGTCACACTTGTTGATGAAAGCGACCCGCGGCACCTGGTAGCGATCAGCCTGCCTCCACACCGTCTCTGACTGGGGCTCCACCCCACCCACGGCGCAAAAGACGGCCACCGCGCCGTCGAGCACACGCAAACACCGCTCCACTTCCATGGTGAAGTCCACATGCCCAGGCGTGTCGATGATGTTCACCCGATGATCACGCCAAAAGCAGGTTGTCGACGCCGACGTGATGCTGATGCCCCGTTCCTGCTCCTGCTCCATCCAATCCATCACCGCCGTCCCATCGTGCACTTCGCCGATCGTGCGTGAGACACCCGTGTAGAACAGAATGCGCTCTGTGGTCGTGGTTTTCCCCGCATCGATGTGCGCCATCAGCCCGATATTCCGGGTATGTTCTATGGGGACTTGCCGAACCACGACTTCTACCTTCTACGCGCTCAAGTAGATCCTCTGACAGGCTACGCCTTCAGTTGACCACAGGGTCCGCGTTCTTCCTTTGCCGGGACGAGACTAGTCCAGGCTACTTCGGTCGGCTGGAAGCATGGGCCAAAACTTCGGTCTTGGCCAACCCCTTCAACGACCTATCGAGCCTGAATCTCCCGCCCTTATGTAATTGTCTAATTGTTTTGGGACGATAAGCTCTTCTCTAGTGACTACCACCGGTAGTGCGCAAATGCCTTATTGGCTTCCGCCATCTTGTGAGTGTCTTCGCGCTTCTTAACCGCCGCGCCCTTGTTGTTGGAGGCATCCAGCAGCTCTGCAGCAAGCTTTTCACGCATGGTCCGGCCGTCCGAACGCTCGCGCGCCGAGTGGATCAGCCAGCGCATGCCGAGCGCCAGCGCTCGATCGGGGCGAACATCGACCGGGACCTGATACGTGGCACCGCCGACCCGCCGAGACTTCACTTCAATCTTCGGCTGAACGTTCGACATGGCCTTATCCCACACCTTGACGGGATCATCGGCGGCCTTCTCGGCCACGAGGTCAAAGGCGCCGTACACGATGCCCTCCGCGATGGCCTTCTTGCCGGACTCCATCACTGTGTTGACGAACTTGGTAATCCGCCGACGAACATCGATCGCCTGATCGGTGAACTTCGGATCGGGAAGGGGCTTGCGCTTGGGAACTTCACCTTTGCGTGGCATCTGTCAGCAACTCCGTAGAATAACTCAGCAAGCCTATTTCGGCCGTTTGGCGCCGTACTTCGAGCGCCCCTGACGACGGTTGCTCACGCCAGCCGTGTCGAGGCTGCCGCGAATAATGTGGTAACGAACACCAGGAAGATCCTTCACGCGACCGCCGCGAATCAGAACGACCGAGTGTTCCTGCAAGTTGTGACCCTCGCCCGGAATATACGTGGTGACTTCCATTCCGTTGGTGAGGCGCACGCGCGCGACTTTGCGCAGAGCCGAGTTCGGCTTTTTCGGCGTGGTCGTGTAGACGCGCACACAGACGCCTCGGCGCTGCGGGCAAGACTTGAGAGCCGGCGAATTCGTCTTCCTCGGCATGAGCTGCCGGCCGGTCTTTACGAGCTGATTGACGGTAGGCATGTTTTTCGGGTTTTCCTCGCGAAACGCACCCCTCAAGGGTGCTGCTAGTGCCCAGCAGTTTCCGGGCCAGAGGAGTGGTGCATTATAGGGATCGAGATCCCAAAGTCAACGACAACTTCAGGATTTTCGCATCTGTCTGAAGGCAGAAACGGTGCGGCGAACCGCCCTATTCCCCAAGGTCCGCAGCGGCTTCGATGGGCTCGTCGATCGGAGTCTGAAGTGGGACCTGGACCAACTCGCCACCCTCCGCCACGTCGGCGTGAATCGAGAGGCGCTTGTATGCGCCGAGTCCAGTACCAGCCGGGATCAGGCGGCCCATGATGACGTTCTCTTTCAGACCACGCAGATAGTCAACCTTGCCACACACTGCAGCTTCGGTGAGAACCTTGGTGGTCTCCTGGAACGACGACGCTGAGATAAAGCTCTCGGTTGAGAGCGACGCCTTGGTGATGCCGAGGAGCAGCGGCTCGCCTTGCGCCGGCCGGCCACCCCGTGACATCACGCGCTCGTTCTCCTCTTCGAAGATGTACTTCTCGACGTGCTCGTCCGACAAGAAGCCGGTGTCACCGACGTCGATGACGCGAACCCGGCGGAGCATCTGGCGCACCACGGTCTCGATGTGCTTGTCGTTAATCTTAACGCCCTGCAGGCGGTAGACTTCCTGCACCTCATCGACCAAGTACTTCGCCAGTTGCTTTTCACCGAGCACGCGCAGAATGTCGTGCGGGTTGGCGGCGCCGTCCATAAGCGGTTCGCCCGCCTTGATCTTGTCGCCTTCACGCACGGAGAGGTGCTTGCTCTTCGAGATGAGGAACTCTTTCGCGTCGCCGTGCTCGGGCGTAACAACGACCTTGCGCTTGCCCTTGGTGTCCTTGCCGAAGCTGACCTGGCCGTCGATTTCGGAGATCACGGCGTGCTCTTTCGGCTTGCGAGATTCGAAGAGCTCGGCCACGCGCGGCAGTCCGCCGGTGATGTCCTTCGTCTTCGTCGTTTCGCGGGGAATACGGGCAACAATGTCGCCCGCCTGGATGCCATCACCCTCCGAGACCGCGATGGTCGCGCCGAACGGCAGGAAATAGCGAGCTTCGTTGTCCGAGTTCGGAATCTTGAGGGTCTTGCCTGCTTCATCCTTGAGCGAGATGCGCGGCCGCAGATCCGCGTCTTTCGATTCGATGATGCTCTTGCGCGACAGGCCCGTGACCTCGTCCAACTGTTCGGTCATGGTGACGCCCTCAATGACGTCGCCGAACTTCACGGTACCGGCGACCTCGGTAAGGATCGGCACCGAGAAGGGATCCCACTCGGACAAAAGGTCGCCCTGCTTGACGCGCGATCCTTCCACGAAGAACAAGCGCGCGCCGTAGGTGAGGCCATAGCGCTCGCGTTCGCGACCGGTTTCGTCTTGAATCACGATCTCGCCATGGCGGTTCATGACGATGGCGTACTTGTCGCGCTGGACAAACTCGACGTTTTCCAAACGAACCACGCCGTCGTAGCGGGCTTCAAGTTGCGACTGTTCAGTGCGGACCTGGCCGACGCCGCCGATGTGGAAGGTACGCATGGTGAGCTGGGTACCCGGCTCGCCGATGGACTGCGCCGCGATGACGCCGACGGCTTCGCCGATGTTCACCATGTGACCACGCGCGAGGTCGCGTCCGTAGCACAAGACGCAGATACCGCGACGGGTTTCACAGGTTAGCACGGAGCGAATCTTCACCTTGGCGATGCCCGCATCCTCGACGATGCGGACCTTGTCCTCGGTGATTTCCTCGTTGGACTGCACCAGCACCTCGCCCGTGTACGGGTCGAAGATGTCATCGACCGACACGCGGCCGAGGATGCGGTCGCCGAGCTTCTCGATGATCTCGCCACCCTCCTCGAGCGGGGTGATCTCGATGCCTTCCAAGGTTCCGCAGTCGTACTCGGCGATGATACAGTCCTGGGCCACGTCGACCAGGCGGCGGGTAAGGTAACCGGAGTTCGCCGTCTTGAGCGCGGTGTCGGCTAAGCCTTTGCGCGCGCCGTGGGTCGAGATGAAGTACTGCAAGACCGAAAGGCCTTCGCGGAAGTTCGTGGTGATCGGTGTCTCGATGATTTCGCCCGAGGGCTTCGCCATGAGGCCGCGCATGCCAGCCAGCTGACGAATCTGCTGGGCCGAACCACGCGCGCCCGAATCGGCCATGATGAAGATCGGGTTGAACGAGGGAGCGCGCTTCTTCTCGCCCGTCTCCTCGTTGGTGACCTGCTCGGCGCCGATCTCGTTCATCATTTCTTCGGCGATAAGCTCCGACACTTGCGCCCAGATATCGACCACCTTGTTGTAGCGCTCACCGTCGGTGATGAGACCTTCGGTGTACTGTTCCTCGATCTCCAGCACGTCCTTCGACGCCTGTTCGAGCAATTCGCCCTTGCGCTTCGGAATGATGAGATCGTCGACGCAGATTGAAACGCCGGCTTTGGTGGAGTTGCTGTAACCCAAGTGACGCAGGCGGTCTGCAAGGAGCACGGTTTCCTTCTGTCCGAACGCGCGGTAGCAACTGTCGATAAGATCGCCAAGCTGCTTCTTGCCCATCACGCGGTTGACCAGCTTGAACGGCAACCTCTTGGGCACGATTTCGTACAGCAGCACACGGCCAACCGTGGTTTCCACCAACTGTCCGTCGATGCGCACTTTGATCGCGGCCTGAAGATCGAGCTCGCCATGATCGAACGCCATCCGAACTTCCTCGATAGAAGCGTACACGCCACGCACTGAGGCCGCGCCCTTACCCGTCGAGCGGAATTCCCCGCGCGCGAACGAGCGTTCGCGGGTCATGTAGTAAAGACCAAGCACAATGTCCTGCGACGGCAGGATGATCGGGCGGCCGTTCGCCGGGCTCAGGATGTTGTTGGTCGACATCATGAGCACGCGGGCTTCCATCTGCGCTTCCAGGGACAGCGGCACGTGCACAGCCATCTGGTCGCCGTCGAAGTCGGCGTTGAAGGCCGCGCATACCAGCGGGTGGAGCTGGATGGCCTTGCCTTCGATCAAAAGCGGCTCGAAGGCCTGGATACCGAGGCGGTGCAGCGTCGGAGCGCGGTTGAGCAAAATCGGGTGCTCCTTGATGACCTCTTCGAGAATGTCCCAAACCTCGGGGCGCTCTTTCTCGACCAGCTTCTTTGCGCTCTTGATGGTCGTGACGAGACCGCGCTCCTCCAGCTTGTTGTAGATGAACGGCTTGAAGAGCTCGAGCGCCATCTTCTTGGGCAAACCGCACTGGTGCAGGCGCAGCTCGGGTCCGACGACGATGACGGAACGGCCCGAGTAGTCGACGCGCTTGCCGAGCAGGTTCTGCCGGAAGCGGCCCTGCTTGCCTTTCAACATGTCGGACAGCGACTTGAGCGGACGCTTGTTCGGACCGGTAATGGTCTTGCCGCGACGGCCATTGTCGAAGAGCGCGTCGACCGCTTCTTGCAGCATGCGCTTTTCGTTACGTATGATGATCTCGGGTGCGTTGAGCTCCTGCAGCCGCTTGAGACGGTTGTTGCGGTTGATCACGCGGCGGTAGAGATCGTTGAGGTCCGATGTGGCGAAGCGGCCACCGTCGAGAGGCACCAGCGGCCGCAAATCCGGCGGAATAACCGGAATCACTTCCAGCATCATCCACTCCGGGTGATTGCCCGACTCACGGAAAGCGTCGACGACCTTGAGGCGCTTGGAGATCTTCTTGCGCTTTGCTTCGGACGTCGCTTCCTTCATCTCTTGACGGAGCTGTTCGGACAGCTTGTGCACGTCGATCGCACGCAAAAGCTCACGAATCGACTCCGCGCCCATGCCGGCCACGAACGCCTCCTCGCCCAACTCCTCGACCAGCTTGGCATAGCGCTCTTCGGTGAGAAGCTCGCCCCTGGTCAGGCCGCTCTGCCTCGGATCCACGACAACGTACGCCTCCGAATACAGGACCTTTTCCAGATCCTTGAGCGTGATGTCGAGCAGGTTGCCGATGCGCGAAGGCAACGACTTGAGGAACCAAATATGCGCAACGGGCGTCGCCAGGCTTATGTGCCCCAGGCGTTCGCGGCGCACCTTCGACTGGATGACCTCGACGCCGCACTTCTCGCAGACTACCCCACGGTGCTTCATGCGCTTGTATTTGCCGCAGTTGCATTCGTAGTCCTTCACCGGGCCAAAGATCTTGGCGCAGAAAAGGCCGTCCCGTTCGGGCTTGAAGGTCCGGTAATTGATGGTCTCCGGCTTCTTGACCTCGCCGTGCGACCACTCGCGGATCTTCTCTGGCGACGCGAGCGAAATGCGGATGGCCGAGAACGAGAGTGGATCTTTCGGCTTCTCGAAGAAGTTGAAGATGTCCTTCATTGTCATGGTTGCTATCTCCAGTGGCGGTACTTCGTCGCTGTCTCTACTTTGCGGCGCCCGCTGCCGGCGCCGGCACGGGTGCTACGACGCTGGCAGCGGCCTTGGCCGCCACTTCACGAGCCATTTGCTCGATGGTTGATTCTTGTTTCCTTGGCGCATTCGGATCCTCAATCAGCTCCACGTTGAGGCAAAGCGACTGAAGCTCTTTGAGCAAGACATTGAACGATTCGGGCAGGCCGGATTCCAGTGTCTGCTCGCCTTTGACAATCGCCTCGTACATACGAGTTCTGCCGATGACGTCGTCGGACTTCACGGTCAGGAACTCCTGCAGTCCGTAGGCGGCGCCATAGGCCTCCATGGCCCACACTTCCATTTCTCCCAAACGCTGGCCGCCGAACTGCGCCTTGCCGCCCAGCGGTTGCTGCGTGACCAGCGAGTAGGGACCGATGGACCGTGCATGGATCTTGTCGTCGACCAGGTGGTGCAGCTTCAACATGTACATCACGCCGACCGTGACGTCGTGGTCGAACGGGTCGCCGGTCTTGCCATCGAACAGGGTAGCCTGCCCGTTGGAAGGCAACCCGGCTAACGCCAGGTTGGCCTTGATGTCCGACTCCTTGGCGCCGTCGAAGACGGGCGTCGCCAGGTGAATACCGTTGCCGACCGTCATGGCCAAGCGGCGCAAACCGTCGTCGTTCAGGCCGTCGATGAGCTTCTGATGGTGCTCTTCGGTGAACACCTTCTTCAGCTTGGCTCGAAGAGCCTCACCCCTCCATTGACCTTCCAACATGGCCTGGATCTGCCGGCCCAATTCCAGCGCGCCCCAGCCGAGGTGGGTTTCAAGGATCTGGCCGACGTTCATGCGCGAGGGCACGCCCAGCGGGTTGAGAACGATGTCGACCGTCGTTCCGTCGGACATGTACGGCATGTCCTCGACCGGCAGGATGCGCGAGACGACACCCTTGTTTCCGTGGCGACCTGCCATCTTGTCGCCCACCGACAGCTTGCGCTTGATGGCGATGTAGACCTTCACCATCTTGATGACACCCGGAGGAAGCTCGTCGCCTTTGGTGAGCTTGCCGATCTTGTCCTTGTAGAGCGCGTCGATGGCCTTGAGCTCTTCTTCGAGCTGGAGCGCGAGCTGCTGGATCAGATTCTCGCCCTTGCTACCCTCGATTTGCACCTCGGGCCAGTAGCGGATCGGGATCTCGTCGAGAAGCGCGTTGTCGACCTTCTGCCCCTTGGCGCAGAGGACCTTGCCCTTGTCGTCTACCAGACGGACCGCCGTGGTCTTGCCCACGAGCATCTTTCGCATGCGCGAGTGGTACGCCTCGGAGATGATGCGGCTCTCGTCGCGCTCGTCAGCGAGCAGCTTCTCTTTCTCCTGCTCTTCGATCTGCTTTGAGCGCTCGTCCTTCTCGGTCCCTTTGCGCGAGAAGATCTTGGCGCCGATGACGATGCCTTGCACACCAGGCGGCACACGCAACGAGCTGTCGCGCACATCGCCGGCCTTTTCGCCGAAGATCGCGCGCAGCAGCTTCTCTTCCGGAGAGAGCTGGGTTTCGCCCTTCGGCGTGATCTTGCCTACCAGGATATCTTGCGGCTTGACCTCGGCGCCGATGCGCACGATGCCCGACTCGTCGAGGTCCTTGAGGGCGTCCTCGCCGACGTTGGGAATGTCGCAGGTGATCTCCTCTTTGCCAAGCTTGGTGTCGCGGGCAACGCACTCGAACTCCTCGATGTGGATCGAAGTGAAGTGGTCGTCCTTGACCAGGCGCTCGGAAATGAGGATGGAGTCTTCGAAGTTGTACCCACCCCACGGCATGAACGCGACAAGCACGTTCTCGCCCAGGGCCAGCTCACCACGCTCGGTGGCCGGACCGTCGGCCAGCACCTCACCGGCCTTCACATGATCGCCAGGCTCGACGATGGGTCGCTGGTTGATGCAGGTGTTCTGGTTCGAGCGCTGGAACTTGACCAGGTTGTAGATATCGGGCTTGGCCGAGAGCAGGTCGTCCGAGTCCATGCTGGGACGAACCACGATGCGCGCAGCATCGACCGATTCGACGGTGCCCTCGCGACGGGCGACCACGGTAACGCCCGAGTCGCGCGCCACGATGCCTTCCATACCCGTGCCAATCAGCGGCGAGCGGGTACGGATGAGCGGCACCGCCTGCCGTTGCATGTTCGACCCCATGAGGGCACGGTTCGCGTCGTCGTTCTCGAGGAATGGGATCAGCGACGCCGCCACCGACACCAGCTGGTTCGGCAGCACGTCCATCAGCGTGACATCTTCCGGCTTGGCCATAACCGTCTCGGTGTTGTGACGGCACGAGACCAACTCTTCGAGCAGCTCGCCCTTCTTGCCGATAGGCGAGTTCGACTGTGCGATGTAGTGACCTTCTTCCTGCAAGGCCGAGTAGAACCCGACCTCGTCGGTGGCCTTTGCATCGACAACCTTGCGGTAGGGCGTTTCGATGAATCCAAACTCGTTGACCCGTGCATAGGTCGACAGCGATGCGATGAGGCCGATGTTTGGACCTTCCGGCGTTTCGATGGGACAAATGCGGCCGTAATGCGTGCCGTGCACGTCGCGCACCTCGAACCCTGCCCGCTCACGCGTGAGCCCGCCCGGACCAAGGGCCGACAGGCGGCGCTTGTGGGTCACTTCCGAAAGCGGATTGGTCTGGTCCATGAACTGCGAAAGCTGCGAGGACCCGAAGTACTCTTTCACGACCGCGGACACCGGCTTGGCGTTGATCAGATCGTGCGGCATGAGCGTTTCGATCTCCTGAGACATGCTCATGCGCTCTTTGATGGCGCGCTCCATGCGAACCAGACCGATGCGGTACTGGTTCTCCATCAGCTCGCCGACGGCGCGGACGCGGCGATTGCCCAAGTGATCGATGTCGTCGATCTGCCCCTTGCCGTTCTTGAGGTCGATGAGGTAGCGGACAGTTTCCAGAATGTCGCGCTTGGTGAGAACCGTATTGTCGAGCGCCTCGTCGAGCTTGAACTTGTAGTTCAGCTTCAGACGACCGACCTTGGACAAGTCGTAGCGCTCGGGATTGAAGAACAGGTTCTTGAACAGGTTTTGCGCAGTTTCCACCGTGGGCGGATCGCCTGGGCGCAAACGACGGTAGATCTCCATGATCGCTTCGTCGGTGGTCTGCAGCTTGTCGGCGATAAGCGTATCGCGCAGATATGACCCGATGTTGAGGTTGTCGATGAAGAGGATCTTCACCTGCGTGATGCCGTGCTCACGGAGCTCGTCGAGCTTGGTCTCGGTTAGCTCTTCGTTGCACTGAAGCACCACTTCGCCGGTGGTCTCGTCGATAACGTCGGTGGCGGCGACCTTGCCCACCAGCTCCGAAACCTCGACGGGGAGACGCTCGACGTTGGAGTCCTTCAGCTTCTTGATCGCGAGCTTGGTGAACTTGCGGTTCTTCTTCACCAGGATCTCGCGCGTGTCCGGGTGGCGAACGTCGCGAGTCGCGCGCTGGCCGGGCAGCAGATCATACTCGACCGACTTCGAATACTTCTTGCCCGGTTCGAGGAACACGATCTCGGTATCGTAGTAGTAGTTGAGCAAGTCCTCGGTGGAGTACCCGAGGGCGCGCAGCAGCACCGTGGCGTGGAGCTTACGGCGGCGGTCGATGCGAACGTAAAGCAGATCCTTCGGGTCGAACTCGAAGTCGAGCCACGAGCCGCGGTAGGGGATCACGCGGGCGCTGTAGAGCAGCTTGCCCGAGCTGTGGGTCTTGCCCTTGTCGTGATCGTAGAACACGCCCGGGCTGCGGTGCAGTTGGCTCACCACGACGCGCTCGGTACCGTTGATGATGAAGGTACCGTTGTCGGTCATGAGCGGGATCTCGCCGAAGAAGACCTCCTGCTCCTTGACGTCGCGAATCGACTGCGACCCGGTGTCCTCGTTGGTGTCCCAAATGACCAAACGCACCGTCACCTTGATGGGGGCCGCGAAGGTCATTCCACGCTGGCGACACTCGTCAACATCGTACTTCGGCTTGTCGAGCGTGTAGCTGACGAACTCGATGGACGATGTCTCCGAGAAGTCCTTGATGGGGAAGACGCTCTTGAACACGCCTTGCAGACCGATGTCCTCGCGCTTCTCGAACGGAACATCCTTCTGCAGAAACTTCTCGTAGCTCTGCTTCTGAATGTCGATGAGATTCGGAATATCGATGATCTTGCCGATTTTGGCGTAGCTCTTGCGCGCTCTGAAATTGTTCTGGATCTGGGACGCCATGCGTTCTCCCTCGCCTTGTTTACCTTCGGACGTCGGAATGGGAACAGTGAGAAGGTTCCCACACCCTCCCGCGATGGTCCGCGCCGAGTAAAGTTCGGCAGCATTCCACGCGAGCAAACAGTCGTATGCCGGAGGACACCTTGGCGCCCCCGGCGGTTTCGATTCCGACTGTCGACCGTTGTCGACTTTGTATTGTCAACTGCCGACGTACCTACTTGATTTCGACCTTCGCACCAGCCTCTTCGAGCTTCTTCTTGAAGGCATCGGCGTCAGCCTTCGACACGCCTTCCTTGACGTTCTTCGGCGCGCCGTCCACCAGGTCCTTGGCTTCCTTGAGACCGAGCTGGGTGAGCTCGCGCACCACCTTGATGACCTCGATCTTCTTGGCACCAGCTTCCTTGAGGACGACGGTGAATTCCGTCTGCTCCGCCACCGGGGCAGCGGCAGCAGCCGGGGCAGCGCCACCAGCAGCCGCAACCGCGACCGGAGCGGCCTTGACGCCCCACTTGTCCTCCAGCTCCTTGGTCAGAGCCGCGATGTCCATGACGGTCATCTTGGAAAGAAAATCTACAACTTGCTCCTTCGTCACATCGGCCATATCAAGGTCTCCTTCTGGTTTTCCAAATCGTGTTTCTGAAACTTCGCAACCGTTGTGCGGCCACTTATTCTCGCTGCGGACGGTTACTTCTTCTCGCTTCGCTCGATCGCGTCCTTTTGCGCGGCCAGCAAGTGGACAAAATTCTGTGGGGCTGCGTTGAGCAACCGGAGGAAGTTCTGAGGCACCGCAAGCAGGGTTGCAAGGAACGTCGCGCGAGCCTCAGCCTTGCCGGGTAGCGTCGATAACGCCTCCACGCCCTTCTGGTCGAGCAGCTTGCCATCGATGTAGCCCCCCTTGATCACGAACTTGCTCTCGGCCTTGGCGACTCGGGTGGCCACCTTGGCGGGCGCCGAGGGATCCTCGTTCGAGAAAGCAATCGCGGTCGGGCCCGCGAGTAGCGGCTCAAGAGCCTCCATCGGCGTGCCCTTGACGGCCTTGCCGAGCAAAGTGTTCTTGACCACCTGATACTCACATCCGACGGCGCGGAATTCCCGCCGCAGCTTGTTGTCGCTTTCGACGGTCAGCCCGCGGAAGTCCGCGAGGACCAGGCTCTGCGCGTTTACCAGTCGCGTCTTGAGCGACTCGATATTGGTGTTCTTCTCTGTAGCGTTCACGACGAAAGTCCTCCTGCCTTAGTGCGCGCCAAACTCGGCGACCAGCGGGATCGTATCCACCTTGATCCCGGGACCCATCGTGGTGGAAAGGGTAACCGACTTCATGTACGTGCCCTTGGCGGAAGCCGGCTTCATCTTCATCAGGGTTTCAACCATCAGGCGCGCATTGTCGAGCAACTTCTCCCCGCCGAACGACGCCTTGCCGATTCGCGCGTGTACCACGCCTGCCTTTTCCACGCGGAATTCCACGCGGCCGGCCTTGAGCTCGCGCACCGCCTTGGACACGTCTGCGGTCACGGTGCCGACCTTCGGATTCGGCATGAGTCCTTTGGGACCGAGCACGCGGCCGAGGCGACCGACCAGACCCATCATGTCTGGAGTGGCCACCAGCGAGTCGAAGTCGGTCCAGCTTTCCTTCTGGATCTTCTCGACCAAGTCCTCCGCGCCGACGAAATCCGCGCCCGCATCCTGTGCTTCCTTCGCCTTGTCGCCCTTGGCGATGACGGCCACGCGCATCGTTTTGCCGGTTCCATGCGGCAACACGATGGCGCCGCGAACCATTTGGTCCGCGTGCTTGGGATCCACGCCCAGACGAACTGCGATGTCGACGCTTTCGTCGAACTTCGCCACTTTCGTCTCGGGCAACAGTTTGCAGGCATCAGCCAGGCTGTACCGCTTGGTGCGGTCCACCCTGCTGGCGGCCTTCTGGTACTTCTTTCCGCTCTTTGGCATGGTTTCCTACTCTCTTCGGCTATTGGCCTTCCACCTCGACGCCCATGGAGCGTGCGGTACCGGCAATGGTACGCATCGCAGATTCGACGTTGGTGGTATTGAGGTCGGGAAGTTTCATCGTTGCGATGTCGCGCAACTGCTTCTTGGTGATCTTGCCCACCTTGTTTTTGTTGGGCTCTTTGGAACCTGAACCGGGCTTCTTCGCGGTCGACAGACCGGCCGCCTTCTTGATAAGAACTGCGGCGGGCGGCGTCTTGGTGACGAAGGAGAACGACCGATCCGAGAACACGGTGATGACGACCGGGATCGTTACCTCGTCCTTGGCCTGGGCCTGCGTGCGCGCATTGAACTGCTTGCAGAAGTCCATGATGTTCACCCCGTGCTGACCGAGCGCGGGGCCGACGGGCGGAGCCGGATTGGCTTTGCCGGCTGGAATCTGAAGCTTGATGTAACCTGTAACTTTCTTCATCGTATCTACCTAGCGGTTCGGACTTATCTGCAGTTCAGACCTTCTCGACCTGAGCGAAGTCGAGCTCGACCGGGGTTGCCCGGCCGAAAATGGAGAGGTTCACGCGAAGCTTCTGCTTTTCCTGCTTCACTTCGACGACGATACCCGTGAAATTGGCGAATGGCCCTTCGGTGACACGCACGTTGTCGTTCTCTTTGAAGTTCTCGCGCGGTCGTGGGCGCGAGGCGCCCTCGGTGATGGCCGTGTTGATGTTCTGAATTTCGGTTTCCTTCACCGGCTGCGGATTCGTGCCGCCGAGAAAACCGGTAATGCGCGGCGTATTCTTCACTAGGTGGAAGGTCTCTTGGTCGAGATCCATCTGCACGAACATGTATCCTGGAAAAAACTTGCGCGTCGTCGAGCGCTTCTGCCCTTTGACCAACTCAACCACCGTATCGGTGGGGATGAGGACATTGCCGAACTTTTCGTTCAGCCCCGCCTGTCGCACCCGGTCCAGGAGCGACAACCTCGCCTTGTTCTCGTGTCCCGAATAGGTGTGTACGACGTACCATTTCATAGCGGTAGAGCCAATCGTATCAGGGTTCACTTGAGGACTTTGCCCGCAAGAAACGCCCAAATGATGTCGAAGAACGACAAGATGAGCGTCGCGACGGCAACCGTGACGATCACGACGATTGTTGCGTAGTAGGTTTCCTTCTTGGTGGGCCAGGTGACCTTTTCCAGCTCCTTGGTCACATCAGCCGTCGTCGCGAACACCTTCTCGTTGCGGTAGGCGATGATGCCGCCAACCACACCGCACAGAAGGGCCGCGCCTTGCAAGGCGAGCTCGTTGGGTTTCGCAAAATAGCTCCAGATCCAATCGCCGGTCTTGAAGATCAAGAACGCGAGCACGAGGACTCCAACGGCGAAGGTCAGATGTATGTATTTGTTTGGGCCCATGGCGCCCGCTATGCTCCTTGCAGTTCTTCGCGATGAGAATCCGTTGAGGATTCCCAGACCCGAGCTCTAGCAGGGCAGGCGGGACTCGAACCCACAACACGCGGTTTTGGAGACCGCTGCTCTACCATTAGAGCTACTGCCCTATTGTAATGGGAACCCTGGGAGGGTTCCCAAACCCTCCCGCGCTCTGGCGATGGCGGGCGAAGCCCGCCTTCGCCTACGCGATCGTGATCGGAACCATTCCACGCTTCCCAAACCCTCCCGCGCTCTGGCGAATGCGGGCCAAGCCCGCCTTCGCCTACGCGGCTGACGAGAACCCTGCCTAGATTCCCATTCCCGTCCGCACGACGACGGCGAGAGAAGGCATGACCTTCCACCGCCAACGCGCGGATGGGCGCCCACGAGCAGCGCCCGCTTGGGGAGACGATCAATATCACTTCGTCTCCTTGTGCTCCGTGTGCTTGCGGCAGCGGCTGCAGTACTTCGACAACTTCAGCTTCTCCGCGTTCGCGCGCTTGTTCTTGGTGCTGGAGTAGTTGCGCTCGCGACAGACCTGACACTCCAGGGTAATGATAACTCGCGCGGAAGCAGCCACGGGGTCCTCCTAGTTCGATTTCCTACGGGTTCGGTTGGTTACTGGATGATCTTGGTTACCACGCCTGCGCCGACTGTCTTGCCGCCTTCGCGAATGGCGAAGCGCAGACCTTCCTCGCACGCAATGGGCGTGATGAGCGTGATGTCCATGGTGACGTTGTCACCAGGCATCACCA
>Ga0265314_10002963_pt1 | contig 16826 bp, 16 predicted proteins | sample 4126metaG_FD_203106 | JGI IMG/M metagenome (GOLD analysis project Ga0265314, IMG submission 203106) | Rhizosphere microbial communities from Carex aquatilis grown in University of Washington, Seatle, WA, United States - 4-1-26 metaG | ecosystem: Host-associated > Plants > Roots > Rhizosphere >... | reverse complement strand
CACGCTGATCGGCGTCGAAAACTACAACGAGAACATCTCGGCTGCGGAAAGCCGCATTCGCAACGTCGATGTGGCGAAGGAAACCACGAACTTCTCGCGCTACCAGATCCAGGTCCAGGCTTCTACGGCCATGCTGGCGCAAGCCAACCAGTTGCCGCAGAACGTCCTGTCTCTGCTCAAGTAATAAATAGAGGCGCTTCCTCCGCCGAGGACATGGGTCTCGGCGGAGCCAGCCCTCGCAAACCAGACTGACAGAAAGTCATGCTGGAACAGCGTGCCTTACAACGGCGGAGGTGGTCTTCCGCACGTAATCGTCCTCAATAAAGGAAGCCGTCTGCAGTTTACGTCGCAAGGCAAGGATGCCTTGGACACCCATCCACCCACGGAAGGAGTTTTACCATGGCTCGTATCGTCACCAACAGCAGTGCCATCACGGTCTACAAGAACTACAACCGCGCGAACGCCCAGTTGGCCGCGTCCGCCGAACGGCTCTCGACCGGCTTGCGCATCAACCGCGCGTCCGACGACGCCGCCGGCCTCGCGATCAGCGAAACCCTGCGCGCGCAGGTCAAGGGCTCCAGCGCCGCGGCCGATAACATCGCCAGCGCGAACAATTTCATCAACACCGCTGACGGTTACCTCCAGAACGTCTCCGATATCATGGGCCGCCTCGAAGAACTCTCGGTCAACTACGGCGATGCGACCAAGAGCACCACGGACAAGGCCAACCTGAAGGCGGAATTCGACTCCCTCAAGCAGCAGGCGCTGGACATCTTCGACAAGTCGAAGTTCAACGGCACGTCAATCTTCAAGGCCGACCTCACGGGCCAGATCGTCGACGCCGATGGCAACACGACCAGCGTCAAGGGCCTGGCCGGCGCGACAGCGCGCGGCAAAGTCAGCAGCGCGACCATCAGCACGCTGTCCACGGTCACCTCGGCGATCACCAGCGTCTCCACTCAGCGCGGCACGCTCGGCGCTTCGCAGAGCAAGCTGAACTACACGCTGATCGGCGTCGAAAACTACAACGAGAACATCTCGGCTGCGGAAAGCCGCATTCGCAACGTCGATGTGGCGAAGGAAACCACGAACTTCTCGCGCTACCAAATCCAGGTCCAGGCGTCTACGGCCATGCTGGCGCAAGCCAACCAGCTGCCGCAGAACGTCCTGTCTCTGCTGCGGTAACGAAAACTGCGAATAGCTGCCTCCGGCCAAGGATGGCCGGAGGCAGCTGTCGCATAACCGAATTTGCTCGCGGAAGGCAAAACTATGCACCCCATCGCTCAACTGCTGCGCGAACCAGGGTCCCGCCCAAACCAGGGTGGTCCGCCCTTGTCGATCGCGGAGGACCCGGAACGCTTGCGTTACCTGGGCCGCATGGTTGCTGCAGTCTCGCACGAGCTCAACAATCGCTTGACCGGCGTGTTGGGCTTCACCGATTTATTGGCCATGAATCCCGAAGGCGACTCCCAGGCCCGCGTGCTGGGTAAGCTGCGCACCTATGCCGAAAGCGTGCGCGGGCTGGTGTCCAGCCTGAGTGGCTTTTCGCGCTCACAGCAGGAAGGTCCGGAAGTGGCCCCGCTGGCACCAGCCGTACGCCAGGCTGTCGACCTGGCCAACTGTGTAGCTCGCGCGACCGGTGGCATGCTCACGCTTGATATTCCCGACGCGGGCTTGCATGGGCGCATCGTAGGGCCAGAGTTCCGCTTTGCGCTGTATGTCTGCCTGGACTGGCTCTTGCGCCAAGCCAACGCCGCCAAGCCTCAATGCCCGGTCGTCGACGTGCGCCTGGAACAGGGCGCATCCGGGCCGCTGGTTGTGATGTCAGCACCGCTGGTTCAGGCTCCGGGCCCGGAAGAATCCTGGCCGTCGCCCTTGCGCCTGGCTGAACGAATCTTCAGCGCTCAACACGCGGAGTGCGGCTGGAGATGCACTCCCGAGGGAGTTTGGCAGTTCGTCGTGGAGCCCGCATCGGAAGTACAGAAGGATGCGGAATTCGCTCCGGTGGAGGTGTCGCATGAGCCAGCTTTCGTTATCCGTACTGCCTAGCGCAGGCGCCAACCCCTACCTGCGGGATCGCGTCACCGATTCCGCCTCCACGATGCCTTACGTCCCAGCGACCCGCGGGACGCACGACTCCATCGAAATTTCCAACGCGGTCCCACCGTCAGATGCCTTCCCACAGCTCGAGCTGGGCCTGCAGAGCCGGGAGACCGCCGGCCTGCCGACGGCCAACCTGACCGCCTTGATGGATGCGATCAGCCAATACCTTAAACAGGAACTGGACCGCCAGCGCGAAGCCGACTCGGAGTTCTTCCAGCGCCTTCAGAAATTGCAGGAACAATCCCAGACCGATTCGAAGCAGGCACAACCTGCACAATCCGCGACCGGGCAAAACAACCTGAACGCGCTGGGCGACTTGGTTGCATCGGCCGCGCCCGATCAGAAGGCCGCCTTGCTCCAGAAACTGCCGGAGTTTTTCAAGAAAGTTCAGAACGCGGGCGGCACGGGAGACTTCACGCTCAATGGAATTAAGGTTGGTGTAAACACGGCAGAATTGAAGGACCTCAAAGTCACCCTGGATGAGGCAAAACTGACTTTCACTCCCCGCACGCCGGAAGCGCAACCGGTCACGCTCGAATTAAAGGAAGGCAAAGTCAGCGTGAGCACGGGCGACTCCAAGTCCGCCACTCCACCACCCAAGCTCTGATCCAGCAGACTACGCGCCGATCCAGACCCCGCCCCGGCGCAGCGATTCCTCGCTGCGTTCAACCCATTGCATACTCTTGAGCGCGTCTGACGCGGGAAAGCGCGGCGGTTCGCCCTTGCTTATGCGCGTATAAAATTCGCCGTCCTGCGTCACCAGATCGTAACCCGGCTCGCCGTATTCTTTCCGCACATCAATCACGCGCACACGTTCATTCAGCCGATCCGCGCGATGATTGAAGCGAATCACCTCAATTTGATCGGTCCAGGCATCAAAGACCGCGGTACCGCGGTCGCCAGTGATCGAGAATTCGTAAAAGTGTCCCGCGATGTGGCCTTCGATCTTATTTTCCTGCTCCACCTGCGCCGCACGCCGTGTGTCGAAACGAATCGTACCCTGCGCGCCATTCTCGAATTCGTAGACCACCATTGCATTGTCTTCGATGCCGTAGTGCGCGATCATCTTGGGCGCGGCAATTGCAATCACACGCTTAGGCTCGCCCAGGTAATAACGAAAGATGTCTGTCTGGTGGCAAAGCTTTTCGTAGAAGATGCCGCCGGCGCGCTCGCGCGTCATATAACCTTCCGTCGGATGAGAGCCGGAAATCTGCACGAGACCTGCATGCGACAACTTGCCCAGTTCGCCAGCTTCAAGCAGTGCATTAAACGCGCGCGTGACGCCACAGCAGCGCAACTGAAAGCAGCACTGCATCGGCACATTCTTTTTTTCGGCTAGCGAGACAAGTTCTTCGGCTTCTTGCACGGTGGTGCAGATCGGCTTCTCGGTGAGCACCGGCAGGCCCTGCTCGATGCAAATGCGGATTACTTCGGCGTGGCGGTTGGGCGGCGTCGCAACCGTAAGGGCCTGCGGCTTGAATTCGCGCAGCAAGGTAGGCACATCTGCAAATACTTTGATCCCGAATTTCTCGGCGCCTCTGGCCCGCAACGCCTCATTAATTTCACAGCCGGCAATCTCGCCAACCTCGGGACACTGCTTGGCCGCAGCCACGTGACTCTGTCCCATTCCGCCAAGTCCCACTACAGCAATGCGCATATTGGGGTTCCTATTTTCTACCGATTAGCGTCGGACGCGCCGACGGGCCGCTGCAATTCGACGGGCCATAGTCCCTTGCCACAGATATTTTAAAAGGTCAGAATCCTGGCGCGCGCACCCAGCCACTATATAAAGGAGTCCCATGAACGATCAATATTCCGGCGCTTTGCCCCAGGCATACGAATCGATTCAACGCGACAGCGCGGCGCTGGGCTTTGGAATGCCTTCCGACCGGCAAACCGGCGCACTGCTGAAAATGCTGGCCACTGCGAAGCCGCGTGGGTGCTTTCTGGAATTAGGTACTGGCACCGGTTTAGGCGCGGCCTGGTTGCTTGATGGCATGGACGCAGAATCGACGCTCGTCTCCGTGGAGAACAATGCCGCATACCAACAGATCGCACGCAAGCATTTAAGCGGCGACAAGCGCGTGAAGTTCCTGGAATGTGACGGCTTGAAATTCTTGGAAGAGCAAAAGGAAAATACGTACGACTTCATTTATGCCGACACGTGGCCGGGAAAATACGTGGGCTTCGAACATAGTCTGCGAATTTTGAAGCCCGGTGGGCTGCTCTTGCTGGATGACATGCTCCCGCAACCCAACTGGCCCGCGGACCATCCGCCCAAAGTTGAAACCTTACTAAAGACCATTGAACAACTGTCCGCCGAGCGCTTCTCCGTAGTGCGTATGTGTTGGTACACGGGCCATATCCTCATTTCAAAAAGATGAGCAACACCGCAGGTTTCTTGCCTCTCGGCAACAGGCCGCTAAAGTACACACGCTACTCGGCGGGATGGCAGAGTGGTCGATTGCGGCTGTCTTGAAAACAGCTAGGCTCGCAAGGGTCTCGGGGGTTCGAATCCCTCTCCCGCCGTCTAATATATTCGTTTTCTCAATATGTGGTCGGTTGCACTTGCACCTGCGCCCACTTACCGCTGCGAAACGCGGCCAGGATTTTCAATCCGTTATGTGCCGAAATAATCGAACCAGCTACGCGCGGTCTCAATCAAGCGGACGCGATGTAGTGCGACCTTGCCGCCGGGCCGGCAGGCTGCGGTTTTCGGTTCGACCAACTCCCAAATCGTGCGCGCGATATTTTCCGCGGTGGGCACACGGTCTTTGAAATACGGTGTGTCCAGATTCAAGTGCTTGTGGTCAAAACGTTCTTCGATCTCCTCCTTCATCAACTGCTCTAACCGGCCCAGATCAACGATTACGCCGGTCTTTTCGTCGGGAATCCCTTTAACGGTAAGTTCCGCAATGTAATTGTGGCCATGCCCGTTGGGATTGTTGCATTTGCCGTAAAGCTTCACATTTTCACCCTCGGAAAGTTTGTCGCTATGCAAGCGATGCGCGGCGGCAAATTCGACTGAACGCGTCAGGTAAATCATGTTCGCATCCTTCCCTTCAAGTTCGATGTAGAGACCGGGATGTTCTTCGAGGCGCATGGCGAGTTTTCGTGCGGCGCCGAGTTTTTCGGGAATCCGCGTCCACAACGCTTGCGCAAGCTTCTCTGTGGTTGGCACCGCATCGTGGAATTCCGGCATAGCCACGTTAAGCATGCGGTGATCGATGACCGAAAGCATCTCGTCGAGCCGCGTGTCGAGGTCCTTAATATTCACGACCATCCCGTCAACCGAGTGGACGGGGCCCTCAATGGTTACTTCAAGCACATAGTTGTGTCCGTGGCCAGAAGGTTCGGCGGCGGGACCGAAAAGTGCGTCGAGTTCGCCCCTGGACAGACCTCCACCCTCATAAATGTGGCCAGCCGTGAAAGTGACACGACGAGTGAGCTGCAACATGAGTGCCTCCACAACCCATCTTAGGCGCGGCGCTCTGAAACCTCAACGCACGTACGGCTTACCCAACGCCGCAGGCGCACCCGTGTTTCGGCGCAGACTGAGCGCGAGCACGCAGACGGTGGCCGCGTAGGGCAGCATCTGCAACAATTCTGGTGCAATACTCCAACCCGCCGCCTGGAAGCGGTCCTGCGCGGCAAAGGTTGCACCGAAGAACAGACATGCCGCCGCCGTGCCCAAGGTCGAGTAACGCCCAAGCACCACCGCCGCCAAAGCCACAAAGCCGCGCCCAGCGGTGCAGCGTTCGGCGTACGTGTCGGCAAATTCCAGCGTCAGACACGCGCCTGCCAATCCACCAAGCAACCCCGCGGCAAGACACGCTTTGAGTCGACATGCTCGAACGTCGACACCACTTGCCGCCGCCGCTTCGGGATTTTCGCCGACTGCGCGCAACTCCATACCACGCTCGCTACGCTGCAGATAGAACCAGACTACAGGAACCAAAAACAGTGCAGCCCAGGTAAGCACGCTTTGCGCGCACAAGATTGGGCCTAGCAGCGGTATCTGCGTGAGATTTGGGAAAAGGGCGCCAAACTTTGGCGCGCGAAAGTTGTCGGCATTGCCGGCCATAGTGACGCCGCGTTTTACGATGCTGAAAGCGGTATTGGATACACCTAACGCGACCAAATTGAGTGCCATGCCCGCCACGATCTGGTCGGCCCGCACGCGCAACACCAGTGCGGCCAGAAGCAGCGTGAACGCAGCACCCACGGCCATCGCCGCCAATGCCCCGAGATACGGCGACCCGCTGGCATAGCCCGCCCAGAACCCAAAAAACGCGCCCCCCAACATCACACCTTCGATGCCGATGTTGAGCACGCCGCTGCGCTCGAGAATCAGTTCCCCAAGCGCCGCTAAGATTAATGGCGTACCGATGCGAAGAACCGCTGCCGCCAGATCTATGCTGAAATTTGGATCGCTCAAGCAGGCGCATCCTCCCGCTTGGTTCCGGGCAATCGCACGCCGCGGCACAGCAGCGCAACGATCACCAGACCTTGGATCGCGAAGAGAACTTCGTTCGGCACGCCGGCGGTCTGCGTGGTCGAAGCGGCGGTCTCGAGAAATCCAAAAAAGAGCGCCGAAGGCAGCACCGCCAGCGGATGCAGGAACGCGACCAATGCGACCGCAATGGCCATGTAGCCATAATCCGGGAAGAGCGCGTGCGGCAGATAGCCTTGTGCCATAACGCCCATCGCGCCTGCACAGCCCGCGAGCGCACCAGCGGCGCCGAAGGTCAACAGCCCTAGCCGCAAAGTGCGAATGCCGCACGCCCGAGCCGCAACAGGGTTCAAGCCCGTCGCGCGCAAGGCCAGTCCGCCGCGCGTCATAAAGAGGAAGACCTGCGCTGCGGCCAGAATCAGCGGGACCAGCAGGACGCCCGTGTGAAAAGGTGTGCCGCCCCAACGCGAAAATCGAAGCGACTCCACGAACGGCGCACCCTGACTAAAATTCGAGCCCGGCTCCTGCAGTAATTGCGGATAACTGACCACATAACGCAGCAGCCAAATGGCGATCAGATTCAACATTAACGTGGAGATGACTTCGGAGACCGATTTCCAAACGCGCAGCACACCTGCCAACAACGACCAACACGCGCCCGCCGCACAACCCGCAAGAACCATTAGCGGCATGCCTACAAACCAAGGCGTCTCCGATCCAAAAATCTTTGTGGCGACCGCGGTCGCCGCAATCGCGCCCGCCAGTAACTGACCTTCTGCCCCGATATTGAATAGCCCTGCGCGAAACGAGAGCACCACGCTTAGTCCGCACAACCCCAACACCGCTGAGCGGCGCGCGACTTCGCCCCAGAAATCGGGACTCTGCATTGCGCGGCCCATCAAGGCCGCCGCGTCGCGCGGCTCCACACCACATAGCTTCACGATCACTAAAACCAGTAAAATTAAGCCAAGGATCGCCGCCGGCCAGACCCAGAATTGATCCATGGCGGCCGAAGTTTTCGGGCTTGGAGAAGCGGTGACGGGATCACTCATGGGCAGGTTCGGCTAGGCTGGCGCCGGCTCCAAATCCGCGCCGACCATCGCGCGGCCAACGCGTTCTCGCTCCACGCCGCGAGAGCCAAGAACCTTCAGGCGCCCCGCGTACAGTACGGCGATCGAATCGGAGAGGTGCAGGACCTCATCGAGATCGGATGAGATCAACAAAACCGCGGCGCCATGTTTTCGTGCGGCTTCGACGATTCGTGCGTGCACGGCTGCAGCGGCCGCGACATCCAGTCCGCGCGTCGGGTTGCACGCCAGGAGCAGTTTGGGGGACCGGGCTAGCTCGCGCGCGATCACGACTTTCTGTTGATTACCGCCGCTTAGCGCCGCTGCAGGCAAAGCAGGCTCAGGTGGCACGACGCCAAATTCGCGGAGGCGCGACGCAGCAACCACGTTCAAGTCTTTCGCGGAAGTGAAGCGCTTGGGCCAGGCTCCCGCCCCTTCCACGCCCTTAGCTCCGGCAGCTCCGCGCAAAAAAAGATTCTCGGCAAGGCTCAAGTCCAAAACGAGCCCTTCGTGGTGCCGGTCTGACGGGATCAGCGCCAGACCCGCTTCCACGCGCCCGGCGACACTCACTTCCGCGCAATCTTTCTCCAAAAACCGTATGCGTCCGGATTTCAACGCGTGGGTGCCGGCAAGCACACCGGCGAGTTCATCCTGCCCGTTACCTTCAACGCCAGCGACGCCAAGAATCTCGCCCGCGCGGAGTGTAAACGTGGCTTCACGCAGGCCCGTGCCATGCTCGCCCGGCGCGGTAAGTCCCGCGGCCTCCAGAACGGTCGCACCCAGCACAGTCTCCACAGGCGCTGGAATGTCCGCGGCTTCACCGACCATCTCGCGGGCCAACTCCGCCGGCGTGAGCCCTTGCAGCGTGTCGGCAAAAACTTGCTTCCCGCGGCGCAGCACGGTCACTTCCGTCGCCAGTGCGAAAACTTCGGCCAGCTTGTGCGTGATCAAAATAATCGTTCGGCCGCTCGCGCGCAGGCGTTCGAGCGTCGCGAAGAGCGTATGCACTTCCGGCGGCGCAAGCACCGCAGTTGGTTCATCGAGCAACAGAATGCGCGCTCCGCGCGATAGGGCCTTCAGAATTTCCACGCGCTGCCGCAGTCCCACGGGCAAATCGGCCACACGCGCCTTGGGATCGACGGCCAGTCCCGTCTCAGTGCTCAGCACCGCCAGCGCCTGCTCGGCTTCGCGGCGTTTGAACCGCCAGCCAAACGGTGAACCGCGCCGGCCCAACTCCACGTTCTCGATTACCGTCAAACCTTCGGCGAGGAGGAAGTGCTGGTGCACCATGCCAATGCCTGCGGCAACGGCATCCAGCGGAGAAGAAAATTTTGCGCGCGCACCGTGTATTTCCACTTTGCCGGAGTCTGCCTGCAGCAATCCTGAAACCACGTTCATCAGTGTCGATTTGCCCGCACCATTCTCGCCGCAAAGAGCATGAATCGTCCCCGGCGCAACGCGCAGGTTCACCCCGTCGAGCGCCAGGTTCGAGCCAAAGCGCTTGCTTACGCCTTCACACAAAAGCGCCGGCGCGGGATTTTCAGGAGCGGACATTTCAAAAGGGTCTAGCGGAATCCCGCCCCACGTACAGCCCCGAAGAATCACGCTTAGGCGAAGCGGCAGTCCTTGGACTGTGCGGCCTTCAGACGCTTGAGGTATTCCTTTAAAGGAATCGCGACTGCGCCAAACTTGGCCAAGTGGTCGGTCACGTATTGAACTTCGAGCATTTCGAATTGACGTTCGCGCAACCGTTCCACCAGATGAACGAGCGCGACTTTGGACGCATCGGTTTCACGGGCAAACATCGATTCGCCGCAGAACACTCCGCCGATATGGATACCGTATAAGCCTCCCACGAGCGCGCCATCTTTCCAGACTTCGACCGAGTGCGCCTTGCCTGCGGCGTGCAATTCGCTGTAGACATCAATTAAACGTGGCGTGATCCAAACCGGCCGGTCGGCGGCACAGGCGCGCATGACGCCGGGAAAATCCCGGTCAGCGCTGACCGTGAAGCCGCCGTGGCGCAACGTGCGAGCCAGCCGCTTGGGAACGTGGAATTTGTCGAGCGGCATGATCGCGCGTGGATCGGGCTGGTGCCAGGTGATCAGGTTGGCCCCGGCGCGACCCATCGGGAAAATTCCGCTGCGGTACGCGGCCTCGGTTTCCTGGGCCGTCAACCCGCGCGTGACCGCAACGATCTCTTCCATGCTGGAATTTTTACCGCGTGCCGCGCAATTTACATCGCAAAGCGTCACCACAAAATCGCGCCCTGACACCTAGGCGTGTTGACGATACGATGTTTTTTGGGTGCATGAGAGGTGTGTTAGGGATGGCACTGGCCGGCGAAGTCGCATTTATCCGGGTCTTCGATTTGTGCGGGACCATGGACCTCAAAAAGGCCCGCACGCTCTTGGGCCCCATGGTCGAGAGCAGCGCGGTTACTTCGCCGCGCGCCGCGCCGGACTACATTCAATTTACGGTGCCGCTTGTACTCGATCTGACCACGCTGAACCTCGAACTAAAATCCCCTGACGGCGGCCCAGTTTCTGCGTCGGCGCGGCTGTATGAAGCCGGCGCGCTCGCGATCACGCTGCGCCAGCCAATCGAAGGCGAACAGCTCTCTGAGTTATCCCGCTACGCGCCGCAGGAAGTCACGTTGCGCGGCAAACACATGCGCCGCGCGCAGGCTTTCACGCAAATTTTTGAAGAGTTAAAAACCAAGCTATTGCCCTCGCGCGAAGAAGTCTTCGACCCGTCCGTTGAAGAAGAAACTTACACCGCGTACTGCCTGACGCTGGCCCCGGGCGGCGCGGAGCGCATGTTTTCCGAGGAACGCCCGCAACTGGCGGCGCTACTGATCGGCGATCCGCAGCCCGAACGGCTCTCGCAGGACCAGATTGAGGAAATCCTGAAAAACTGGTCGAGCTATTATCGCGACGATCTGGTTGTCGCCGACTGGGACGCGGCGCTGCTTGTCGAGCCCAACAGCAAATACGAGGATCTGCTCTATATTTTCGAAGCCGCGAACATGCAGCTTTTACTGCTGCGCAAATACGACTACTACCTCGACGTGGTCCTCGAACGGGGCTACGACGAGTTCGAACGCGTGGCAAAGTACCCCACCATTCTGCCCTTCGCATCGCGTCGAATGCTGCACGACCTCTCGCTGGTGCGCATGGACTTGGCCGAAGTGACCGACGAGTTGGCCAACGCCGCAAAATTCTTCGGCGATTGGTATGTCGCGCGGGTTTACCTGGGCTTAAAGAGCAAACTGCACGTCGCCGACTACCAGAGCGTGGTCGAAGAAAAGTTACGCACACTCAACGAACTCTACGAAAGCGTACTGGCCGAAGTAAACCACAGGCAATCGCTGCTGCTGGAAATCACCGTGGTCCTGTTGATTCTGATCGAGATTGGCCTGAGCTTCCGGCATTAACCCGGATTACGCGCCCAGAGCATTACACTCGAACGATAACCTGGAAAAATATACGAACACGGCAGCCACAACGCCTTCAGCGCGTTACGCAGAAATCCGCGTTCGCCTGCGGACCCCGGCCGATCCCAGCAGGTGCTCATAAAGATTTTCGCATCGGCATAGCCCGCCTGCTCCGCGGCTGCGCACAGTTCCCGCGGCGTATATTCACGAACGTGGCGCCATGGCGGCGAGATCCCGTCATCAGTAAGCGGCGGCAGGATATTTTTCCCTTCGATCAGGTGCAGAATATTGCTGAAGCGGTGGACGTTAGGCGTCGTGACGACCAGCGTGCCACCAGGCTTCAACCCCGTGCGTAGCGTTTTGAACAAGCGTTCCGCCGTAAACGGGATGTGTTCCACGATTTCGCTGGCGATGATGCAATCGAAACTTGCGGGCTCGTAGGGGAATTCGCGCTGCGCCACATCCCAGCGCTTCACATCCAGCTTGAGCGCTTCCCAGTATGACTTTAGACGTGCGCACGCTTCGGGGTGATCGGTCGCGCAAACTTCCAAGCCCAATTGATCTTTCAAGTACACCGCATACGCGGCGAATTCGGTGCCTACATCCAGGACACGCTTCGGCTGCGTGCGCAGAACCAAACGCAGCGTGTCGTGCCAACGGCGGCTTTCGTGAGCGCGCCAGTGCCGCGCCCATTGCAAGTCTTCCGCTGAAAGGTTCGTGCAGGCATAGGTCTGCTCAAAGCGCGAGAGAAACTGCGTCAGCGCTTTTCGAGAATGCGGCTTGGCGAGCATGCGTTGCAGTATACGGATTTCCCTGAAAAAAGAAGCGGCGCGCTTCTTAGGGAAGCGCGCCGCTTTGGTTTATCGTCTGACCTTTTGGTTAGCGGTCGTCGCGTTCACGCGGTGCGCGGCGCTGTCCACCGCCACCACCCGGACGTCCGCCACCACCACCGCCGCCGCCTTCACTGCGCGGAGGAGGCGGATTGGTCGCCTGCACGCCCTGTTCGACCAGGAGCGCCTTGCGGCTGAGCTTCATACGGCCCAAATCGTCAACGGAGAGCAGTTTGACCTGCATCTTGTCGCCGACCTTGCAGAAGTCCGCAGGGTTTTTGACGTAGTTGACATCCAGTTCGGAGACGTGGCACATACCATCAACGCCCGGCATGATCTCGAAGAACACGCCGAAGTCCTTGATATTGACCACTTCGCCCATGTAGACCTTGCCGATTTCGGGCGTGCCGGTGATGCCTTCGATTTCCAGCCGCGCCTGCTCGGCCAGATCGCGCTTGGGGCTGGCCACCACAACGCTACCGTCGTCGGTGACTTCGACCTTTACGCCGTACTTCTCTTCGAGGCTGCGGATCGTCTTGCCGCCCGGGCCGATGAGCTTGCCGATCTTGTCGACGGCAATCTTCATCTGCACGATCTTCGGCGCGTGCTGCGAGATGTTCGAGCGGGGTTCCGCCAGCACCGCGGCCATCTGCGCGAGAATGTGCTTGCGGCCTTCCTTGGCCTGATTGAGCGCCTGGGCCATGACGTGGAATGGCACACCCTGACTCTTCAGGTCCATCTGAAGCGCCGTGATCCCCTCGGCCGTGCCGGCGACTTTGAAGTCCATATCGCCATAATGGTCCTCATCGCCAAGGATGTCGGAGATGACGCAGTGCTCGCCGTCTTCTTCGACCAGGCCCATCGCGATGCCCGCGACCGGCGCCTTCATCGGCACGCCGGCGTCCATCAGTGCGAGCGTCCCGCCACAAACCGTGGCCATGGAGCTTGAACCGTTGGACTCGAGGATTTCGCTGACAATGCGCAAGGTGTACGGGAAGCTTTCGAACACCGGCAGTGCCGCCTTGAGCGCGCGGCGCGCAAGCGCCCCGTGCCCGATTTCACGCCGTCCCGGCCCGCGCGGCATCTTCACTTCGCCGACGCAGAAGCTCGGGAAGTTGTAATGCAGCAGGAAGCGGTCCGACGTTTCGCCGCGCAGGGTTTCGATGAGCTGTTCATCGCTCTTCGTACCCAGCGTTGCCGTGACCAGCGCCTGCGTCTCGCCGCGCGTAAAGAGCGCCGAGCCGTGGGTGCGGGGCAGCACGCCGGCCTGGCAGGCGATCGGGCGGATGCCCGTGCGCGTGCGGCCGTCGCAGCGTTTGTTCAACTTGATCTGGTGGCGGATCGTCTTTTCCCAAGCCGCTTCGCAAGCCGCCTTGACGATTTCCACGGGAGGCTTGGACTCGTCGGCTTCATCCTTGCGCGCGTACTTCTCGACCATTTCCTTGACCAGTTTCTTGCGCGCGTCCTTGCGGCCGTGCTTGGTTTCGGTCCACGCGGTCTTGAGGAAGGCGTCCTTGTTTTCATTGTACAGGCTGCCGATCAGCGGGTGCTTGGCCGGCGGCGTGTATTCCATCTTGACCGGCTTCACCTGCGCGACCATCTCTTCGACCATGCCGACGATTTGCTTGATGATCTCGTGGCCAAATTCAATGGCCTTGACGAATGTATCTTCGGATAGTCCTTCAGCGCCGGCTTCGACCATCAGCACCGCGCTCTTGGTGCCGGCAATCGCGAGGTCCAGCTTGGAGGCTTCGAGTTGTGCCGGCGTCGGGAAGGCGATGAACTGGCCGTTGCTTTCGGCGATACGCACCGAACCCAAGGGCCCGAGGAACGGCAGGTTGGAGACCGAAAGGCTCGCCGCCGCCGCGATCATTGCCGGAATATCTGGATCGACATCGGGTTCGGCAGAAAGCACGAGACACTGGATCAACACATCGCGGGAATAGCCATCGGGCCAAAGTGGGCGAATCGGGCGGTCAATGAGTCGCATGGTCAGCGTCTCTTTGTCGCTCGGGCGGCCTTCGCGCTTGGAAAAGCGCCCGCCAAAAATCATGCCCGCGGCATAGCCCTTCTCACGGTAGTCGACCGTAAGCGGGAAGAAATCCATCCCGGCGCGCAGGTCTTGTTCTGCGGTCGCGCCCAGGACGATGGTCTCGCCGATGGTGCAGACGACGGCGCCCGCGGCCTGCTTGGCCCACAAGCCCGTCTCGAGCTTGATCTTCTTGCCCCCAATTTCGCGTTCAATCACAACGTGTGGCACAAATTCCCCTTTCTCCGGCCCCGGGCCGGAAGATTTGCTGGATCGGATTCCGCCAAAGGCGCTATCCGTTGCCCGCGCACGCAAATGACCCAAGGCACAACTTGGCCGGTGGGCAGGTGCGGGCGGAGCACTGACTCTGCTTCAGTTTTAGCGATGGAAAGGACGCCGCTTTAAGCGCTGCGACTACTTGCGCAGGCCCAAGCGTTCAATGGCGACCTTGTAGCGGTTGATGTTGGTCTTGCGGAGATAAGAAAGGAGCCGAGTCCGCTTGGAGACCATCATGGCCAGACCACGCCGCGAATGGTAATCCTTCGGATGCAGCTTGAGATGCCCGGTCAGGCCGACGATCCGTTCCGTCAGCAGCGCGACCTGCACCTCGGAGCTTCCGGAATCCTTGGGATTGGCGCGGAACTGTTCAACGAGTTCCTTGCGGCGGGCGACGTTCATCGGCATGACAGCGATTTGAACTCCTATGTACCGAACACTTTGTTCCGGAATCCTCCCCATGAGGATTCGGGCGCTTTCCGCTACGGCCGCGCCCCTTTTCGCTAACTGAAGCGTCGGGGAAGATACACGGACCGAATCGACCTTCAACTGCAATTTCTCAGAAGCCCGCTCAAAATCGCGGAACGCCTACCACATCACCTGCTGACTGACCAAGAAGACGTTGTTTTTCACTTCGCGGATACGGCGGCTCACGCCTTGCCCAGGGATCGGAAACGCGCCGTTGCCTACAGCATGGCCTTGATCCTCATCTACCCACATGTAGTTGACCTGTGTGCGGACGTTGTAACCTTTCCAATAGTAGTTGATGCCCGCCGTGTTCACGTTGGTCTTAAAGACATCTGTGCGCACCGGTCGCGCGCTACCGCCTGTAGGCGTGAAGAGCGCCGTCAAATCTTCGACAACCAGGTTTCCGAAGGTTTCGTAGCGGTAGGCAAATTCCACGTCATGCAGCATCTTCCAGAGGAAGAATGAATTGTTCTTGAGGCTGTCGGCCCAGATGCTTTCGCTAAGTTTGTAGCCCGTCGCGAAATACCAGCCGTCGCGGCTGTACGGATGCGGCGCAGCCTGGATGCGGCGCACCGCCAAAAGACCTGGCAACCCGCGGTCGAAAATCTCACCCCATTCGCCGCGCAGCCACCAGCCGCGGACCGGGCCACCTGGGCGATACCAGGCAAATGCATACTGCCGGTGCGCATTCGTGCGCTGCAAACTCAAGCCATCCACGGTCGGCGTGAACAGAAGCGAAGCCGTATCCCTGAAGCCATGACCGGCTTCGCCGTGCTCGCCATCCTGGCGCGAGTAGCCCACTTCGAGGCGCCCGTACCACTTTTCGGCGTCCCAAACCGGCCTACCCTGGATTCTCCATGCAAAGTCCTTTGCGTCATTGTCGTCGGAGCGATTCTGGAAGCTGGCAAACGTGTTCTGGAACGAAGTCGCGCCGTCAAAGACACCCAAATTATATTGGAGGCGGTCGCCAAACCACGTGCCATGCACCATAATCCCCAGATCGCGCTGGTTGCTGAACTGGTTGACCATCGCGCGTTCGGCAAAGTCAAGCTGGCCGCTGTTGCGGTTGCCTTCTTCGCCCATCGGCGGCTTGAACTGGCCAACCGTGAAGTCATGGTGCGGAATCAGGTTCGGGTCGTAATAGTTGAGGTATGCGTCCTGGAGCGTCTTATTCGGCGTCATCAATCCGTTCTGAATGGAATTCTTGGCAGCCGCATTAAAGTTGGCCGTAAAGGTTGTAAAATTAAATGAATTCAGGACTTGGTTGATAGTATTGAGGTCAACCGAACCCGTGCCCCCCGTCGCCGTGCGACCGACGATACCCTGATTGCTGGGAATGCTTGGGAACGAGTTACCTTCGTCGCCGCCTGTTGGATCGACCAGCACCACGGCCTGGATCGCGTCCGTAATTTTCATCGTGAACTTCAACTCAGCGCGACGAATACGATAGCCGTCATTGTCGAAGACTTCGTTAGAATTCGCGTTGCTGAAATTTCGTTGAAGCTTCGCGTAAGCCCCTTGGTTGTCGTCCTGAATTTTGTAATCCCAAATCTGGACGAGACCGCCGATCTGCAGGCGGCCTTCCTTGGTGCGCACCACTGCGTCCGGGCCGTACTTTTCGCCCGTAAGAACATCAGCGCGGCCGACCGCGCCTGAGGGCGGCGTCGCAACCTGTTTTTTCGCGCGCAGATTCTGGACTTCCTGCTTCAGCGCATCGAAGTCTTCCGGACTGACGGCGGCCTGTGCCACGCTTTCAACCAGAAAAGCGCATGCAAATAGCACAAGTGCTGCCCGGCGCATTCGGACGTGCATGAAACCCCCTCATAAGTCCATTTTTTAGAACGAGTTAACGCGGAAACTTATATTTGAATAGGAGGCCAAGTTCAAGTGCATAGAAAAAAATGGGTCCTTCGGAGTTGACCCCACCGAAGGCCATTTAAAGCCTTACCTTTGAAATGGTTACACTGCTCTACCCTACCACATTACCTGCTGACTGATCAGGAAGACGTTGTTCTTAACCTCGCGCACGCGGCGGTCAATAAATGTTGGCGGGGTGTTAAGCGGATATGTAATAGAGCGAGCATTACCATTGGGTTCGTTGACCCACATGTAATTAATTTGGGTGCGGACGTTGTAGCCCTTCCAATAGTAATTTATGCCCGCC
>Ga0265314_10002958_pt1 | contig 16836 bp, 18 predicted proteins | sample 4126metaG_FD_203106 | JGI IMG/M metagenome (GOLD analysis project Ga0265314, IMG submission 203106) | Rhizosphere microbial communities from Carex aquatilis grown in University of Washington, Seatle, WA, United States - 4-1-26 metaG | ecosystem: Host-associated > Plants > Roots > Rhizosphere >... | reverse complement strand
TCACGCCGGGCGCACGGAACACACGAAGTGCAATCGCGATTTGTCGTGGTTCGGGTTCTTGGTTGGAGAGCCGTCGAACAAGCCGTTGAAGCTGTCAGTCGGCCGCGGACGGCCGCCTGCAGCTTAACGGCAAATCGTTCGACGGACGCTCATGGCTGAGACTTGAATCATGTTCATCATCCTTTTCTTCTTCATGATTGCCTGCCTGGTCCTCATCGTCGGAGGACTTGTGCTGCTGTTCTACCAGCCGGATCCAGACGGTTGGTGGCTAGAGCCGATTTGGCATGGACTCGGGTTCCTTCACATCTGCGCCATTCCGGTGGTAGCACTCATCCTAGTCGGATTTCCGCTCTTGTTCTTCGCAGACGGCATCAAAGGTGAAGGTGTAGGCCGCTTCGTTCCTCCGGCAATCCTCATCATGCTCATCGACGTTCCGATTGGCTCATATGCAGCATTTCACTTCACGGGCAGAAGATACCGGTGGCTCCGTTCGCTCGCCGCCTACGCCCTTGCGGCATTGTTCGGGCTGGGTATGATCTTTGGAAACCATCGTGGCGGCAAGTGCCCGCGGGGCGCTGCCGAACAAGGCGTTGCACCTGATGGTCGGCCGCAGACGGCCGCCCACCGCTTAACGGCAAGGCGTTCGGCGAACTGGTGAGGATCCTCCAGAAATGGATCAGACCATTTTGATTGCAGGCATCGGGGCACTTGTTGTGTGAGTTGCCTTTTGCGGAATGGTGAACCTGTTACCGAGTTGTCATGAGCCGGCGAGCCACTTCATCAAATCTCCATGTTGCCTTCCCCCTGCCGGTCAATGAGTCTCTTTGGAACGATGCGTTCCGCGCTCCGCACTCGTGCTGACCTCGCTCCGGAAACACCTCGCCCCTCAGGGCATATTTCATGCGTAGATACTCTGGAATGTGGACAAGGAAGCCCTTTGCACGCGTGATCTCCGCAATGTTGCGAGCACAGCAGCGAAGCTACCGATTGATTCGGCCACAAACATGTGGTCCGCAGACCACACCGGGCTGTTGCCCGCGGACCACAGTGCTGGGTCGCGCGGGCGGCTAGGGCCATTTGCGCGGCTCCTTGCCGCCGGAATCATGGCGCTCTGCCTTAGCCAGTGTGGTTTCGGCGATGCCTGCAAAATCGGCGAATCACGCTGTACGAGTCGTGGGGTAGAGACGTGCGGCAGTGGCGATATGCCCGGTTCGTTCAATCATTGGTCTCTGTTTGTGAGCTGCGGCCCGGGCCGGACTTGTGTCGAAGGTTTCGACGGTTGTGTTTTGTCCAGCACAAAGGATCCGAGGTGCACAAGCAACGGTCTCATTTGCGATGGCACGACGCTTCTCGATTGCAGGGGCGGGTACCTGGTAGAGGCTATGGCGTGCGGCGACGGAAGTTCCTGCATTCCATTCGACCAAAGAAGTTTCTGCGCGGATAGCACGGCGGCGCATACAATGTTCTTGGCTTTGCCAGGAGGGACCCGTGCAAAAGATCGCCGTACTCACGTTGGGACTCCGAATTGTTCTTTTCGCCGGCTTTCTCGCACCTGGCTGTGGCGACGGCGCGCAGAGCAGCTCGGGCGGCAAGGACGCTGGCCAGAGCCCCGGGGGTGTTTTGGGTACGGGAGGCAGCCCAGGTCTGGGCGGGTCAGCCGGCGGCGCGAGCACAGGCGGTCGGATCGGCTCGGGCGGCATGACAGGCGTCGGCGGTACGGACGGCGCCGACTCCGCAATCGGCGTCGATGGTCCGAATAGGGCGGATGCGGGCTCGCCCACGCTGCCGGCCTGCACTGGCTTCAACGCCTGCGGCGGGTCGATCGTCGGCACGTGGAAGTTGCCGGGCAAGGTCCTCTGTGGCTCGATAGGATCGGGAACACCGCCGCCATCAAGCTGCTCCGCCAACAACAATCTAGCGGATCTGCTTCAAAGCGGCACCCTCACCTTCTCCGACGGTGGCACCTGGGTCTCGTCCATGACCTTCAAAGGCACGGAGACACTCACCTATCCTGCGAGTTGCCTCGACGGCGGCGCGACCTGCGCCGATCGAGGGGCTAACCTCCCAGACGCCGGCATGGCTGGATCATGCATCGAGGACACCTCCGGCGCCTGCGTATGTACCTACACCTTGGATATGTCCGCAGGCGGCCAGGGAACCTACAGCACGTCTGGTGGAAGGCTGTCTGTGGTTGGGAGCGACCCCAGCGCCATGGACTATTGCGTTCAGGGCACTACGCTGTCGATGTACGCCGTCAATTCCAGCACGGGTGATTCTGCGACCCAGGTGTACGAGCGGCAGTAGCTCGATCGGCGAGCCGCCGGCTTTTGGATGAAGCGAGCGCCTCAGTACCGCGAACGATCGCGAGCGCTAGTTGCCGAACGTGCACGGGCCGATCGTCTGCGCGGGTGGAACCGCAAGGGGCGTGTTCCAGGTCAGGCCGGACGTGGCATCGACCGCGGAGAGTTCGACGAGGCCCGTCGGAACCGTGACCTGGACGCAAATGGTCTTCGCGCACACCATGTACGTTGATGGAAGGACGTTGAACTGGTAGCCGCCGCGGGTGGTTTGGGCGCTGGCAATGATGGCGGCCTGCACGCCGTTGAGGATGCCGTAAATGTCGACTTGGACGTTTTGTTCGAGGGTACCGCTCGAGTCCACGACTTCCCCGAACACGCCCTGGGTGATGGGCTTGTGCGGGCAGATGTTGTCGACGTTAACACAGCCAACGAGGAGCGCGACGATGACCAGATAGATGTTTCTCATCCCCGTCTCTTAGCGCGAACAGTTCGGGGATCCAGGATCTTCCATGAGCCGCGCAAGAAGGTGGCTGGGCGAGGCAATAGGGTGTAACTCTATTTCAGACTTGGCATCTCACGCAGTTACGAAAATCATCGTTCTGCTAGTCTTGCGCGCCGAGGAGGATGCATGACACCCGACACGATCAAGCTGCTGGCCCGATATAGCGTCCACGCCAACACCGAAATGGGACGCGTGCTTGCCCAGCTCGGCGACGAGGAATGGAACCGGTCATTGGGCGGATACTACCCATCCATCCGTTCGCTTTGTTCGCACTTGTTCATCAGCGATTTCGCCTGGCTGCGGCGCTTCGCCACGCTTCGCCGGTTCGCCTGCACCCAGCATCCCATCTTCCAAAGGAATCCGGCTTGGGGCGAGCTGCTCTTTCCCAGCTTCGGCGACTACGACGCCGACCGCAAGGCCTTGGACGAATGCTTGACGAAATTCACCGCGGAGGTCGCGCCCGAGGATCTGCCAAAGCGCCTGCGCTACAAGAACTTCAAAGGCATCGATCTGGATCGAGAATTGGGCGGGCTGATCTTGCACATGTTCAACCACCAAACCCATCACCGGGGCATGATCTCCCTCTATCTCGACATGCTCGGCAAGGAGAACGACTTCAGCAACCTGTTCGCGTTGCTGGAGTAGTAGCGATCTCGTCGAATCGTGAACATGTCTTCGGCATGCCAGACAATAGGTCCGAGCCATGGGCGGCGCCTGCTGCTCTTGCTGCTCTTGACCTTTGCGGTGCGCGCGCCGAGCTTCGCTCGGCCCATCATGGACATCGACGAGGCCGAGTACGCTTCGGTGGCATGCCGCATGTTGGACGGTGGACTGCCCTACCGTGACGGCGTAGCGATCAAGTTTCCTGGTACGCTCTACCTTTACGACGGTGTCTTCGCGCTCTTTGGTCGCTACAACATGCTTGCTGTGCATATCGTGTGCGCGCTTTTCGCCTTCGCCACGGCCCTCGTGTGCCGGCAAATAGCGCGACGACAAGCGGGCGAATCGGCCGGCTGGTGGGCCGCCGTCCTCTACGCCGTGTTCTCCGTGGGCTTCTATTCCAAAATGCAGGCCGCCAACACCGAGATGTTCGCCGTGCTCCCAGCCACGCTCGGGGTGCTCGCACTTCTGGGCGGGCGACACTTTTTGGCTGGGCTTGGGTGTGGCGTCGCGATCCTTTTCAAACAACCGATCGCGCTGCTACCGGTGACACTCGCAGCTGGCGGGGTTGTCGAGGCTTGGCGACGCCGCCAGCGGTTGATGCCCTCCGTGCTTGCGGCGGTGGCGCTTGTCACCGGGGCGGCGACGGTGCTCGCGGCCACGGCCCTGTATTTCTCGGCGCACGGCGCTTTGGGGGATGCCGTCTTCTGGACTTGGACCTATATCTGGCGGCACTATTTTCCCTCCGTGCAAGACAGCTTGATGATCCGGATCCTCGGCACCCCGGTGCCTTTTGCGCTGGCGCTGGCACCCGTAATACTGCTCGCCGCTAGCGCGCGCGACGGGGGATCGATCGTGTGGTGGTTAGGCGCCATGGTGGCTGCGGCGTTCGTCGGCGGACGGATGTACGGTCACTATTTCCTGCTGGCCGTCCCGCCCCTCTGCGTGCTCGCGGGCCTAGGCGCTGCGCGCCTGTGGCCCACTGCCGCTGCGCGACCCCGCCTGCGCCGGGCAGTGGTTGCCAGCGCGGTGTTGCTGGCCGCGGGTCAACTGGTAGGTGCCGCGCTCTACGAAGGCGCAACGGACTCTTTGTGGACGCCCAAGCCCGATTACAGTCAGGCCGCCGCGCAGGTGCGCGCTGCTACGCGCGCCCAGGACCGCGTGTTCGTGTGGGGCTGGTTTCCCGCGCTCTATGTGGCGTCCGACCGATGCCCGTCCACACGCTTCGTGTATGCCCATCACCTAGCCGGCTTCGCACCCAACGAGGCTGGCAAGCGCGGTCACTCCGTGCCGCAAGGTTGGCAACAACTCGCGGAAGATCTCCAACGAGACCCGCCACAATACGTCCTCGACACCTCCCATGGCGACTACGAATTCCAATATGCCCCGATAGAGAACTATCCTGTGCTGTGGAACATGGTGAAGCAGGGATATGGATTGGAAGGCGAAATTGCGGGCGTTCGCCTCTATCGCCGACGCTAGACTCGGTCGAACTCCTGTTCGAGGACCTACGCGCGAATCTCCGCTTCCACCAATTGCGCAAGCAAGGTCAGCGATTCTTGCCAGCCGAGGTAGCACATCTCCGTGGGAATCATGGCAGGGATCCCTTCTTGTACGATGCCGAGTTCGGTCCCGCAGGACACTTGCTTCAGGGAGATCGTCGTGTGCATTTCGCCCGGCATGTTCGGGTCGTCGAACTTGTCGGTGTGGGAAATCCGCTCGTTGGGCAAGAGTTCCAGGAACTCTCCGCCAAACGAGTTGCCGTGCCCGGTGGTGAAGTTCGTGAACGACATCTTGAAGGTGCCGCCAACCTTGGCGTCGATGTGATGAACCTTGCCGGTGAAGCCGTGGGGTGGCAGCCATTTGGCCATGGCGTCGGCGTCGAGAAACGCCCTGTAGATTCGCTCGGCCTTGGCCTTGATGATACGGTGGAGTCGAACGGTGCCAGTCGCCATGTCGCTATTCCTTTCACGCTAGGAGTGATTGATTGGATTGCCGAGCAGCGCGAAGGTGACAGGAAATCCAACCCAACCAGGCGCCCCGCGTCCCATCTGCCTTGACGGGCTGCGATCCGTGCTCACTGTAGAAACGAGAGGATTGTAGTCATGAAGACAAAGAAGCAGGAGGCAAAGGCACCGGCCACTCTTGATCTGTCGGCGAACGGTCGAGAAGCGATGGTGGAGGATGCGGATGTGTCGATAACGCGAGCCGCGGAATGCGCGGTTCGCCTCGATTTCGATCTCAATATGTTCATGCAGGCGGCCCATTCGGCGTACTTGCAAGCGAGTCCGGCTACGCGCGAGCATCTAGAAGCCGTGCAGCTGCTGGCCCACCTTGATGATTTGCGCCGCCGCGGGGCCTTGGCCACGGCGTGAAACACCGATGGTTTAGTACCTGACAGTTGCGATGAGGCCCGTGGTTGCGCCGGCCAATGGCGCCAAACGAATCGGCCGACCCTCTAGGTAAAAAAGCACGCCGGTTGTGACGGCAGCCGCCCCGGTCAGGCCCCAAAGTACGTTGGCCGCCGTTTGGCGCGAGTGAACCGCTGCGATATCGCTATCGCTGCAACTGGGGAGATGGCCGCTACCATAACCACAGGATTTGTCCAAGCTGTCGAACTTGGAGCGCATTGCCAGCCCGGCGGTGATGGCGCCCGCGCCGAGTAGCACCGTCGAACCTGCGGCGACCCAGGTCCATCTCCGGCCGAGCCACCAACCACCGTCGCTGGTGGCGCTTGGTGCAGGGCTGGCGACGAGGTCGAGAGTCGGGGAGCTGGAAGCTACGACCGGCGAAGGCGACGGTAGCGGCGGGATCGGTTCGGGCTCTTGTGCAACCATGGGTTGCGCAACCATGGGTTGGGCCGCCACCGGCTGGGCAGCCTCGGGAATCGCGAGCGGTCGCAAATGCAAGGTCACCATCTGTATCGAACCGGCCTTCACTTCCACATTTTCGAGTGCTGGGGTCGTGCTGGCATGGCTGGCCGTCACCTGGTGGTGGCCCGGCGTGGCCCAGATGGGCGTGAGCAGCGGTGTCATCCCGACGCTTTGGCCATCGACACTCACCTCTGCGCCCGTCTTTTCGCACTCGATATGGATTCGTCCCAGCTTGTCCCGCAGCTCGGCCACGGACTTGTGCGCGCCGGCGATGGCTTCAGGGGTTGCGTTGGCGGCGTCAGCCAAGAACTTCTCGAACGCAGCAAGTGCCTCGACTGGGCGACCAAGATCGCGATTCGCTTGGCCAATGTTGAACATCAGTTTGGGCGATGGGTAGGCGGCATAGGCCGCGTCGAACTTCTCTAGCGCTCCAGCGTAGTCACCCTTCTCGTACAGCGCCGAACCTTGGGTCAGTAAGGCCTGCGCCTGCGCTTTGGTTCGTGGATCGGTGGCAGGCGGCGATAGCTGAGCTAGAACCGAGATCAGGACGAGGGAGGTGGTAAACATGCTGAAAGATCCTCGCGGTCAGGACACTATTGATCTCGGCAGAGAGGCGCCGCGTCTTTAGGAAGACGGGCTTCCCTCCGAGCACGATGTCTGGTTGCAGGGATTGAGCATATGCACGATCTCGACAGCAACGCTCGGCGTCTTTAGGATCCGCCTGCGCGAACAACCACTACCGATCTCTACTTCCGGTAGCGAAGACCGGACGCGGAGGTCAGGGGTGCCCGGTCGCTAAGTACGGCGGCATCCTCGATAAGCCCGATGACGACCAAGTGGTCGCCGGCTTCTACCAGGTTGGCGACCTCGCAATCGAAATAGGCGACTGAATCGGTCAGGATGGCGGCGCCGCTCTCGGCGGGCCGCTGGGCCACGTCGGCCAGCTTGTCGTCCCCGGTGGTCGCCTGCTTGGCGAAGCGACCGGCAAGCGCCGCCTGATCCGCGCCGAGGAGGTTGACACAAAAGTTCTTGGTGCTGCGGAGCAGATCCACGCTGTAGTGCAACTTGTCCACCGCGATCATCAGCATGGGTGGCTGAAACGAAACCTGGCTCATCCAAGAGATGGTCAAACCATTCTCGACCTTGGCTCCACCGCGGCCCAGGGTCACCACCGAAACGCCATAGGGAACCTTCGCCAGGACGTCGCTGAAGTTGCTCGTAGTCATCGCTTGCCTCTGAGATGTGGAATCTGGAAACCCGAATGCAGGAGCCTATGCGACGCGGCCTCGCGGGGCAAGCGGGATGCGGCTAGCGTGCTGCCTCCCGCGTCCCACGCAACAGACGTTGCTCTAGCGCACGCATGATCTTGGCTTGCTTCGGGCGGTGGTGGTCGTGGCCGAATAGGTGGCACAGACCGTGGATAGACAGCCGGGCGAGTTCGCCAGGTAGCCGGCCCTTACCGCTGCGGCGAAGCGCGGTTTCGACGGAGATGACGATATCGCCTAGGAACACGCCGTCGCCAGCGGGGTCGGATTCGCCGCCCAGGTCCTGCTGATGAAAACTGAGCACATCCGTCGCGCGGTCGAGCTTGCGGTAATTGCGATTGAGCGTGCAGATTTCTTCGTCGCCCGTGAGCAGCAGCGCGACCTCGCAGCGGGCTCGGCCTAGCAAACGCAGGGCCGCGCGCAGGCGGGCGCCGATCTCGCGGCCAGCCGATGCCGCCAGCAACTTGCGCGCCTCGGGCCGAACAAGAACAGCGACCTTGCTCATAGCACCCGCTTGTACACTTCGGACTCGACGAACAAGCGAAACAGATCGCCGTCGCACTTGCCGGCTTTGACCTCGCCCTCCAGGATGCCCAGTGCGCGCGCCACGGGAACCGCGGATTTGTAGGGACGATCCGAGGCGGTGAGGGCGTCGAAGATGTCGGCGATGGTCAGCATGCGCGTCTCAACCGGGATCTCGTCGCCGCGCAAGCGCTGGGGATAGCCGCTGCCGTCGAGCAGTTCGTGGTGCCCGCCCGCAATGTGGGGCACGTTGTGCAGGGTGCGCCCCCACGGAATCGTGCGCAGGAAGGCGATGGTGTGGTCGACGTGGCTTTGGATCTGCTGTCGTTCGTCCGCGGTGAGGCTGCCGCGCGGGACTTGCAAGGCTGCGAGTTCCTCGGGGGTCAGATAGGGCTGCGCGTTCCCCGACTCGTCCGCGTAGGTCAAGTTCGCGATCTCCATCAGGCGGGCCAGGGCCGGCCGATCCATCAAGGTGGGTTCGTCGGCGGCCAGCACCAGCTGCCAGCACTCGTCGAGCAGCGCGAGACGTGCGGCGAGGTCGAGCTCGATGGCGGACGATGCTTCCCGCGCTCCGGCGCCACCCGATTCAAGAATGGTCAGCTTTCGGCGCAAGGCCGCAGCCTCGATCGACTTGCGCACGAAACGGAAGCGCATGGAAACCGCGGCCAGTTGCCAATCGTAAAGCTTCTTGGCTTTGACCAGCACGTGCTCGCGCACCCCCACCTTGCCGAAATCGTGCAACATACCGGCGTATTCGAGCTGGCGAAGATCGTCTCGCGAAAAGTGCAGCGCAGCCAAGGGCCCGGCCGCCACGGCATCGACCTTTTCGGCCAAGCCCACTGAAAGCGTCGCCACGCGCCGCGAGTGCCCCGACGTCGTGGGATCGCGAGATTCGATGGCGGTCACCGAGGCGTCGACGAAACTTTCGAACAGTCGGCGAATCTCGTCGTACAGGATGGCGTTTTCCAGCGACACCCCGGCTTGCGAGGCCAGCGCCAGTGCCATTTCTTCGGCCAGGCTGTCGAAGGGCACGACCTCGGCGGCGAAATCGGCGGGCGCTTGCAGCTTCTTCGCCGGCTCGCGCTTCTTGTTGATCAGCTGTACGACGCCGATGACGTCGCCCATCGCTGAGGTCATGGGCACGGTAAGCATCGAGCGCGCCTCGTAGCCGGTCTTCTGGTCGAAGGTGCGATTGTGGGTCAAGCCTTCGATGTCGGTCGCAAGCGCGCCTAGGTCGGGAATATTGATGGGCCGGCCGCCTAGCACCGTCTTGCCCGCAATCGACGAGCCATCGACCTTGAGCGTGAACTCTTGAAAATCGACGGGCATGGAGTCGTTTTGCGACAGCATGAAGTGCAGATTCGTGTTGCCGCTCTTGCCTACGCCGAGCGCCGCAGATCGCCGACGCAGGACTTCCCGTGGCATGGGCACGTGCAAGCTTGTCGGGCCACTCGCCTCGGCCGGGCCGCTTGCTTCCGCCTCGGCGGCTTCAAGCACATAGACGCTGCCGGCATCGGCACCAGTGATCTGGCGGCTCTTGAACAGGATCAGGTCGAGCAACTTGCGGATATCGCGCTCCGACGAAAGCGCGCGCGATATGGCAAGAAGCTCGTCACGTTCGTAGCGGGCGCGTGCGGCGGCTTGCTCGGTGTCGGCCGGCTTTTCCCCCGCAACCACTGCCACCGCTCACTTCCCAGGTCGAGCCCAGCCACCTTGGTCCGCGTCGTCTTCCGCGCGCTTGCGCTCGTAGGCGCGGATGATCTTGGCTACCAGCGGGTGGCGAACCACATCGACCTCGGTGAAGTAGCAGATGGCGATCCCTTCGACGTCCTTGAGCAAGGACTCCGCCTCGGTAAGGCCCGAGCGCCGTCGGTCGGGTAGATCGATCTGCGTGACGTCGCCAGTAACCACCGCCTTCGATTCGAAACCGAGGCGGGTGAGGAACATCTTCATCTGCTCGCCCGTGGTGTTCTGGGCCTCGTCGAGAATCACGAAGGAATCGTTGAGGGTGCGCCCGCGCATGAAGGCCAGCGGCGCGATTTCCAGGATTCCGCGCTCCATCAGTTGCTGGGCGCGATCGAAGTCGACCATGTCGTGCAAGGCATCGTAGAGCGGCCGCAGATAGGGCGACACCTTGTCTTCCATGGTGCCGGGCAGAAAGCCCAACCGCTCGCCCGCCTCGATGGCCGGCCTGGTGAGCACGATACGCTTCACGCGCTTTTCGAGCAGCTCGCGCAAAGCCAGCGCCATGGCCAGGTAGGTTTTGCCCGTGCCGGCGGGACCGATGGCGAACACGATGTCGCGCTCACGGATGGCGTCGACGTAGCGCTTTTGTGCCAGGCCCTTGGGTGCGATGGGACGGGCGTGGCTGCCGACAAGAATGGTGTCGGAAAAAACCTCCTGCAAATTGGCGCTGGCATCGCCACGCAGAACCTCGGCCGCGCGGCCCACATCCTCGGGTCCGATGGGCCGACCGCTGCGGGCCATGCGGTACAGTTGCTCGACAAGGCGCCTGGCCTGAGCGATGGCGTCGGCGTTGCCCATCAAGGTCAGCTCGTTGCCGCGCGAGTGCAGCTTCGCGTTGGTCTCGATCTCGATGCGCTTGAGGTTGGCGTTGCGCTCGCCAAAAAGCATCATCGCCACGCGATTGTCGTCGAGCACGACGCGATCGGACTCGACGTCGGTACCAGAATGCGAATGATCGGAAGAGCGAGGACTCAAGGTTGCACGACCCTCTGTAGCACGAACGCCGAGCAAGAACCAGGCGGCAGTCTCGTTAGGGCGGCGCTAGAGTACGCGGCCGTGAACGACGAAACGCCAGCGCCAACCTTGAATCTCGACCCCTTGCCGGGCAAACAGACCGGCGCGAACCTCACCCGCCTGGTGGGACTGATGCAGCGACTGCTTGCGCCCGACGGGTGCGCCTGGGATCGCGAACAGACGTTGGCCACGCTACTGCCCTACCTCGTGGAGGAAACCTACGAGGTCGTGGATGCCTTGCAATCCGGCAACGTGGCCGACCACTGCGAAGAACTCGGCGACTTGCTCTTGCAGGTGATCTTCCAGGCCGAGCTTCGCCATGCCGAGGGCGCGTTCGGCATCAACGAGGTGATCGACGGAATCGTACGCAAGCTCATCCGCCGGCACCCACACGTGTTCGGCGACGTGCAGGCAAACAACGCCGAAGAAGCGCTCGCCAGCTGGGCCAAGCTCAAGGCCACGGAAAAGGCGAAAAAAGGTAAGAAAGGCGCGCTCGACGGCATTCCCCGCAGCGCACCCGCCCTGGTACGGGCCATGCGCGCGGGCGAGAAAGCCGGCGCGGTCGGCTTCGACTGGCCCGACGTCGCGGGCGTACGCGACAAGGTCAACGAAGAACTGGCCGAATTCGACGAGGCCTGCGCCATCAAGGATCGCCGGTCGATGTCCGACGAGCTTGGCGACCTTCTGTTCGCCATCACGAATCTCGCGCGCAAGCTCGATCTCGACGCCGAGCACGCCTTGCGCGAAGCCACCGATCGCTTCGGCCGCCGCTTTCGCCACATGGAAGAACACCTGGAAGCCGAAGGCCGTACCGTCAAGTCAGCCTCGCCCGAAGAACAGAACACCTTGTGGGAAGCCGCCAAGAAGGCGGGTGTGAAGTAGGAGTCTTTCACCACAGAGAGCACAGGGAGCGCAAAGGCCGGAGAAGAACGGGTTTTCCGGATCTTGGATCCGTACCCTTTTCCTGTCTGTGCTCTCTGTGGTGAAAATTCCGAACCAACACACCCCAACTACAACCAATGCAGGGCTCGTCCGAGCAGCACGAAGGGCACGCCCCACAGGCCAGCGAACACATCGTCCATCATCACACCCCAGCCTTCGCGAAAACCTTCCGCCTGGCGCGCCGGCCACGGCTTCCACTGATCGAAGATGCGAAAGAGCACCACGCTGGCAAGGATCCCTTTCCAGTTGTTGGGCGCGGCCACCAGCGTGATAAGCACACCCGCCACTTCGTCGATGCACACAATCTGCGGATCCTTGAGCCCTGTCCTGCGCACCACTTGGGTCGCGGCCCACACGCCGACCAAGGTCACCATCACCGCGCCGGCAGCCACGGCGAACGGTCCGCCTCGCGCCAGTAGAAGGTAGAACGGAATGGCACCGATGGTGCCTGCGGTGCCCGGCATTTTGGGGAAGCGGCCACAGCCGAACCAGATGGCAAGGACGTAGGCGAGCCGGTATTTCATGTCCTCACGTCTCCTCGCCGAGCATGCGGCGCACTTCCATCGAGTAGCCTTGGCCGTCGTGAACCACGAGTGCTGGTTCGATCCGCGCCTCGACCGCCGAGCGCGCGGCCTCGACGAGGATCCGATTGGGCACCTCGCCGGCTCGGGACACCACCTCGCGGGAGTGCGCGACGAAAAAGCCGTGCGCCGCAAGTCCATCACGCAGTTCCGACCAGCGATCGAAGGGAAAGATCGTGGCCAGCCGCCCGTCGGTGTTCAGGGCCGTCGCCGCCACGTCCAGCCATTCGGAAAGCGCCAGCGTCACCTCGTGGTTGGCCATGGCCTTTTCCGAGAGTGGGGGGAGCGCGCCCTCGCCGACAGGGCGGAACGGCGGGTTGGTGGCGACCCAATTGAATGCCTGTGCCGGCACCGCGCCGTCCGCGCGCACATCGCCCGTGACGACTCGAAAACGATGGGCAAATCCGTTCGCCTCGGCTCCCTGCTTGGCCAGCGCGGCCAGACGCGGCTGGATCTCCACCCCGACACCGCGCGCGGTCGCATCCCGGGCCAGCAGTAGAAAGGACAGCGCGCCGCTGGCGCAGCCGATGTCCAGAAAATGACCGAGGGGCGGGACGATGAAACCGGCGAGCAACACCGGATCGAGACTGCTACGAAACCCTCGCCGCGGCTGAAACAACTTCACACGCCCACGCAGAAGCGTGTCGTGCGTGATCTCGTCTTGCTCCGGCACGCAGGCCTCGGTGGTCACAGGCCCGGCGCCTGGTCGGCCCGAATCTTCTGCATCACCAAACCGGTGGCCAGCTTGGGCTGAAAGTAGGTCGACTTCTGCGGCAGCACGAAGCCGGCCTCGCACGCGGCGAGCACCTGCTCGATCTTGGTCGCGTTCATAATGAAGGCAGCTTGCACGGCGCCGCTCGACACTCGCCCCAGGGTTTCGCGCAAATCGTGGCTGTAGGTCAGGTTTTGCTGTTTGGCCATGGCCTCGGCGCCGATGCCCAGGATCGGATCCAAGATCAGTCCGTGCAGCACGCTGACGTCCAGGCAGCCCAAGGTGGGCGGCCCCAGGCGCGACAGATCCGCGTCCTTGCGCAACCGCAGCCAGGTCGTGCGCTCGGACTTCGGGCGGCGTACGGCAAAGCTCACCGCGGCCTCGCCTTCCCGGCGCAGGCGCTCGCCGATGCTGACAGCGTCGCGCTCGTTGCCGTCCTCGACTGTGAACCAAGGCTTGCACCGCTCGTCCAGGGCATCGAGCGAGGATTCGGGCAGGCCGTGTACCATCCGGTGCGTGGGCAGCACGAGAAGGCCGGGATCTTCCGCACGCGCGAAAAACATGGGGCCGAAATCCGCCTGCGAGGTTCCCGGTGCGGCGCCTGCGGGGCGAAGCGCATCGCGAATGGCGACCATGGTTTCGTAGCGGTGGTGGCCGTCGGCGATCATGACCTGCTTGGGCGCGAGCGCCTGCACCACCGCCGCGATGGTCGCCCTGTCCGTAATCACCCACAGTCGGTGCCGGCAGCCATCGGGCGTCGTAGCGTCGACATCGGGCGCGCCCGTGGTGGCACGTTCGAGAGCCGCCTCCGCCACACCCTGGGGATCGCGATAGAGCGTGAAAATCTGCGAAAAATTGGCCTCGGTGGTCTTGATGAGCTTGAAGCGATCGACCTTGGGACCCGACAGCGTGTGCTCGTGGGGCAGCACCACGCGCTCCGAGAACGGCGAAAGCTCGATAAGCGCGAAGAAACCCTTGCGCGTATACGTGCGCGGGCCGCTGCCGGTGTCGAAGGAAAACGTCTGCTCGTAGCGATAGATGGCTGGCTGTGGATCTTCGCGCAAACTGCCGTCGGCCATCCAGGCCTTCAGCAGTTCGCGCGCGTGTTCGTATTTCGCGTCGCCCTCGCCGCGCGGTAGATCGAGGTGCACGATGTTGCGCTCGTCCCGCGTTTCGAGCTCGGCGCGCTGCTCGGCCGAGATGACATCGTAGGGCGGCGCAATGACCTTCGCGGTCTCGGGCAGACGCGTGGAATCGAAACGAAGGGCACGAAAAGGGACAATGCGGGGCATGATTTGGTCACTTTAATTTCCAAGCCCCAGAAAGCCAAGCGCGATGGTCGGCTCACAGATTTTCACCACAGAGGGCGCAGAGAGCCCAGAGGTTGCGGAAGAATGAGCGTTCGGATCTAGGATTCGGAGAACCCTTTGCTTCCGGCCTCTGCGCTCTCGGCGTCTCTGTGGTGAAAAAGTATTCTACCGGCTCAGCTCTCTTGCTCGGGATACAGGTGCCGCAGGCCTTCAGCACTCGCCGGGCACACGCCGCGCTCGGTGATGATGCCGGTAACCAGGCGGGCGGGGGTGACGTCGAAGGCGGGGTTGGCCGCGGCGCTGCCCTCGGGCAGGATGTTCACCGAGACGAGCTCACCTTGGGCAGTGCGGCCGCGCATCCAACGAACCTCGTCGGCGCTGCGCTCTTCGATGGCGATCTGGGCCACGCCGTCGGTCATTTCCCAGTCGATGGTCGAGCCAGGCAGGGCGGCGTAGAACGGAACGCCGCAGTCGTGCGCCGCCAGCGCCTTCAGATAGGTGCCGATCTTGTTGCAAACGTCGCCGGTGGCAGTCGTGCGATCCGAGCCGACGATGCAGAGGTCGACGCGGCCGTGCTGCATCAGGTGCCCGCCGGCGTTGTCCGCGATCACGGTGTGGGGAACGCCGTGCTGGCCAAGCTCCCACGCCGTCAGCGAGGCGCCCTGGTTGCGCGGCCGGGTCTCGTCGACCCACACGTGCAGGGGAATGCCGGCATCGTGCGCCTTGTAGATGGGCGCCAGCGCGGTTCCGTAGTCCACCGTCGCCAGCCAGCCGGCGTTGCAGTGGGTGAGCACGTTGATGCGCCGACCGGGATGTTTTTGGGCGCTCTCGGCCAGGATGTGCTTGCCGTATTCACCGATGGACGCGCAGCTGGCCACGTCCTCGTCGCAGATGTCGGCGGCGGCCTGGAACGCGGCTGCTGCGCGATCGGCGACCGGCAGCGGAGCCACGGCCGCGACGATCTCGTTCACGGCCCAGCGCAGGTTGACCGCCGTAGGGCGCGTGGCGATGAGCCTTGTTCGCGCGACCTCCAGGGCCGCCGTCGTAGCATCGGCACGCAAGGCCAGGGCCATGCCGTAGGCACCGGCGGCGCCGATGAGCGGCGCACCCCGCACGATCATGTCGACGATGGCGCGCACGGCATCGTCGAGGGTGAATAAGCGTACAAGAGCGAATTCGTGCGGTAACCGCGTTTGATCGATGACCTCGACGGCGCGGCCGTCTTCGACTGGGTAGATCGTCCGGTAGTGTTTGCCGCTGACTTTCATTGCTTTATCCGAGGTATTTCCCGATGAGCAGCGACAATCGATCGCGGACGTCGTCCGGGATCCTGCGCTTGTCGCTCCAGATGCCAAGGCGGAGCGCCGACTGGCAGCCACAGGGTCGCGCACTTTGCGCCGCCACCTGCGGAATCGCCTTGGCGATGAGCGAAATCGCATTCTGTGTCGCCGCTTTCACGTTATCGATGATCTCCTCCAGCAAGCGCAACTTGTCCTCGTCGTCGGGCCGCTTGCGCCAGCAGTCGTAGTCGGTGACCAGGGCTACCGCCGCGTAGCAGATCTCCGCCTCACGCGCCAGCTTGGCCTCGGGCATGAGGGTCATGCCGATGAGATCGCCGCCCCAGGCACGATGCATTTCGCTTTCGGCGCGCGTGGAAAATTGCGGGCCTTCCATGCACACGTAGGTTCCGCGCGAGTGCAGCTTGACCGGCAGCCCCGCACCCACACCGGAGAGCACGTGGCGCAGCGTCGGACAAAACGGCATCGCCATCTCGACGTGGGCGGCGATGCCATCGAAGAACGAGTTGGGCCGGCAGAAGGTCTTGTCGATCACCTGATCGGGCAACACCAGATCGCGCGGGGCGATGGTTTCGCGCAAGCTGCCGCAAGCGGCGCTGGCCAGAATGTGGGTCACGCCGAGCGACTTAAGGGCGTAGATGTTGGCGCGAAAGGGCACCGACGAGGGACCAAGCAGATGGCCTTCTCCGTGCCGGCAGAGCAGCGCTACCGGCGTCCCGGCGATCTGCGTGGTGACGATGGGGCCCGACGGCATGCCAAAAGGCGTGTCGATGGTGTGACTTTGCCCGGCCCCGAGTGCCCCCAGCGATTCGCCAAGGCCCGTGCCGCCAATGATTCCGATCATGCGCTTCCTCCCGTGAGATTCACAAACACTGGGAGAGTGCCCGGTCGCGCCCGGCAGTGCAAGGTGGTGCTGTGCAACCTGCAACTAGAACTTGTAGGAAATCTTGCCGCTCATGTGCAGGGTCACGTCCGCGGCCCACACCTCTTCGGGGAATATGCCGGCGAGCTGCATGGTGATGACGACCTTCTTGGCCGCCCACACTTTCGACACATTGATAGGATACGTGGTCGGGGCGTCGATCACCGGGCTTGCCACCGCGTTCGCGGG
>Ga0265314_10002957_pt1 | contig 16837 bp, 16 predicted proteins | sample 4126metaG_FD_203106 | JGI IMG/M metagenome (GOLD analysis project Ga0265314, IMG submission 203106) | Rhizosphere microbial communities from Carex aquatilis grown in University of Washington, Seatle, WA, United States - 4-1-26 metaG | ecosystem: Host-associated > Plants > Roots > Rhizosphere >... | reverse complement strand
GCTTCTACGATCTCATGTCCGCCAACAACGCTAAAACAGCCTTCAAACTCGTAACCGCCTCAAAACACGTCAGGTTATCGAATTTGTGATTCGGCCATAGACAATTGCTGTGTGTCAACGAATCTGCTGGACGGGGCCTACTTCGTCGCCGCCGAGGGCAATCTGGTCGCTGTGGGTGCTTTCCGTGGCGTGACGCTGTTCAGTGTGTCAACACCATCGGCAGGGGTGTTGAAGCACGAGTGGCCTGTTCAAAACTCGATCGGTTCGCTGGCCATCTCGAAGAGTGTCTTGGCGATGGCCTCCCCCTTTGACCAGTCCGTAACGCTACTCTCGGTCTCCAACCTGGACATGCCTGTCGAATTGGCGACTTTGGAAAAGGGCTCCCCGGGATGGGACAATTTGGGAGCACCTAGCGCCGTGGCAATCTCGGGCAACCTGCTGGTGATTGCCTCGCGGGACGACCATGTGGTCACGTTGGCCAATATCACCGATCCGTCCCATCCTCTCCCGCTTGCCGCCCTCAAACAGGGCAGCTTTGGATTTGCGGACCTAATCTACCCTAACTCGGTGGCGGTGGCGGGCAATCTCCTCGCCATCGCCAATTGGGATACGGACGGCCCACATCAATTGGTTCTGGTTGACGTAAGTGATCCCGTCAACCCGGCGAAGCGCGCCACACTGGACATCGATGCCATCCAGATCGCTCCGGGGCAGAGCAGCCTGGCGTTGGCTGGGAACGCGCTCGCGTTAGCTACCGCGAGTCCTGACGTGGTGATCCTGATCGATGTGACCGATCCAGATAAACCGGCATTGCGAGCGTCCCTGCAGGGAGGGGAACGGGTCGCACTTTCACCGACTCGGCTGGCGATAGCCTCATTGGGCTCGGTCACCCTGTTTGACGTCAGCAATCTCGGACGACCACTGGAACTAGGTGCAGCCACAGACGGAGTCGCCGGCATGCACCTTTTACCATTAAGGGGGATGGCGTTCGCGGGCACCAATATAGCCCTGGCACAGAGTAATTTTCAGCCAGACCTCTATCCTTCGTATTCTGGCTTCTCGCTCCTAAGTTTCCAGCCCCAACCGTTAGGACTTCTTAGCCGAGGCTGGGTGGGGGTTGGCACGAGCTCTCCGACAGCTCCGCTGGATGTCGTGGGGAGTGTTGCAGTCGAACAGGCCGACTTCTTCAGCGTTAATGCGGAACGGGTAGAACTTGGCGTCAATAACACCGCCTCTGCGGGTGCCTCCACTGCAATCGGTGAGAGAACCATCGCTTCCGCAGTGGCCGCTACCGCCTTGGGCGACACGACTATTGCCTCTGGCTTTGCGGCAACGGCCCTCGGCTCGAAGTCCAACGCTTCCGGCGACGACTCGATCGCCGGGGGCGACAACTCGACCGCCAGCGGTGTGGTATCGTTCGCCATGGGCGAGCATGCCAACGCCAGCGGGCGGTACTCGACCGCGCTGGGTTCCCTCACCACCGCCGGTGGCGAGGCTAGCTTTGCCGCAGGTTCACATGTAAGGGCACTCACCGATCACTCCTTTGTCTGGGGAGACGGTCAGACGGGATCTTACTTCGATTCGACGCGGCCCGACCAGTTCCTAATACGCGCCCAGGGCGGCGTCGTGATCAATACAGCGTTTCCCGCCGCCGCTCTCGATGTTACCGCGACTCTAGGTGGCGCGATCCTCGGAACCGCATCGACGGGAAACGCTCTTTTCGGAATCTGCTACGACAGCGGCAGCAGCGGTGTGTATGGAGAGAACCAATCGGAAGGGTTTGGCTTGGCGGGTCGCACTTCGGGCGAAGGGATCGCGGTCTTTGGCGAGAACACCAATGACGTCGGATGGGCGGGGTATTTCCATGGTGGTGTGGGAGTTACCGGCCAATTGCAACTCGGCACAGCCAAACTACCGGGTTCGCTTAACTATGGTTCTTATGGACTCATCGTCGAAGGGGGCGGGATTAACGTCAAATTCGGCAACATTGACCTCGATGCTGGCGACGTGACGGCGCAGCTATTCCTCTTGAACTCCGACCGCAATGCTAAGGCCGATTTCGCGCCGGCGGATACCGGTGACGTACTTGACCGACTGATCCAAATCCCTATCCAAACGTGGCGTTTCAAGACCGAATCCAAGGGCATCAAACACTTGGGTCCTATGGCTCAAGACTTCCACCACGCTTATGGCTTAGGCTCGACCCCCACTGCCATCGCGTCGGTCGACGAGAGTGGCGTGGCACTGGCCGCAATCCAGGGATTGAACGAGAAAGTCGAAAAGGAAGTTCGCGCGCTGCGCACTGAGCTTGCTTCCAAGGAGGCTTCTATCAAGGATCTCAACTCACAGATTACCGAGCTTCGTAGGCTCGTCGACGATCTCTCCATTGCGCGAAAGCAGGTAAAGTACACCGCGGTTTCCCCAACCGGACCGGCGGAGCGATGAAGACAGAGAAAGGGGCATTAAACATTCAGCGAACCGGTGGCGTTCACAGAGCAAACTTGGGATGCTTGCTTTCGAAAGTGAAGACCCCGGAATTGCCGCTCCATCGAGGTGCAATCCACCGCGACAAAAGTGCAACGACGAAATCAGAATCCTACAATGACACCCATGAGCGTATTCGAGTTGGAATTTGAAATTCACTCGACCGGTAACAGCACCGACGTTGCGCAAACCCCGAAGCGATTCCTGGGCAATAACATTGGTGGTGGCGTTCCGGCTGCTCTCCGGACCAGCGCCCGGCGAAGGAGTCCTGATAAGCGATTTCAACACGGTGGATCCGCTGAACCCAGCCATGGCCGACGGCACTTGGTCTTCCCAAGTGACATCGTGTGCCGATGGCGTCAATAGGGGGCAGCAGGTGGCGCCAACTGGCGTCAACGGACATCCGAACTCCTCGGGTCATGCTTTCCCCCCACTTCTTCCTGCCCCTCGACTTGACCCGCAGGATCCGCTTGGTTCTTACAGCCCGTCTGCTGCCCGGCCACTCGGCTGGTCTTCCGATTACGATGGCCCTGGTAAGTGACCAGGGCCGCAACAGCGCTTATCGACCGGGCTCTTTATTTCAAAACTCTCGTCAGTCGTCCCAACGAGTTTTCTTTCGCTGTCAACGTTGCGCTGCGGTTTAGCGTTCAAGGTCAGCCCGCTCCCCGTTTGGAACCTAGCGGCGACACTCCGAACATCATCGCTGGATATAGCGGAAACTCCGTGCTACCCGGCTTAGAAGGTGTCAGGATCGCGGGCGGTGGAACTGCCATCACATTTGGCGGACAATCTCAACCCAACGAGATTCTCGGGAATGGCTATTTTGCCACCATCGCGGGCGGCTACCACAATTTAGTGAACTATTACGCTGGTGTCGTAGGTGGCGGCGCTGTTAACTCGGCAAACGCTGGATTCTCAATCCATCTCGAGCGGCCAGTTTAATCAAATCTGGGGCGCGTTTTCAAGCATTTCGGGAGGTGGGAGCGATACCGTGTCGAGTGCCTCGACTCACTCCGCCCTCGCGGGTGGGCGCGGGGACTCGACACTCGAACACTCGGCTGGGTCTTTTATCGGAGCCGGCGATTTCAACGAGATAGGCCCTGGCTCGGACCACTCCACCATTGGCGGCGGTGGAGCCAACTCGATCGAGGCCAGTTATGGGTTCACCGGTAGAGGGGCGCAGAACTCGGTCCAGTCTGGCCCCAGTTATTGAAGTATTGGCGGCGGATACCAGAACATCGCAAGGGGGTGGCTTCGAGGGTTACCGGCGGCCGGGGAAACGTCGCCACAGGTAATCTTTCGGTTGTGTTATTAGGGAACAGTAACAGTGCCTCGGGATCGGCATCTGTTGCGGCGGGCTCGGGCGCCTCTGCGGATCATGTCGGCACCTTCCTGTTTGCTGACAGTGTCATCGAGAACGGTCGGATTCCCTCGATTGGATCCACAGCGAGTAACCAGTTCACGGCGCGATTCACCGGCGGATTTCGCCTCATGACAGCGGTTGATGGAAACAGGCCACCGCTGCGGTCCAGATCTTTCCCGGCTCGGGAGCTTGGAACAGGCTGGGTGATCGGCAAGCCAAGGATAATTTCGAGCCGGTTGATGGGGAAAGGTTGCTCGAAACCTTGGCTGCCCTGCCTCTCGAGACGTGGAATTACCGCACCGAAGATCCGTCGATTCGACATCTCAGTCCTACCGCTCAGGATTTCAGCGGTACGTTCTAATTGGGAGAGACGAGACCACGATCTCGACCATCGATTCTAAGGGAGTTGCCCTCGCGGCCATACAAGGCTTAAACCAGAAACTGGAGGCTAGAGTGGCTTCGTTGGAGAAGGCTCTGGAGACACCGGATCAACGAATTTTGGCGCTCGAACAAACCTTCTTCACGATCGGCTGTAACCTTAACGGCCAAACGCAAAACAAAGAAGCCGATCGCTAGCCAAGGCCCTCATCGATCCATCACTCGCGATTTTGGAATCGCCCTTCAACTTACCCCTACCTGTCGATCCGCCGGATAGGCACAAATGGATCAACGACCTCGTTCTGTTTGACGTTTTCTTCAATTCTTTTTGGCACTCTTCCCGGATGAAATCCGCATTGAGCGATGAGAGTCGCAGTGTTAGCCACCAGTTCCTTCTTCGTCGGGACCGTGGCAGCCTCGCTTCGCCGGTTGGCAGTAAATCATTGAACGACAAGAACTAACGTAAGAATGGTGATCGCAATGAATATCACAACAAGTTTCATTCTCGGGTCCTTAATGACGGCGTCTCTTCTTTCCTCCACTTTCGCCCAAGGCGTCCTGGTTAGTGATTTTAAATCGCTTAACCCGCTCACCCTGCCACAGGCAGATTGGGCAACGCCGGTTTCGCAAATCCAGCCGTTTAACGATGGGGGGATCACGGGCCAAGAGGTCACTTCGATCGGGGGCGGCAACCCGACCGGTTTCGGGGGAGCGCTGACCGCGTTCTTTGCGCCCCTCAATCTGAGCGGGCAGTCCAGCCTGACTCTTTCCCTCCGCGTCCAGCCAGGCAACCAAGTCACCACGGTGCAGGTCGCGCTGTTTTCCGATAACGACAATCAATCGGCCGTCTGGCAACCAACAATTTCGCTCTCCGACTCGGGTTTCCAGACGATTCCTTTGGACCTAAGCAGAGCGCTGCCTGGGACTACACTGGATTTTGGCCATGTCACAAGGCTCGGCATTGGCGGCTTGGAATCAGCCGATCAACAGGTTAATCCTTTTCGCATGCAGTTTGCCTCATTGGTGGCCGTGCCGGAGCCGTCTACGCTGATTCTTGGGGGGCTTGCGGTGGTTGGTTTTGTGGCTTGGAAAGGCCTCACGCCACGGCGGAATTCGCAGACATCCAGTCGTGGCCTTAAATGGATGTTGGGCCCGACGCTGAACCCAGGCTCCGCCAGCGATAATTGAAAACTGGAAGCCGCGATTCTCTATTAAAAAAACAATTCATGAGACTTTCCATTTTGATTCCTCTACTGCCCCTCGTTCTCCCCTGTTGGCCCAACGCAAGTGGGGTGCACGCACAGACTGTCGGCTATTTCACAAACACGACCTACAAGATCGTTCAGTTGACGGGGGAGACCGACTCGGCGCGCCGCATCCCCACAACGAGCCGAACTTATGAGAACGAATGCGTGACGGGCACCGACCTAGGCAGCACTTTCGAACATAATGGTCTTCTATATTTTCTCTTCGGGGACACGCCCAGCCTCCCCTGTGGGACTGGCACCGACGATTTCCTGGGTTGGAGCGACGCCAGGCGGCCGGAGGACATTTTCTTGAACGTGCACAAGAGCGTGGACTGCCGCGGCGGTTCCTGTTTCGAACCAATCACGATTCCTGGCGTTCGCATGGCGGGCTGTGAGGTTCCCTCCTATGGAATCTCAGTGAGTGGTCGAATCTACATGGTCGCAACAACCGATGCCCTGGGGAACTGCGACATGGGCCGCTCGGTGATGACTGTCTCAGAAGATGATGGACGCTCGTTCCGGAGGCTGTATGACCTATCCACGCTGGATTTGGACAGCAGTGGTGCCAGCCATATTGATGGGGCAGGGAAAATCATTAATGTGTCCATGGTCGAGGTTCACGGCCAGAGAAGTCAGAATCTGCCGGAGGAACCTTGTGTCCTCATATGGGGCAGCGGAAAGTACCGGGGCAGCAATGTTCGCCTCGCTTACGTACCGTCGTCCCAGATTGCAAACCGGTCGGCTATCCGCTACCTCTCGGGAGTCGATCGACGCGGCTCACCGTTGTGGAGCAAGGAGGAGAGCAATGCTATCGACTTATTTGACCAACCACAGATCGGGGAGCTTTCGGTTCAATTCTGTGGGCAGCTTGGACAGTGGATTATGCTCTATAATTCGGACGATTTCGGTAGTTTTCATGCCGGAATTCACATGCGCTCGGCACGTTGGCCCTGGGGACCTTGGTCTCCTGAGCCTACAGTTGTTTTTGATGGTTGGAGGGACCGTGCCTACGGCCGCTACATCCACGTTTCGACGGATATTGGTCAATGGGATGTTTTTTCGGACTCACCATATGTCGGACCCGAAACGTCAGGGGGTCCGTACGGTCCGTATCTCATTCCGCGTTTTTTTCATGGCGATCATGATCGGGCTACGATCGTTTACACCATGTCCACGTGGAACCCCTACCAAGCGATCTTGATGCAATCCGACATCGGGTACCCAGACCAGTTGCCCCCTGAACGCAACAGCACGTTTGTGACATTGCCCGGGAGCCGCGGTTGGAAAGTATCCGGAAATTTCCTGCGGCCGTTTGTGTGGACCAACGGCGTTCCTTACGTCACAAGCTACGCCGATCACGGCGATGCGGACATGGGCGTGGCGCAATACGGCTTCTTACCTAGCTCCCGCGATCAAGCGCTGGAATTTGGCGTACACGGTGGCGATGCGGAAGTAGTGCTGATAGAGCAAACGAACGATACGCCGACATCGCCACCCGATATTCCGCAGTTTTATGCGGCGTTAAAACGGGGCGATTACGGTCGGGTCGTCGAGACTGTGATCGGTCCGCAGAGCAACGACCACGAATTAACCGTTCGCTGGGACCTGAGGCGGCATTGCGGGAAGAGGATGCGCCTGTTCGTGATCGACTGGCTTGATCGGCCGTGGGGCTTTATCAGTGTCTCCCAGATAACTCGGTTTTCTCTTAATGCAGCCTCACATTCCCATTGATGTCGGTTAGCCACCGCTTTATTAGCAATGAACGACAGAACCACGGTTGAGGCAGCGGGCACCCTGGGAGTCGGGTAGCGGACACAGCTTGTTGGTTTATTTGGAAATCTTAGCCGCCCGACATTGAAACTATGGACCATCGAGCGGAGTTGCTTAAGGACGTGCTGGCGGAGGCCATGGGAATGGAGGATCAGGAGCAACGAGCGGCCTTCGTGGCACGGAGTTGCGGCGACGATCTCGCATTACGACGCGAGGTCGAAGAGCTGATCCGTGCGGCTGGGGCTGCCGGCCGGTTTCTGCCCGCGCGACCAAAAACGAACACCGCAGCGAAGGCGCTACTGGCCATCGGCGAAGCGATGGACTCCGCGATGACCAGCGCCATCCCACTGACCGAGAAGGCAGGTGATCGAATTGGGCGGTACAAGTTGCTGCAGAAAATTGGGGAAGGTGGATGCGGTATCGTTTACATGGCCGAACAGGAGGAGCCCGTGCGACGCATGGTGGCCTTGAAGGTCATCAAACTCGGGATGGATACCAAAGCGGTGGTGGCGCGTTTTGAGGCTGAACGCCAGGCGTTGGCGCTAATGGACCACCCGAACATCGCGAAGGTCCTGGACGCGGGCGCAACCGATGCGGGCCGTCCGTATTTCGTGATGGAGCTAATCAAGGGCATCAAGATAACGGAATATGCTGACCAGAACCAGCTTCCGACTCGCGAGCGCCTGCAACTGTTCATGGCGGTCTGCCAAGCGGTACAGCATGCGCATCAGAAAGGGATCATCCATCGTGACCTCAAGCCTTCAAATATCCTGGTAACTCTGGATAACGCAGAGGCAGTACCAAAGGTCATCGACTTTGGTATCGCGAAAGCAACGGCGGGACGGTTGACGGATCAAACGCTCTTCACCGCTTTCGAGCAATTCCTTGGGACGCCAGCCTATATGAGTCCAGAGCAAGCCGTAATGACGAGCCTGGACATCGACACCCGCAGCGACATTTATTCGCTGGGGGTATTGCTTTACGAGCTACTCACGGGCCGTACGCCCTTCGACACCAAGGCCTTGCTGGCTGCCGGCCTGGATGAGATGCGCCGCACGATTCGAGATGAGGAGCCAGCGCGACCTTCTACGTGCCTGCGGACCATGGTGGAAGGCGAACTCAACACGGCTGCCCGCCATCGCCGCGCTGAACCGGCTAAGTTGCGTCACCTTCTGACCGGAGACCTTGACTGGATTGCCATGAAGTGCCTGGAGAAGGATCGGCGTCGCCGTTACGAGACTGCCTATGGCTTGGCGATGGATATCCGGCGCCACCTCGCAAACGAACCCGTCCAGGCGCGACCACCCTCAGCAACCTATCGCTTCCAGAAACTGGTTCGGCGTAACAAGATCGCTTTCGGTGCAGCCGGTTTGGTCGCGGCCAGTCTGATTTGCGGACTAGGCGTCTCGACATGGCAGTTTTTGGAGAAAGACGCTGCTTACCGGAGAGCGGTCGAGGCAGAAAGCGAACAAACCCATTTGAGGCTGGCAGCACAAAAAGCCAAGGACGAAGCGACCGAGGAGCTTTGGACGTCCTACGTAGCCCAGGCGCGCGCGAAGCGAACGAGTGGCAACGCCGGCCAGCGACACGAGAGCCTTGAAGCTGTGATAAAGGCATCCGCAATCCACCGAAATCTGGTTGTGCGTAATGAGGCAATCGCTTCCCTCGCGCTCTGCGACCTACGCAGGGGGAAGGTGGCAAAACACTTCACTTCACTCAGTTCTGAGGCGGATTTGCGTTATGCTGAAAATCTTGAGCAGTACGCGGTCAAGGATGAAGAGGGAAACATCAGGGTATACGCGACCGAGGACGACCACGAAATCACAGCGCTAAGAGCCGGCAGTCCCGCTTATTGGATTTACGGGTTTAGTCCCGATGGCCGGCTCCTTGCCGTTGGTTATTCCAATCCGGGCAACGTGTACGAGACGTGGGTCTGGGACGTCGCAACAGCAAAACCAGTCCTGAGGGGACTGCCCGAAGATCGCCCTGGGGATGCATTCAGTTCCGATAGCCACCTATTTGCATGGAGCGCGTGGAACAATCCCGAAGACACGCTCTCCATTTATGAGCTTGGCTCGGGACAATTGATTCAGCGATTGGCTTCGGCAGGCTACCGGCGCTTGGCGTTTAGCCCCAGCAATACCAGAATCGCGGGCACTCGTCCCGGAACTTCCGCGTTGGAAATCCGCAGCCTCCAGGATGGCTCTGCCATTTACAGCAAAACCACTCCGCCCGAAATAAACTGTCTTGCCTGGAGTCCAGATGGAAAGTCCATCGTCACGGGCAGCACCGATGGCACTATACGGATTTGGAACGCCGAGGATGGACTCCAAAAGGCAGCCCTCCAAGGTCATACCGATAGTATCGTTAGCATCAAGTTCAATTCAGAGGGTAACCTCATTGCGAGCTCGAGCTGGGACGACACAATCCGCCTTTGGAGCGCGGACAATGGCCGCCAACTGGTGAAACAGGTTGGAAGTTATTGGCAGATCCAGTTCAGCGCGGATGATCGAAGGGTGGCCGCCCTTCATCAAGGCCCTCAAATCGGATTGCTTGAGGTGTCTCAGAGCCGGGAATACCGGCGGGTGTACTCCAGCCGTACCGGCCCCTGGATTGCGGATCCGGTGGGGCCTGAGTTCAGTTCCGACGGGAGTGTTCTGGCGGCATGGATCGGGGATGGTGTGCGCTTTTGGGACGTTGAGGCGGGTCGGGAGGTAGCCTATCTACCGATGCAGGTCTGCAACGCACTTATGTTTCATGTGCATGACGACGCGCTCATCAGCGTTGACAAGTCGAGTGTCTACTCCAGGTCTCTCCAGCGGGTTCCGGGTTCCGCCCAGGAACACCTCCGCCTCTCGGCACCAAGGGAACTTTATCGCGGTAGAGGTTTCTATGAAACCGCCCAAAGTTTGGACGGCCATTACCTTGGTGCGCTCGGAGGCACTGGGGACATCGTTTTGCTTGATCTTAATAAGCCCTCGAACGAAGTTCAGGTGGCAAGTCAGCCGGGGAGCCAGTACTTGGCGGTGAGCCCTGATGGCCACTGGGTAGCAGCCGGATCTCGCCAGGAACCGGCCGTCCGTGTGTGGGACGCCCAAATGCGTCGATTGGTGCAAACGCTGCCCGCGTCAATCGGAGCAAAAGTGGTCTTCAGCCCCGACGGACGGTGGCTAGGCGTCTCTTCTACTCAGTATCAATTGTGGGAGGTTGGGTCTTGGCAACGACGAAACCCGCCCATTCCAGGCTACCCGACGCCGCATTTCGACAATATGGCGTTTAGTCCCGACAGCCGGATGATCGCTGTGGTCAATGAGGACCGCAACGCACAGCTCATCGACACTCTCACGGGAACGCCGTTGGCTACCCTGGAACCGCCGGACCCGAGCATGATCGTTGCGCTCCGCTTCAGTCCGAGCGGAAACTATTTATCAGCTTTGCAGCGGGACGGTCAGCTCCAACTCTGGGACCTACGGCTCGTTCGTCAGGAACTGGCACCGATGGGCCTGGACTGGGATCTCCCAGCTTTCCCCCCAGTCGCGCGATCGTCTGTGTCTGGTCCAATCACCGTCGAGCTGGAAAACAAGCCCTCTGGAAGGAAGGTGCTAACTCAGCCCCTCCCGCCTAGAGACGCGAAGGCACCGCCCGAACTCCTCGATTTGAGCCGTTATTACAACGCTTCGCTGACCGAAAGTTGGCACCCCGGGGTTGGACGAAGCGATTTGAGCGAAATCCCGATCGGCACCCAGGTCTTGAGCGGTGTGCGTTTTGACGTTCGTGGTTTGATACAGATCGGCGCAACGAGTCGTAATCAGCTGGATTATCCGAATGAAATTCTGGGAATACCGGTGAGGCGAACCTGCAGGGGTCTGCAATTCTTACACGCCGCGATCTTTGCGGCCGGTGTGGCGGATGGCAAACATATCGGTACCTATGTGATACACTATGCGAGCGGGGCGCGGACCGAGATCCCGATCATCTTGGGTGAGACGTTGGCAGATTGGTGGAGCCAGCCAAACGAGGATCGCAAATCTTTCGCCATCGCCTGGAGCGGATGGAACGACGAGAGCCGCCGACAAGGAAGACAAGTCCGCCTGTTCAAAACCACCTGGGAAAACCCGCTCCCTGCCGAGCCCATTGCCACGCTCGATTTCTTGGCGAACCCTCCAGGCCCCGCTCCTTTTCTTGTTGCCGTTAGCGCCGAGTAGTCCGGCGGTGCATGGGCTTCAAGAACTCAGCCGTCCAGGCCTCGACCGCGAATAGGTGGCCGCCGCAGGCAGGTTGTTCCCGCAAGACCCTGACCTCCCGCCGAAGGTCTTCGACGACATATTGCTGCTTACGGTTGATCCACCCAAACTGTCAGCGAGGCAGATGAGTGGTAATTGAAGAACGGTCAATGCGGTTGAGGCTGTTAGGACTTTCCCAAAGCTAGAGCACCGATACCTGAGCGGTATCGGTGCAAGCGGGCCAACCATGACGGGCTTCAAGGCCGGCTGTAAACCCGGCCTCGACTCAGGACCACCACGCTACGGTCGTTGAGGACGACTCGAGCGGGCGGGGCCACTCGGGCTGGGAAACTGGTCTGGGTGCCATCCTGCAAGGCTCCGGCCAACTGGAAGACCGTGAAGTAACCTTGAGTCGTGAGCGGGACCAGACTGAGGCGGCTGCCATTGACTGTCACGACGCTGAAGTTGATCGACTGCAGTCCGTGCATGAGCTGCCCGCCCGAAAGAGCCACCGTGCTAGACCCGTAGGTTTGAAGCTGCCCCACGATGAGACCGCCCGAAATGGTCGCCTTGCTCTGACCGCTGGTGGCAACATCGCCTTCGATCCGACCCCCAGAGATGGCGACCGTACCGGCGTAGACAACGCCAATGGAGCCTCCGATGTCACCGCCGCTCACCTTCAGGTTGCTCTCGTCATTCGCAGTCACGTCGCGTCCCACCTGGCCGCCTGAGATCTCGGCTTCACAGCGGCCGTTGGCCACCATGTTGCCGCTGACGATGCCTCCGGCAACCAAGATTGAACTGGTGTCGTAAGCCGCGAGGTCACCGCCAACGTGGCCGCCAACAGACGCAAGCTGGCCGCTAATGGGACCATCGATGAAGACGGTGGCGGAGCCGACGGCCTTGGCGTCGCCAGCGACACTTCCGCCGGAGAGCGTTGCCTGGCCGGCACCGAAGGCATGGACACTGCCATTCACCGTGCCGCCGGAGATCAGCACATCGCAGATCCCACCCACGTAAACCTGCCCAAGAACGTGGCCGCCACTCATATTCACGGTGCTGCGGCCCTGGACAGAGAGAGAACTCGTTGCTCCAGCTTGATCGCTAAGACCCTGGTAGTTCGAGTAGATGGGTGCAGACTCCCCCGTTGCTACAATGTTGCCATTGACCGTTGTATTCCCGTTCACAGCAGCGATGCTACTGCCATCCGCGATCAACCATCCGTTGAGCACACCTCCTCGTACTGCGACCGAACCGTTCTCGTAGGCGTGGAGGTGCCCACGAACTTCGCCGTTGTCCACCACCACGGCACTCGAGGCGTAACCAATGATCGCGTTGGTTTCACCGCCTTGGTAGGCAATGACTGTGCCGTCGCCAACGACTCCGCCATTCATGTGAAAGCGTGTGTTATTCAGCAGTGTCAGACTCTCGGCAATCTGACCGCCGATCATTTCCAATTGGGCGAAATCATCGAGCTGAACGTGGCCACGAATGAATCCGCCGGCGACAATTTGCACTCTGGCTGTGCCCCTGATGAAAACCGGGCCATCGATCACCGAACTAATAAGGGAATCACTGGTAATTTCGATCGCGGGGGTGGCGTTGAGGGCGCTCATGTGGCTAGCCATGCTTATGGTCAAGAGCCCAATGAGGATCGGACGTAATGCTGACCCATACCCTGTGCGCGCACACCCAGACCGCAGTTGGTTGTTTTGGGCCGGATCGGTTGGTGTTGTCTGCCGAATTATGGTTTGAAGTAGCGAAGTATTCATCGAAGTAAATGTGGTTTGGAATGACGGTTGGGCGCCGACGAAACGCGAGATCGCTCCTTGAGCCCGGGAGGGAGGCCTGGGGGTTTTTGAGCGCTGAATCCGTAGGTTTAAAAGGCGCGTATTCACTCGAGCATCCACTCCTACATGCGGATTCGGGCGGGAAAAAGTGCCACCTTGGGGAGCCGAAGATACGGCAGCTTGATTTGGGCAGAGGCAGCCAGTCGTTAACAGAGAGACCAATCCTTGCCGCCAGAACACAACACCCCTCCACCATCGGCTTCGATCAGGCTTTCGACGCAGTCAGACGGGGAGCTGCCTGATTAGCGCGAACGAAGCCGGTAGAAATGGATAGGACTATTCGTCCACTGAGGAGCGCTGACATACAATGGGCCAGCCGGGAAAGTGTTTGGAGCGACCGGAGTCCCGACGGTGTTGCCGTTCCCGTCTGTGTCGACGGGATCCTGGGTCGAAATGGAGACAGCCCGAGTGTTGGACTAGCCGCCCGCGCCGTTTTGGTAAACCTTGGCGACTAGTGGGGCCGGTTGAGCCCCGCCGAGGGGCAGCAAGCTGAGGCAAGCAGCCAGAGTGGGCGAAGGCCAAAGACGAAGCCGGAGTCCGCCCGAGGGGCATCCGCACATCCGGTTCCATGAGAAGGAAGTCTTTGGCGACTGAGCCAACTGCGTTGCTACTACCGAAAGACTGCTGCAAGTGCTTGCTTTTCATAGTCTTTCGCGAGTTGATCGGACGGCTGAAGATACCAGTTCCAGATTCCTGGGCAAGCCCAAAAAACTGCAAAGTCAGAACAGAAATCAGAATGGGAAACGCTGAGCGCTGGGGGACAAGGACGGCGGTGGCGGCGATCGCGTGCGTTCAATTCAAACCCGGCAGACGATCGCGAGTCAGCAGCGTCTGAATCGATCGAGCCGCGTGAGGGAAGCGCCTGATAAGCCCACGTTTTTCAAGGGTCACGATCATATTGTGGACGGCAGGTGCCGACGCGTTGACATAGCCCTGCATGTCGGCTTCAGACGGAGGAACAGCGTGGATCTTGGCCTGGTCGTAGTAGATGAACACCAGGCACTGCTCCTGCGTCCCGGAATAGCTCGGTCCCACGCCGCGATAGTTGATCTCACCGGCTGCTGGTCAATGGGGGTTTCCGACGCTGATCACTCTCCAGGCTTCGGCGAGCTCGCGTTTAGTTGGCTGCTCATCCCCCTCAGCGTCGCCAGCCAAGCCGCCTGCGCTCAATGCGAACCCGGTGCCGCCCGCTGCCGCCGCCGCCTTGGGATCTCGGAAAGTCTTGGCCAGATACCATGCGCCGGTCACGCCCGAGCCGAGCACGGCCTCGATCAATTCCAGGGTCGGCATACGCCTACATACACTGTTGGCGTTCTGGGCAGCTGCGGGCTCCTGTGTGGTTCGACCGTCCAGGCGGCTTTAAAAGGCCGCTTGGAGACTCCCGCAGGATCTGATAGCTTCGATTAGAATGAAAACCGGCCTGAAAGTCTGGACGGCTACGATCGTCCTCGTCGGCCTTGCTGCGCTCCTCATTCGGCAGGAGCACGAGCGCCAGCGTTTGGCGGCGGAGTCTGCCGCATTGCGCGAGCAGGTGGTACAGTCAGCATCCTTACATGAGGAGAACGTGCGTTTGGCCGAGCAGCTGAAGACTGCCGTAGCGGCTTCCGAGGCCGATCGGAAGGAATTGCTGCGCCTGCGCGCCCTGGCGTCGAGGCTGCGTCTCGTGGAGCAGGAGAATGCACAAATGAAGGTCGAGCGCCAGCGGCTGGCCGGGCAGGTAGCCCAGGCCAACTCTCCGGCTCTCGCTCCCGCACAAACTCCAACGGCAATTGAAACCAACCTGAAGGCCGCTGCTCCAACCGCGAACACGACCGACCTGGGCGAGGTCGAGATCGCCGACCGGGAGCCCGTGCGTTTTGACCTTGGGGCCGGTCAGACCTGCGTAGTTACCCCGACCCTGCTCACCGATGGAAATGTGCTGATGGAGATTGCAGTCGAGGGCACGGCTGCGGATGGGACGGCTGAGAAGTTGGGGCAGTCGCGGCTCACCGCCCGTCCCGGCCAACAGTGCGCCATCTCGGTGGGTGACCGGATGATTGCTCTGAGCGCCAAGATCAAAGCGCAATGACCCAGGTTGACTAGGCAGGTGTAAGAGTGCCCATCGACACTTGGCGTTTGGACTGCCCTGCGTGGCTGAGCGGCTCAAAGGCTAGCCATTGCTAGCCGGAGTGATTCTTCGGGAGGAGGGTCCAGGCACTTGTCTTTGCGCTCTTCCTTGCGCGTTTAGAAGAGCAAGAACCAGATAGATGACGATGAAGGTGCCGACGAACCGCCCCCACGGCCATCTCTTCTTGCTGAAAAACGCCCAAGTCCCGGTTATCAGCGCAGGGAACAGACACGAGGCCATAATGAATCCGAAGCGGTAAGCGCTCATCAGCCCTCCCATTGCCATGACGAGAACGAGGACGAAAACGAACATGGCTCCACCACACGCGAAAGACTTCGAAAACGGTTTGTCGGTCTTCATGTCTGGACTTGGCTACATCTTCCACCCTGGCCAAAGATCGACACCGATGCAAACTCCAAACTAAAAGGAAGACCCACCCCTGGACCTGCTCACCGGCCATTGAGCCTTATGGTGGCCAGGGCTTAGCGTGAAGAATCATCAGATCCACTCCCTCGGTTTTGGCACGGCAATGGCTTGGATTCATGACCTCGACGCAACGCTGGCGGAGTTTCTCTGCGCGCACGTTCTAACCTGGCAACCCGCATGCTCGCAGGCCGTGACGCCGATCGAGGTAGCCGTTTACTTCGGCCCACGGGCATGAGCGTTGCCTTGCCCAGCACGGGCTAGGGCGCAGGCTTTTCAACGCGACGATCAAAGACCTCCACCTCGAATTTCTCGGCGATCACGTAGCTCTGATCGAACATCAGCAGGCCCAGCTTCAGCGGCGGATCGAACTCTTCACCGTCTCCTCCGGGGACGTATTGTAGCAGCGGACGATTCAGGAGTTCGTGCGTGTCGTGGTACTCAACCAACGGCCCGCCCATGATGGTGGCCGGGTTCATCGGGCGGATGATATAGTCGACTGCGTTGGCGCAGAGGATGATGGGATAGCTCGGGATCTGGGGGTTATGGCTGGTGGCCATTACGAGCGCCAGGCGGACGCGCAGGTGACCCAGCGTAACCCAGCTGATGGCAAGAGCACGCATCGCCAGAGGGTTCGCCTTAATTATGGTCGCGAAATCGGGCTTCATGGCAGTGAGTGGAGCGATGGCAGGACAGTCCGGTCGCCGGTTAGTGTTTGGCACGCGTGTACTTTGTCTCAACCCCTTTACTTCCAGCCCGTCTGGAGTGAGGTTGAATGCTGTGATTGTGAGATGATCGGCGTCGATCACCTCGTAAACTGTTTTCCAGCCCCACGGCGGAGCGTCCGGGGCGACGTCATATTTCCGGATCATCACGGAGTCGAGTGGGTGATTTTTCGGTCTTGAAGTGGGTTGGAGCCTTGATCATGGCGGGGAATGAAGGTTTTTTGCGGCCCGAGAATCTGTTTCACTGGGCGGATGGCACATTTGAAG
>Ga0265314_10002956_pt1 | contig 16838 bp, 20 predicted proteins | sample 4126metaG_FD_203106 | JGI IMG/M metagenome (GOLD analysis project Ga0265314, IMG submission 203106) | Rhizosphere microbial communities from Carex aquatilis grown in University of Washington, Seatle, WA, United States - 4-1-26 metaG | ecosystem: Host-associated > Plants > Roots > Rhizosphere >... | reverse complement strand
ACGGCTCGTGCTGCGGCACCTTGCGGTAATGCAAGGCGACGGAATAGCCCTTGTCCTCGACGACAACACCCGGACGCTGCACCGCCGCGCTCGCGAGTTCGGCGCGAAAGGCGTCCGACAATACCGGCGCCAAGCTGTAGATGCGGCCGTCCAAACGCATTTCGGCGCCGTGGCCGCCGATCGCGGTCATTTTCAGCGGCTCGAACAGCAAATCAAGGTCGGCGATGGGGCGGCCGCTAACCAGCGCCACCGCGCCGTTCAGCCGCTCGACCAAGCGGGCCAATGTCGCGCGCAGCTCGTCCGGAACGTCGACCTCGAACGGGCTCGGCCCGAGCTCGATCAGCGTGCCGTCGACATCGAGCAAAATGGCGGTATTTTCGGGATCGACGCGCGCGAAGGCGGTCGGCGCCGCGTTTGGGGCAACCAGTTCTATCTGCATACGCCTACCAACGGCCCGCGGCGCCCAAAAGTTCCATTCTTGAGAATTAGTGCGCCTGCACTTCGACGTCGCCATCGACGCCCGTGACGACCTTGAACTCGCGCTCGAACACCTTGCCCTCGTTGCGGGCAATGGCGCGGTACTCGCCTTCGGCCAAAATGACGCGCGGGAAAGCGCCGATCGATTCCTTGATGACGTCGCCGCCGGGCGTGAGCACCGACCAGGCCGTGTTGGCGAGCGCCTCGCCGCCTTTGTCGCCGACCAGTTTGAGCGTGATCGCCGCGGCGCGATGCGTGACCGTGATGTCGGTGAGCTTGCCGGCAGCGACCCGGATGTCGGAGCGCACGACCGAATTGGCGTCGCCGTAGTTCGAGACGATGTAATAAGTGCCTTCCGGCACCACGATGACTTCGCCGGTCATGACGTGCTCGGCGATCGGCCGCCGGTCGCCGGCCTCGAACTGGCTGCCTTTGTAGACGTCGAACGAAATCTGTCCCGCTGGCACGCGCACGTCGCCCACGCGGCCCTCCATGCGCAAGCCGCCGGCCGGCAGGTCGAAATCTTCGTGCACGGTGGCGCCGCGCAGCATCACCGGCTTGACCGACGTCGCCAGGCCGAAGCCGACATGGACGATGTAATTGCCCGCCGGCAACACCAGCGTCGGACTCGGTGACTTGTCTTCCTTGATGAGCTTGAAGGTGCCGTCGGCCTCGGCCTTGGCGGCATAGACGCGCCACGTCAGACCGCCGCCGATGGCGGGAGCGTCCTTGCCGAAGCGCGCGCTGAGCTGCAAAGCGGATTGGCCCGCCGGCACCATCGGCATCGTCGGCATGGCGGTTGGCGGTGCGATCGACGTCGCGCCGCCGGGCAGCCCGCCGGTGCCGGGCGCGATCAGGCCGGTCGAAGGCTGCGTCGAGAACAACGAGTTCTGCGCCGCGGCGCCTTGCGCGCCCGCCAGCAAAAACGCGAGCGCCAGCGCCGGTATGAGCCGGTGCAGGGCGATGACGGCGGAAAAGAGTCTGCGCATGTCAGATTGCTTTTCGACGTAAATCGCGGCGATTTCAAGCCAGGGCCGGTTTGTCACCTCAGGGACGCTATGCTAGGCGCACGGAAATCGTCATGAGGTCTCAATGCCGGACGCTTTGCAGCTTCTGAAAACCCGCCGCTCCGTCAAGCCGATGGAATTGACCGGTCCGGCTCCGAGCGAGGCCGAGATCGACACCTTGCTCACGATCGCGTCGCGGGTGCCGGATCACGGCAAGCTAGCGCCCTGGCGTTTCATCGTGTTCGAAGGCGATGCCCGCCTCGCCGCCGGCGACGTCATTGCCGATGCGTTTCGCGCCAACCGCGCCGACGCCACGCCGGAGCAGATCGCGTTCGAGCGCCAGCGCCTGGCCCGCGCGCCTTTGGTGATCGCGGTCGTCAGCCGCGCCGCGCCGCATGTCAAAATTCCGGAATGGGAGCAGCAATTGTCGGCCGGCGCTTCCGCCATGAACCTGGTGAATGCCGCGCATGCCATGGGCTATGCCGCGAGCTGGATCACCGAGTGGTACGCTTACGACCGACGCGTGCTCCACGCGCTTGGTCTTGCGGCGAACGAACGCGTCGCCGGCTTCGTCCATATCGGACGTCCGGCCAAGCCGCCGGAAGACCGCGAGCGTCCGATGCTCGCGACCATCGTCACGCGCTATACGAGCCCGAGGAAGTGATGTTCTACGAGCCTGACAAGCGCGATAAATCGGTGCTTCCGCACGACCCCTTCAAGGCCATCGTGGCGCCGCGCCCGATCGGTTGGATCACATCTATCAGCTTGAAAAATGAAGTGAATCTGGCGCCCTACTCGTTCTTCAACGGGGTCAGCAGCCGGCCCAATGTGGTGATGTTCGGCAGCGAAGGCTTCAAGGATTCGGTCGCCAATATCGAGCAAACCCGTGAATTCGTTTGCAATTTAGCCACGTGGGACTTGCGCGAGGCGATGAACGCGACCTCGGCGCCCCTTGCCCACGGCATCAACGAAATGGAAAAAGCCGGCCTTGCCCCCGCGCCGTCGCACCTCGTGAAGCCGCCGCGTGTTCTAGCTTCGCCCTGCGCCCTGGAATGCAAGCTGATCCGTATCGTCGCGATGGAAACGGCCGCGGGTAAGCCGCTCGACTGCCATGTGGTTTTCGGCGAAGTGGTGGGCGTGCATATCGACGAACGTTACATCGTCAACGGCTTGCTCGACACCGCGGCCATGAAGCCCATTGCCCGCTGCGGTTACGACCAATATGCCGTGGTCGAGAGCGTGTTCGCGATGACCCGCCCCGGCTGAGCGCCGCAAACGCATAGCGGCTGCCCGATTTAACGATAACGTAATTCGCTCGGCGCAGACTTGTCAGTCACGGTTCCGTCACAAGGCTCCGCCACGAGCAGCCTTCGCCTAGCGGGCGCTTGCCGACGGGCCCACCCTGGGCGAAAAATCGGGATAAAAGGGATATCGCCTTGGTTTTCGAGGGACTTTTCTCACGCATGCGCAGTGGCGGCGATCGCGCCGCCGATGCGACGCCGCAAGCCGAAGCGGCCGCGACACGCCCGAGCGTCGGGCTGGCGCTGGGTGGCGGCGCCGCGCGCGGCTTTGCCCATATTGGCGTCATGCGCACGCTCGTCAAACACGGCATCGTGCCCGACGTCATCGTCGGCACTTCGATCGGCGCCGTGGTCGGCGGCTGCTTTGCCGCCGGTCAACTCGACAGCCTGGAAGACTGGTCGCGCAAGCTCACCGTGCGCAACATCCTTGGCTATCTTGATATCAATCTGTCCGGCTCGGGGCTGATCCGCGGTTCGCATCTGGCCGCGGCGCTCAATGAGGGCCTCGCCGACAAACGCATCGAAGATCTGCCGACCCGCTTCGCCGCCATCGCCACCGAGTTCAACACCGGGCACGAGATCTGGCTGACACGTGGGCGTCTCGCCGAAGCCTTGCGCGCATCATATGCCCTGCCCGGCATTTTCCCGCCGGTCAAAATCGGCGGCCGCTGGCTGGTCGACGGCGCGCTGGTCAATCCGGTGCCGGTGTCGGCGGCGCGCGCGCTCGACACGCGGCTGGTGATTGCCGTCAACCTCAATTCGGACTTGTTCGGGCGCGGCACCATTATTGCCAATCATGGCTCCGACGACAGCGATGAACCCGCGCCGGCGGCGGCGAAAGGCAACGGCATTCTCGGCATGTTCAGCGGCGAAAAGTCGTTGCGCCGGCAATTTGTCGGGCGTCAGGGCAGCCCCGGTATTCCGACCGTGATGGTCGAAGCCTTCAACGTCATGCAGGACCGCATTACACGCGCGCGGCTTGCGGGCGATCCGGCCGACGTCATGATCAGTCCGCGCCTCGGCGGCGTCGGCATGTTCGATTTTCACCGCGCCGCCGAAGCCATCGAGCTTGGCGTTGAGGCGACGGAAAAAGCCATCGATCAGATCACCGAGGCGGTAACCGCGTTATCGCAACACTATGGCATCGGCGCCGCTAACGACAGCAACGGCAAATAGCGCTAAGCGGTCCTGATATAATCGCGCAACGCCTCGGACTCGTGCTCGATCTCGTCGACGCGAATCTTCACCACGTCGCCGATCGAGATCAGGCCGACCAGCTTGCCGGCGCTGACCACAGGCATGTGGCGGAACTTGCCCGCCGTCATGCGCTCCATGATGGTAGCGATATTGTCTTCCTCGTTGCAGGTCGTGACCTCGCGCGTCATCACCTGCCCGACCGGAAGCGACAGGGCGCCAGCGCCGTGTTGCGACAACGCGCGCACGATATCGCGCTCCGACAGAATGCCGGCGATGTGTCCACCGGCGCCGCGGATCAACACCGCGCCGATCCGGTTGGCGCTGAGCAATTGCGTAGCCGCCGCGAGATCCGCGGTCGGTTCGATGCAGACGATTTCGCCGCCTTTTGCGGCGAGGATTGCTTTGACGTTCATTGGCAGCCTCCCTAGCGCTTGCGCCGGAAAATTCCAGACAGAAGCGAGACGAGAAACGCGCCCGGCTGCGGGAGGACGACCCGCTGTTCGGGCCTAGACCATAGTCGTAAGGCAACGATCCCGCCGACGCAGTGGTTCCGTCAAGCACAATCGTGGCACGGCTGTGCATGAGCGCGGCGGTAACTAATGCCGTGTCGCACCAATGTCATCATAAGGCTGGGTCGGCGGCGGGGCGTCCGGCGGCGCGTTGTTTCCCGGCCGATCGAACCAGGAAAACAGCAATAAGCCGGCCAAAAACCCGCCGATATGCGCCTGCCAGGCCACCGGTTGATCGCTGCCGGTAATCGGCAACGACCCGACGCCGAACAGGATGTTGATGGCGAACCAGACGCCGAGGAAAATCAGCACGCGCGCGTCGCTCAAGACGCCCATCAGTGGAATCGCCGGCACATGGTAATCCTGTGCTTCACCGCGCATCATGTTGAGCGGCCCCCCGCGCTGAAAAGCAAAGCGCATCGCCGCCGCCATCATGCCGGAGATCGACGCCGAAGCGCCGATCACCGGATAAGGCGAGCCGGCATTGGTGGCGAGATGCATGGCGGCGCCGGCAATCGCGGTCACGGCAAAGAACGCCAGAAAGCGCGCCGTGCCGAAGCGCCGCGCCAGCGCGCTGCCGAAGGGCAACAGCCAGATGGCATTGACGCCGTAATGCGTCCAGTCGGCATGGATGAGCGAATAGGTGACGAAGGTCCACACTTCCGCACCGAAGCCGCCGGGCAGCTCGCTCGGCAAAACCGAGGCATCATAGCGGGCCGGAATGAACGCGAAGGTGAGCAGGAACTCGACGTTCTGATCGTCGCTGAGCAGCAGCGTGCGCACGACGTGCACGAGCGCCAGCACCGCCAGCAACGCGATGACAACCGGCGGAATATTGAAAAGCGGCTCGCGTTTCACGTCGGGGTTCCGATGACAAACCCAGTTAGCCGCTTGGCCCCGCCACCGCAAGGCGCGGTTTTAACACTAACGCGCGGTCGACCGGCGGAAGGGAGGCCCCCGGCACATCGTCTGCTCCTTCTGCACCGTCGCGGCGAAAAGCCGGCGCGGTTGTCCCGACCGGGGACAGCCAGACGCCGGCACCGTCTCGCGACGGAACAGGTGGCGGCCATGAAACATCCATCGACGCGAACGGTTTTCGATTATTGGAACGAAAGACGCGGCAGCCGGCCAGCGCCGGAGCGCGGCGACATCGATCCGGCCGCCATTCGCCACGCGCTGGGCGACACCTTCATGCTGGCGGCGGATTTCGTCGATCGCTTGCGCTTCCGTCTGGCCGGAACGCGGGTTTGCGCCTTATTTTGCCGCGAGATCAAAGGCGAGGAATTCACAACACTTTGGGGCGAAACCAGCCGCAAGCCGATCGACGAGTTGATCGCGGTCGTTAACGACGAAACCCTCGGCGCGGTGGCCGGCGTTACCGGACATGCCACCGACGGCGACAAAGTCGATCTCGAATTCCTGCTGCTGCCATTGGCCCACGCCGGTCACGCCCGGGTGCGCGCCATCGGCGTGCTGACGCCGCTGGCCGCCCCCTTTTGGCTGGGCGAAAAGCCGATCGCCGAACTCGAACTGGGCGGTCTTCGTCACCTCGGTGACGGCCTCGAAGTGCCCACCGCGCCCGACTTGCCGCGAGCGGTCGAAGCCGTACGGCTGCGGCACGGATTCGTCGTCTACAGCGGCGGTCTAGAAGCACCTTCCGGCAAAAAGACCGGCTAACCAACCATTAAGGATAGCCACCTAGGGTTCATTGGCTCTCGGGAAATGCGTCCCAAAATGCCAAACCATGGCAATGCCACTGATCAAAGCGAGAATAGTGCCGCGGTCTGAAGAACGCCGCCGGCATCAGCGCGTCAAGGTCAACCTGCTCGGCCGCTATATGCTGGCCGACCGGCGCGAATATCCGTGTCAGGTGATCGACATGTCGCCCGGCGGCATGGCGATCGCGGCTCCGGTCGTCGGCGCCCCCGGTGAGCGCGTCATCGCCTATGTCGACCATTTGGGCCGGCTCGAAGGCAAGATCGCGCGGCTGATCGACAACGGCTTTGCCATGACGATCTCGGCCACCTCGCGCAAGCGCGACAAGCTCGCCGCCCAGCTCACCTGGCTCGCCAACCGCCAGATCCTCAATCTGCCGGAAGACCGCCGCCACGGCCGCTTCACACCGCGCAACGGCATGGGCCGCCTGATCCTGCCCAATGGCACCAACGTCACCTGCCGGGTCATCGACGTGTCGGCGTCCGGCGCGGCGATCTCGATTGCCCCCGATCTGCGGCCCGCGATCGGCGCCGCGGTTACCATCGGCAAGACGACGGGCCGCGTGGTGCGCCATATCGAAGATGGCTTCGCCATCGAATTCACGCGCCTGCAGCACCCCGACTCCATCGAAGACAACGTCACCGGCGAATAATCCGGCGCGCGCTGAGCCATACGCGCTTGCCTGACCGCCGCGGCGTCCTCGTCTATCGTCTCAAAAAATCAGCCCTCATTTCCGCATCGCGCGGTAGCGTCAGCGCAACGTAAACCGAACGCTTAAACTTGCGCGCGTTCCTGCCCGCCGTTTTGCGGCGTTTCGGCCGCTTAGGCCGTCTCGCACCCCACCCCAATCCCAGCCCAAGAGAGTCAACGCCGCGCGCCAAAACGCGCGGAAAGGCCGCCGTTGGCTGCCAAGTATATTAACGTATAAAATTTTATATAAATGCCGACATCTAAGTTTCTAGTCGAATTCTATTTGAAATTATACTGCATTATCCGCTTGATTTAGCCTCGTTCGATTTAAATGCACTGGCTAGACTTATCCGCGGTGCAAAATCTATCTGCGAATTGTGGTCCCCGGAACAGGACAGGGGCCACACCATGGATAAACGGACTAAACGACTTCGCGCTTCGGCGGCGTTCATCTTCGCGTTGACGGCCGCTTTCGCCCTCACCATCACGGCAACTTCGGCGACGGAGCGGACCGGTTCGCTCGGCGCCGGCGGCGGCGCGATCAATCATGCAGCTTTCATCGCGGTCGGCGAACCGACCCGGGCGCCGATCGGCTGGGTCGAGTTTTGCGTCCGCTACAAAGGCGAGTGCAATACCAAGCCGTCGGCGCCGCGCGACGTCGTGCTGACGCCGAAAGCCTGGGACGACCTTGTCAAGGTCAATGCCTGGGCCAACGACAACATCCAGCCCGTCACCGATCTCGAGCACTGGGGCGTGGTCGAGCAATGGGATTACCCCGACGACGGCAAAGGCGATTGCGAAGACTACGTGCTGCTGAAGCGCCGCATGTTGATGCAGGCCGGCTGGCCGCGCGAAGCGCTGCTGATCACCGTGGTGCGCGACAAGCACGGCGACGGCCATGCGGTGCTCACCGTCAAGACCAACCGCGGCGAATTCATTCTCGACAACCAGGAATCGGAAATCCTGGCCTGGAACAACACCGGCTACAAATTCGTGAAGCGCCAATCGCAGGCCGATCCGAATACCTGGATGTCGCTCGGCGAACCGCGCGCCCCGGCCACCGTGTCGGCCCGCTGATTGAGTTGAAACAGTAACAAGGACTACGCGACCCCGGTCACGTCCCCACCCCTCCCCGTCCCCAGACCGGGTTCGCGCGCGGCCAGCCTCCCCCAAGGCTGGCCGCAACTTATTTGGGGGACGCTGAAAAATTTGACGAGCCGGCCGTCATCCCTCTTGAAAGCAAGGCCGGGAATTCTAAATCGTCTCGCCGCGGCCAAGACGCCGCGATTTTACCCATGTGCTCACCGGAGGATGTGGTGATGGATAGAAAGGACAAAGAACGCTTCGAACTCGACCAATTGCTTCACCCGGCGCGAGCCTTTAGGCACCCGGCCGACGTCGTGGCCGAGACCGATCTCACCGTGAATGAAAAACGGGCAATCCTCGCGTCCTGGGCCTCGGACGCATGCGCGGTGGAAGCCGACCCAACGCTGCGCCATCCCACGGATGGTCCGCCAGTGCGCTTCGACGATATCATGGACGCGCTCAAGCAACTCGATGCCGAGGCGGCCAAGAACGTGAACTACGGCAAGCTGATCAACCGCGCCCGCCATATCCGCGACCTGTATCGCTCCGATGGCAATGGCGGCGTGATTTTCGGCTGAACGGGTGAGCAGACGAAGTTTGCGAGCGACCGGCTCCCCGGCCATCGGGAGCCGGCCGCTCGGCTTCGCCGCCGATGCGAAAGCGCCCTAGCCGATCTTCTTCAACCCCTTGGCATATTGCTTGGAGCGCGTGACGTAGATCTCGGCGCCTTTGGCGATCATGGCCGTGAGCTTGTCGTCGATGGTGCGGATGGCGCGCGCCGGCGAACCGACGATCAGCGAGTTGTCCGGAAAGGTCTTGCCCTCGGTCACCACGGCGCCGGCGCCGACCAGACAATTTTTTCCGATCTTGGAGCCGTTGAGCATGATCGCGCCCATGCCGACCAGCGAATTATCGCCGATGGTGCAGCCGTGCAGGATGACGTTGTGGCCGATGACGCAATTGCTGCCGATGACCATCGGGAACCCCGGATCGGTGTGCAGCGTGGCGTTGTCCTGGATCTGCGAGCGCTCGCCGAGGTCGATCCATTCGTTGTCGCCGCGCAGCACCGCGCCGAACCAGACGCTGGTATCCTTCTTCATGCGCACGCGGCCGATCAGCACCGCGCTGTCGGCGACCCAGTATTCGCCCTCGCCTGGAAATTCCGGCGCCTGGCCGTCGAGTTCATAAATCGGCATACGTTCTCCTCTGCGGAGACGCGAACTTGCCCGATCGAATGTCGCGATGGAAGTGGCTAGGCGATCAGCAGGCCAACGACCTGCGCCAGCACCAGCCCGGACATCAGGCTCCAGAACCCGGCGAGCAGCGTCGCGAAAAACACGATCTGGAATCGCCGGCCGTCCTCGCGAGGGCCGAGCAGGGTGTTGCGCATGATCAGAAACGGCGCGGCGATCATCAGCAGTGGCACCGCGGCGAAGGTCTGCGCGCTGGGCCCGGCCGACAGCATGCCGAAGCTCGGCAGCCGGCTGGTGGCCAACTGATAGCCGGACGTGAACAGCCCGGCGACGGCAAAGCCGAGCGCGAGCGACAACAGATTTTGCAACGCTTCCGGCGACATGAACGGCCTCAAACGCAATACGAGAGGCCAACTTTTACCCGCCGGGCCGGTTCCGGCCAGCACATCCTTAACGGATGGTTAATCCTGGCAGGCTAGCTCCACATGACCGACAAAACATTTCGATTCGCTTGAGACCCCATGGCCACGCTCGCGCTCCGACTGCCCCGCAAATCCGGACACAGCCCGCTGGCCGGGCCGGTCTTGTTATTCGCCGGCGTCACCCTCACCGCCGCGCTCTACGTCGCCTATGTGCTGTGGCCGCGCTGGCCGGAGGCGCCGGTCAGCCTCGATGCGCCGTCTTTGCCGATCACGGTGGCCGGCACCTTCTTCAACATCGAACCGGCAGCGATCCGCCAGGGCGTGCAACGGCGTCCCGGCACGCAGGAGCGGGTTGATCTCGCTTATCTGTGGCCGTCGCTGCTGCCGCCCGATCCGGCGCGCAAGGCCACCGTCGGCGATCCGGTCGATCCGAACGAGCGAATCTTCATCACCATCCAGACCGCCGGCGACACCATGCCGCTGATGGAACGCGTCAAGACGATCTACCCGCGCTATCTGGTGGCCGCACCGGTCGCCGGCCCCGAAGGCCTCACCTTGCGGCCGTTCCGCAACGACACCGCCTATCGCGACGAGGAGCTGGTTTTCGAGCAGGCCGCGCCCGACCATTTCCTGGCGCGCTGCGCGCGCAAGGGCGTGATCAATTCAGGCAGTTGCCTGTTGGAGCGGCGCATCGGCAATGCCGACATCACCGTGCGCTTTCCGCGCGACTGGCTGAGCGACTGGACAAGCGTCGCCTCAGGCATCGACCGCCTGATCGCGCGGCTGCATCCGGAGACTTAGGCTTCGGCGTCGGCCAAATCGATGTCGAGGATCGGGATCTCGAAAATATACGACTTGCGCCCCTTCTCGGCTTCCAGAAACAAAACGCCGAGAAATTCGTCGCCGATATAGGCCTCGAGGGAGTCGGTCTTCTTCGGCCGGGTCACGACGCGGATCTTGTCGTTATCGAATTTGCGCTTCAGATAGTTGGTCAGCGTCGGCACCGGCTGCATGGTCGGGTCGCTGCTGACCTGAATGACCATGCGGAAATTGAACGAACGGTCGCCATCCTCGTCGTCGAGATTCAACTCGCCGGCGTCGTCTTCGCCGACGAAGATTTCGGCGGTGTCGTAGGTTTTCGGCACCACGCGGACATGCGGGTTGCCGAACAGCTTTTTCAAATAAGCGTCGAGCTTTCTGACTTCCTGGACGTCCACCGGGCCGCTCCTCTAGATCGTAATCACCGACTCATTGCCAAATTGGCAGCGCGGACGCAAGCGGCGCGTCCAAGCGTTCAGCCGTCGAGCATGATGCCGTAGAGCATCTGGTCCATGGCGCGCGACGGCTCCGGGCAGCCGGCTTCGCCGACGACTTTGGCCGGAACGCCGGCGACGGTGGTGTTGTGCGGCACCGGCTTGATCACCACCGACCCCGCAGCGATGCGCGCGCAATGGCCGACCTCGATATTGCCGAGAATCTTGGCGCCGGCGCCGATCATGACGCCGCGGCGTATTTTCGGATGGCGGTCCTCGTGTTCCTTGCCGGTACCGCCGAGCGTGACGTCGTGCAGGATCGAAACGTCGTCTTCGATGACGGCGGTTTCGCCGACGACAAACCCCGTGGCGTGATCGAGGAAAATGCCGCGGCCGATTTGCGCGGCCGGATTGATGTCGCACTGAAACGCCGCCGACGAGCGGCTTTGCAGATAGAGCGCGAAATCCTTGCGGCCCTTGCCGTGCAGCCAATGCGCCAAGCGATGCGTCTGAATGGCGTGGAAGCCTTTGTAATACAGCACCGGCTCGAGAAAGCGTTTGGTCGCCGGGTCGCGATCGTGGGTGGCGACGATGTCGGCGCGGAACGCCTCGCCGATCGCCGGCTGGTCCTCGAGCGCCTCGTGGAAGGCCTGGCGAATGAGATCGCCGGACACGTCGGCGTTGCCGAGCCGCTCGCTGACGCGGTGAATGACAGCCGCCTCGAGCGTGTCATGGTTGAGGATGTTCTCGAACATGAAGGTCGCGAGTTCGGGCTCGCGGCGCGTGACCGCTTCGGCTTCGTCCCGGATACGGGCCCAGCCCGGATCGACCTTATCGAGGCCCTTGGGGGCCTTCGTCTGATATTGCGGCATAAACGGTTCTCCAGCCCTACTAGTGTCCCGATTCCGAAGTTCGCCAGATCGTGCAGCAAACGCTTATGTGAACTTCGGGATCGAAGGACACTGGCAACATATTGATTCCAGTGTGGTTGGGATTTGAAGTTCGCTTACGCAACCTGCAGCGACAATCGGGCGAACTTCAAATCCACCACACTGAACCCTCAGCTAGGTGTTTTATCACGAATTGGCAGGGGCGGCAGCACGCCCCCGCCGAGCGTCCTTAAGGCCGCCAGGCCAGGAAGTCCAAAACCCCGGTTTTGTAAGCTTTGTCGCCGACCGCCAGCATATGGTCGCGGTCGGGAATATCGAGCGCCTGGGCACCGGGAATGAGGGCCGCAAGCGCCGGCCCCGACCCGGCCACCACGTCTTTGGTCCCGACCGCAACCATTACCGGGATACCTATTGAGCCCACCTGCTCGCGGCTGACGGTCTGCCGCGAGCCGCGCATGCAGGCAGCGAGCGCCTTGAGGTCGGACTTGGTCTGCTCGGCGAAGGCCCGGAACACCCGGCCCATCGGGTCCTTCACGTCGGTCAAGGACGGCGCCTCCAAAGCGTCGGCAATGTTCTCCGGCAGGCCGACGCCGTCGACCAGACGAACGCCGAGCCCGCCCAAGATCGCCGAGCGCACGCGCGCTGGATGTTCAAGGCCAAGAAACACCGTGATGCGCGCGCCCATCGAATAGCCCATGATATCGGCTCGTTCGATCTTAAGATGGTCCATCAGCGCACGCACGTCGTCCGCCATTTTTGCGCTGTGATAGGCGGCCGGGTCGTAGAGCTTGCCGGACGCGCCATGGCCGCGGTTGTCGAGCGCGATGACGCGGCGGCCGGCGCGCGTCAGCGTCGTCACCCAGGCGGTGCTGACCCAGTTCACTTCCTTGGTCGAGGCAAAACCGTGCACCAGCACGATCGGCTCGCCCTCTCCTTCATCGAGATAGGCGATCTCGACGTCGCCGTTCTTGAAACTTGTCATAAGCCGGGTTCTACACGGGCGTCGTCAGGGCTGCCAAGCGCCGCCGCCGCACATTCTTGCGCCAGTTCAGCACGCGTTGGGTGCCGCGCTCGGTTGCACTCTTGAGCGTCGCGATGAAGGTGAAGGCGGTGAACAGCGCGCCGAGAATCCACAGGCTCAGATCGAAGGTGGCGAGCGTCAGCGCGATGGCGCCGCGACCGACAACTTTGAGGATAGCGCGAGTCTTGCCGCCCTCTTTTTCCGCGAGCTTGGCCACCTGCGCCATTTCGCGGGGAGTCTCGGCCACCTTCAGCCCTTCGAGAGCGGCCTGCGTGCCGGCCTTGGCCTGCACGCGGCCGACGTCGCGAGCGAGATGCACCAATCCGCCCGCACGCTCGACCTTGACCGCCTCACGTATGCCGCGGATCGCCAGCGCCGGCTCCGCGATCGACGTCGTGGCGACCACCGTCTTGATGCGGCCCCAGTCGACGACGCCGCGCAACATGCGGCCCATGCTGGCGGCGAGATCGGCGCTCAATTGCCCGGTCTTGCGCGCCACTTTGGCCATCGACAGGCCGACGCGCGCCGGCGCGGCAGCGCCCAGCGTCGCATAAGTGCCGGCCGTGATCGCGAGGCCAACACAGGCCAGGCCCAGCACCAGTTCGTCGGCTTGCTGCCCCGTCGCCATGCGCGTGCCTTCGCGCAAAGCGTCGCGAATGTCGCCGAACACGAACAGATCGCCGAGCGTGGTGCCGGCCAGCCCCGCCATGTCGTTCGGCTCGCCTGTGACGAGCCCCATGGCGAAACTTTCGGCGGCGTGCCGCGTGGTCGCGGATTCCGCCACGGCGGCGTTCACTTTCTCGGTCAGCGCCGGATCGAGCGCGACCTGCCGTTCGGACGCGAGCGCGACGAAACTCTGCGCCAGGTCGGCGTCCTTGGCGGTCAGCGCCGCCTCGATCTCGCGTTGCGCCACCGCGGCGTCGAATTTACCGTCGAGCGCGCGCGACGCGATTTGCGACGGGTCGTCCTCGATGGCGAGTTGCGCGTTGGCGTCGAGGCCGCGCGGCACGATATAGGCAGCGGCGGCGGCGAGCAGCACCGCCGCGAGCAGCGCCGGGGCGACGCGCCGCTTCCGCTCGGCGCCTGGTGGTGCGAATCCTTGCCTGTCCCGCATGCCGTCCGTTGCCAAAACCGGGAAAGAATCGGTGTTGAGTGGCCGCTTGGGGATACCCCCCGTGGAACGAAAACGCCATCGATTCAACGGTGTTCCATGACCGATGGATGAAGGGTTTACGAACGGTGACACGGCCGAACCGCGCCGCTATGGTGCGGCACGCAATTCGCTTCAGCCGAGCCAAGAGGCCTTCCATGGCGGAACACATCGTCCCCCATTTCCACAACGATCCGGGCGTGCCGGTGATCGAGATCGGTGCCCACGAGTTCATGTGCGTCGGCGCCACGCCGCCCTTCGACCATCCGCACGTCTTCCTCGACATGGGCGACGCCACCGAGATCATCTGCCCCTATTGCTCGACGCTGTACCGCCTCGATCTGTCGCTCAATTCGCACGCGGCCAAACCGCCGGAATGCGAACTGCCGCTCACGGCCGCCGCCTGACATTTCCCCGGGAGGCTTAAGCCTTGGCGACCGCGCGCCATGTCATCGTCGCCGGCGCCGGTATCGCGGGCCTGACGGCGGCGTTGGCGCTGTCGCGCGTCGGCTTGCGCGTCACCGTGCTCGAAAAGGCGGCAAGGCTCGAAGAAACGGGCGCCGGCATTCAACTGTCGCCCAACGCGACGCGCGTGCTGATCGAACTCGGGCTGCGCGAGCTGCTAGCGCCGGTGGTGATCGCGCCGCATGCGGTGCGCGTGATGGCCGGCGGCTCCGGCCGCGAGATCGTGCGCATTCCCCTTGCCGACGCCGAGCGCCGCTATGGTGCGCCGTTCTGGACCGTCCACCGCGGCGATTTGCAGGCGGCACTCGCCGCCGCCGCCAGGACCGGCCTCGACGTCACGCTCAAACTCGGCACGCAGTTCGAGGATTTCGCTGCGCACAGCAACGGCGTCACCGTGCAAGCCCGTAACGACCGTCAGGTCATCGACGAGCGCGGCTTGGCGCTGATCGGCGCCGATGGCATCTGGTCGAGCGTGGCGACGCGGTTGAAACGTCAGAACAAGCCGCGCTTCCGTCACCGCACCGCCTGGCGCGCCTTGATCGCGGCCGACACATTGTCCGACGAATTCCGCGCGCCCTTCGTGCATCTGTGGCTCGGGCCGGACGCGCATCTTGTGCATTACCCGGTCAAAGGCGGCCGCCTCGTCAACGTCGTCGCCATCGTGCACGACGAATGGAACGAGCAAGGCTGGTCGGCGCAAGGCAGCCGCGAGGAAATCCTGCGCCATTTCGCGCGTTGGTCCTGGGCCGACAAGGCGCGCGACTTGATTGCCATGCCCGACGCCTGGCTGAAATGGGCGCTGTACGACCGCGCCGAACCCTTCCGCGGCGGCGCCGGCCCGGTGACGCTGATCGGCGACGCCGCCCACCCAATGCTGCCGTTCCTGGCGCAAGGCGCCGGCATGGCGATCGAGGATGCGGCCATGCTCGCGGCCATGCTCGGCAAATATATCGATGACCCGGCCGATGCCTTGCGCGCCTACGAGGGCGCGCGGCGCCACCGCACCGCCCGTGCGCAAGCCGCGTCGGCGAAACAGGCCAATATCTACGGCAAGACCGGCCCGGAGGCTTTGGTCCGCAACCTCGTCATGAAGGCGATGGGTGGAGAAAGGCTGCGCGGCCGCTACGACTGGCTCTATACTTGGAAAGCGCCGGAATTGGCCGCATCGAATCCGCGCCATCAACTGCCTCTCGACTGAGCGAGCCCGATCATGCTGTTTCCCGCGACCATCGCCGGCAGCCTGCCCAAACCGTCATGGCTCGCCGAACCGGACAGGCTCTGGCCGCAATGGCGGCTGCAAGGCGCCGATCTCGCGCAAGGCAAGCTCGACGCCACCTTGGTCGCGATCAAATTGCAGGAAGACGCGGGCCTCGACATCGTCTGCGACGGCGAACAATCGCGTCAGCATTTCGTCCACGGCTTCGTCGAGTTCGTCGACGGCATCGACTTCGCCCACAAGGTCGAAATGGGCATTCGTGGCGACCGCTACAAAGCCATGGTGCCGGTGGTGCGCGGCGCGTTGAAGCTCAAGGGCCGGGTCCATCAGGCGGAAGCGCGCTTCGCCCGCGCCCACACGCAACGCAAGCTCAAGATGACGCTGCCCGGGCCGATGACGATTTCCGACACGGTCGCCGACGAGCATTACGGCGACAAGGTGAAGATGGCATTCGCCTTCGCCGATTTGCTCAACCAGGAAGCCCGCGCGCTCGAGGCTGACGGCGTCGACGTCATCCAGTTCGACGAGCCGGCGTTCAATGTGTTCATGAGCGAGGTGCCGAGTTGGGGCATCGAGGCGTTGCATCGCGCCATCGAGGGGCTCACATGCACCACCGCAGTGCACATCTGCTACGGCTACGGCATCAAGGCCAATATCGACTGGAAGAATTCGCTCGGCAACGAGTGGAAGCAGTACGAAGAAATATTCCCGGCGCTGGCCAGGAGCCGTATCGGTCAAGTGTCGATCGAGGCGATCAATTCCCGCGTGCCGCTCAAGCTGATGTCCCTGCTCGAGGGCAAGGACGTACTGATCGGCGTCATCGACGTCGCCACCGACACGGTGGAGACGCCGGAGCAGATCGTGCAGGTGATCGGCGAGGTGATGAAGTTCGTGCCGAAAGAGCGCATCGTCGCCTGCACCAACTGCGGCATGGCGCCGATGCACCGCGACGTCGCCAATGCCAAGCTCGTCGCGCTCGGCCAGGGCGTGGCGCTGGCGCGGAAAAAATTCGCATAACCCTCAACGATTGATCTCTATCAAATAGAAAATCGGCGATGTGTTTAGCATCCGGGGCAGTTCGCCAACCGGGAGCCGTCCATGACTACCAATGTAGGGACATTCGACCGCATCGCACGCGTTGTGGTCGGCATCGCGCTGATCGCCTTTGCCTTGGGCTATATCGCGCCGGGCACGAGTTGGGCCTGGGTCGGCTGGATCGGCGTGGTTCCGATTCTGACCGCTATA
>Ga0265314_10002955_pt1 | contig 16838 bp, 12 predicted proteins | sample 4126metaG_FD_203106 | JGI IMG/M metagenome (GOLD analysis project Ga0265314, IMG submission 203106) | Rhizosphere microbial communities from Carex aquatilis grown in University of Washington, Seatle, WA, United States - 4-1-26 metaG | ecosystem: Host-associated > Plants > Roots > Rhizosphere >... | reverse complement strand
GAGGAAGGTCCAACACGAGTTTTTCGAGCTACTTAGGAAGCGCGGCGTTCCCATTCCCAGCAACTCCGACCTAAGCCGGGACGCCATAGCCACCGTCAAATACTGCCGCCTGGCCGAGTCCATCGTCACCGCCGAGGCTATGGCCGAGATCCGGCGAATGCGCAGATACGCCCCCGATCAAGAAACGGGGGGAGCCGCACCATCGAGCCAGGCCGCCTGACCCAAAATCCGGGCCCCCGAGCCCAGAAAACGCACCAAAGTCGCAGCGGCAAAGCCCGGAAAGTACCCCCTCCGGCCACGCCCGACCCACGAACAACACCTAATACGCGACATCCCCGCCCAAAACCCAAAGCGTAGGTAATCGGCCCAATCCCAGCTCCAGGAACAGAGCCCCGGCGCACCCCCAGCAAGTCAGCGGGTCAGCAAACGCCGAAAGACAACAGCAAGAACAACCGCAGATCTTTCGCTCCGCTCAAGATGACCACGCGGGGGGGTGTTACCGGCTACCGGCTACAGGCTACCGGCTACCGGCTACAGGCTACCGGCTACAGGCTACAGGCTACAGGCTAGAAGCTACCGGCTACCGGCTACCAGCCCCCCAAAGCCTACTCGTCCCTTAGCGCTACCATGGGATCTACTCCGGCGGCCCTTCGCGCGGGAATCCAGCTTGCCAGAAACGCCGTGCCCACCACTGCCGATGTAATCACCGTGAAGACTACGGGATCGTTGGGGCTGACGCCGCGCAGCAGGCTGGCCACCGCGTGAGACAGGGCGAATGCCATGGCCAGTCCGATGCAGACGCCTGCCGCCATCAACCTGCCGGCCCGGCCCAGGATCATGCGCAGCACGTCTTCCTTGCGCGCGCCCATGGCCAGGCGCACGCCGATCTCCCGGGTGCGCTCGCCCACCAGGTTGGCCATGACGCCAAAGATGCCGATGGCCGCGAGCAACATCGCGATCAGCGCGTCGATGCCCAGCAGCACGGCGGAGTAGATGAGGCCCGTGAGCTGGACGTGCAGTTGCGTCTGCCAGGTCTGCACCGTGTCCAGGGGCAGCGTGGCATCGAGCGCGGCCAGCGACTTGCGCGCCGAAGTGGCGATGGCCATGGGATCGCCGTCGGTCATGACCGCATAGGATTCCTGCTCCGCCGGCATCTGCGCCGCGCTGAGGTACACCGCGGGCTGGATGCGCTCGTCCCAGAGCGAGTAAGTGGTCTCCTGAGCCACGCCCACAATGGTGAGCCAGGGCGTCAGCGTGTCTCCCCCGGTGCCCATGCGGATGTGCTGGCCGATGGGGTTCTGATTGGGGAAGTAGCGCTCAGCGTACTTGCGGCTGACCACGGCGACAGGTTGGGCGCCGATGGCGTCACCGGCGTTGAAGCCGCGGCCCGCGACGATGGGGATATGGAACGCGGAGAAGTAGCCTTCGCTCACCGTCTGCCGGATGGCGCTCTGGAATTTGCCCGGCGTCACCGGCCGGTTTTCGATGGCGGTATCCTGCGTCCAGCCGAAGTCGCTGTAGGGCAAAGCCGCCACCACTTCGGCATGGGTAACGCCGGGCAGGGCGCGCAGTTTCGCCAGGCTGTCGGCATACCATGCGGCCATTTTCTGGGGAGTGTTGTAACGCTTGAGGGGGAGGGTTACGCGGAACGTAAGCACGTGATTCGGGTTGTATTCATCAGCTACGTGCAGCAGCGAGTTCATGCCCTTGGACATGAGCGCGGCCCCGATAACCAGCGCCACGGCGAGGGAAATCTGCGCCACGGCGAACACGTTGCGGAGGCGATGCGAGCGCCGCGATCCTGTGGTTCCGCGCGATCCGGCACGGAGCTGATCCACCAGTTTTACGCGCAATGCTTCAAGGGCCGGGGTAAAGCCGGACACTACGCCCGTGCCCACGGCCAGCAGCATGGAGAATGCCAGCGTCCTTCCGTTGAGCGAGGTGTTGGACCAGCCGGGCATGTAACGCGCCACCTGCGGCGGCATGGTGACCATGAGCATGTGCAGGTAAAGGCCGGCAAAGGCCACGCCGCCGAGGGCGCCGGCGAGCCCCAGCAATACATTCTCCGTGAGCAGTTGCCGGATGATTCTGGTGCGGCTGGCGCCGAGGGCCGAGCGCAAAGCAATCTCAGGCCGGCGGGCAATGCCGCGCGCAAACTGCAGGTTGGCCACGTTGGCGCATACCACCAGCAGAACAAAGAGCGTGGCCCCCATCAGAAGCTTGTAATACCGCGGCGTGTAGGGCCCGTTGACTCCGTCCAGCAGCGTCTCAACCTTCACGCTCCATCCCTGGTTAGTGGCCGGATAGGCCTTGGCCAGGCCCTGCGCGACGATGCGCATCTCGGCCTGCACCTGGGGGACGGTGACGCCGTCGCGCAGCCTGGCGATGACAAGGTAGAAGTGATCGGCGCGGTTGGCCAGTTGCTGCGGCGTGGGCGCAAAGGGCACAAAGACATCCATCTGCGATGGATACTGGGTGGTCCTGGGCATGACACCGATAATGGTGTAGGCGCGCTGATCCAGCTGAATGGTCTTTCCCAGGATGGCCGGATCGGCGCCGAAATTCTGCTGCCAGAAGGCGTAATTCAGCACCGCAACATCGTCGCGGCCGGGCTGGCACTCGGCATCGGTGAAGATGCGTCCGAGCAGGGGCTGCTCCTTGAGGACGCTGAAGAAGCTGCCGGAATTCTCCGCCACCTGGACGCGCGCGGCATCGCCGGACCCGGTCAGGGTCATGTTCCGGCTGAGCAACACACCGGTCTGCTGGAACGACCGGCTCTGGCGGCTCCAATCTTGATAGTCGGCCAGAGCGACGGTGGTGAAGAAGACGTCGTCACCGCGGTCGCGCTGCTCGGCGATGGTTACCACGCGATCCATCTGCGGCACCACCAGCGGCCGGAGGACCACCGCATCCATGCTGCTGAAGATGGCGGTATTGGCCCCGATACCGAAGGCAATGGTGACCACCGCCGCCAGGGTGAACCCTGGCGATTTGACCAACTGCCGCACGCCGTACCGAACATCATTCCATAAAGCCGACATAAATACGCTCCGATGGACCCGGTTGTGACGAAGAAAACTGGATGCTACTTCTACGGAATCCTCGCTGTTGCTGTATGCACCTGCGCCACCAAAGGGGAAAGTGGTTGAAGTGGCATGTAATCAGCAAGTTGAAAATGGCCCGTCGCGGAGACAGATGTCCGCTTTCGACCGATTTGTCCGGTACCGCACACCGGCGGCTGCGAATCTGGCTGTGACCGTGCCCACAAATTGAAGCGGGCGATTCCCTCACCGGTGCATTTTGCAGCCGGTGATCTGGCCCTCCGGCTTGACACAACGGCCCACTACCGCGATGCTAAACAGTTCTGGTGCTTACGTTTTTTTGAGAGGAATCCCCCGCTTTGCAGGTTCGCGTCTTTTACCACGACAAATGCTTTGACGGCGCCTGCTCGGCCTCGCTCTTCACGCGTTTTCATCGCGAGTGCATTGCCCCGGCCGCAGAATACTCCTACCATGGGCTGGTTCACCGCGCCGGCGCGCTGTTTAATGAAGCCGACTTTACCGGCGATGAGAACGCCATTGTCGACTTTAAATACTCCGCATCGCCCAGGATCACCTGGTGGTTCGACCATCACCTTTCGGCTTTTTTGACGCCGGCGGACCAGGCCAATTTTCAGGCATGCCAGCATGATCCCGGGTGTGCGGCGCGAAAGTTTTTCGACCCCAACTACACCTCATGCACCAGCTTTCTGGCGGACGTGGCGGCGGCGCGGTTCGGGTTTAATACGCAGCCCGTGGCCGAGCTGATCCACTGGGCCAATATTGTTGATGGGGCGCTCTACGAGAGCCCCGAAGCGGCGGTGGAGATGGCGGCGCCGGCCATGAAGCTGACCCTGGTGATTGAGTCCACAGCGGACCCGGCGTTCATCCCGCGGCTGATTCCCCTGCTGACGGAGATGCCGCTGGCGGAAGTGCTGGCGCAGCCCTTTGTGGCCGAGCTGCTGCCGCCGCTGCTGGAGCGGCACCGGGCTGCGCTTGAGCTGATCCGCACGCGCGCCGAGGAGCGCGACGGGACGATTTTTTTCGACATCACCGACCACCCCACCGAGGGCTTCAACAAGTTCATCCCGTACTACTTGCACCCGCAGGCGACGTATTCGATCGGGTTGTCGAAGTCGAGCTTCCGGACGAAGGTGGCGGTGGGCTCGAATCCGTGGACCAAGGCCGATCCGGCGAAGATGGTGAACCTGGCGGCGATCTGCGAGCGCTACGGCGGCGGCGGACATGCGCGGGTGGGGGCGATCAGTTTTCCGCCGGATCGCGAGGACGAGGCACGCAAGGCTGCGGGGGAGATTGTGGCGGAGCTGCGGGGGAAGAATCCGTTCGCTTGACGCTTTACTAAATTCACACCGTGACACAGGCGCTCCAACCTTAACTACGCGGTAGTACACTTAGCGAGATCGATTTACCCCCCAAAAAAGGACCCTAATGGCGCGCCTGAATCCTCAAGTTGTATTGCTCACCCTGATTGCCACGCTGGGCGGGTTGCTGTTTGGCTATGACACGGCCGTGATCAACGGCGCGGTAGACAGCCTGAAGGCGTATTTCATTGATCCGCGCTTCAACCTGGCCGATCCGGCCCAGGTGAATGCGGCCAATTCGCTGCTGGGGTTGGTGGTCTCCAGCGCATTGATCGGCTGCATCATCGGCGGGCTGATCGGCGGCTGGGTCAGCACCAGGATAGGCCGCAAACGCGGGCTGGTGATCGCCGCCGTGTTTTTTCTTGTTTCTGCCGTTGGCGCCTCCGCGCCGGAATTCCCGTTTGCCCCGATCGGCCACGGCGGCCCGGGCTATATGTGGAACTTCGTCTTCTATCGCATCCTTGGCGGCATTGGCGTGGGGCTGGCCTCCATGCTGTCGCCGATGTACATTGCGGAGATTGCGCCGCCCAAGGTGCGGGGCAACCTGGTGGCGTGGAACCAGTTCGCCATCATCTTTGGAATGCTGGTGATTTACTTTGTCAACTTCGGCATCTCCAAGTCAGGGAGCGGCGATGCGTGGCTCAACACCATCGGCTGGCGTTATATGTTTCTTTCCGGCGCCATCCCCGCGGGCCTGTTCCTGCTGCTCTTGTTCCTGGTGCCGGAGACTCCGCGCTACCTGATGCTGAAGGGCAAGGAGAAGGACGCGCGCGCGGTGCTGGCCCGGCTGGTGACTCCGGAGGAAGGCGAAAGAGAGCTCACCGAAATCCGCGCCTCGCTGAGCGAACATCACTCGGGCAAGATGCTCTCCTTCGGCATGATGGTTATCTTCATCGGCCTCATGCTCTCGATTTTCCAGCAATTTGTAGGCATTAACGTGGTGCTCTACTACGCGACGGACATCTTCAAAGGCATGGGCATGTCCACCAATGCCTCGCTGTTCCAGACCATCATTGTGGGTGCGGTGAACCTGACCTTTACCGTGGTCGCCATCCTGACCGTGGATCGCATGGGACGCCGGCCGCTGCAGATTATCGGTGCGCTTATTATGGCCGTGAGCATGATTGCGCTGGGCGCGGATTTTGCGCTCGGCGGCAAGGGCATGGTGGCGCTGGTGGCGATTCTGGTCTACACGGCGGGATTTGCCATGTCCTGGGGCCCGGTCACGTGGGTGCTTCTGAGCGAGATTTTCCCCAACCAGATTCGGGGCAAAGCCATGGGGTTGGCGGTTGCGATGCAGTGGATCGCGAACTACCTGGTCAGTTCGACGTTTCCCATCCTGGACAAGAATCCCTACCTGGTGCGCCACTTCAATCACGGCTTTGCCTATTGGATCTACGGCGTCATGGGTGTTTTGGCCGCGTTGTTCATGTGGCGGATGGTGCCTGAAACCAAGGGGCGCACGCTGGAACAGATGGAAGCAATGTGGCTGACGCATGGGAAGAACCCGATGCACGCGAAGTAGGGGCTGGGGGAAAACTTGAGCCGCACGCAGGGGCTAAAGCCCTCGCCTTTATTGGCTCTTTTACGGCACGGCTAAAGCCGTGCCCCTAGGCGAAACGTGGGCGGCGTGTGCGGCTCGGCTAAAGAGGCTGGGGAAAAAGGCCTGTACAGGGCGCTTGCTGCCCGGGTTTCTGCGTTCCGGGCAGAAATTACCTTGCAGGTAGAAATGCCCTTGACAATACTTCCAGTAGGTCTTATACCCATAGCATGTCTACCGTAGACAATCTATCTGACGATGCGCGTCTCGACCTGATGCAGGGGACGCTGGAGGTGCTGATCCTGCGCAGCCTCCAGATCCAACCCAATCACGCTTACGGCATCACCCAGTTCATTCAGCGCCAGTCAGACGACGAGTTCCTGGTCGACAACGGCTCGCTCTACCCCGCGCTGCAGCGCCTTCTTCAGCGCGAATGGATAGCGGCGCAGTGGAAGAAATCTCCCAACGGCCGCCGCGCCCGCTATTACCGCCTGACCCCGGCGGGACGCAAGCAGTTGGCCACCGCCACCACAAAGTGGCAACGCTTTGTGGAAGCCATGGCGCGGGTGCTGGCGCCGGAGGGATAGCCGATGCGCGAAGCCTGGTCGAAAATCCGCAGCTTGTTTTCATCGCGCCACGGCCTCAACGGCGAACTGGGCGAGGAGATGGAGGCTCATCTCCAGTTCCTCATCGAAGAAAACATCGACCGCGGCATGGGACCCGAACAAGCACGCGTGGCTGCGCATCGCGAGTTCGGCAACAGGAGCACAGTTCGCGAGCGGGCCTACACCGCGTGGCAGTTCCCTTCCCTTGAGACCATCGTTCAGGATGTTCGCTACGGCATCCGCAGCATCTTCCGCGCGCCGGCATTTGCGCTGATCGTCATCCTGACGCTGGCGGTGGGCGTGGGCGCGAACACGGCCATTTTCAGCGCGGTCTACGCCGTGCTGCTGAAGCCGCTGCCGTTCCCGAATGGCCAGCGTCTGGTGTGGCTGGGCGAGAAAGTGCCCAAGGCAGACGGTGTGGCGGTTACATGGCTGAATTACCGATATTGGAAAACCGAGAACCGCTCCTTTGAGGCGATGGCCGGCTTTCATTCCGGCGATTACACGCTGACCGGCCGCGGCCAGGCTGTGCTGACGCATGCCGGCGTGGTGACCAGCGAGTTTTTCGCACTTACGGGCTCGCGCGCCCTGCTGGGGCGGCTATTCGCCGCATCGGACGACGATCCGCACGCGCCGCCTGTGGTTCTGGTCAATCAAGACTTCTGGCGCAAAACACTTGGAGCCGATCCGCAGATCGTGGGCAAGACCCTGATGCTCGATGGCACGTCTTACGAGATCGTCGGCGTTCTGCCGCGCGACCCGCGATTCTTCTCCCGCGCACCGGACTATTACGTTCCTTATCGCCCGTCGCCTGCCGAGCTCTCAAAACGGTCGGCCCACGAATCCATGCACGTGCTGGCGCTGCTGAAGCCCGGCGTGACGTTGACGCAGGCACGCGCGGATCTTGACTCCATTATGGAGCGCCTGGCCCAAGCCGATCCTGGACCGGAGAGCGACCACCGCGCCTATCTTGCATTCTTGACGCAAGAACGAACCGGCGACGTGAGCACTGCGCTCAAACTGCTGACAGGAGCGGTCGGGCTCGTGCTGCTGCTGGCCTGCGCCAATGTTGGCGGCCTTTTGCTTATGCGCGTGACTACGCGTGCCCGCGAGATGGCGATCCGCACCGCACTGGGCGCGGCCCGCACTCGGCTGGCCCGCCAGCTTGTTACCGAAACTCTGCTGCTGGCTTCGATCGGCGGCGCATTCGGAATGTTGCTGGCGGCTGTGGGCCTGCGCGTCATGGTGGCGTTTGGTCCGCGCGATATACCGCGACTCTCCGAGGCTGGACTCGACTGGCCGGTGCTTCTGTTTGCTGCCGGAATCACGATGGTTGTCGGCCTGCTTTGTGCGCTGGTGCCCGTGTTCGGCTCCGGCCGCGTGAAACTCAACGTAGTTCTCCGCGAGAGTTCCGCCGGCGCCGGCAGCGGCCGTCTGGGCCACAGGCTACGCACTGGCCTGGTGATTGCGGAAGTGGCCGCAGCGGTCGTGCTCCTTTTCACATCTGGCCTGCTATTGCGCAGCCTGTATGCGGCGGAGACGGCCTCGCCGGGATTCGATCCGGATCATGTGATGGCGCTCGAACTCCAGCTTCCACCGTCGGGCTACAAGGCCGATGCTTCGATCCTTGACTACTACAGCCGGCTCGAGGGGGCCTTGCGCGCCCAGCCGGGTGTGGTTTCAGTGGGCGCGGTGCTGTGCCCGCCGGGGGGCGGCGACTGCGGCGACGGGTGGTATTCCATTGCGGAGAAGCCGAAGCCTTCGCGCGATAACGTGCCTCTTACTCTTTTCAACGTGGCCGACGCCGGGTACTTCGAAACGATGCGCATCCCATTGGTTGCGGGCCGCGCTCCATCCGCGCAGGACACGGCGACCGCTCTGCCGGTGGCCGTTGTGAATCAGGAGTTCGCGCGCGCCGAGTTCCCCGATCCGCGCGCGGCGATCGGGCGGCACGTCAAGGTGGGAGGCCCGTACATGGCCGGGCCGGTGGTGGAAATTGTCGGCGTTTCCGCCAACGTGACGCAGATGGGACTCGATGCCGAGCCCGAGCCGACCGTCACTTTTCCCGCCGCGCAGAGCGCAAGCCCTGCCATGGTGGTTATGGTGCGCAGCAGCGGCAGCCCCGCGTCTCTGATGGATCCGGCTCGCCGCGTCATGGCTTCCATTGATGCGAATGTGCCCATTCAATCGCTCAAGACGATGGATGAGTGGCTGGGCGCGACGCTGGTGCAGCGGCGATTCATCGCGCTGCTGCTGGCAGTTTTCGCCGCGATGGCGGTGATTCTTGCCGCGATTGGCGTTTACGGCGTGCTGAATTCCTGGGTGGGAAGCCGGCGGCAGGAGATTGCCATCCGCATGGCGATGGGGGCGCGGGCTGCGGCTATTCTGCGGCGAACGGGGCGACAGGCTGCGTGGCTTGCGGTGTACGGAATGTCGATCGGGCTGGGCGGAAGCTGGGCCGCCGCGCGATGGGTCAAGAGCATGGTCTACGGTGTCTCCGTGCATGATCCGCTGGTTTTTGCCGGCGCCGGGGCCGCTGCACTGCTCATCGTGCTTTTTTCCGCGGCGGTTCCCCTGGCGCGGGCGGCCAGGGTGGATCCTATCTCAGTGCTGCGCGAGCCGTGAAGCGCGGATTCGATGTAAGCTCGGGTGCATGTACCCAGGTGTCGAACTGATCCCGGCCGGCGCCGAGCATCGATCTGCTTTGGAGAATCTTCTTGAGCTTTACATTCACGACTTCAGTGAACTGGTCCCGATAGACGTTGGGGACGATGGCCGGTACGGCTACAAGAGCCTCTCTCTCTATTGGTGGGACAGCTCCCACCTGCCCTTTCTGGCAAGACTTGACGGCAAGCTGGTTGGATTTGTGCTTATCGTGCGAAGCACTGAACCCTCAGGCGATTGCGAGGCATGGGACATGGCGGAGTTTTTTGTGTTGCGGCGGTACCGGCATCGCGGAATCGGAGCCGAAATGGCCCGGAAAGCGTGGCTCCTTTGTCGGGGTAGATGGCAGATTCGCGTCATGGAGAAGAACGTCGCGGCGCGCAGGTTCTGGGAGTCGAGCATTGCCGGGTTCACTGGTGCGCCGGTTGATTCCAGCGAGTTTTTTGCGGACGGCGCGACGTGGTATCGCTTTACATTGGACTCGCGACGATAGCTGCTTCGCCATCCCGCTGCGCGGTGCGAGCCGCCACTCTCCGCAGCACCCCTGTGAACATGAGCGTGAGCACGATGGCCGCCGGGACGGCGATGACCAGCCAGGCCACCAGCGCCTGCCCGGCCAGCACTCCAAGTTGCGCCAGCAGGGGGCCCGGCATGTGCCAGACAGTCGCCAGCGGGCTGTGCAGCAGTATTCCAAGATCCATCCGCGGCGGTGTGAGGGCCGGGATCAGCCAGCCGCCCAGCTTAACCAGGGGCGCAATGAGAGCCACCTGGAACGGCATGGCGGCGTAGTTGGCCGCCTGGATGGCCGGATGATTGAGGCGGAATGCCAGCGCCACCACGACACACAAGCCAGTAGGGATGCCCAAAACCGGAATGCAGCCCAGCACAAATCCCAGGGCAAGGCTCAGCCCCAGCCGCTCAGGGGAAAACCCACTCAGCAGCCATTCCGCAGCTCTCTTTTGCATCCGCTCCCAGCCCACGAACCAGCTCTGCATACTATGACCTTACGAAATTGGATGCAATTGGTTCGCCAACTTGCGATGAATCTTTGCTGCTTGTACCAGAATGGTCAGTAGACTCTGCAGGCGGAGCCCTTGAGACAGGAGTGCGGGAAGAGGGATGGCCGCGGCCGGCCTCTGGGCCCTATTCTTTCTCTTCAATGGAGACGGCCGGGTTGAAATCGGCCTTGCTCTCGGCTGGCTCTTTTTCAACCAGCGGAACCCAGAACCGGAACGTGGTCCCGTGCCCGGGTTCGCTCACCACGTCGATGCCGCCGTTGTGAACTTCAAGGATTGCCCGCGCGATGGCGAGGCCCATCCCCGTTCCCTTGCCTGCGGCTTTGCGTCCACGGTAGAACTTGTCGAACACGTAAGGCAGGTCGGCGGGGTCGATTCCGGGGCCGTTGTCCTCCACGCTGAACTCAAGCCGGCCGGCGCCGCGCCACGAGCGCAACACGATCCGGCTGCCCGGCGGAGTGTAGCGGGCCGCGTTCTCCAGCAAGTGCCGCAGCACTCGTGTCAGAAGCTGGGCATCGAACCAGGCCGGAAGATCCGGCTCTTCCACGCTGACCACCACACGGTGGGGTGCCAGCGCGGCATGTGACTTCTCCATGGCTTGATCGAGCAGGGCGCGCGCATGGCGAGGGGATGAGCGCACGTGCACAACCCGCGCATCGATCTCCGCAATCTCCACGGCTTCCCCAATCAGCTTGTCCAGCCGAGCGCTCTCCTCGTCAATGAGGGCGGCCAGGTCGCGGCGGCCTGCCTCATCAAGCCCGTCTTCATGGCTAAGCGTGGTGGCTGCGGCGCGGATGGAAGTGAGAGGGGTTCGCAACTCGTGGCTCAGCGAGTCCACCAGCGCGGTCCGCAATCTCTCGCCTTCCCGCGAAGCCTCAAGCCGCGTGAATGTCTCGATGGCGAGCGCGCGTGTGAGCGCGATGGACACCTGCGCGCTCACCGTCGTTGCGACTTCTCGCGAGAGTCTGTCCGGTTTCCACGCCAGCGCGCCGATGGGTTTGAGCCCAAGCATGAGAGCGAGGTAGTGGAAACCCCCGGGCCCGTCCATGGTGGGTCCGTGTCCTTGCGTGAGCGTGCGCAAAGTTGCTTCCACGCTGGCCGGAACTTCAACTGATGTGGCGTAGAACTGGTCGTGGTCGCGTACGTAGAGCACCATCTCGTCCAGATTAAAATGCTGCTTCAGCAACTGCGGCAGTTCACGAATGAGCCGGTTTGCGTCCTCGTGCAGCATCATGTCCTGGCTGAGCGCGTAGAGGCGCTCGACGTCGTCGCGCCGCTGTTGCGCCTGGCGTGTCTGGCGGCGTGCGCGCTCGGCAAGCTGGCCCACCACCGCCGAGCTCACCAGGAACGACAGCATTTCAATCCATTCCTGCACTCCGGCCAGCCGGAAGGTGTGCACCGGCGGCAGAAAGTAATAGTCGAATGAGATTGCGCACAGCAGTGCCACGTAGAGCGACATGGCAATGCCGGCGCGGGTGGCAAACCCCACAACCAGGGTGAGGAAGACCAGCCCTGCCGCCGTGACCTTGATGTTGGCCAGGGTGAGGAGCAAAACCGCCAGGGCCACAAATGCCGTGGCTCCTATCCAGCCCACAACCTGGCGCTTCATCTCTTGGTCTTGCGGCATGGTGCGGAATTCGTAATCCATGATGGGATGCTCATCGAGCATCATACCCCCGGCCGCCGCAGGTGTTATTGTTTTGTGATTAGAAAGCAGGAAGACAATGCCGGGCAGGATACTTGTCATCGACGATGAGCCGCAGATTACCCGCGTGCTGCGCGCCGCCCTAACGGCGCAGGGATTCGACGTGCGCACCGCCAACGATCCCGCGGAAGGTCTGGAAGTGTTCCGGGAGTGGCCGCCGGACCTGGTGATCACCGACCTGATGATGCCCGGCATGAGCGGTGTGGAGGTCTGCCGCGCGGTGCGGAGCAAAGGCTCCACGCCGGTCCTGGTGCTCTCAGTGCGGGATCACGAGCGATCGAAAGTGGAGGCACTGGATGCCGGCGCCGACGATTACGTCACCAAGCCGTTCAGCACGCAGGAGTTGCTGGCGCGGGTGCGGGCTCACCTGCGCCGCGCGCCTGAGCGGACCACCGCCGCGATTGAAGCCGGAGATTTTATGGTGGACACCGCATCGCATGTCATCACCGTGCAGGGCAAGCCGATCCACCTTACTCCCAAGGAGTTCGACCTGCTGACCCTTCTCGCGCGCAACGCCGGCAAGGTGATGACTCACCGGGCTCTGCTTACGGCGGTGTGGGGCGACCAGTCTGCTTACCAGCCGGAATACCTTCGCGTCTTCATTGGCCAACTGCGCAAGAAGCTCGAAGCGGAAACCGGCCGGCAGTACATCCAGACGGAGCCGTGGGTGGGATACCGGTTTGTTCCGGAAGGCTGGAGCGGGAATATCGAATAGCCGCGAGTGAAGCGATTTATCTTCTTTTTTCCGCCCGCCCTTACAAACTTCTTACGATTCCTTTGGAATACTCCTACCAGGGCTCATGGATGATCGTTCGTGAGCAGAGCCGAGAGTTTCGCGTTGCGGGATCGGGCCAATCCGGCCATGAATTCCGCCGCTTGAGCGGCTCTCTAATGGAGTAGGAACCTCAAATGCAAGATGTGACGATGCTGTTGTTCACCGCCGTTTTCTTTGTAGTGGCGTTCCTTTACGTAAAAGCCTGCCGGAAGCTGAGGTAGCCATGGATCTCATCACCGCTGTCGGTCTCGCTCTTTCCATCCTGCTGCTGGTTTACCTCATCGCCGCTATGCTCTATCCGGAGAAATTCTGAAATGTCACCGAATGGCTGGCTTCAGTTCGCGATCTACAGCGTGATTCTGCTGGCATTGGTTCGCCCGGTGGGAATCTATCTTGCCCGCGTTGTTGAGGGCGAGCGCACCTGGCTTGACCCCGTGCTCCGCCCCTGTGAGCGCCTAATCTACAAGCTCTGCGCGGTTAACGCCGAGAAGGAGATGAACTGGCGCCAGTACACTTACGCGCTGCTGGGCTTCTCCGCGGCAACAATGGTGTTCACCTACGCCATCGAGCGCCTGCAGTTTTATCTTCCGTGGAATCCACAGCACTTCACAGGAGTAGGCGCGGATCTCGCCTTGAACACCGCCGCAAGCTTCACCACCAACACCAACTGGCAGTTCTACTCGGGCGAATCCACGATGAGTTACTTCACCCAGATGGTTGGCCTGGCCACGCATAACTTCTGGTCCGCCGCCGCGGGCATCGTGGTCGCCATCGCGCTCATTCGCGGCATCAAGCGCACCACTTGCGCTACCATCGGCAACTTCTGGGTGGACATGACCCGCACGCTGCTCTACGTCCTGATGCCTGCGTGCGTGATCTACGCGTTGCTGCTGGTCTGGCAGGGCGTCCCGCAAAACTTCAGCGCATACACGGCCGCCCACACCGTGGAAGGCCAGGCACAGACCATTGCGCAGGGCCCCGTCGCGTCGCAGGAAGCCATCAAGATGCTGGGTACGAACGGCGGCGGATTCTTCAACGCCAACAGCGCCGATCCCTATGAGAATCCCACGCCGCTTTCCAACTACATGGAGATTCTGTCGATCTTCATTATCGGCGCCGGTCTTACTTACACTCTCGGCCGAATGACGGGCTCAACCGGCCACGGATGGGCTGTCTGCGCCGCCATGTACATTCTTTTCGCCGCAGGTTTCCTGGTGTGTTACTGGGCCGAGGCACATCCCAATCCGCTGATCCACGGCGCGCAGCAGGTGCGAACCACCGGCTCGCCCGGCGGCAATATGGAGGGCAAGGAAGTCCGCAACGGCATTGCGGAAAGCGCCCTGTTCGCCACCATTACCACCGACGCCAGTTGCGGCGCCGTAAACAGCATGCATGATAGCTACACGCCTCTGGGCGGGATGGTTCCGCTGGCCAACATCATGGCGGGCGAAGTGATCTTCGGCGGCGTGGGCGCCGGCATGTATGGAATGTTGATCTTTGTGGTGCTCGCGGTGTTCATTGCCGGCCTGATGGTGGGCCGAACGCCGGAATACCTGGGCAAGAAAATCGAAGCCTTCGATGTGAAGATGGCCATGCTCTACGCGCTCATCTTCGCATTCATCATCCTCACGTTTTCCGCAATCTTCGTTCTTCGGCCTGAAGGGCTGACCGCCATGGCCAATCCCGGCCCGCACGGATTCTCAGAAGTTCTTTACTCATTTGTTTCCGGCGCCGGGAACAACGGCTCGGCTTTTGCCGGCCTGGGAACGAATTGGTGGTACAACATCGCGATGAGCTTTGACATGCTTATCGGCCGCTTTCTCATGATGATTCCGGTACTGGCGTTGGCCGGCAACCTGGCGCAAAAGAAAAGCATTCCGCCGTCGCCCGGCACCTTCCCCGTCAACACGCCGCTGTTTACCGTGCTGCTCATCGGCGTGGTCATCATCGTTGGCGCGCTCACCTTCTTCCCGGCGCTGAGCCTGGGACCGATCCTGGAACACCTGTTGCTGCACGCAGGACAATCCTTCTAATCACACCGAACTGCAACCGGAGAAGGCAGAACGAATTCATATGGCAGAGAAAATCAGCATCTGGGACACAAGGATTATTGGCCAGGCGGCGGTGGACAGCTTTCGCAAGCTCGATCCGCGCTGGATGGTGAAGAACCCGGTTATGTTTGTGGTCGAGGTGGGCAGCGTGCTCACGACCGCGCTGCTGGTCGACAACCAACTCAACCATCGGGTCGCCTTCAGCTTCAACCTGCAGATCACGCTCTGGCTGTGGTTCACTGTGCTGTTTGCCAACTTTGCCGAAGCCATGGCCGAGGGACGGGGCAAGGCTCAGGCCGATACATTGCGCAAGGCCAAGGGCGAGACCATCGCCCTGCGTTACAAGGCCACCGGCGACTTTGAGGAAGTGATCAGCGGCCTGCTTCGCTCAGGCGACGTGATCTACGTGGCCGCGGGGCACTACATAGCGGGCGACGGCGAGGTGATCGAAGGCGTCGCCTCGGTCGACGAGTCCGCCATCACCGGCGAATCCGCTCCGGTGATCCGCGAGGCCGGCGGCGACCGATCGGCCGTGACCGGCGGGACGAAAGTTCTGTCTGACTGGATCAAGGTGAAGATCACCTCCAACCCTGGCGAGACGTTCCTCGACCGCATGATCGCGCTGGTGGAAGGCGCAACGCGCCAAAAGACTCCCAACGAAATTGCCCTGAGCATTCTTCTCTCCGGCCTCACCATCATTTTCCTTCTTGCGGTGGTTACGCTTCAGCCGTTCGCCATGTATGCCAAGGCGCCACAGACGGTTTTTGTACTGGTCTCGCTGCTGGTCTGCCTCATTCCCACCACCATTGGCGGTCTGCTCTCTGCCATCGGCATCGCCGGCATGGATCGCCTGGTGCAATACAATGTGCTGGCCATGAGCGGGCGCGCGGTGGAAGCCGCCGGCGACGTGAACACGCTTCTGCTGGACAAGACCGGCACCATTACGCTGGGCAATCGCCAGGCCACGGAGTTCATCCCCGCGCCGGACATCAGCTCGGAACGTCTTGCGGACGCCGCCCAGCTCTCTTCCCTGTCGGACGAAACTCCCGAAGGCCGCTCGATCGTGGTGCTGGCCAAGACCCAATACAATTTGCGGGGGCGCGATCTGGCGGGCATTCACGCCGAGTTCGTTCCCTTCAGTGCGCAGACGCGGATGAGCGGCGTGAATCTGCCCGGCGTACGCATCCGCAAAGGCTCAGTGGATGCCATCTCTCGCTTCCTTGAAGACCAGGGCGCCGCGCTCCCCAAGAAGGTGCGCGACTCCGTGGAGGAGATTGCGCGCCAGGGCGGAACGCCGCTTGTGGTGGCCGAGAACGCCGCCGCGCTGGGCGTCATTTATCTCAAGGACATTGTGAAAGGCGGGCTGAAGGACCGGCTGGCGCGGCTGCGCGCAATGGGCATCCGTTCCATCATGATCACCGGCGACAATCCCCTGACCGCTGCTGTGATTGCACGCGAGGCCGGAGTGGATGATTTTCTTGCCGAAGCCAAACCCAAGGACAAGATGGACCTGATCAAGCGCGAACAGGCCAAGGGCAAGCTGGTGGCGATGACCGGCGACGGCACCAACGATGCGCCGGCGCTGGCCCAGGCCGACGTGGGCGTGGCCATGAATTCCGGCACGCAGGCCGCCAAGGAAGCCGGGAACATGGTGGATCTCGACTCGAGTCCCACCAAGCTGATTGAAATTGTGGAGATTGGAAAGCAGCTTCTGATGACCCGCGGCGCCTTGACCACCTTCTCCATCGCCAATGACGTGGCCAAGTATTTCGCCATTATTCCCGCGATGTTCCTGGGTGTATTCCCGGTTCTGGGCGCGCTCAACATCATGCGGCTGCACTCGCCGGAGTCGGCCATTCTGTCCGCGGTAATCTTCAACGCCGTGATCATTGTCGCGCTGATTCCGCTGGCGCTGAAGGGCGTGAAATACGCACCCAAGCCTGCCGGTGTGCTGCTGCGCAACAACCTCCTCCTGTACGGTGTTGGCGGCATCATCATCCCGTTCATTGGCATCAAGGCCATTGATCTTTGCCTGGTAGCCCTGCACCTGGCGTAAACAACC
>Ga0265314_10002954_pt1 | contig 16839 bp, 17 predicted proteins | sample 4126metaG_FD_203106 | JGI IMG/M metagenome (GOLD analysis project Ga0265314, IMG submission 203106) | Rhizosphere microbial communities from Carex aquatilis grown in University of Washington, Seatle, WA, United States - 4-1-26 metaG | ecosystem: Host-associated > Plants > Roots > Rhizosphere >... | reverse complement strand
AGCTCATTGATATAGCGGCCGGTGGTGACTTCGACGTTCTGATCGCTCGAATTGCGCAGCACCAGTTGCAGGCGGCCTTCGTTGCCGGCGAGCGTCAAGGTCTCCGACTGCCCCGGCGTGGCCAACAGCGTCACGGTGGGCGCCTGAATGGCCTGGCCGCGGGCGTCCGGCTGAATGGTGGTTCCAGCCGACAGCACCAGCATGTTCTGTAGTACGGTGGTGGTCATATCGCCGTCGGCCGTGGGCGGCCGTCCAGTGACCAGCACGTCGACGCGCATCCCGGGCAATACGAAGCCCGATACGCTCGCGACGTCATTGACGCGCACCGTCACGGCGCGCATACCCACCGGAATCGTCGGCGCGAGACCGAGCCCGCTGCCTTTGGCGGCGAGACGGCCTTCGAGGATCGGCTCCTCGAGCAGGATGTTTGAAATCACCGGCCGGTCGAGCACATCTTCGACCTTCGAGAATCCACCCTTGGGGAAAGCCGAAGTGGGCATCTTAACCACTTTGACGTCGGCCGGCTTGACCATCACGCCCACACCCAGCGGCCGTGCGGTCACCACCACGTCTTTTAAGTCCGTCGATTCGACCTTCTTTGAAGGACTCGACGAGCGCGCCGTCATCTGATAAAACACGCTCGAAACCACCAGCGCGAACACCAGGCTGACACCCAGCACCGTAATAAACCTGCGATCCATTGCTTGTTCTCCTCCGCCTCCCGCCGGTTTCCCCGCCCGGAGGCTTGATCCCTTACGTCAATAAACTTCTGTTGCTAAAAACTTGTCGTTCTACCCGTTCGTCCGAGCTACCCCTTGGGCACCAGCGATAACCACACACCCAACGCAATTGCGGGCGCGTAGGGAATAGATGCTTCCCGCTCCCGCTCTTCCAAACTCAAGGCAGCGAGGTCCATTCCCGCGCCCGGCGCCCGGCCCATCCACTTGCCGATCTGCCGCCACAGGGCTTTTGAGCCCAAAACAGCCACCGCCATAATGCCGCCCACTCCCGCTGTCCAGAGGGCCGCTTCGAGCAAGCGCCCGGCTCCCAGCAGCGCGCCGAAACCGGCCATCAGCTTCACGTCGCCGCCGCCCATACCGCCCAGCAGGTAAAAAATCAAAAACACCGCGAATCCCACCACTGTTCCGGCCAGCGCCGTAAGCACGCCCGGCCAGCCGCTCTTGCCGATCTGCCAGCCGAAACCTCCGGCCAGCGCCGCGATAGGAATCCAATTAGCAATGTGGCGGCGGGCGAGATCATCGATCACCGCCGCGAGGCCTACCACGATTGCTATCCACACCTGTATGCTCATCGCCTTTAACGAAACGACGCCGAACGCACCGGCGCCTCCTCGACCTGTTCCCTGGTCAACCGGGGATTCACCGCTACCGGACGCACGGGCACGCCCGCCGCTCCGGGTTTCTTATGAACCTTGGGGGCCCGCATCATCAGAGGCGCGAGAAACCCAGTTTGCAAAGCGAATTCCGCCAGCGCTTTCCCCGAGGGCAGGCGCCAGCTCATCGGATCCATCCACTCCATCGGCAGATGGGGAATCCCTACGCTGCTTTTGCTGCGGCCCGCGGCGGTCTTGCGCGGACTCGGGTTCTCCGACTTCATCGCTAAATACTCTCCTTAAACTACTTCGGCCGGGTCGGGGGTTTTCATTAGCCCGCCGGCCCTAACTTGCCTAGCTTGCGTAGAACCTTAGTTTCGGGCGCTGGAACCGGCTTTCTGAAGCGCCACGGGCTTCCGCGGGACGAACAGAATATGCTTGCCGTCATCGGCCTCGACGCGCCATTCCGGGCGCAGTTTCAACAGTTGCGACGCGGCGGTATCGACGGGAATCAGCACCAGGTTGAAGCGGTACTTTTCCATGACTTTCTCCCAACCCGGCTGGCCTCCCATCACTTGTATAAAGGGGTCGCCTAGCTCGGGGCCGTAAAAATCGCTGCGCCCGTCGACAAAAACCTTTTGCTGGGGATGGAGGTAAATCAGGTAGTCCGCCCATTGGTCTGTCGTCAGCACTCGGGCTGCAACAATCTCCTGCTCATGGGCGTGAATCATAGCGGTGGGGAATAGCTCACTGGGGAAGTCGCTGGGCCAGGCGATTGCGGAACCGCTCAAAGCCAACGCGGCCACGGCCACGACGATCCAGGCACTATATCTCTGGAAACCCCGGGCTAGATCGAATCCCATCTGATTCAAGATCCCTTGGGCGGATTTGGGGGATGCATCGCCTACCCAAGTCTTCCACCAGGACGTCATTTCCGCGGCGATCAGGGGCGCGGTGACGGTGACAAAGATGGGCACGTGGCGCACGCTCGAGAGCGCCATATAGCCCAAGGCCAAGATCCATAAGCCGTCGATCACGCGTCCGCGGCGGAAGCGCGCGCCGGCAGTGATCAGCCCGATAAACAGCAGGGCTTCAAACTGCATCATGTTCTCGTTGCGGAACACGGGAGACTGGAATTCCTGCACGACTTTGCGAATCCAATCGGAGCGCAAATACTGAAGGACGTGGGCGTGCAATCCCCAGCCGTAGGGATTAACAAAAGATACGGCGGCGCAGGCGGCGGTCAGCATGCTCCAGCGCAGTGCCGGAGCCCAATCCGGGAGCGCGCCTGGGGCACGCTGTATCCAGGCTTCGACTGCGGCGCCGATGGCCGCGAGTCCCAGCAAACCGATCAATACCAGGAATCCGCCGTGCAAACTGGTCCATAGCAATGTGATGGGAACCAGCCACCACAGCCGCGCCGGGTTGGCGCCGCGACGGTCGGCTTCGATGAGGGCCATCGAAAGCGATAGTAAGAGCAGAGTGAATATATGCGGCCTAGCCAGGAAGTGCATGGAGGCCGAGCCTACCGACAGCAGCGTGACCAAGAGAGCCACAAATAAGTGCGCGCCGGCGTCGACAATTCGGCGCATTAAAGTGGTGGCGTAGAGCGCAATGATGACGCCTGCGACCAGAACCACTCCTTTTAATCCGGCCCAGCGGAAAAGCAGGGAGTCAATGACGTCGCTCAGCCACTCCCAGGCATACCAAGGGGCGCCGGTCTTCGAAAACGAATACAAATCGTGGTGCGGTACTTGATGATGATCGAGAATGTACTCGCCGGTGCGGATGTGCCAGCCGACATCGGCGTCGGCGAGCAAGGACTGCCAGCCGTGCGGGCCGGAACTCATGAACAGCCAGCCGATTAGGGCGATAAATAGGAGATCCAACAGCGAAGGCACCACGAGACGTCCCCAGCGATGCCGCAGCAGCGCGTCGATACGAGCCGGCGGTAAAGACGGGATCGCGGCTATCGTGGATTCGGGAGTCATTCGTGCGGACCTAAGGCCTGTCTACCTATTCGCCATATTGGGGCGGGCACTTTAGGCAAACGATTTAGCGGTGCGGTCTTCGGTGGTTTCGGCGGGCGAAGCGTGGTCGGTACCGAGCAGACGGCGGCCCTGGACGGCCAGCTCAAAGCGGTCCTTGACGCCGGTCTTTTCAAAAATATGCATCAAGTGCACTTTCACGGTGCCGGGGGTGATGGCCAAGGCTTCGGCGATCTCTTTGTTCTTCAGGCCGGCGCAGACGTGATGGACGATGTCTTTTTCGCGCGGCGTCAGGCGCGGTGACGAGCGGCGATCCATGGTGCCGACGGCATGTTCGGCGAGCGAGCTTTCGATCCACACTTCGCCCTGGCTGACGGCGAGCAGACACTCGCGCATAGCGGTGATAGGTACAGTCTTTTTGAGGATGCCGCGCGCGCCTAACTGCAGGGCGCGGAAACAATCGATCTCCGCGAGATCGTTCACCCATAAGACGGGCTGGCAGCGCGGCCAAGTGCTCTTCACGTCGGAAATGAATTGGAAGATCTGCTTCAGTCCGGCGCTCTGATCGACTAAGAGGACGTCGGGCTGCTTTTCACGCACAGCGTCGAGGGCGTCGGCAATTCCCGGAGTCGAGCCCAGATATTCGAACTCGTTGTCGCTGGCGAGGACTCTCACCAGGCCTTCGAGGACGATTGGCTGCGCTTCACAAGCAAATACCCTGACTGGATTCACGTAGTTTCCCTTAGGAACTTAAAATCGACGGGGGGAGGGCCAGAGGATAGGTACTAAGTATCGTTTTACGACTGCTCTAGTCCGGACATGCACCGGGATAGGATTGAATATGCGCGTGTTGAGGCTCAATAGCGCGGCGGCGTTCGAGGCGGCCGCGGGATCCTGGCTGGCTGCGGACGATCGCACCAACAACCTGATTTTGAGCCGGCTGCACGCGGCGCGATTTAGCGACGACGTCAAGAGCTGGCTGGCTGTAGACGGGGAAGCCCCGCAACTGGCGCTGCTCGAGACACCGCTCGATTTGGTGCTTTCCGGCGGCAGCGTGGAGGGGGCGGAATTCCTGGCTGACAATCTCGAAGTCGATGTTCGGCGATTCGTTGGGCCCGCGGCGGTGTCCGACGCTTTTGCGGCGCGCTTGCGGCAGAAGACCGGGCGCGCGGGATGCTTGAGCATGGAGATGACCTTTTATACGCTCGAGCGCGTTGCGGAGGTTAGCAGTCCCGCGGGGTGCATGCGGGTGGCTGCGCGTGGGGAGTTGAAGGAACTGGCACCACTGGCGGTGGCGGCGGAACGAGAGATGGGCGTGCACGCCGGGGAACGAGATCCGACGGTGATCAAGGGTACGCTTCGCCAGGCCATCGACGACGGCCAGCAGTTTGTGTGGGCAGAGGGCTCAAGTGTGCGGGCCGTGGCATCGTATGTGAGTCCGTTTAAGGACGGTGGCGCGCGCATTCGCGGCGTGTATACGATTCCTGAATTTCGCGGGCGCGGATATGGGTCGGCGATTACGGCTGCGCTGGCTGCGCATTTGTTGGACGGCGGGCAGGCGTGGGTGGCGTTATTCGCCGATAACGCGAATGCGACGTCGACCGGTATCTACCGCCGCTTGGGATTTCAAGCACACTCCATTTTTCGAACTTGGCGATTCGACTACAATAGCCAGTAGGAGAACACCCATGGATTTCGGCAAGCGTTTATGGATTGCGATGGTGGTGCTGTGCGCTTGTGCGCGGCTGCTGCCGCATCCGTGGAATTTCACTCCGCTGATGGCGATTGGATTGTTTTCGGGTTATCAGGCGGCGAAGGCTTCGACCGGGATTCTGGTGACGCTGTCCGCGCTGGCGCTGAGCGATCTAGTGCTTGGTTTCGATCGTGGCTCCTGGTTCGTCTATGTAGCAGCGCTGGTCGCGGTGTGGTTCGGCAGGATCACACGAAATTACGGCGCGGGCGCGATTGTTGCAGGGGCGCTGGGATCGAGCCTGTCATTCTTCTTCATTACGAATTTCATGGTGTGGGCTGGCGGGCGCATTTATCCGAGTACACCGGCAGGGTTCGCGGCGTGTTTTGCAGCCGCCGTTCCCTTCTACCAGAATCAAATCGCGGGCGATGCGTTCTACACCGTGGCGATTTTCGGCGGTTATTGGCTCCTGAAGCGTTCGTTCGCTCCCCAACACCAGGCCGCTTAGCGTGCGCGTCGTTTCGCTGCTGGCCGGGGCTACCGAAATCGTGTGCGCGCTGGGCGCGGGCGAGATGCTGGTGGGGCGGTCACACGAGTGCGACAACCCTTCCTGGGTGCGGCGGCTTCCTTCCTGCAGTGAACCGGCTTTCGATGTTTCGGTAGCGAGCGGGGCCATCGACGCTGAGGTGCGGCGCAGGCTGCACGCGGGCGAGCCGCTGTATCACATCGACATGGAGTTGATCCGGGAGTTGCGGCCGGATCTGGTGATTACGCAGTCGCATTGCGATGTTTGCGCGGTGACACCAGCCGATTTGGAACGTGGGGCGTGTGCGCTTGCGGCGCGTCAACTTTCGCTATCCGCGGCTACGATCGAGGAAATCTTTCAAAGCGTGTTGCAGGTTGCCGAGTCGCTGGGTCTGGCGTCCGAGGGTCTGGCGGTGGTCGATCGCGAGCGCCAGCGTTTAGAGGCTGTGCGGCGGCAGACGGCAGGAGTCCGGCGTCCTACTGTGGTGTTGCTCGAATGGACCGATCCTTTTTTCGCCATGGGCAACTGGGGTCCGGAGCTAGTCGAGATCGCGAATGGCGAGCCGCTGCTGGGGCATCCCGGCAAGTTCTCGACCGCAATTCCCGCGGAACAGCTGCGCGATGCTGACCCTGAATATTTGATCGTCGCGCCGTGCGGGTTCAACCTCGAGCGGGCGGAACGAGAGCTCGCAGTGCTCAAACGGCATTCGTGGTGGGGAGATCTGAGGGCTGTACGTGAGGGCAAGGTTGCGTTCGCGGATGGAAATTTGTTTTTTAATCGCTCGGGGATGACGATTGCGGACTCGGCTGAAATTCTGGCGGAGATTCTGCATGGGGAACCGAGGGACGGAACCTCATTTCGCGATCGGGCGTGGCGGGCAGTTACGGAGAGACCGGTGGCGAAATGAAGCGAGTGCTTTTGTCGTGGAGCAGCGGCAAGGACAGTGTTTGGGCGCTGCATTTGCTGCGGCAGCAGAAGGATCTTGAAGTCGCCGCGCTGCTGACCACGTTTAACTCCGCGGCGGATCGGGTGGCCATGCATGCGGTGCGGAGGGCGCTGGTCGAGACGCAAGCCGAACGCACCGGGATTCCGCTATGGGCGGTGGAGCTGCCGTGGCCTTGCTCCAATGCCGAATATGAAGAGCTCATGCGCGGAGTTTGGGAACGTGCGGCGGCTGAAAAAATTACGGCGGTGGCGTTCGGCGATTTGTTTCTCGAAGACATTCGCGACTATCGCGTGCGGCAACTCGAGGGCACTGGCCTGGAGCCCCTGTTCCCGGTGTGGAAAATTCCTACGGTGAAGCTGGGGCGCGAAATGATTGCGGCGGGGGTGAAAGCCAAGATCACTTGCGTGGATCCGGGGCAAGTGGAGCGGTCCTTCGCAGGGCGGGATTACGATCAGGCCTTGCTCGATTCGCTGCCCATGAGTGTCGACCCCTGCGGGGAGAATGGCGAATTCCACACCTTCGTTTACGATGCGCCGGTGTTCTCCGCGCCCATCGCGGTGCACACGGGCGAAATCGTGGAGCGCGATGGATTCGTGTTCGCCGACGTGCTGCCGGCTTAGCCGCGGAGCTGGTACAGGTCCGGGGTTGCCACCGGCACTCCCATTTGCTTCAGGTAGGTGAATAAATGGTGCTTGTGGTTGATCAGGTGCTCCAGATTGCCTAGCAACAACGTCAGCACCGTCTCGCCTTGAGCGACAAACATGGTGGGGATGCGGCGCGCTAGATCGGCGTCGGTCAGGAGCGCGAAGCCTTCCTCGATGTGGGCTCGGTAGGCTTCGATGGTCGCGGGCTGTTCGCGCAGCTTGGTGAAGTGGGCCAGGCGCTCGGGCTCGGCAGCGGCGAGGACCGCGCAGAATCCTGAGATGCTATCGAGCAGATGGTTGATGAGCTCGGCCGTGGTCCAGACGCCGGGGGACGGAGTCCAATCCCGCCGGGCTTCCGGAACTAAACCAATTAAGTGACTCGTGCGCTCGATTTGTTCGCGAATCTTTTCTAGCAACGCGTCGCAGAGTGGAGCATCAGGCATGCGCCTCCACTGGAGCGAGACGCGAGGCGATCACCAAGCCCAATAGAGCTATGGCCGCGAGCACCAATCCCCAGGCTGTAAGCAGATCGTGCTGAATGAGCAATCCGGCAATGGGCGGTCCGATGATTTGCGAAACAGAAGTAAGCGATTGCGTCAGGCCGAGGACGGTGCCCTGCTCCGCGCGCTGCGTTTTTTGCGTGATCATGCTGGTGAGAATCGGACGCACTAATCCGCCCAGCGACAGCACCGTGGTGCTGAGTAGGAGCCAAGGAATCGAATGCGCGAAGGCCAGCATGGAATATCCCACCACGTAAGCCGAGAAGCCGACGCGGTTCAACGTGCGCTCTCCGAAGCGTTTGACCAGGCGGCCCAGCGCGGGGCCTTGCAGACCGATTCCGAGCAACCCAGCGTAGGCCCACACGTAGCCGGTTTGTTCGGGACCAAAAGGTTTGCCATGCCAAGTGATCCGGCGCTCGACGAACAGCGCCAGAGCGGAGACGAACATCGAGAAAGAAAACATGAATACTAAAAACTGCACCAGCATGATGCCTAAGCCGGGCTGGCGGAAATAGCGTCCGTATTCACCCCACTGCACTAGCGACAGGCGGCGTCCGCCGGGGCCGCTTTGTACTGCGTGAACATTTCTTACGGAAGGCAATAGAAACGTGGTGGCGATGATGCTGGTGAAAGACATCAGGGCGGCGGCGAAGATCGGCATGCGGTAATCGAAGTGCGCCAGGAATCCAGAGATCGCGGGGCCGATCAGGAAGCCGAGTCCAAAGGCGATGCCAATCACGCCGAAAGATTTCGCGCGCTCTTCGGGCTTGGTGACGTCGGAGATGTAGGCTTGGGCGAGCGACAAGTTCCCGGCGGTGGCGCCATCGATGATGCGGCCCAGAAACACTACCCAGAGTGTGCCGGCGAATGCCGTGATCAGGAAGCCGATGAGTGTACCGATCTGGCTGACGATCAGCAGCGGCTTGCGGCCCACGTGATCCGACATGCGCCCCAGCAGGGGCCCGGAAAACAACTGGCAGAGCGCGTAGACGCCCACGAGCCAGCCGACTTGCGACGGGCTCGCACCGAGTTTTTCGGCGTAGAAGGGCAGCAGCGGGATCATGATCGTCAACCCGAGGACGTCCACGGCGACGATTAAGAAGATGGGAAGAAGGGGAGACTTACGCAAACCCTTTTATCATCCCATGCGAGTTACCCCTGCGGGCTTTCATGAGACATTTCATTAATCAGGCTCGACAGGGTGTTATCGACGCTGCTGCGAAGGTTGCCGTCGGGCAAGACATCCAAGACCTGCTTGGCTGATTCGATGCTGAGCAGGTACTCATCCGGCATTGCGCCCAGCAAATAGACGCGTGCGCTGTGCAAGTGTTCCAGGAGCGGGTTGGGCTCCCGGAGAGGCTCCAGCGCGGCGATCATTTGATCGAGCTGTGTGATATTGGTTTCTCTTTTCGCTGGACTTAATGTGGCATGGTTCATAGAAAATGCACCTGATCGTTAGATCCCTGGCGCGGCCGGTTGTCACATTTTTCTGCTCATTCTTCCGCTCTGGGCGCGCATGGAGTATATTGCATAGACAAAGGAAGGGACCTCATGACCAAACGAAACTTTGCTGCTGTCATTGCGTTTGGGCTGCTCGCCACCGTGGCTTTCGCCCAGGAAGGGAAAGATGCAAGCGCTGTTTTGCACAAGGCCGCCACTGCGATGGGCGCTGCCAATTTGAATTCCATCCAATTCTCCGCTAGCGGCAAGGCTGCTTCCCTGGGGCAGAGTTACCTGCCCACGGTCGCCTGGCCCACGCTGAACGTGACCAGCTACACGCGGACCATCGATTATCCCAGCCAGTGTTCGCGCGAAGAAATGGTGCGGACGCTGGAAGACCCTCCGGCCAAGGGTGGCGGCGCTCCGTTCGCGGGAGAACAAAAGCAGGTGAACATACTGTGCGGAGCTTACGCCTGGAACCAACCGGGGAATGCGGCGCAACCGGCTCCGGGAAATGTGGAAGAGCGGCAGTTGGGGTTGGTGATGACGCCGCAAGGTTTCGTGAAGCAGGCCCTGATCAGCAATGCCACGGCCAAGAAAGGCAAAGGCGGCACGGAGGTTTCGATTACGGCGGTGGGCAGGCTCAATGTTGTGGGCACGATCGACGGTCAGGGATTGCTGACGAAAGTGGAGAGCTGGATGGCGAATCCGGTGCTGGGCGACATGCTCTTTGAAACCGATTATTCGGATTACAAGGATTTCGGCGGCGTAAAGTTTCCCACGCACATTGTGCAGAAACAGGGCGGCTACATGGTGTTGGATCTCAATGTCAGCGACGTGAAGCCCAACGTGGGGAATGCGGCGATCAAGGTGCCCGATGCTATTCAAACGGCCGCGGCTCCGCCGGTACGGGTGGAATCGCAGAAGATGGCGGACGGCGTTTGGTTCCTCGGCGGCGGGTCACACAACAGCGTGCTGATAGAGTACAAGGACTTCTTGGCGGTGGTCGAAGCGCCGCTCAGCGAGGAGCGGTCTCTCGCGGTAATTGGTGAAGTGAAGAGGCTGGTTCCGAACAAACCTATTAAGTATTTGGTCAACACTCATCATCACTGGGATCATTCAAGCGGCATCCGCACTTACGTCGATGAAGGGGCCACCATCATCACCAGCGAAGTGAACAAGCCTTACTACGAGACCGCCTGGAAAGCGCCGCGCACGTTGAGTCCGGACAATCTTGCGAGGAGTTCGAAGAAGGCAAGTTTCATCACTGTGAAGGATAAATACGACCTGACCGACGGCACGCGCACGCTGGTCCTCTATCACACAGACGGCGACAACCATAACGGTGCGATCCTGTTCGGCTACATGCCAGCGGAGAAGATTCTGATTGAGGCGGATGACTTCACGCCGCCGGCGCCGAACGGTCCGGGGCTGGTGCCGCTGGCGGCGCAGTTCGGCAATAACCTTTATGAGAACATTCAGCGGCTGAAGCTGGATATTCAAACCATCGCTCCGCTGCATGGGCGGGTGGTGCCGTACACGGAAATGCCGAAGGCTCTCGGCAAAGGGTAGAGGATGCGTTTACGGACAGTGGTTTACAGCGGGATTGTATGTGCGGGATTGGCGGCGGCGCAATCGACAACGCCACCCCCGCCAGTTCCTGCTGCGCTGCGGGATTACAAGACGATCACCGCTGACCGGCTCACCAAGCCAGACGACGGCGACTGGACCATGATCCGGCGCACTTATGACGGCTGGGGCTACAGTCCACTGACCCAAATTACTCCGGACAACGTGCAGCGACTGCAGCCGGCGTGGGTGTTCGCAACCGGCGTGACCAGCGGTCACGAGGCCGCGCCGCTGGTGAACAATGGGGTGATGTTCGTGGCTACGCCGGGTAGCCAAGTGCTGGCGATTGACGCTTCGACTGGGAACCTACTGTGGCGTTATCGCAGGCAGTTGCCGGCGGGCTCGATTTTGCCGCATCAGACCAGCCGCGGGGTAGCGCTCTACGGCGACAAAGTGTTCTTCGCGGCGGGCGACGCTACACTGGTGGCTATCGATGCCAAGACCGGCAAAGAAGCTTGGGCTACGAGTGTGGCCGACAACAAGACTGGATACTATATGACGCTCGCGCCGCTAGTCGCCGGAGGCACTGTGATGGTGGGCGCGTCGGGCGGCGAGCTCGGTATCCGCGGTTTTGTCGCGGCGTTTCAAACGGACACGGGCGAAGAACTGTGGAGAACTTATACGGTGCCGGCGCCGGGGGAACCGGGGAGCGAGACTTGGCCCAAGGGCGAGCAGTGGAAGAACGGCGGGGGCTCGGTGTGGGTCACCGGCAACTATGATCCGGTGACGAATCTCGCGTACTGGGGCGTCGGCAACGGCGGCCCATGGATGGGCGACCAGCGACCCGGCGACAATCTTTATACATCGTCCACTATCGCGATCGACGTGGCTACGGGAAAAATCAAAGGGCATCATCAGTATGATCCCAATGAATCGTGGGATTGGGATGAGGTGTCGCCGCCGATTCTGGTCGACTACCAACGCAACGGGAAGACGGTTAAAGGCCTGATCGATGTGGGGCGCGATGGGTATCTATGGTTTCTCGAACGCACTGACGGGGCCATCAACTTCGTCGAGGGCACGCCGTTCGTGAAGCAGAATGTGTACAAGAGTCTCGACCCCAAAACGGGGCGGCCGGAAGTCGATCCGGACCGCAAACCGGGCACGGGTAAGACTGCGGATTTCTGTCCATCGCTATGGGGCGGGAAGAACTGGCCGCCGATTGCGTACAGTCCGCAGACGCGGATGATCTACATTCCGGCGAATGAGAATCTGTGCATGACGAGCACTGGCGAAAAGGTCGAATACACTCCGGGCGGGCGGTATTTGGGTGCTCGAACTCAATTGTCGGTGGCTCCGGGAGCCGATCACATCGGCGAAGTACAAGCGTGGAATGTCGACACCGGCAAGCGGGTGTGGACCCATACTTACGCGAATTCGCAGAACTGGGGACCCATGCTGGCGACCGCGGGAGGATTGGTTTTCAGCGGCGGGACCAACGATCGCAGGTTCCACGCTTTCGACGCTGTGAGCGGAAAGCTGTTGTGGGAATTCCCCACGAGCTCGGGCATCACCGGGCAGCCGGTGTCCTTCTTAGTGAACGGCAAGCAGTACATAGCCGTGCAATCGGGGTGGGGCGTGGATGCGCGCTCCATGCAGGCGGTGTTGAATACGCTAGTACCCGGCAGGTATCCGGAAGTGCCCGAGGGCGGCGCTATCTGGGTCTTCGCCGTCAAGTAATTTTTCTCGCGCGATTCAATCCAAAATCCCGCCGCCTCCGTAGATCCCTTTGAAAGGATCTACTCATGAAAATGAAACCCCTTGCGCTGCTGCCACCGCTGGCAATGCTAGCGATGCTGGCTGCTCTGCCGGCCCAGCTCTTCGCCTCCAGCCACCGCGAAGCGCCGATCACGGCTCTCGACCAGAAAGCCGACATCACTGACTGGTACGCGTTCATCAGCCCGGAGCATCCTGACCACGTGGTCATGATCTTGAACGTCGACCCGTTTCTGGAGCCGGCCAATGGCCCCAACTATTTCCCGTTCGATCCCAACGTTCTATATGAGATGAAGATTGACAACGACCACGACGGCGTTGAGGATGTCACGTTTCAGTTTCGTTTCAACACGCAGATCCGCCAGCCGGGAGTCTTCACGGGATTCGTGGGGAACCTGGCGGGGATTCCGGCGATCACGGCCCTGACTGGTCCGGGATCGGAAGGCCTGAGCCTCAGCCAGACTTACACCGTCACTATGGTAACCAGTCACGGCATCCAGCCCATCGGACAAGGGCAGACGCTGTTTGCCGTTCCGAGTAATGTCGGGCCGCGCACGATGCCGGATTATAATTCGCTGCGCGCGCAGGGAATCTATAGTCTGCCGAACGGGATTAGTGTGTTCGCGGGCACGGTGGCCGATCCTTTCTTTATCGATCTGGGCGCCGCGTTCGATTCGTTGAACTTCCGCATGGCGGTGGGCGGCGGCGTGCTGACTTCGGCGGTGGATAGCGACGATCACCATAACTACGCTCCCAACACTCTGGCCGGTTACAACGTGAACAGCATTGTTCTCGAAGTTCCGATTTCCATGCTTACGGTGGACGGGAAGATGCACGCAGCCGGTGAAAAAGAGGCTGTCATTGGCACCTATGGAGCCACCTCGCGCCCAAGGATCACAGTGCTGCGGGATAACACGGTCAACGCAAGTGGCGGCTTCGTGCAAATCCAACGCGAAGGCAACCCGCTCATCAACGAGCTGATCATCGGCACGGGCTCGAAGGATCGCTTCAGCATGGAAGATCCGGCGAACGATAGCCAGTTCGCCAACTTTTTCCTGAATCCGCTGCTAGCGACGATTTTTGGATCCATCGGAATTCCGGTGCCGCCGGCGCCTCGTTTGGATCTGTTGCCGTTAGTGCAATACAACGCTCCCATCTGCCCGGGTTGCGGACCGCAGGACGCGGGCCCCATCGCCGACCTGATGCGCTTGAATACAGGCATTCCTCCTACGCCTTTCGCGATGGCTAAGCGCTTGGGATTCATCGCCGGCGATAACGCGGGCTATCCCAACGGTCGGCGGCCGCTCGACGACGTCGTGGATATCTCGGCGCGTGCGGTTGCCGGGATCCTGCTGGACTCGACGAAATTCGGCACTCCGATTGGCGATGGCGTAAACACGGCGGCGACGCCTCTGCCGGCCACGTTCCCGTTCGTCGCGCCGGCTTATAGCGGACGCGATAGCGTGCACGGCGCGGGTCCTGGTCAAGCGGGATGCAGCGGGCAAACCGGCAGCGTCTGCCCGAACTAGTGACAGAAATGAGGAAACCCATGAACAAACAAATCGCCATTTGCGCGTTTAGTGTTCTGGCCTCCGTAGCGGTCTGTGCCCAAACGGCGCAGACCGCCGCTACGAAGTCGCCAGCGGAAATCAGTATTCAGAAGGCGCAGGAACAGATCGCCAAACAGCCGGATCATGTTCCCTACTACGCTAGCCTGGCGATGGCCTACGCGCGGCGCGCCCGCGAAACTTCGGACGTCGCCTACTATGCGAAAGCGGAAGAGACTCTGCAGCGTTCCTTCAAAGTGGCGCCGGATAACTTTGAGGCGTTGAAAGTGCAAGCGTGGCTGCTGCTGGGACGCCATGAGTTCGCCAAGGCTCTCGAAGCCGCTACCGCTTTGAACAAGCGTGTGCCGGACGACGTGACGGTTTACGGCTATCTGGCCGACGCCAACGCGGAGCTTGGCAACTATGATGCCGCCGTGAAAGCTGCGCAGTGGATGCTAAATATCCGCCCGGGCAATGTCGCGGGTCTCACGCGCGCGGCTTATTTGCGGGAATTGCACGGCGATCTCACGGGCGCGATGGAACTGATGCACATGGCGTACGATTCGACGCCGTTTCAGGAAGCCGAGGACCGGGCGTGGCTGCTGACGCAGATCGCGCATCTGCAATTGCTGTCGGGTAATCTGACGGAATCCGAAACCTACGCCACGGGGGCGCTGGGACTCTTCCCGAACTATCACTACGCGCTGGGAACTCTGGCGCAAGTGCGGACGGCTCAGAGTCGTTACGACGACGCGGTCGCGCTGCTTGAAAAACGCTACGCCGCGGCGCCGCACGCGGAAAACCAGTTCGCGCTGGCCGAGGCTCTCGACCATGCGGGCCGCAAAGATGACGCGGCCAAAGCTTTCGCTGAGTTCGAGCAAAAGTCGCTCAAGGAGTCCGGCATCACGGATAACTCAAATCACGAGTTGATCGCGTACTATGTGGACTACGCGCATCAGCCTGCAAAAGCGTTGGAGATTTCCAAGTTGGAACTCACGCGCCGCCACGATGCCTTTACGCTGGACGCGTATGCCTGGTCGCTCGCGGCCAGCGGGGATTATGCGCAGGCCAACGCCGAAATGCAAAAGGCTCTGGCGTTCGGCGTGAAGGATCCCAAGGTCCTGCATCACGCGAGTGAAATCGCGCAGCATCTATCGCAGACGGTTGCAGCGCGATAGTTAGTGGGCGGTTTCCTTGTAGGTGCCCTTTTTCTTGGATGTCTCGATGAGCGTGGGATAAAACTGCACGAAAGTGGTATCGGTGGCTGCGTTTTTCTCGTGGCAGGAGTAGCAGTCGGCGGTTTTGGGAAACAACGTGCCTTTATCCCCACCATCGTGGAATCCGTAGAAGGCCCAACCGCCGCGGGCCGCATCTTTCACGTGCACTTCCATGGCGGCGACTTTGGTTTGCACGCGGCCGTTCTTATTAATGGATAACCGGCTCTCGGAGGAGCGGATTTCGAGCACCAGCACGGTTTTGTCGGGCCAAAGTCCAGTCTTCAAAAAGCCCTGATAGGCCTCGGGATTGACGAACACGTTCTCGAACGCCGGATTCTCTGACGAGCCTCCGGTGTATGTCATGCCGATCCCGGATGAGAGAAAGATCCACTGCCGGTAATCTTTCGGAAGAACTAGTTCCCCTTCCTTGGTGTATTGCTGGGCCAGCGCGGAGCTCGCGAGACACAGCGCCATTACGATCGCTGTTTTCATTTGCAGCGATGTTAGCACATCGTGCGCGTGGCGCACTGCTGATGCGCGTGTGGCTTGACACCACTGCTTCGCGCGGATAACGTGAACCAGGTAGGAGGTGTGTCTCGTGCGCCATTGGTTCGCTACAATCGTGCTGCTCGCTCCGCTGGGACTCATCGCCCAAGTCTCTTCGGTTGCAGCAAAACCAGCCGGCGCGGCCACGGCCAAAACCTGGACGCCTGCGCGCACCGTTGACGGCCAACCGGATTTGCAAGGGACGTGGACCAACGCAAGCAACGTGCCGCTGGAGCGCCCCGCAGGCCTGGGAGCCAAGGAATTCTATACGCCCGAGGAGGCGGCCGCGAAGGCCAAGGCGGGATTCCAGGGCGACCGGCCGGTTACCGTCGAGGCGCATTACGATTTGAGCCAGTTCGGTTTAGATCCTACACAGGGTAAGTTCGCGCCGAATCTGCGAACCTCTCTCATCATCGGTCCTGAGGGCCGGGTCCCGCCGCAGACTCCGGAAGCGCGCGCGCGCATTGCCGCCAATGCCGCCAGGACCAAGGGCCACGAATTCGATGCCGCGGAAAACCGTCCTTTGAGCGAGCGCTGCATTCTGTGGCCGAACCAGGGTCCGCCGATGCTGCAATCGGGTTATAACAGCAACCTGCAGATCTTCCAAGGCGCGGGGTACGTGGCGATCCTGCAGGAGATGATCCACGACGTGCGCATGATTCCCACCGACGGACGCGCGCATCTTCCGGCTGACATTCGTCAGTGGCGCGGCGACTCGCGCGGCCACTGGGAGGGCGACACACTGGTGGTCGACACCACCAACTTCACAAGCCGGACGGCCTTTCGCGGTTCCACGGAATCCCTGCATGTGATCGAACGCTTCACGCGCACCTCGGAGGACATCATCCTCTACGAATTCACCGTGGAGGACCCCGCCACGTGGGCGAAGCCCTGGACCGTACAGATGCCTTTAGGGAAAGCGGCGGGCCGGATCTTCGAATACGCGTGTCACGAAGGGAATTATGGGATGGCGAATACGCTGAGCGAAGCTCGCGCGCTCGAGGCCGAAAAAAAGGCGGGGAAATAAGCATGCGGTTAGCGCGAGCCCTCCTATTCATTGCCGTCGCGGCGGTGCCGGCCGGAGCGCATCATTCGTTCGCCGCGGAGTTCGACGCGA
>Ga0265314_10002953_pt1 | contig 16844 bp, 15 predicted proteins | sample 4126metaG_FD_203106 | JGI IMG/M metagenome (GOLD analysis project Ga0265314, IMG submission 203106) | Rhizosphere microbial communities from Carex aquatilis grown in University of Washington, Seatle, WA, United States - 4-1-26 metaG | ecosystem: Host-associated > Plants > Roots > Rhizosphere >... | reverse complement strand
CGGGAAAGACTCGCGGCAGCCAGATGAGAATTCGAAGTCTGCGGCGTTCCCCGAAAGCCCTTAGATATCTATGAGTGGTGCTACGCCCCCGCGCCCTGGGCTTTCCCGTCGAGGATTTTCACCAAGGCCTGCACGACGCCGCTGTGAAACTTCTGGCCCGAGCCCGCGATGATCTCTTGTTCGGCTTGGTAGGGCGACAGCGCTTTGCCATTCGCGCCGCTGATCAATTTCTGATAAGCATCCGCCACGGCCAGAATGTGCGCCTCGATCGGAACGTTAACCGAACGCGCTCCCTGCTCCCGCACAATCTGCTGAGCGACGATGATGGGAATCACGCGCCGCAGCGAATTTCCGGCGGCTTGGGTGCGGGCATCGGCCTTTTGTGACTTGCGGAAACTCGCAATCACTTCTTCGCGGCTCATGTCGGCGGCCTTATAGAGAATGTCGTTGGTAATGCCGAGCTTGCTCAGATCCCGCAGCAACACTGCCGACCGCAGCAACTCGACGCGATCCGAACCGAGGCCCATTGCCTCTCCCATTCTGGTCGACGCCTCCACCACCCGCTGGTTTTCACCAACGCCGAGTTTCTCGTTCGCCATGACGTGTTGCAGAACCAGCAACAGCCCGCTGAAACTTTCGCGGATGTCGGTGGTCATTGCCTGCTTGCGCTCGTAGAGCGTGCCCATCACGTAGCCGACCACCACCAGAATCCCCGCCCAGATGGCAAAGTTGAACAGCCGCTCCCCAGGCAGCGAAAGCACCGCGTGCTGGGGCATCAGGTTGTTCAGGAAGTCGAGCAGAACCACCAGGAATACGGAGGCAAAAGCGGTGAGCGTCGCGTGCCGGCGTCCGAAGTAGTAGGCCGAGTACAGAGTCGGCAGAAAATAAAAGCAGAGCGCCATGGGCAGCGACTGGGCAAAGAATTGCACCGTCGCCGCAATCAGGAACAGCGATAACAACAGGACAATTTCCTTGGCGATTTTGCTCATTTCATAGCCCCGATCGTCCGACATTTGCTGGCGGGCAGGAAACGCCCTCTTCCCATGTTGGAGCAAGGGCGCGCCCCATGCAAAGTTACCGGGGTAATGACCTTCTTCCTTTTCAAAGGGCCACGGCGGCAATGTCAGGACCCGGGCTTGATTCCACTACCAGCCGACTCAGGCCTGCCGCAGAAACAGCCGGATCAGGCAGAAGGTCACGGCGGACATGACCGCTGCCGCGGGAATGGTGACCAGCCAGGCCCACACTATTCGCGTCGCCACCCCCCAGCGCACTGCTGACAGCCGGTTGACCGCGCCCACGCCCACAATGGCGCCGGTAATGGTGTGGGTTGTGCTGACTGGAATTCCGGCCAGAGCAGTCGCAAACAGAGTGATGGCCCCGGCGCTCTCGGCGCAAAAACCGCCAACCGGCTTCAGCTTTGTGATCTTCTGCCCCATGGTGTGCACGATGCGCCAGCCTCCAAAATAAGTTCCGGCGGCGATAGCGGCATGGGCGGCGAGGATGATGGGCCAGTGCAGGCGTCCCCAACTGCCGAGCATGTCCTGCTTGCTCATGAATCCGGCGGTATAGAGAGCTCCGGCGACTATCCCCATGGTCTTTTGTGCGTCGTTGCCGCCGTGCCCCAGGCTATAGGCGGCGGCTGAGAGCAGTTGCAGCTTGCGAAACCACTTATCCACCGGTTGCGGCGCCTTGTTCCTTAGCAGCCAATACATCGCGACCATGAAGGTGAAGCCCAGAACCAGCCCCATGATGGGCGCGACCACAATGAAGATCAGGGTCTTGTACCACCCGGAGGCGATGATCACCGAGGGAGCGGAACGCCATCCCACATGAATTGCCTCATGGGTCATGGCGGCGCCAGCGTATCCACCGATTAACGCGTGCGATGAGGACGTCGGCAGGCCCCACCACCACGTCAGCAGATCCCAGACAATGGCGCCGAACAGCGCGGCCAGCACCACGTACTGGTCGACGGCATCGAGTCGAATCATGCCGCGGCCGATGGTGTTGGCGACCGCGGTGCCGAGCAGAAAAGCGGCCAGGAAGTTGAACACCGCCGCCCACACCACCGCCAGCTTGGGAGAGAGCACGCGCGTCGACACCACTGTCGCGATGCTGTTGGCCGCATCGTGAAATCCGTTGAAGAAGTCGAAAATCAGAGCGACCACGACCGTGATCACTACCAGCACGACTTCCGCGTTCACCTGAATTCGCTCCTTTGCGACCGTGGCATCGGGACAGGGTTTGAGCCTAAGCGCTCTTCAGTACGATCGCTTCCAACACGTTGGCCGCATCTTCGGCCTTGTCGGTGGCGGTTTCGAGGACTTCGTAGAGTTCCTTCATCTTGATCAACTGGATGGGATCTTTCTCGTGTTCGAACAGTTCCCCGATGGCCTTGCGGCTGACCTGATCGGCCTCGTCCTCGAGCCGGTTGACTTCGTCGCAGTGCTGCATCACCTTGCCATTTTTCTCCAGCAGCGAAACGCCGCGCGCCAGTTCTTCGCTTTGCAGCACCAGGATTCCCGCCAGCTCCGCTGCTGCCTCGGTAGGCTGCGCGATTTTGTACATCACCATGCGCGTGGCTGCGGTATTCATAAAGTCGAGAACGTCGTCGAGCGACGACGCGAGGCGATGAATATCTTCGCGGTCGAAAGGCGTAATAAAACTCTGGTTCAGTTTGGCAATAATGGCGTGGGTCGCCTTGTCGCCCCGATGTTCGATGTCCTGCATCTGTTGGACCCGGATTGCGAGGTCGTGCGGATCTTCCATGATGCTGCGCAACAAGCGCGCGCCTTCGTTCATGTGCGTTGAAAGCTCGGCAAACAGGTCGAAAAATTTGGTCTCGTGCGGAAGAAGACGGATCATGTCACCGTTAGCTGGTCAAAGGATCAGGACGGGGTACTATCTCATGCCAGCCAAGCACCGCGCAAGGAAGCGGGTCACGCGGCGGTGCGAACTGAATTTTTGTCTATTTACTCCGATGCTACTAACCAACTGAGAGGGGGTACCCCCCTCCCCCGTCCCTTGTGGAATCATGAGGTTAGGAGGAAATTCCCGAAAAATCTTTGGGTTTAAAGGACTTGCGAGTAAAACCTTTCAGAACCAATGACTTAGCAGCGATTTCGCTTCGCTTGGTCGTCAAGGAGCAGCCCAAAATAGGAATTGGGGCGACTGCGCGCGGCGTCTTGGGGCCGAGCACACCGCTTCGCTGCCCTAATCGGATTTCATTGTCGCGCGAGCGCGGCGTGGAAGTCTCTGATGGGGCACACAGGTGATTCGTGATGAAAAAGTCAGGCGTCAGATTGCGGGGGTAGGAAGACGCCCTCTGCAACGACCGTTCTATAAGGCTCTTCAAGGCTCTTCGTGCTACATCCGATCCAGTTCATGGCAAAGCGCACTGATCTTCTTATAGCGGTAATCAAATGCCCGTCATCCAGGCACGATCTGGTTATTCGGCGTTTTGAAAGGTTGGATTACCGACTTTGACTGTCATTAAACGGGTTTCGACCGAGTTTGCACTTCTGGTTTCCAACCGGACAACATAATCTCGGCCTGCGTATTGGACTGTCGGCCAGGAGCTTTGTTGCACTGCCGGAATCTGTTCTTTGGGCCGCCAGTCTTCCAAACTGGATGCTATGCGACTCCCCCAGTCCTTCATCCGGTGTCTTTCCGTCCGCACAATCCATTTTCTAACCATTGGCAGTCTGATCCTGCTCCTCGGAATGGCATCCGTGAGCGCCAGCGCGGCTTCGAAGCAACTCGTGTGCACACCCACGTATCTTCGATTTGGCGGTACCGTTGTCGGTCAGACCGAAACCTTGCTTGTTAACCTGACTAATAACGGACAGACGAGTGTGACCATCTCGGGAGTTACTGTAAATAACTCCGAATTCACCACGTCCTCCTTGAGCCTGCCGCTGGCCTTGCCTGCGGGACAGAGTGTTGGTCTGAGTGTAAGCTTCAGTCCAACGGCGAGTCGATGGACGGAGGGTACGGTCGATATCTCGAGCAATGCTTCGAACGCTGCTCTTCAATTTGAGGTTAGGGGTACAGGCGTGAGCAGCGAGGCCGTGGCCGCCAGCCCCTCGATCGTGTCATTTGGCCAAGTGCCGCCAGGAACCGTATCCACCGTACCTGTCGTGCTTACGAACATTCGTTCCAGGAGCGTGACCCTCTCGGCACTGCAGACAACCGGCACCGGATTCTCGATGAGCGGGCCCAGCTTCCCTTTGACTCTGGGCGCGGGGCAAAGCGTCACCTTGAGCGTTGCCTTCTCTCCACAATCGGCCGGCACGGTCGGAGGTAGCCTTTTTATTTCTAATACTGGTGCCGCGCTGGTCATACCTCTCACCGGTACTGGCGCAACTGCCGGTCAACTTACCGCCAATCCTGCGAGTCTGGCCTTTGGCAGCGTACAAGCCGGGGCCAGCATGACTTTAACCGATTCGCTCACGAACACGGGCCGAACGAGCGTGACGATCTCGCAGGCCACCGTTACCGGGACGGGATTCAGCATTAGCGGGCTGAACTTGCCACTGGTGCTCAATCCCGGTGCAAGTGTGACCTTCAGCGCGGTGTTTGCGCCGCAATCGGCGGTCAACGCAACGGGTGGCATCACCGTGGCCTCCAACGCTTCTAACAGTTTGACCGTCTCGCTCTCTGGCACCGGCACGGCTCAGGGTCAGCTCACCCTGGCTCCTACGGCGCTGAATTTTGGCAGTGCGACGGTGGGCACCAACGTCAGTCAGACCAGCAGCCTCAGTGCTGGCGGTGCAAGCGTAACCGTTGCGTCTGCAAGCCTGAGCAGTGCTGAATTCTCGCTAACGGGGGTTTCCTTCCCGGTGACGATTGCAGCCGGACAAAGCACGCCGGTCACTGTGACGTTTTCACCCCAGTCTTCGGGCAGCGCCACTGCCACCCTTTCGGTCGCCAGCAATGCCTCGAATGCTCCCGCGCAGACTCTGAGCGGGGTTGGCGTGGCGCCGACACAACATAGCGTCTCTCTTTCCTGGACAGATACCAACTCCGGAATTGCAGGCTACAACATCTACCGTGGCAGCGTTTCGGGAGGGCCCTACACCCAGATCAATTCGGCGTTGGATACGACCCCCGCGTACAGCGACACCTCGGTTGTATCCGGGCAGACCTATTACTATGTGGCCACGGCAGTCGATGGAAGCGGAGTGGAAAGTACGCATTCCAACGAAGCGGAAGGTGTAATCCCGACCCCGTAAACTCACGCGAAACGACTCCGTGACATCGGGTCGTCGGCAGGCAAGTCATTTCGCCCGTGGATGCGTCTGGTCGTAGACGTTCATCACGTGCTTGACCGAGAGCTGCGTGTAGCGTTGCGTGGTCGCCAGCCGTTCGTGGCCAAGAAGTTCCTGGATGGCGCGCAGGTCCGCTCCCTCTTCCAGCATGTGGGTGCCGAAGGCGTGACGCAGAGTGTGGGGATGAACTTCTGGCGACAGTCCCTTGGCAACTGCGATGCGCTTAACGATGCGTCCTACGCTGCGCGTGGTGAGGCGTCCGCCGCGCTGGTTGACGAGCAGCGCGGGCATGAATTTCGCGGGCGTGCTTTTGGCGGGTATCGTCTTTTTCGGCGCGTTCCTCAGAGTTGCGAGCAGTTGCTGCCGCCACGGCAGGTAGACGGATAGCGCCTGGAGCGCCGAGCCTCCGAAGGGGACGTAGCGTTCCTTCTTGCCTTTGCCGCGAATCAGAATGGCTTGGTTGCTTAGGCTGATGTCGTCGAGATTGATGCCGACCAGCTCCGAGTTGCGAATGCCACATCCGTAGAGCAATTCGAACAGCAGACGGTCGCGCTCGGGAAACGATGCCGCCTCGGGCATTTTGCCGTCGAGCATGGAATTCATTTCCTCAATCGTCGGAACGCGCGGCAGTTTCTTCGCGAGGCGTGGCGTGGAGACCAGCTTCGCCGGATTCTGCTCGACCACGCCTTCCTGCGCCAGCCAGCGATAGAGCGACCGGACGGCGGCCAGGGCGCGGGCGACCGAAGTCTTGCTTAGTCCTTTGTCGAAGAGATGCGAGAGAAAGCCGCGGATCGCGATGTGGTCGATCGTCTTCCAATCGCGCTTGCCGATGTAAGCGGCAAAAACGTCGAGATCGCCGGTGTAAGCCTTGATGGTGTGCGGCGAAACATTGCGCTCCCGCAAGTGGCGGAGGAAGTCGTCGGTGGCGTGTTCGACGATGGTGCGCGAGTTGGCAGCAGCGCTCATGAAAGGAAATTGGTAATTTTGTAATTTGGTAATTGTGTAATTTGAAACCGAGCTTAGCGCAACTCGGCTTCTCGGCCCTTGATGTTGGTCTTCAAATTACACAATTACACAATTAAACAATTACCAAATTACAAATTGTTCCTCGCTTTCGCCCTCGGATGATGTTTTGCATACACGCTCTTCAGGCGGTCGAGCGCCACGTGGGTATAGATCTGCGTGGTCGAAATATCGGCGTGGCCGAGGATGGTCTGCACGGTCCGGAGATCGGCTCCGTTCTCTACCATATGCGTGGCGCAGGAGTGGCGCAGCATGTGCGGACTGGCGTGGCGTCCGGAAGCAAGCCCCGCTTTCCCGACCAACTGCCAGAGGCGCTGACGGGTCAGGCGGCGTCCTCCCGCGCCCACAAATAAGAGCGGCGAAATTCTTTTCTTAGCTATTACTTCCCTGCCACTCTTCAAGTACCGCTGTAATGCTTGCTGGGCTGGCACTCCGAGCGGCACCATGCGCTCCTTGTCGCCTTTGCCGCGCACCAGGATGTATCCCATCTCAAGCTTCAGGTCTTCGAGACGAGCGTCGGCAACTTCGGAAACACGGACTCCGCCGGCGTAGAGAAGTTCGATCATGGCGCGATCGCGAAGGGCAAGCGCCTGTGCGCGGGCCGTTTCATTCTGCGCAGCTTCGGCCAGCTTCGTTTCGGCGAGCATGGCTCCCACTTCGTCGCGGCTCAGCGCCTTCGGCAGCACCTTCCACTGCTTGGGCAAATCGATGTTGAGCGTCGGATCCTTGTCGATCTTTCCATCCAGCAGCAAATGCCGGTAAAGTTGCCGGATCGCCGAAAGCTTCCGTCCCACCGAGCGGCCGTCCAGTGAATTCGAGAACAGTTCCTGAATGTATTCGCGCACATCATCCCGCCGCGCTCCGCTCAGAACGATGTGGCGCTTCTCCAGAAACTCGGCGAACTGCGCCAGGTCGCTGCTGTAAGCGGCAATCGTCAGCTTCGCCGACCCGCGCTCCACCCGCAGATAATCGAGAAAGGCAGAGAGCGTGCGCGCGTTGGCATCCGAGGCCATGGCTGTGATCGAGTATGCGCGTTACCGCAGGCTTGCGGAAAGTGATGAGGCGGGTGCGCCAAGCGATGGTTGCGCTACCAACCGGTGGCAAACAATCTGCGCGCGCCCCGCAGGCCGCACTTCTGATACTTATCATAGGCGGCAGCGGCGCGCTCGTGGATCTGTTCGTTCGTTTCTTTCGCAATCCAGCCGTCGAGCGCACTTTTCAGCGTATAGGCCTCGGGGGCCATCAGGTTGGTCGTCCACAAGAGCGGATACGCTCCCGCCGTGCGCAGCGCCTCGCCAAAATACTGCTTGCTGGCGCAGGCCAGGATAATCACATCGCGATGATCTTCGTTCTTCTTACGCGCAACCAACGGCAACTGGAAATCCATCAGTCCGTCGTGTCCCACGTAGGCCACTAGATTCGAACCGCCCCGGACCGTGAAAGTCGCCGCGGGCGCACCGGGCAGGGCGATCTTTTCCGGGCTCGCCCCGGCTGCGGCATCGAAAAAGTCAAGGATCGCCTGCCGTATTTCGTCCCCCCGGTAAGCGTCGGCGACAAGATAGACACTCGCTCCACGATGTTTGAATATGCAGCGTTCCAGGACTTCGGGCTTCGGCTTCTGTCCGCAACTCAGCAACGCCCAGTCGGAACTGCGGGCGAAGAAAGTCTTCACACCGGCTGCTGCACCCCAATACAGGTTATGGTCTGGATCTAACCCGTTTCCTAATCTCGCAGGAACGGGAACGATTCCTTGGTGCTCGTTGTCAGCCAACGCCACGAAGACGTGGACCGTGCGTAGCGGCTGAATCTGCGACGCCGCAGAGTTCAGGTAAAGGCAAAGACAGAGAACCGTAACCCAGGCGTGAGGAATCTCTCTCACGAATTGCTCACTTCCCGGACAATCTCCACCGCATACAGCACGCCTTCCGGCGTCTCTTCGTGCTTGAAATAGGCGAAAACATCGCGGCCGGCGGCGAGATGCTCCTGGATGCGGGCGACCATCGCTTTGCGCTCATCGGCGGTGTAGGTGGGCTTGCGGTAGCGGTAGTAGACGTAGTCGGCAGTGACTACGTCGGGGGTGTTGCGCTCTTCGGTCTCGGCGACACAGAGCGCGATGTTGCGCTCGCGCAGGGTCGCGCAGGTGGCATCAGTAAACGTTGGCTCGGTCAACCAGGATTCGTGGCGGAACTCAAATGCCGCGCACACGCTTCGCGGCAAGCTCTTTAGGAATTCCGAGAGCACGGACTGATCCGCTTTGAAGTTCGGCGGCAACTGAAAGAGCAGCGGGCCGAGACGCCCGGCGCGCTCCAGAGCTTCCAGCGTGCCTAGAAAACGCTGCAGGAATTCTTCCGCGCCCTTTAATCGTCTGATATGCGTGAGCACCTGGTGCGCCTTGATGGTGAAGCGAAAATGCTCGGGCGTTTCGGCGATCCAGTTCTGGACGGTCGTCTCTTTCACCAGTTGGCGGAAGGTGTAGTTGACTTCGACGGCATTCAGTTTCGAGGCGTAGAAGTTCAGAAATTTTTTCTGCGCAAGTTTCTCGGGATAGAAGGCGGGCTTCCAAGTCGGATAAGCCCATCCTGAGGTGCCCACGTAGAGATGTGCCATAGGATCGGTACCTGATTCAGATTCTTGTACTGCGCGCCGCAGCGGCCCTCAGCAGCTAAAGCCGACTGTGGAAACAGGCCCCTTATCGCAGCGGTAAACCGCTGCGCCACCCAAAAACAAGGGCAACAGCGAGTGTTTCCGCAGGCCATCAATACGAGCGGGGATTATACCTTGCCACGCTTTCCCGGCGCGGACTTCCCTTTCGTCTTCTTTACTGGGCGTGGTTGCGCTTCTGCTTGAGCGGCCATGCTGACGCCTTCGTCCTCTTTTTTTTCTTCCGTGTCCGGTGCGGCCAGTCCCGCTAACTGTGGCAGTTTCTGCTTCAGCTTCTGCACCGGCTCGAACAGGTCGCCCATCTTCTCGACACGCGCAAGCACGGCTTGCGCTTCGAACACCAGCCGCTGCGCATCTTTTTTCTTCAGCGCCTGTTCGACTTCGTCCCAGGTCACCGGGGTCGACACCGTCGGATGCTCTCGGGCGCGCAGGGAGTACACCGAGATCGTCGTTTTGTGCTCGTCGTTCTGGCTCCAGTCGACGAATATTTTGTTGGTGCGCGCCGCCTTCTTCATGTCGGAGACAACCAGTTCGGGATGCTCCTGCTCCAGCAGGCGCGCGACCGCGTGGGCAAACGACTTCGTCTGCTCGTAGCTGGTTTTCGTATTCAAGGGAACGTAGATCTGCAGTCCCTTCGAGCCCGAGGTTTTTGGGAAACTCTGCAGGCCGAAGTGATCGAAAATCTCGCGCACCCAGAGGCCAACCTGGGCGCACTGCACGATGTTCGCCGGAGGGCCGGGATCGAGATCGAAAACAATCATGGTCGGGGTCGCGATGTCGGTGGCCAGCGATAGCGACGGATGCAGTTCGATCGACGCGAGGTTCGCGATCCACACCAGCGTGGGTAAATCGTTGGCGAGAATGAAGTGGATGGTGCGGTGGTTGCTCTCGCTCCAGATCGGCGCAGTCTTCACCCAGTCCGGGCGATGCATGGGCGCGTTCTTTTCGAAGAAGTATTCATGGTCGACCCCTTCGGGATAGCGCTTCATGGTGAGCGCCCGTCCAGTGAGATGCGGCACCAGCACGGGCGCAATGCGGACGTAGAAATCCACCACCTGCCCTTTGGTGAACCCGGTGGCGGGATAGAGGATTTTCTCAAGATTCGAGAGCTTGAGCTTGCGGCCCTCGACTTCGACGATGGTGGGAGCGGGCATGGGGTGCTAGGGCTGCGACTACAAAGCGATTCCCAGTATAGTTGGCCGCCTCGTAGTGTCGATACGCGGCCCCTAAAAGAGGCCTTCCCGTTCGCAGAATATGCGGTATCGCTAAAGCGATACCCTGACACAATCCTGAGTTCTCCCGCAGTATGGCGTAGCTGCACGCCGGAGACGCTGCAAGCCGCGTCTCTACGGGTGGCTTGACTCGGAATCTATATTTCCGGTATTATCGAAATATGGTCAGCGTACCCAGCAAGGTTCCAACCAATAGTGAACGCGTCGCCCGCTATGCCGACATGTTTTCCGCCATGGGCACCGAGCCGCGGTTGCGCATCATGCAATTGCTACTTTCGGCGCATCCTGAGGGATTGGTGGTCAGCGAGATTCAGGACGAGCTGGAGATCCCCGGCTCCACGCTTTCTCACCATCTCGACAAGCTCAAGAATGAAGACCTGGTGAAGGTCGAGCGCAAGGGCACATTTCTGCGCTACACCGCCAACACCGAAGCGCTGCGCGAAATTCTGCAATTTCTGTATGCCGAGTGCTGCACGCGGAACAAGGCACTTAAACCACAAGACCTCGTTCAATTCTGTAAATAGGAGAAACCATCATGCCCGATACGAATGTCGATATCGTCAATATCAACATCAAAGAAATCGTAAAAGAAAAATACGGACAAGCGGCCTTGCGCGTTAAAAGCGGCGGCAGCAGTTGCTGCGGAGCGGCGCCGGCCAGCGGACTCTCGTGCGATCCGATCACCTCGAATCTCTATGACGCGGCGCAGGCGGGGCAGATTCCGGAAGAGGCGATGCTGGCTTCGCTGGGATGCGGCAATCCAACCGCGCTGGCGAAGTTGAACCCCGGCGAAACCGTGCTTGATCTGGGCTCGGGCGGAGGCATCGACGTGCTGCTCTCCGCACGGCGGGTGGGGCCGGCCGGCAAGGCTTACGGGCTCGACATGACCGACGAAATGCTCGCGCTGGCCAACGAAAACAAGCGCAAGGCTGGCGCGGGGAACGTCGAATTTCTGAAAGGTGAAATCGAAAGCATCCCGCTGCCCGACAACACCGTCGATGTCGTTATTTCCAACTGCGTGATCAATCTCTCCGCCGACAAAGACCGCGTGCTGCGCGAGGCATTCCGCGTGCTCAAACCGGGCGGACGATTCGCTGTCTCCGATGTGGTGACGCGCGGCGAGATCGCTCCCGAGGTGCGTCAGAGTGTGCTGCTGTGGGTCGGTTGCATGGCCGGCGCTCTGGAAGAAAACGAATATCGCTCCAAACTCGCCGCCGCCGGATTTGAGCAGATCGAGATTGAACCGACTCGAATCTATCGCGTCGAGGACGCGCGCGAGTTTCTCGCCTCTTCGGGCATTGACGTGGATGCGATCGCCGGTCAGGTCGATGAAAAATTCATGAGCGCGTTCGTGCGCGCGGTAAAACCGAAGCGGTGATCATGGAATCTCACTACAACGTTCTGTTCCTGTGCACGGGAAACTCGGCGCGCTCCATCATGGCTGAAGCGATCCTCAACCACAAAGGAAAGCCGGCCTTCACCGGCTACAGCGCGGGAAGTCATCCCTCGGGCGCAGTTCGTCCCGAGGCGCTGAAGCAGTTGGAGATGGCACACATGTCCACGACCGGCCTGCGCAGCAAATGCTGGGATGAATTCGGCCGCCCGGGTGCTCCCGAGATGCACTTCGTCTTTACGGTTTGCGACAACGCCGCCAAAGAAACCTGCCCGCTGTGGCCCGGACAACCGATGACCGCACACTGGGGAGTTCCCGATCCTGCCGCGGTTCATGGAAGTTCCGACGAAATCGAACGCGCCTTCCGCGATGCGTTTTTTATTCTCGACCGGCGAATCAGCCTTTTTCTCGCTCTTCCGCTGGCGGCGTTGGATCGCCTGGCGCTGAAAAAAGAAGTGGATCGCATCGCAGGGCAATGACCGTGGCCATGACCGCGCCCATAACCACGATGAAGCCAGCGCGCCGTCTCAGCTTTTTCGACCGTTATCTCACCGCGTGGATATTCTCGGCCATGGTCATCGGGGTCGCTTTGGGATGGCGACTGCCGGGAATCCTGCCGTTCCTGAGCCGCTTCAGCATCGGTACAACCTCGATCCCAATTGCGGTGGGACTCATCGTCATGATGTATCCGCCCTTCACCAAGGTGCGGTACGAGAAACTACACGAGGTTTTCCGCAACAAGCGAGTGCTCGGCCTATCCCTCATCCAGAACTGGGTAGTGGGTCCGATCCTGATGTTCGTCCTGGCTATCGTGTTTTTGCGCGGCTATCCCGAATACATGGCCGGGCTGATCATGATCGGCCTGGCTCGCTGCATTGCGATGGTCATTGTGTGGAACGAACTGGCCCGCGGCGATTCCGAATATGCGGCCGGGTTGGTTGCCTTCAACTCTCTGTTCCAGGTGTTCTTCTACTCGCCATACGCGTGGCTCTTCATCACGGTTCTTCCGGCTAAACTCGGCCTGCAGAGCGCAATTGTCCACGTCTCCATCGCGGAAATCGCAAAGAGTGTCTTGATCTATCTAGGCATTCCTTTCCTGGCTGGGTTCTTAACGCGCACGATACTGCTTCGGATTCGCGGGCGCGACTGGTACGAGAGCAGGTTCGTTCCACGGGTAAGCCCGCTCACGCCGATCGCTTTGCTGTTCACGATTGTGGCGATGTTTTCGCTCAAGGGGGCTTACATAGTTCGGCTTCCACTCGATGTCCTGCGGATCGCAGTGCCGCTGTTGATCTACTTCGTGGTGATGTTCCTGGTGTCGTTTTACATGGGAAGGAAGCTCGGGGCCGACTACTCGAAGACGGCCACTCTCTCGTTCACGGCCGCCTCGAACAACTTCGAACTCGCGATTGCCGTCGCAGTTTCGGTATTCGGCATTAACTCCGGGGCCGCATTCGCTGCCGTCATCGGCCCCCTGGTGGAAGTGCCGGTCATGATTATGCTGGTCAACGTAGCGCTTTACTTCCAGCGCCGCTATTTCGCCGATGCAGCGGCGTCCTGGCAGCGTCCTCGTTGACCGCGACCGCGTGAAGATCGGCTAGGCGCCGACCAGACTTTGCAGAGCCGGACGGTTGTGGATGATCAGCATCGAGCCCTTCAGCTCCACCATGTCATGGCGGCGGAACTCGGAGAGCAGGCGGGTGATGGTTTCGCGGCTGGTGCCGATGAGTTGTGAGATTTCTTCATGGGTCATGGCGAGACGCACGCGCACGGTTCCGTGGCTGACCTCGCCATCGGCGGCGGTTTCGAGCAAGAATCGGGCAAACCTCTCCGAGACCGAGTGCGACAATCCGATCGAGCGCACCACGTTATAGGAATCCGAGCAGTCCCGGGCAAGATGTTGGGTGGCGTGGAGGGAAGCATCAGCGTGCTCCTGGAGGAAACGCAGAACGTCTTCGCGCCCCACGAAGTTCAGTTGGCAAGGCTGCATGGTCTCGACCGTCAATTCGTAGGGGCCACCGGTCACGACTGCGTGCAGGCCCAGAACTTCACCGGGTTCCGCGAGCCGCACGATTAAGGTTTTGCCATCGCGCGAGGTGGTGGAAAGCTTGGCGCGCCCCTGGCAGAGAATGAAGATGCCCCAGGGACTCTGCCCCTCGACAAGAACTACCGCGTGCTCGGGGAAGACAGCGGCATGTTTTATCTGGTTGAAATCCTCGATCGAATCCTGGGAAAGCTCGCAGAAAAAACTACGGGAACGCAGACGGCAACTCAGACAACTTTCAACACAGCTCAGGCCGGACGTGCTCATGGGCGCTCCTCTATCTCTTCGCGGGTATCTGCTCGCAGCTATCTCCTCGCAGAAAGACGCGTGCACCGGGTGGGCGAGCAATGATGAAAAGCAGCAAACACTTGAATCTCGTGGCTGGCCAGACCGCCCCGGGCGAAAGAAGACATACAGAGTAAAAGCACGCCGAATGCCGTTCCATTTTGGGTCAGAAACTCACTGCTTGCAGCATTCACGCGGCGCTCCGCGGACGGGGGTCGCCGGAGGTCTGGCAAGGCCGCCGACGATTGGGCGACACTAGCAGCTGGCAGGTCTGAGCGGCCAGCTCGCAGCAACGGCGGTAAGCGTAGGGGCGGCCTGTGGGGGACGGACAGAAACCTGGAGCGGCATCCAGTTTTATTCACGCTATCGGCTGCGATGGATGAACAATCCCGTCCCTCGCAAAGATGCCGCTGGGCACACACAGGGCCACATTCCGTGAGCGTATCGGTCGCGGAGAGGCGGGGCTTTTTGACTTGTCTCGCATGCGGAGAGCCACCGAATGGACTCAAAGGGGGACGGGGCTCTTTACCCGGGGGATGGGTGGCGTCTCCACGGGAGCGATATGGCCGCTGCCACGCGGGCGGGGGCGTCCGCGCCACACGAACAACCCGGGGCGGGGTCCCTCTACGGCGCGGGCACTTCGCTGCGCGTCCAGTTGCGCTCAGAACTGCACCTTTTGATATATTCCATATTATACTGATTCTACGCTACTTAGATCATATTCCGGCTGATGCTTGACAAACACGCACTCACATTCCTATAATTAGCACTCGTGGGCCTCAAGTGCTAATAGTCCTGGGTTCTGGAGCAGTTCCGGGTTCGATTCAACCTACTTAACAACTCTTGAAAGGAGTACGACAACTATGTCAACTAAATTTACCCCGCTGCATGACCGTATCCTGGTCCGTCGCGTGGAAGAAGCCGATACCACCCGCGGCGGGATCATTATTCCCGACTCCGCGAAGGACAAGCCGCAAGAGGGAGAGGTAATCTCCGCCGGCAAAGGCAAGATCAGCGAAGAAGGCAAGGTTCGGCCGCTCGACGTGAAAGAAGGCGACCGCATTCTGTTCGGGAAATATTCCGGCACCGAGATCAAGATCGATGGGGAAGACTTCATCATCATGCGCGAAGAAGAAGTGCTGGGCGTGCTGAGCGGCGCCACCACTTCGGCGAAGAAGGAACACGCTGGCGCGCGCAAGTAGCTGTCAGCTTTCAGGCATCAGCCATCAGCCATCAGTGAAATCCTGAGAACTGATACCTAACGCCTGAGACCTGATTCATAAACTTCGGCAGGCCAGTCCTGCGAATGAAACTATTAAGGAGATTCAAACCATGGCAAAACAAATTGTGCACGGAGAAGAGTCGCGACAGGCGATTCTCCGCGGCGTCAACCTGCTGGCTGATGCTGTGAAGGTTACACTCGGCCCCAAGGGCCGCAACGTGGTCATTGAAAAGAAATTCGGCGCGCCGACCATCACCAAGGACGGCGTCACCGTAGCCAAAGAAATTGAGTTGCAGGACAACCTGGAGAACATGGGCGCGCAGATGGTTCGCGAAGTTGCTTCGAAGACCTCGGACGTCGCCGGCGATGGCACCACCACCGCTACCGTTCTGGCCCAGGCAATTTATCGCGAAGGCGTGAAGACCGTGGCTGCTGGCGCCAATCCGATGGCGATGAAGCGCGGCATCGAGAAGGCAGTTACTCTTATCACCGGTAAGTTCGATAAGGACGGCAACCGCGAAAAAGGCGAGCTCGACAAACTGAGCAAGCCCGTTACCGGCGAGATGATTGCTCAGGTGGGAACGATCTCGGCGAATAACGACGAGACCATTGGCAAGATCATTGCCGAAGCGATGAAGAAAGTCGGCAAGGATGGCGTCATTACCGTCGAGGAGTCGAAAACTCTGGAGACGCAGTTAGACGTAGTCGAAGGCATGCAGTTCGATCGCGGCTATCTTTCTCCTTACTTTGTAACTGACCCGGAACGGATGGAATCGGTGCAGGAGAACGCTTACATCCTGATCCACGAAAAGAAAATCAGCTCGATGAAAGACCTGCTGCCACTGCTGGAGCAGATCGCCAAGGGCGGCAAGCCGCTCCTGATCATCGCTGAGGACGTGGAAGGCGAAGCGCTGGCGACTCTGGTCGTCAACAAACTTCGTGGCACGCTGCAAGTCTCGGCCGTTAAGGCTCCGGGCTTCGGCGATCGCCGCAAGGCTATGTTGCAGGACATCGCTACTCTGACTGGCGGCAAGGCGATCACGGAAGATCTCGGCATCAAGCTGGAGAACGTGCAGCTCGCCGATCTCGGACAGGCCAAGAAGATCACCATCGACAAAGACAACACGACGATTGTCGAAGGCAAAGGCAAGCCGGGTGATGTGCAAGGCCGCGTGAAAGAAATTCGCAGCCAGATCGATAAGACCACCAGCGACTACGACCGCGAGAAATTGCAGGAGCGGTTGGCGAAGCTGGTCGGTGGCGTAGCGGTGATCAAAGTTGGAGCCGCTACCGAAACCGAAATGAAAGAGAAGAAAGCGCGTGTGGAAGACGCCATGCACGCGACGCGTGCAGCGGTCGAGGAAGGTATTGTCCCCGGCGGCGGCGTGGCCCTGGCGCGTTGCGTTGCGGCACTCGACAAGCTGAAGCTGGAAGGTGACGAGCAGATCGGTGTCAACATCGTGAAGCGCGCCATCACCGAGCCTCTGCGGCAGATTGCGGTGAACGCCGGCGAAGAAGGCGCGATCGTGATCGGCAAGATCACCGACTCGAAGGACATCAACTACGGGTACAACGCACTGACCGGCGATTACGAAGACCTGGTGAAGGCGGGCGTGCTTGATCCGACGAAGGTGGTGCGCACTGCACTTACCAACGCGGGATCGATTGCGGCATTGATGCTGACGACCGAAGCGCTGGTGGCGGAGATACC
>Ga0265314_10002952_pt1 | contig 16846 bp, 12 predicted proteins | sample 4126metaG_FD_203106 | JGI IMG/M metagenome (GOLD analysis project Ga0265314, IMG submission 203106) | Rhizosphere microbial communities from Carex aquatilis grown in University of Washington, Seatle, WA, United States - 4-1-26 metaG | ecosystem: Host-associated > Plants > Roots > Rhizosphere >... | reverse complement strand
AATTGGTTGAGAATGAAAATTGGCGGGGGGGATATTCTGGGAAAAGGGGGGATATTACGGCTTAAGGGGGGATATTCCGGCTTCCGGGAAGGATCTTTCCGGCTGGGGGAAGGAATTTTCGAAAGGCTAAAGGACGAAGGCAAAAGGCTAAAGGGCCGAGAGGGATTTGAAATGAGACCAGACAAGGGGCTGGTGGCGAGGGGCGAGTGGTAAGTTTTTCCCCGGGGTAAAGCCAAAGGCTGAAGAATGAATGGCAACGGAGGATTTGAAATTTCAAAGTGGAGAGTTGAGATGGGAACTGGGCCGGAGTCGGAGAACGGAAAATGCGGCATGGAAAAGGCAAGGCTACCGAGGAACCGATAACAGCGCGCTGGAGAACCGATATTCATGAGGGTTAGGACAAATCGCGCCGGGCGAGTCGGTGAGCGAGCGGGCGTTGGGGGAGTAACAAACAAAAGTGGCGAGGAAGCCGCGGAGACAGGGCCCGGTGGAGGGAACTTCCGCAGGAACACAGAGGGCGTGGCGACCGGGTTATGGTTCGCCGGTTGAGCTGGGCCGCTCTTCATGGTGCTCAGCGTAGCTCGGGGGGAGACACTTGTCAATTCTTTATATCATTTAGTTAAACATGAAGCGCAGTTCGCGCAGGGACGGACAGGGCATGGAAGGGGCAAGCGTGGCAGATTAAGAGCAGGATTACGATTAGAGTCAGGAGCTGAAGCTGCCGGAGAATGGGAACCGCATGAGACCCGTGTTCGGGGAAGGCAGGTTCGGAATTGGTTTAGGGGGTGGTGGTGCTCAAACGCGCTGGCGCGAGTTCGGTGTCGCGAGCCAGGTAGCGCGCGCCCCACAGCCAAAGGATGCCCGCGATGAGGAAAGCCATGCTGACGATGAGGAAGGATTTGTTCATGTCGTGGAATTTGTCGTTGAGCAAACCAATGATGACCGGCGATATGACGTCGCCCAGGGCATGGATGACAAAGATGCAAAGGGCGAAGCCGGCGGCCCTGATGGTAGGATGAGTCACGTTGGCGATAATGGTGTTGGTGGGGCCGGTGTTGAAGAAGAGGCAGAAGCAGGTCAGGAAGATCAGCACCCAGAGCCAAAGGAAGGGCACGTCCAGATAGAGGACGGCCAGGAATACAGGAAAGCCGGCGAGCATGGCCGCGCCGGAAACCAGAAAGTAAGAGCCCGGAAAGCGCCGGCGCAATTTGTCGCCGGCAAAGCCACCGAGCAAAGTGGCCACCACGCCGGCCAGGGCAGTCATGGCTCCGAAGACTTTCGTCGAACTGGGTGGGCCGCCTCGACTCTCGAGGTAATAAGGCATCCAGAAGGCGATGCCACCCATGGCGAACGTCATTGCCGCCATGCCCAGGGTGCAGAGCACGAAGGACGGCGTGCGCAGCAGGATGAGGTAATCGCGGTAGCGCGAACGGGCGGTGTTCGACGGTTTGGTCAAGTCTGCCTGGCCGCGCTGTGGGTCGCGCATGAACAGGCTCCAAACCCCCAGGAAGAGGCCGGGAGCCACCACCAGGTAGAATGACCACCGCCAGCCCTCGGGACGTCCGGCGAAAAGGGTCTTGGTCACCCAATCGCCGAAGACGTACCCCAGCGCGCTGCCTACCGGGATGGCCATGTAAAACCAGGCCATCATCCGGCCGCGCACCTTTACGGGGTAGTAGTCGGCGATTACGGTGGGCGCGACGGGCCCGTAGGCAGCTTCGCCAACGCCGACGAAACAGCGAGTCAGCAGGAGGGCGGCAAAGGTGCCCGCCAGGCCTGAGGCCCCGCTCGCCAAGCTCCACAGGAGCACGCTGGCGCCGACAATCAGCCAACGAGACCGCCGCTCCGCCATGCGAGCGAAGACGGGTGCCATGAGTATGTAGACGACCATGAAGGCCGTCCCGAGAAGACCAATGAGGGCGTCCTCAGGCTTGAAGCCGAGGCGGTGTTCGAACCAGTTCATAACCGCGGTGAGGACGCCATCCTGGCCAGCCAACCCGCTTTCACCAAAGAATGTCAGTTTGATGGGCCTGACGACGGCCGCCAGAACATAACGGTCGAGGTAGTTAAACAAGTTGATGAGGAGCAGCAGCACCAGGGCAGACCGCGCCCCAGGAAAGGAGGTAGAACGGTCGGGATTGCCGGTGGCAGAGGCGGGTGTGGGGTTCATCGTTAGCCTCCGTTGGCCTTCATTGTCTCGAGGAGTTGTTGCTGGGCGGACGAACTGGCCGCTGGTGAAAACGGCGACGGGTCTGCGGCAGAGAGGGCCCAGCAAAACCCCCAAACGAAGAGGCCCATCAGCAGGATACCGCCGGAGCATCGGACATTGATTGGGTTGCGGGGCGCGATGTTCATTGAGGCGACCGGGAGGAAGCCCGTGTGGTCATCTGCTTACGGAAAGCGGCGGATAACCGTCCCCGCAGTGAGGCATCCCACCAACGACCGAGCACGGGATGGAGCGAGGCCGCACTGGGAGTGGTGCCGGGTTGGCGGAGGACTTGGACCGCATCAAGCAATGCTTCGCCCTCACTCGGTGGCAAAAGGCGGGCAAGTGATTCGATCTCCGCATGGTCGAGGGAGGCCAGTTTGGTTAACAAATGCCTGATCGTGGCGGGCACTGCCCCATCGCCCTGGATCAACGCCTGGCAATCGCGCTCAAAATCCTCTCGCGAAAGCTGTACCAGACCCTTGATCGCAAAGGCACGCGCAACTTGCGGGTTCACGTCCCACGCGCCCGCCAGACAGGCCAGCGGTCCGGACTCAGGTGAGGAGAAGAGGCGTTCCCACGCCCGACCGACTTCGTTCGCTCGACGGGAAACGCTCAGCGCCTTTTCGCACAAAACGGCGGCGACCCATGAGTCCGGCGCGACCAATTCGCCGCTGTTCCCCAAAATCCAGGCCGCCACGAAGTCCAACGGATTGCTGCCGGAACTGTCCGGCGGAATCAGAAAAACAGAATCGGCGCCCGGAGCGTTGGTCGGGCCGAAGCAGTGTTCCCACGCGGCGAACAGGTCGGGGTCAACGAGCTTGCCGAGGGTGGAAGTTGCGGCAACAATACTCTCGGCGCTGACGTTGGTGGAGATGATCTTTCTGAGGAACGACGATCGAAACGCTTCGGTGACCAGAAATGCGAGAACAGAACTGCGCGGGTGTTGTTGGTCAAAACGATTGGTGAAGCCTGCCGCGTCGGCGAGAGTCTTGGAAAACGCCTGAGCCAGCGCGTTGGTCCTGAACTCGAGAACTAACTGCGCACGTGAAAGGTTCAAGGGGAGATCCTCGGCGTCGCGATTCAACCGCAGTTCAATCAGCCTGCCGGTGAGTGGATCGGCCCGGAGCAGCATATTGGTTGACGAGCCAATCAGCAGGCCGCGATCGCTGTGCCATTGGACATCGTGCAGCCGAGCGAGCCGCATGAAAGCCACCGGCAGGAGACGCAGATCGACGCGGAAGGGCTGGGCCGAGGTCTCGCTGTTGAATCCACCACCAAACGCCATGTTGCCCGCGCCATCGGGATCCGCTCCCAGGTGCAAGAAAAGGTTCAGCGAGCCGTGCCAGTTGGTGGTGCAGAGTCCCTCGCGGCGCGCCCCGTCGAACAACGCCACCGTATTGGAACTGGCGGCGAGCGCCCAATCCCAATCAGGAGAGTCGGTCTGGGAGCGATTTAACCGGATCAACAAGCCACCCGACGGCGAAGCGATCGAACTGACAACCCGCAGGGTTTCGTTTGAGGTCCGCAGATCCAGGCGCAGCACCGCGTCTTCTCCGCACGCCGGCCAATCCGACAGCCAATGGCGCAGCCGCTGCAGGGCTGACTCGTCAGGCGATAATGTGGCTGACAACGGCGGGGCGAGTGCCAGTTCGTGCACGGCAATGCGCAGGCGCACCTTGCCGTCGCTATCGGGAGTGCCGGGTTCCAGCCTGGCCTCGGTGAAGCGGCCCGACTCGACGAGCTGATTCTGTTTTTCGAGGAGGAGTTCGCGCGTCAGCCGCTGGCCTGGCGCCAGATCCAGCCAGCGCAACAATTCGTCCCGGGAGTGGTGGTGTATCTGGCTGACTTCGATTTCGCCAATCGTGCAAGGCGGGCCTTCGTCCTGAACTTCGACCACGAGATCGAGGAGCGAGGCACCGGAATTTGGAACTGAGTTGGACGGAGATTCAACGCGGCGGACGAAGTTGAGACCGAAGGTTGCGTGGAAATGTCCGAGGTCGGCGAAAACATTGGTGACGGCCTCGGCCAGTGAACGTCGCGCGCCGGCATCCATCGGCGCGGGCAAATCTGCTCCCCAAATGCCCAGCGGAACTTCGGCCACTTGAGCGCGGTTGGTGACCAGGATGACCGCCTCCGGCAATGGATGGAGCAGGAGTTGATCGGTGGGGAGGTCGTTGGTCAGGCCGACTGGTTTCAAAAGAGAAGTCGGACGGTTGGTCAGATTACCTGGAGCGATCCGGGCCATGATTTGGGCCTGGACGGTTTCGCGGTCCAGTGTTTTCAAACCCCTCACCAGCGCCTGGCCGCAAAGGAATCGCGGCCCCTCGGTGATGCGGAACACGATACGATGTGCTGCGACATCAGTTTCAGCGCGGACTGCCGCATCGGGGAAACCGGCGTGCTGATATCCCGCTCGCGCGCTGCTTTCGAGCGTGCGAAAACATTCATCGAGGCCAACGCCAGGTTGAATCGCAACGACGCAATCCAAGTCCGCCCGCAAGCCCCATCGTAAGGTGTCGCCCGAAAATGTTCGGTTGCCGGTGAAAACGGCGCGGGAGAGATCGCCAAGTTCGCCGACGACGGGAGCGCGGGAGTCGAAACCGATATCTAAACCGCCGGCCGCGACATGACCCGCAAGCACCAAACCTACAGCGATCGCTGCAATTCTTCCCAGGAGTTTCACGACAAGTTCTTGCTCAATTCCCAGACCGCAGGCCTGAAGTGCATCGCACCACTCCCTGAGCACCGCCTGTCGCCAGAGGATTGCTGCCTGAACACCCAAGGCGGAGAGGAAGCCTTTCTTCGCCTTCCCACGAAGCTGATCGTCGTTCATAAACCGCTCCGGTCATCTCGGGCTTGCGCCCATTTCATTTCCGTCTTCTGCTTTACCCAATCATGCGTGCGCCGTTCCGCGGCTATTCCCTTCATCTAATTTCGGAATTGAAACGTGGGGCTCGCGATCTTTCTGAATCTCCCGAAACAGCCAGGCTCGGGCGAAGGCCCAGGTGCGTTCGACGGTACTGACGGAGATTCCAAGGTGGGTCGCGGCCTGTTCCTGAGTGAGACCGACAAAGAAACACAGCTTCACGACTTGGGAGGCGCGCGGATCAACGGCGGTCAACCGGTCAAGCGCTTCGTCCAAGGCAATTAGATCCTCGTCCGGCATGGGCGATGGGATTTCCACCTCCGCCAGATCGACACGCTCAAGGCCGCCACCGCGTTTTAGGCGGTGCTTCCGGCGGGCGGTTTCGACGAGAATGCGGCGCATCGCTTCAGCGGCTGCGTTGAAGAAGTGGCGCTGGCTCTGCCAATGGAGCCCCTCCTTGCCGGCGAGGCGAAGATAAGCCTCATGGACGAGGGCGGTAGCCTGCAGGGTTTGTCCGGGCCGTTCATTGGCCAGGTGCCAGGCAGCGAGACGGCGCAACTCGTGGTAGACCAAAGGCAGCAGTTCCGCCGCGGCCTGGTTATCGCCTTTCTGCAGGGCGGTGAGAAGTTGAGTGACTTCCACAATAGTCCCCACGGCGGTTGTCCTGAGCTTACAAACGCCGCGATCTGAGCCAACGGTTCAATTACAGACCCTTGCTAGAACATTGGCAAGTCTGAGCGGACCACGCAGGCTCAGCCTGGTTTGAGGCGGAGTGTGCAATATAGGGTTGAACCAGGTCGTAAGTGGCTGGCAATCAAGCAATGCGTTGTTGGGCGAGTTGGGGTTGGGTTCCTGGATATGTTTGCGGTAGAGGTTGTTGGGGATGGAAAAGGAGCAAGGGGGTCGGGCTTCGTGCTCCTAGCACGCGCCCCCTTGCGGTCGAACGTGGTAGCGCTGCCGCGGAGGGGGGGGATCGGGCGGAGGCTTGGTGAGCGGAGTTCTTCACAGGAGCCAGTGTGGTTACGCTCTATTGGTTTTGGCCGTCTGGCGGTTTGATTAGCTTTTCGTCACCGTGCACGCTCCCGGGCGTGTTCAAACCCAGCGCCGTGTGCGGCCGGCGGTAGTTATACAATTGGATGCCCTGAACGGTGGCCCACCGGGCCGCCAAGCAGGTTTGACAATCTGGAGCGCCGGAATTCAACGCAATGCCGATGGCGATCTGGGCGGCGTGAGTTGGGGACGCTGTTAGCAAGGCGAATCGATGAGCCACATTTGGGTGAGGAGAATGGTAGACTGCTTCGGATCTTGGCCTTTCCGAGCCCGACGCTCGGAAAGGCCAAGATCTTAAAATAATATGATCACTGGGGTTGTGACCCAGGGTTCCGCTTCGCTAAAACCCTGGGCTATCTTCTGGTCGTCCCGATGGGACTACGAGGCTATGAAGTAAGCTCGAAATCCTAAACAATGTTAAATTCTCAAGTGACAAAATGCCTGAAACAGCGACTGATACCGCGAGATCAAAAGCACCGGCTAATGGCTGGGGACCCTGCGGGTTGGTGCACTTCTTCAGAACAGAAGCCGTTCAAATAGCAGTGGACGTTCACCGTTGGCTGTTTATTGTCTGCGCAGCAAGCCGATGACGCGCCGACCTGCTGAGATCCTTGTCCACGTCCCGGGCCCGCTACGCCAGTGCAGCGCGGGCGCGGCCACGCTCATGCTCGGAGCGTCAACTCTGCGCGCGCTGCTGACGGAATTGGAGCAGCAGTACCCGGCGCTTCATCGCAGCGTCTGCGACGAAACCGGCGCCGTCCGCCGGCACGTCAACCTGTTCATCAACACTGATCACATGCGCGACCGCGGCGGTCTGGATTCACCTCTTGCCCCGGGCGATGAGGTTACCATCATGCCAGCGGTCTCCGGAGGTTAGAAGATTATGGCAAATCGAGTCATCCTTTGCATTGGAACCAAAAAGGGGCTTTTCGTCGCGGAAGCATCCAAGCCCCGCCAGCGCTTTACCTTGCGAGGCCCATTCGGCCCGGGCGTTTCCGTTTATTCCAGCCTCATCGACACCCGAGGAACTCCACGGCTTTACGCATCGAGCTGCAACCCATTTTTTGGGATGAAGGTCCTCAGCTCGACCGACCTCGGTAAGAGTTTTAAAGAGACCAAATCGGCGCCGTCGTTTCCCAAGGACGATGGCCGTGCCCTCGCCAACATTTGGTCGCTCGAACCGGGCAAGGACCGCAAGGAACTCCTCTGCGGCGTGGAACCCGCCGCACTGTTCCGAAGCCGTGATGGAGGCGATTCCTGGGAAATGGTTCCTGGCATCAGCAATCATCCCCACGCAAAGCAATGGCATCCGGGCAACGGGGGGCTGTGCATGCATACGATTTTGCGCGACGGCAACCGCGTCCACCTCGGCATCTCGACCGGCGGCCATTACTTGAGCGAGGATGGCGGAGAAACCTTTAACGCGGCGAACAAAGGCGTCGGCGCCGGCTTCACCCCCGATCCCTATCCTGAATTTGGCCAATGCGTTCATAAGATTGTGGGCCACAAGGATGCTCCTGGGCGACTTTACATGCAGAATCACGGAGGCTGGGGCGAGTGGGAGGGTCCGGGCGGGCGCCGCCCCGATATCGGCGTGCTGCGGAGCGATGATCATGGCAAGACCTGGCGCTCGATCGCCAAGGGATTACCATCCGACTTCGGCTTCCCCATTGTCGTCCATCCGCACAACCCGGATGTCGCCTACGTCCTGCCGCTGGCGGGGGCGACTCGCACGTGTCCCGATGGTGCCCCGGCCGTCTGGCGCACCGAGAATGGCGGAAACTCCTGGGGCCGGCTTGCCAAGGGAATGCCCAAACGCCAGAGCTACTTCACCGTCCTCCGCGACGCAATGGATATTGATGAACTAAAATCTCCTGCGATCTACTTTGGCACGACGACCGGCCAGCTTTGGCTCGGTAGGGAAGGCGGTGAGAAGTGGGAATGTCTCTTCAACTCCCTTCCGCCCATCAACTGCGTGAAGGTGGCCGTGGTGTAAAGGCACGCTCGCGGCGGAGGGGCCCTGGCCCTCACCCGGCTCCGAGGACGGAACCACCCTCTCCCGCTCCGGCGGGCGAGGGGCCGGCACGGACGTGCCGGGGTCAGGTAGAAAGATTGGAGTTGGAGAGGTAGCCACGGTGAGCCGCCGTAAACGGCGCGCTCCAGTGCGAGGTGAGCGCTGCGGATGGGCCCTGGCCCTCACCCGGCTCCGAGGACGGAACCACCCTCTCCCGCTCCGGCGGGCGAGGGGCGGGCACGGACGTGCCGGGGTCAGGTAGAAAGATTGGAGTTGGAGAGGTAGCCACGGTGAGGCGCCGTAAACGGCGCGCTCCCACGGTCGGGGTGAATGACGCCGCTCACTTCGTGGGTGCGGCGGAAGGCAGGTCCTCCAGCGCAGCAATCTGGCGCGCGGGGATGGTGCGGATGTGATCCTCGGGTTCCAGCAGGACGACGACCTGATCGCCCAAGGCGAGGTTATCGCGGTTTCGGATTAAAAGCGCTTGGCCGTCGGTCAAACGCACCAGGAATGGGCGGAAGTTCACCTGCAAACGGTTTCGGATCTCGCCGACGGCGTTGGTTCCGAGCGCGGCGGGGGGTTCGGTTTTGAGATCCTTCGAGGACGACTGCACCTGGGCTTGGTACCATTGGGCGGCGAGATTCGCCACCTTCGGGTCTGGATCGGACATGTATTGCGCCGCGACCCTGAGGACGTTGTCGGGCATCGAACGCTGGCCGAACATCAAGCCCCACCCAATTCGGCCGCAGATGTCGCTGTTGTCTCGATCCTTAAAGAACATATCAACCAGTCGGTGGATGACGGCATCGCTTTTGTCGTGGACGGTCGAGAGACCGTAATAAACGGCGTCGTAGCGCACCTTGGGGTCCGGGTCGTAGGAAAGCTGAAGCATGAGGTCGATGGCTGCGTCATTCTGTTTCTGGGTCTCGACGCTCCAGATCCAACGGTCGCCGATCAGGATCGTGGCGCTGACGCGCACGCGCCGATCCACATCACGCGAGCAGGCGGCAAAGGCGGGGATGAAGGAATCGTCCATGATCAAATGGACGCGGTCTTTGAGGATCTTCTCCAGCACCGAGCTGCGCTCCTTCGAGGACCCCTCCGAGAGCGCCTGTTTGATCGCCGGCAACTGATCGCGGTAAGCCACTTCGGCGCGTTTGCGAGCTTCTTCGGTGGCCCAAACAAAGGGATTCAACTCCTGCTTGAGGAATCGTTGAACGAGTTGCGCTTTGGCGCGCACCGATTGATCGGGCGAGTCCAAAAAAGGTTTCAGATAGGCGAGGCAGTCCGCTTGCTGATCTCGGACGCCCCATTGGATTCGAGAGAACATGTCGGCCCGTTCAGAGCGCATGCAGATCTCGGCGAGAGTACGCAATATGTTCGGCGTTTTGTGCTCGGCCACGGACAAACCGAAATAGACAGCCCAATAGGAAGTGATGTCCGATTCAGGCAGGTCAGGCGCGCCAGCGGCATGGTACATGAGCTCAATGGCCGCGGGATTCTGCGGGGTCCGCCCCCAGATAAACCGATTGCCGAAAGTCCTGAGGATGCTGAGCTTAGCTCTGGTGGAGCGGCGCAGACCGTTCTGGATCGCCGAAGTGGCCTCCTCCGGCGTGAGGCGATCGAGGCCGCCGGTCCGCTCCAGGTCGTCCAGGCGGGCAGAGGCGACAGGGTCGTCGGGGAAGAAGGCCTCGAAATTCGGGGCGACGTAGGCATCGGTTCTTTCCCAGGCATTGGTGGAAGCAGCGCGAGCGCAACCGGCGGCGAGGCATAGCATAGCAAAGCAAACCAGAGACCTCATAACTCGGACTGTAGGAGTGCCGACGATTCGTGGCAACAACTAATCGATCCAGGTGACTCCGTTCCCATCGAGCCGATGCATCCGGACCTTTTGCCCTTGCCGCAGGGCCGCCGGGATAGGATTGTTTTCAAGCTGAGCGATCTGGCGTTTGATAGACGTGAGCACAAAACTAGGACGCAACGAGCCATGCCATTGCGGCAGCGGCAAGAAGTATAAGAAATGTCACCTGGCGCTGGATGAGAAGGCGCCTCCCGCTCCCTCGGCCCCGGTAGTCGAGGATCGAGAGGAGCAGCCCTCCGGCGGGGGCGCGAAAAGGCTGAGAGAGAGCGGCGGGCGAGGGCTCCCCAGCAAGACGGCGGATGTTATGGGATGGCTGGCGAGGTCTGGTCTGATCAAGCGCGACCCCGCGCTGCGACGCCTCTTCAAAGGCAAGGAGACTCTGCTGAAATACATGGAGCACCAGCAAGCGATTGATGCGGCTTTCGAGAAGCTGGTGGCGCATGAGGAGGAATTTCTGAAACTCCTCGACGATGACGATGGCTTCGCGCAGCGGACTGAGGAACTCTTCGCCGAGGAACCCTTCGCGCCGATGCGTTTCACGGCGGCCGAGGTAGTGAAGGCGTTCGAGCAGGTGGGGTTTCCCCCGAACGTGGGAGACTCTGAAGAGGCCGACAAGGTGTGCGTCCGAGCGATCCTGTTCCTTGCACCGGCGGAGCGACGCAGCGATTTAGCGATGGAGTTGTTGATGAGGATGCCCGATTACGTTGAACAGGGGCGTTTTCTGGACGCACGGCTAATTTCCTACGCCGCCCAGACGATCACCGAGGAGCCCTACGACGTCGATTTCTTCCTCGCGAAGATGTTCGCCTACGGAGCGGACGACTGGGCGGATGGACAGGACGCGGAGCAGAGAGCCCTGCTCCGTGAAGCAGGCCTCGACCCAAGTAAACCGCTCGACCCGGAGGAGATCGACAAATGGATATCGGAGATGGTCAGCGACCCGGTCAAGGACGCCCAACTCCGCCGGCTGCTAGACGCGCACCCCGAGTTGCGCGCGACCTCGAATGCGACGCTCAAAGCAATGGCAAGCCGCGCCGTGGACCTTCTCCAACGCGAGGACGCCACCTGTCTCTTTCTCCGGCCCGAGGAAGTCGAAGAGTGGGTCCCATTCCTCACCCGCACGTTGACTCTCATGATGGAGAAATATGGCCCAGCGGAGGAGGGCGAAACGCTCTCCGAAACTCAGCAGACGGAGGCCTTTTCCACTCTCTATCTACCCGCCATGCGGGAGGTCACCAAAGGAATCTTCGTCCCCGAACGTATCCGAGAGTTGGTCACCCAACTCAAGTCCTATCGCAAGAGTCTCTTCGCCGCCGGGGAGAAGGACGCCGCTTTTTGGGCAACCGGCGCCATTAACTACGTCGAGGGAGAGGATGATCCCACCGAGAACGTCTTCCTTGTAAATCTCTGCGCCCGGTCGATCCACGCAATCGGTGAGGGAGGGCAGGAGGAGGCCGGCGCGGAGACTGCACCAGAGGATCCTCCATCAGGCGGGGGCTCCGGCTAATCGGGCGGCCTGCTCCGGGTTGAGCATGGAGAGGTAGGCGAGCTTGCCGCGCAGCCACTCTTGTTTGCGGGGAGTATCGTCGGCGCCAGGATGAAGGCGAAGTTGATGCGCGCAGGCCCGCAGTTTCCGTCTTTCCTGGCGGGAGAGGCCCAGGGTCCGGTTGACCACAACGCCGGTAACCGCCTGGCGGGCGCCCTTCCCCATTAACCGGGTCTTCTGGGCGTTGGGTGTGAAGCCTTCCTCCTCGATGATCCGGCCGGCGAGGATGCGGACGCGATGCAGAGCGGTTCGATCAAGGTCGCCGGAGAAAGACAAGTCGTCCGCGTAGCGCGTGTAGGCGAGGTTGTGTTTTCTCGCCAAACCCGCGAGTCGATGGTCGAGTCGCAAAAGGATGGCGTTGCAGATCCCGGGACTGGTAGGGGCGCCTTGGACGCAATAGCGCTGGCCGACAGGCACGTAGAAGACTTTGCCGTCCACCTCAACTGGTTGCCGTTCGGCCTCGGTCATGAGGACCGCCAGCGTCGTGGCGACGGGGAAACTATAGCCGTAGGCGATCAACAAACCGCGGACGCGCGCGAAGGTGACTGACGGAAAGAAGTCTTTCAGATCAAGCTTGAGCACGAATCGCTTGCCAACGTGGGGTTCTGCCCCAGTCCGGATGCTGTGGCCGTGACGGAACGCGTGGGCGTTCGTGCTGACAGGAAGTTTCTCGACCATCAATTCCAAGAGGCGGCGCTGGATCATTTTGAGACGACGCTTGGGGGCCATGATCAATCGTTCGCCGCCGGAACGCTTAGGAATCACAAAGGTGACGTAGTGGGGCTGTCTCTCGCGTTCGCGGTGAATGGCGAAGAACCAGAGTTCTTTCAGGGAGATGCCCAATGCCTTGGCCAGATCTTCCTCGGTCTTCCACGGCGGCAGACCATAACGCTTGAGCTGCTCCGGATCGGCCAGGAGATCGCGCAAATTGCGATTCCGCGTGCGCATGGTGGCGCCAAAAAGGCGCTGGGCCTCGGCAAAGGACATCACCTGCTTCCGCTTAGTGACCCTCAACTGCCGGGCGAGAGACCTGGGCTTGGGCAAGAGCCGCTTGTCACGCAAGGCCCGACGCCGGTGGTGCTCCTTGAGCGGACCGCCGGAGACCTCCACGAGCTCAACGGTCGCATCGGCGTGAGTGGCCGTAGAGCCCGGGGCGGTGGGGGAAAGCCGGGAGATGTCGCGTTTGCGGGTGCCGCCGAAGAGGGATCTGGCCCAGTCGCCTAAGCTCATGGCTGGGGCCCTCCGGGAGTCGGCGCGAGGGGTAGGAAGCCCTCACCTGCCCTTCGGGCACCCTCTCCCATCGAATGGGCGAGGGCTGGATAGCCCTCACCTGCCGTTTGAGCACCCTCCCCCATCGAATGGGAGAGGGGTGGATTGGTTTGGTGGTGGAGGATGACAGAGAAGGCCCGGCGGCGGATCACTTTCGAGGCTTTGGACTCAGGGCCTCCCGGCGTTGCAAGCGCTGGGAACCTTGGCGATGTATGGGTAGCATTGCTCCTCCGCGGCGAAACACCGCGGCACTCACGGCTAATCCACAACCGCCGGGCCTTATCTGTCATCATTGTTGTCTTCCGACTCATTTTCGTCAAAATCTTCCTCGGTATCTTCGTTCTCTTCCTCCTCTTGCTTCGAGCCCGCGTCCTCTAGTCGGTTTTGGGCTGGAGCGCTCTCGGCTGCGGCTGGTTGGGAGGTGGGCAAATCTTTTCTTCCATCCGCGCTCGCGCGGAACAAGGCGATCATGTGCTCGCAGGGGCCCTTGCCTAAAAGGTTCTCCTGGAAGAAGGGGCAAGTGCACGTGCCGAAGATGATCCGGCCTGAGTCGCCGACGACGATCTCGGCCTTCTCCGAGCCGACGTTGCCAGTGACGCGCCAGTCCCGATAAACGACCTCTCGAATAACCGGGCCATCCGGGGTCTTGAGCTGCTTCTTCTTACGGGTCTCTTGGGGTTCGCAGCGAGCGAAGGGCACGGCGTTCTTGGCGAGCAACTCCTGCGCAGCCTCGAGACGGGCGTCTGGCGGGAACATTTTGGCCTCGTCGATCGGCAGTTCAAATAGTTCACGGTGGCGGAAGTCTCTCGATTCGACGTCGAAGACGGCGCGGCCCTGACGGCAGAGCCTCTCGCATGCGCGCCAGATCGTCGCGGCGTCTTGGTTCACAGCGTGCGCGAGGTCCTTGGCCGAGGCGTGGAAGCGGGCGGCCAGTTGCTGACGAACTTGGTCTAACAACTTGATGTCCACCAGGGCGGAATCGCTGAGAAGATCAAAGCTGCCAGTATCGGTCCATTTTTGTTCGCTCCAGCCGGATAATCCGAGGACAAAGGTAATATCCGGCAATTTCACAGCGTAGAAGCTGGGCAACCCACGCCCCTTGAGGTAAATGTCGACACTCGTGGCGAAGGGCAGGAGCGGCTCGATGAGCTTGAGGCGACGACGGCCCCAAGTGCGGATCGTGCGCAACTCGGTGTAATTATGTTCGGCACCGCGGAGCCGGACAGAGTGCTCCCAAGGCTCGAGCACGACGCGGGCGTCTTGACCGGGCGCAAACTCAAAGCGCAGGGCGCGCGGTGAGAGCTTGGCCTTGGTGTAACGCAAGAAACGAATGGCAGCCAAGAGATCCGCAGGACGCACCGTGATCCGGGTCCCTGGCATGGCCATCGCGCCGCTGACCTGGAGGAAGCCCCGCACCCAATCGTCCGGCAGCTCGACTTTCTGCTCGAAACGCCCGCCTGCGCCCTTGGTTTTTACTTCGAACCCTTGAGCCCCAATGCGGAGCCAGGTTTCGCGGCTGGATCGGAGTTCACCGAGGGCACCCCACAGCCAGGCGGTGAAATCCACATTGGTGGTCCCGGTGATGACATCGCCTTCAGTGGCGAACATTTCCGGGTTGGCGATCACCATGGCGTAGGTACTTTGGTCCTGGCTGAAGGCGTCGAAGAACACTCGATCGGGGTGGATGGTGATGACCGGATCAAGACTCCAACCGAAGAAATCGCCGTCGCTCACCCATGAGTCATTGGACCAGATGGCCTCCCCGAGGGCACGAAGCGCAAAGCGGAAGAGAGGGATGTTGCGGATGATTCGGCCATGAAAGCGCACGGGCCGACGGGCGTTGGCGGAAATCCCGAGCAGAGCTCGGTGTGCATCAGACTCGAACACGCTGGGGCTGGCGTAATCGAAGCCGAGGATCACGCAGCCCTCCTTTGGTGAACCAGCGGTTGCTCGTGAGCGCCACGCAACTCAGGCCAGCGATGCAGGAGCTGCGCAATCAGTCCTAGCAGGCGTTCCTTGGGATAGCGGGTATCGGGGAGGTTGAGGGCATCCCGGGCGCGCGCGAGGATCAATGTGGCTGACTCGATTGTGGTGGCGGCGTTCGCCAGTGCGCCGAAGGCGAGGGTGCGCGTATCGCGCTGCATGGGGCGAAGGAGCGTTCCCATCAACAGCGGCAGATGTGTCACGGCCAAGGTGCGTGCCCGCTCGTCGTCCAATCCCAAGGCGCGATAAGCGAGGGCCATGACGTGGATCTCGGATCCCTCAACCAAGTCGGCAAGGCTGAGGGGGTCGGCGAGATAGGAGGAAACGGAGCGCTCGAAGAGCAAGCGGGCCAGGCGGTTTTGTTTGATGAGCGGATTATATTGGTAGATGGAGAAGGCGGGGACTTTGCCGAGCACGTTCGCAGCACGGCGGCAGAACGTGGCTTCGTCGGATTTGAGCGCGGCGTAGTAATCCGCGAGGCGGTCCGCCTCGACGAGCAACTTCGCCGAATTCCCCCAGCGGCCGGAGCGCGTGATGATGCGGCTGGCCAGATGATCGATCATTTCCTCATCGGCGACGGCGATGAAGTGGGCGAGCAATTCGCCGTAGGTCTGCCCCCACATATTCGCCTGAACATGGAGCCGGTAAGGGCCACGCAGCAAATCCGGGAAACGAGAATAGAGCGCCAGGGCAACGGATTCGTCGAGCTGATGGACGGTGGCCACGCCGAGCCCGGGCCAGTTCCACTCGCGCGACGCGCCGGCCAAGGCCAAGAGGCGCTCGATCACCTGCTCTTCCGGGAGACTGGTGTCCTCGGTGAGTTCGAGCACGTGGCGGTTAAACTCTTTGTGGGGGCTGCAGGTGCGGATCAGGGCCGACCACAAATCCCACCACCCCCGCTCACGCGCAAAGTCAGCGATCTGACCATATTTGCCGCGTGTGAACCAACCGCGCCACACCTGGCGCAGATGGCGAATCACGTAGGGGAAGACTTCTCTAGCTCGCCGACGGAGGAGTTGAAGGAAGCCGTCGGCCAGGTTGAGAGTGGGGTCGTCCGGATGGCGCTTTTCCAGTTCACGGCAAAGTTCGGCGCCATCAGGGATCTGGTCGCACAGGCGCAGGCAATCTTTGGTCCAATCGTCCAACGGGACTTGTCTGCGATAGAGTCGCCAGCGAAAGTCCTCGTCCTTTTTGGCCTCGGCCAGCTCGAGCAACCGAAGCCACAATTTGCGTTTGGAACTACCAAACCAGGTGTTGGGAAGCCGGCGAAGGATATAGGCAGTCGTGGACCGCGCGTCCCGCTCATAGAGACTGCAGGCGTTGTCTTCGTCGAGGGAAAACCAGAGGTCGAACTTTCGGAGAACAACCTGGCGTTGAGCCAGAGTGGAGGCGCCTCGGAGGCGCGTCTGGAGGTCATCAAGGATGTGTTGGGCTCGTGAGACCGGTCTGAGCATGGTAAACTTCTCAAAGAGCTTCCATTCGTAAAGCCGGCGGAATAGTTCGGCGTCGTCGTTTTTATCAACCTCTGCCAACCAAGGGTCCAGAATCTGCGCTTTGTCCCCTTTCCAGCGGATGTCCTTCCTTTTCCACTTGGGCAGGATGATGTAGGAGCTGAACCGCGAGAGGATGAAGGAGCGGAAAAGAATCCGGTTTCGGCGATAGAGCTGCGGTCCGAAGAGCCAGGTGAATCCGGAGAAGGAGATTTCCGCAGCCGCCATTGTCTCGAGCCGCGTGCGCAACTCGGCATCCGCCAGCGGCTCCTGAAGGAGCGAGCTGATGGACCGCTCCAATTCCTTTGGAGTCATGCTTCTAGGAGGTTTACCTGGAAGCGCTACGAGTCGCAAGCGCGGTGTGCGCCAAAAATGGACGGGAGGGGGATCCGGACGGGAGGTTAGGGGGACGGGAGGGGATTAGGATTAGGATTAGATTCTTACGCGTAAAATCTGGTAAAATCATCTCTCAGATATTGGCATCAAGCGGCCATCAAAGCGATGACCTCATCCATGGCATTTTCGACTTTGAGGTAAGCCTTTTCGAAGCGGGAGTCG